>Ga0187894_10006473_pt1 | contig 11475 bp, 9 predicted proteins | sample GBC1701081metaG_FD_136650 | JGI IMG/M metagenome (GOLD analysis project Ga0187894, IMG submission 136650) | White microbial mat communities from a lava cave in the Kipuka Kanohina Cave System on the Island of Hawaii, USA - GBC170108-1 metaG ...
CAGTTGCTGATGAGCCAGGGGTCGTATCATCGCAACTCGATCGAAGGCGAATGGAACTGGAAGATCGACGAGGCCGCCGGTCCCGAGGGCAAAGGCGATGATTACATCGACTGGAAGATGTGGCTGGGCAATGCGCCGAAACGGGCGTACAACGCCGACCGCTTCTTCTGCTTCCGCAAATACTGGGATTATTCGGGTGGCATCGCCACCGACCTCTTCTACCACGTAGTCGCGCCGCTCAACCTCTGCTGGGGCGAAGCTCAATTCCCTCACAAGGTGATGGCCTCTGGTGGAATTTACGTTTTCAACAAGGACGGCCGCGAAGTCCCCGACACGTTCCACCTGATCGCAGAATTCCCGAAAGGCCATTCGCTGGTGCTCAGTTCTTCAATGGCGAATTCGACGCATATTCCAGGACTGATTCGCGGCCACGAGGGAACGATCATGATGGTGCCGGGCGGGCAGTTCGAGAGCAGAGTGGACCGCATCACCGTGACGCCCGAACGCATCGCGAAGAAAGCCTTCGTCGAGAAGTGGGGCAAGGATGTCGTCGAGATCATGACCGAGAAGCGTGAAGACCACATGGAGAACTTCCTGCGCTGCGTCAAGACGCGCGAGAAGACCGTGCTCGACGCGCTGACGGCCTACAAGGCGATGACCACGATCGGCATGTCCGTGCAGTCGTACCGCGAAGGCAAGGCGCTCTATTTCAACGAAGCCGCACAGCGCGTCACAGACAAGCCGGCCGAGGCGATGCAAGCGAAGTCTTAGTTGAGAGCGGGAGAGTGGGAGAGTGGGAGAGCGGGAGAGGAGAAATTTTCTTTCTCCCACTCTCCCACTCTCCTAACCCTTCCGCTCCGATTAAATCAATGGCGATGGATTGGCTCTTATCCGAGACAATCCATCGCCATCGGTTTTATTCACAGACCGTTCCTATTCTCTCCGACAAAGCCCATGACAAAACTATTCGCCCTTCTCCTGCTCCTCTCGCCGTCCGCGTTCGCGCAAACCGATTGGCCCAACACGGGCAACGATAAAGGCGCGACGCGCTACTCGACGATCAAACAGATCAACCGCGGCAACGTCAAAAATCTGAAGGTCGCCTGGACATACAATACGGGCGACGCCGGGCCGGGAAACACGACTACGATGCAATGCACGCCCGTTGTCGTGAACGGCGTGATGTATGTCACAACAGTGAAATCGAAGATCGTGGCGCTCGACGCCGCCACGGGCCGCGAAATTTGGAAGTACGATCCGTATGCTGATTATGCGCCGGCAAAAATCTACCACGCGGGCGGCGGCGTCAATCGCGGCGTCGCTTACTGGGAGGGATCGTCGCCGCGACCGGTGGCGAGCGGGTCAGCGTTACGAGCGTCGAGAGATGGAAGCAAGACCGCCCGCATCCTGGCGGCCACCGCCGACGGAAGGTTGATTTCGCTCGACGCGCGCACAGGCAAACCCGATCCGTCGTTCGGCAAAAATGGCGCGGTCGATCTGCGCGAAGGGATGGATCGTGACCTGAGAGAATTGACCTACGGCGCGACCGCTCCGCCCGCGATCTTTGAAGACATCGTCATCGTAGGCTTTTCAGTTGGTGAAGGCCCTGCGCCATCGGCTCCCGGGGACGTTCGCGCGTTCGATGCGCGCACCGGGCGTCAACTCTGGAGCTTTCACACCGTGCCGCGCCCTGGCGAATTCGGTCACGAGACCTGGGCGAAGGATTCCTGGCGGGATCGCGGCGGCGCCAACCCCTGGAGCGGCGTGACGATTGATACAAAGCGCGGACTGGCCTTCGTGGCGACCGGCTCAGCCGCGTTCGATTTTTACGGAGCGGACCGGCACGGCGACAATCTCTTCGCCAATTCAGTCATCGCGCTCGACGCGCGCACGGGCAAACGAGTCTGGCACTACCAGATCATCAAACACGACATCTGGGATTACGATCTGCCTTATCCGCCGATCCTCATCACCCGCGCCCGCAACGGCAGGAAAATCGACGCCGTCGCGCAAGTCACCAAGACCGGTTACCTGTTCATCTTTGATCGCGTGACGGGCAAGCCGCTGTTTGAAGTGATCGAACGTCCGGCGCCGGCGTCGAACGTCCCCGGCGAAAAGGCCGCCGAGACGCAACGCATCCCGGTCAAACCTCCGGCGCTGGTCCCTCAAGGATTCACCGAAGAACTGGTCACCGACATCTCAAAGGCATCGCGCGAATACGTGCTCAATCAGATCAAAGAGATGCGCCACGGCCCGATCTTCACGCCGCTGGACGTGAAGAAAACAGTCGTCCTGCCCGGTCTTCACGGCGGATTCAGTTGGGCGGGCGCGTCGTTCGATCCCGAAACGGGAACGCTCTACGCCAACACCAACAACATCCCGCGCGTGATGAATCTGATCCCGACACCCGACAAGCCCTGGCCTTATCGTGTCAGCGGCTACGACCGCTTCGTTGATCAGGAAGGTTATCCGGCGGTCAAACCGCCCTGGGGATTGTTGAACGCGATTGACGTGAATCGCGGCGAGGTCAGTTGGAAGACGACGCTGGGTGAATACGCCGAACTGACCGCGCGCGGCGTTCCGCCTACGGGGACGGAGAGTCTGGGCGGAACAATCGTCACCGCCGGCGGACTGGTCTTCATCGGCGGATCGAAGGACGAAAAGTTTCGCGCGTTTGATAAGACGAATGGGAAGGCGCTGTGGGAATACAAACTGCCCGCGGGTGGTTACGCCACGCCGAGCACGTATGCGGTCAATGGGAAGCAGTTCGTCGTGATTGCTGCGGGTGGAGGTGGTAAGCTAGCGACAAGATCTGGTGATACGTTTGTCGCTTTTTCGCTGCCATAGCCATGGATCAATGACGTTGAGCCGAACAGTTTAGATTGGAGAGGGAGTTCAATCCAATGTCCACATCAATCGAAGCCGTTTACGAACAAGGAATGCTGCGGCCTCTTATACCGCTCGATCTGGCCGAAGGGACAAGAGTTGAGATAATTTTGATTGAGCCGTTAGAGGCGAAACTGGCCGTAATGCGCGAGGCAATAAATGATCCGCTGTTTCTGGCTGATTTAGAGGAGGTGGCGGAAGATTTTAAACACGTTGACGCCGAATTGGAACGGTTGACCGAAGCGGTCAACCGTTTAGTGACCAAGGGGATCAAGGAAGATCGTCTTACTTCGTCTCTGCGCCACTCCCCAATTTGAGGCTTTCTCTAAGTTTGATTTGATCGATCAGCCGCCAGGCCTTTTCCGCCGAAATGGCGATCCCATAATCGAAACTGCCTTCGTAGTGCTTGGCGTATGCGGTCGTAATCCCGATTACGAAACCACGATCATCGCACACGGGCCCGCCGCTGTTTCCCGGGCCGATTTTTACATCCATAAGCGCCGTGCGATCCACGATCTTCATCACTCGGCCCTGGGTGTATATGTCGGTGAGACCGACGGGATTCCCTAAAATATGCACAGTCTGTCCTATTTTGAAGGCGTCGCCTCTCTCCATTTGGAACCCGTCCGGGAGTCCCGCGATTATCTCCGAGCTTTTGACTCGCAATACGGCCGTGTCATCGGCGGAATTTGAGAAAAGTATCTCCGCCGTGAACGTGTCTAGCTGGCTGTCAGGCTTGGCTATATTTTTGACTTTGACAGTGACCTCTTTAAACGACGAAACCACGTGATGGTTTGACACGATCAGGTTGCCTTGATTGATAAAAAAGCCGGTCCCCCTGCCGCCTGCCGGAGTCTCTATTTGCACGATATTTTCTAAAGCTTTCCCGACTTCAAAGCGGCTCGAAAATAAGTAAAGCCAGAGCGCCCCGGCCAGGCTGTAGAAGATAATGGCTAGCGCGGACAGCGCAATGACGGATTTATACCGCCCGCCGGTTTCTTCCATGGTCGCGCGCAGAGTCTGGGACGAAACTGCCACGGCCTGAATTTGCCTGCTCGCCCTGTTACTCTTGGTTAGCAGTTTGTCGAGTTTGCGCCAGAGCTTGTCCAAAAATTTTTGCGCCAACATACCTTCAGGGGTTCGTTTGATGGTGGCGTCCTTAAAGGCCGGGCAGGAATCGGCCCAGTCCTGGATGACCTTTAGGCTTTTTTCCAGTCTTTGGCGGCGGGTTTCTTTAGCCTTTTCCTGCTTCTGCTTGCCCGGTAAAGTTTTCGAGAGTTGGCCCACCAGTTCGGTAAGCTCACTGAGCAGGCGGCTCATTGCCTCCTCAACTCCTTGCCCGCCGGACGGGACCGCTTGGGCGGAAAGATTTTTCAACTTGTCCTTGATTGTCTTGTGGTTGGATTCGGTTACCTCAAGGAGGTCTGAGAGCAAGTATAAAAGGCTTGTCTGAGCGGGAGAGGCGCGCTTAATTTCCAGGAGCAGTTGGTGGGGGCCTTCGTCGGTGTTTTGCTCCTCCAGGCGCTTGATCTCTTGCAGTACATCTTTCAGCGCCGCCTCCGGGCTTCCGTCCCCAATTCTAACGGCGTATAGCTTGAGAAATATTTCGAGCAGCCGATTCCTGGCATGCTTGGAGGATGCGGTGAGGTAAAACTCGCCCAAAGTCTTCAGGCCGGCCGCGCCCACTTGGAGGCGATACCGGATCAGGTGCTGAAGCAGCTTAGGAGCCTCCTCGTCTACGAGACGTTGGAATTGGGCGATGTCGTCGTCGGTCACTTCCCGCAGGGCGACGTCGTCGGTCACTTTCGACAGGGGAGCGTGTTCGGCGTCTTCATCGACTTCGACTCCTTCTTCGGGAGGCTGGTATTCCGCGCTCCACCCGGACTGCCTCCCTTGATAAGCCAACATCAGCGCCATGGCCCCACAGAGCGTGCCTAGCAGGGCGAGAAACCCTATGATCGTATAGGCAATCATCACCACCTCCCGGCGCCGATCAGTCGCTCTGCCGCGCCCCAAAGTTGAAGAAGCCCCAAGGAACAACGCGGCCGACAATATAGATTGATGACAGCGTGCCGAAGATCACCCCGGCCAGAATAATGATCCCGTAATCGAGGAACACGCCGCTGGCCATATAGGCCATCATGAACATTGGCAGCGCCGTGGTCGCGGCGGTGAGAATGACCCGCGTGGGGATTTTGCGGATATTCTCGGCGGCGATTTCTTGCAGCCACTTTTCTTCTTCCCGAATGCTAATGAACTCCTCCTGCGCCGCTCCTTTTTTGATCTTCAGGGTGCGCATCCGGTGCAGGATCACGATGGAGTCGTTGATGGAGTATCCGACCATCGTCGCCAACGCGGCGACGGCGGGCAGGTCGAGTTGGATGCGGAACAGCGCCATGCAGCCGAGGCAGATCAGCAGGTCGTGTAGGAGCGCCAGGATAATGTAGAAGCCGGCTTTCAGGTTGTAAATAATGACCGAGATCACCGCCAGGGCCGCCAACCCTAAAACCAGCGCCAGAATAACGCGGAGGATGTTTATGCCTTTCAGTTCATCGCCCACTGCCGAGACGGAGGCAAGCCGCGGTTCAATGCCCGTCACCGCCGCCAACTCTTTCAAGACTTCCTGTTCAGTCAACTCGACGCCGGCCGGGAATCTGGCGAACACCCATTTGGTCATCTCCCCCGCGCCTTCCGTCATGATTTCGGCGCGCTTGCCAGCCAGGCTGTCCAGTTGTTGACGCACGACCGCCACAGACACGACCCTGGGGAATTCGACTTCAATCGCTTTCCCGCCCGCGAAAGCGGGAGACAATGGGATGCCCGGGTAGAAGATCGCCACCGCCGCCGCGATCATCAGCGCCGTTCCCAGCGGGAGGTAACGGAAGCGGTTAAAATCGATGCGGGAAAACAAGCTCGCGAGGCTGAAGCGCGACAATCTCGTTCGTGACAAATCCTCGGCGAGCGGAAGTGACATCAATATCCTGGCGAAGATGAAGCCCAGGATATTCACCGCCAGGCCCAGCAGCATAAGCTTGTTGTAGTCCCCAAAAATACCTCCCAGGAACCACAGCGGCAGCAGCACCGCCAGAGTCGTCACCGTCCCCCAGAAGACCACCCACCATTCGGTCTTAAAAGCTTCCCCGACGAGGGCCAGCTTGAACCGTTCCTCCTGCTCGAACTCCTGGCGCAGGTCCTCGAAGACCAGCACCAGCGTGTCCGAGTTCATCCCGAGCAGCAGGATGAACCCGGCCAGTTGCAGCATACTGATCCGAAACAGGCTCAGGTTGGCCATCGTCAACAGGCAGAGGAACCAGAACAGTAGCGTGATCAGGAAGACGAAGATGAACAAGGGGCGGTCAAGATAAGACAGTATCATCAGGATCAGCAGCAGGCCGAGCGACACGATGATCGCCAGGATGCCTTTATCCTTGAGCGCGGCCCCGACCAGCGGGCTGATGGACCTTTCGGAGTAAAGATCGAACTTCACCGGCATCGGGCCTGACGACAGCAGCCGTTTGAGCACCTCCGCGTCGGCCGCGGTCCGCGCTGTGATCTCGCCTTGGCGGATGGCTTCGGACCTGACCCGGAACGCGTCTTGAAGGTCCTGGTCGAGGAAGAGCGCGATCATCGGGACAGCTTTCTCATTCGTACCCGCCAAGACAGCGGGATTTTTGAAAGCCTGAGTGGTGAGGGCCGCCGATTTCGACTGCCCTTCGTCGTCCAGAGGAACCGAGAGTCTATAGCCGGGGTCGGTCGCCTTGGCCGCCTGGTCGGGTTGGCCAGCGCTGATCTTCATCTGGTCGTAGAGGATGTTACTTCCCAGAATGACAGGGGCGTCCGTTTTGAGCCACAACCGCAGATCTTTCAAAAGATGAGGGTGTTCAGCATCCTGGCTCGGGGCGATTGACGCCACGCGCGCGAAGGAGATGACCTTGGGTTTACCCAGGTCCGCTTTTACCTTGGCGATGTCGCGCACGCCTGGTACTTCGACTAGGAGCCGATCTTCGCCGAGCGCCTGCGTCCGCACGTCGGCGCTCTGGAAATTGGCGAGCCGCGCATCGAGCCGCTGATAGCTAAGGCTCATCAGCCGCTGTTTCTCCTGCGCGGTTTGCTGCTCGGGCGGAAGGGAGGTGAAATCAGCCCGGTAGACGATCTGCACGCCGCCCTGGATGTCCATGTCGAGGAGCCAGTTAAACTTGCCCTCTCGCAATGCGGGCCACAACGCGCCGAGCAGGGCGCCTGAGAAAAGAGCTAAACAGACCAGCGTTTTGATAATGTTCATAGCCAGTCCCCCTATTTCAGGGTCTCGAACTGCTGTTTCGCAAACCGTTTGATCTGAGTGTCCAGGCTCAGGTGAGTGGGCTTCCCCGTGCGCATAAACTTCCGGCCGACCCAGGTGTTGCGGAGTTTGCCGGGCTCTATGCGGAACACGAGCAGGGTAGCCGTGATGGTCCGGGCGAGCCAGCTGGGTTCCAGGCCGAATAGTTTCCGGGATTTCAGCTCCGGCCTCTTGAGCAACTCTTTAATGAGGATATCGAACTCCTGCGCCGTTAGTTTGTATTCGGCGATGAGCTTCTCAGCCCCCTCGAAGTTTTGGTACTCGATCAGGAATTGAGTGAGCGCCGCGAGCTGGTGTTCCTTGATAGTCTTCTCGGCCAGACCCAATTGTTTGGCTAGATGGGCGGCGCGGACGAAGTTGGACCGCTCCAGTTCCCGCTCATACTCAGCCCGCTCATTCTCAGGATGATTTGCGGAAGTAGTCGTCATTTGATTGCCTCCCTTGTGTTGGAGTAATCCCCTGAAATACTTCCTAAAACGACTCAGGGGCGCAGGCGCGCCTAATGCCCGCTGCTCGCGCCAGCTAACCACGTAACGCCGGGTAAACGTTGGGTAGTGGACGCGACCAGCTTCGCGCCATGTTGGTTGGGTAATCTCTTAGCGCCTTTCTGGCCGGGCGGCGCTTTACGAATGGCTTGCATTGCTCCCCCCTGAACGAGGCGAAAACGCTGATAGCCGGTACAGCTTGGTTGTTCACATCTGTGGGGTGGCGCTACTGAAATGCGCCGATGCGAATCAGGACGGGACGGAGTATAAATCTGACGGTTCGAGGGCGCAACGGTTTTACAGGTAGGTCTACATTTAACCGTGGAGAGCGTTATGCCAAGTCGAAGAGAGAGTACGGAACAAACGGAAATAACGGAACAGACGGGAAAAAACAGAAAATCTTCCGTCTGTTCCGTTATTTCCGTTTGTTCCGTACTCTCTCTTTTCCCTCATTAGCCATCCACCACGGTTAAGTGTGGAGCTACCGTTTTACAAAGGATGCAAATTTCCAACATCAGGCGGTGTGTTTGCCGATTTCGACTTACCGTTCCAGACTCATCCCGTGCATCCCACCGTAATCCGAGACCGAAGGCGATCTCCATCCCGCCAGTAGTTCCTGATCCACGCTGTACACTTCCACCCCGATTGGCCGGCAGATCGTGATCGGATCAGCGGCGTTCGGCCCCCAGGTCGGAATCGTCATATCGCCGTGCGGGCAGGTCGAGATGGCGCAGAGCAGATCGATTTCGGCGAAGAACTCGAAGTAGTCTCCCTTTTTGGCCGGGCACGGTTTGACGAAATACTGATGGCCGTCTCCGGTCAATCCCGTCACCTGAAAGATGTTCAACACATCGTGCACGTCGCTCTCGCTGAGACGATAGGGCGCGACGGCGCGCACCAGGTTCGAATGACAGCAGACATCCAGCTCTTCGCCCGTCAGCATCTTGTGAACGTAAGGATCGCAGCGCGTGCCCAGCAGGTCGTGGCATCCCGCGCCGTCTTCATCAATGCCATAGCCGACGCTGTCGCCCGTGACGGTGGCCATCGGCCGCAGGTACGGCAAGCACGACCAGAACCGGTCGAACACCCTCATATGAGCGCTGTGCAGTTGCTTTGTGCGGGCCGCCCAGAAACGCTCGCGCGGGTTGTGAAGGTTCCACGCGTTGAAGTCCACGACCTGCGGCCCTTCGACGGCGACGATGCGGCAAACCTGACCTGCGCGCACGGGCCAGGCTTTGCCGGAACGGATCGGCACGATGAAGCTATCGACGAGATTGCGACGTTCAACCTCACTGCTGAGACGGCCATAAAGGGGCTGATCCACAAGAAGCGGTGAACCGAATTTTGGTTCGTAAAGTGGGCTGGGCATTAGATTGTCTCCTTAACGACAAAGTTAGGCGCCCTTGTGGGCTGTCTCGGTATCCAATGGCTATTGATTCTTTGCGTAAGGGCCTTTGCCGCGCCGCAGGTCGCTCTGCTGGAGCGCCTCATTAACATAGATGTAGTGGATTTCACCGGGTCTGATTCGTTCAAGCAGGTTCATCACTGGCCCCATCAATGGTGTGAGGGCTTCCAGCGAGTTTTTATAGGCGCGCAGAACAACAACGGCTAGGTCGTAATCGGCGACCTTCTGTTGATGGTAAAGATTGGCATCGGTAGTCAGCAGAGCGTCGAACTCGATCTGCGCGACTTCGAGCAGCTCGCCATTCTCGTAGCGATCCCACTGCATCCGCCTGGTCGTTATCACCTCGTGCGGTTGCAACAACTCCCACAACCGCCAGTCGAGGTTGTGATCGAGTAGGATGCGCATCAGTAGTCCACTTTCTCGGCCAGCAGATCGGTCAGCGCCCCTTCATCGAATGCCTCGCGGATTTTACGCAGCGCGCCGATCACCTTGTCGCGGTCTGTGCCGGGGAAGAGTTTGATAAACTCATCCACCGAATAGCCGTCTATCAGGTAGTCGAGCAACGTCGTGACCGGCATCCGCTGGATGCCAATGACCGGGGCTCCACTCAGACGACGTGGATTTGTTGTGATAGGAGGCGCTTCCTCATCCAGCCGTTCGAGCTGGGCGGCGCGCGAATCCAAAACTATAACGCCTGGCTGCTCCGATGATGATTGTTCGTGCGCGTTGATTGACATAAACATTGACCTCCGCCGCAATTCTACTGCCGTTGACGCGAGTTACCAACACTGCAAGCCGGCAACGCGAGCATCCGAGCGAAAGCCATTCATTACAAATTACGCCGCGGCTGATTGGGAATCACCTGTATCTCGCCCCGTGTTTAATCACGATGTCTACGCGTTGCAACAGCGCGATGTAGCGCAGCGCATCCCCCCGAACCGCGATAATGTCGGCGTATTTGCCTTCGCTGATCGTGCCGTAATCTTTCTCGACCTTCATCGCGACGGCGGGCCAGTAAGTGGCCGCGCGGATCGTCAGCATCGGATCGACGCCCAGGATGTTCACCCACGCGTCCAGCTCGCGCCACGTTGACGAGCTGTGGAATTTCATCGGGATGCCGCTGTCGGTGCCGATCAGTTGAACCACGCCCGATTCGCGCAGTTGATGGAACTTCTTCGCCAGCGTCGGCCGGCGGATTGGGTTGAGTTGGAAGTACGAGAGGCGACCAGGATGTTCGATGGATTTTCGGATGTCGGCGATGATGTCCGGCGTCAAACCTTCCTGCCAGGCCGGGTCGTCGAGTTGTTCGGGGTTGTCGCGCAAATACTCGTAGTTGAACAGCCCTTCAATCGTGGGCGTCCAGAAGAGCGGCCCGAGAGCCATTTGCGCCGTGCGCTCGCGGATCATCGCGATGACGTCGGGCGGGTATTCGGGCGCCGACGACAATCCGGTGTGCTCGAAACAATCGACGCCGGCCTGCAATCCCCGGCGAATCTCCTCGGGGCGGTGTGAATGCGCGACCACGGGAAGCTTGTGTTTGTGCGCTTCGTCAACCGTCGCATTGACCTCGTCCATCGTCATCTGATCCTGATCGATTAGCTTGATGCAGTTGACTCCGGCTTCGGCGAGCTTGCGGACTTTGGCCCGCGCGTCGTCCGCGCCTTTGACTCCCCAGCGGAAATATTCCGTGCCGGGATAAGGCTCGTGTTGGATGAACGGGCCTGAGACGTATATTGTCGGGCCTGGGATTTTGCCCGCGTTGATGGCGTCGCGGACTTCGATGCTCTCTTTCAGCGGGCCGCCCAGATCGCGCGCGCTGGTCACGCCGGCCAACAATAACTGTTTTGCCGAAGCGGGCATAATCACCGGGCCGAGCCGCGGAGGATAGGTCTTGTCCCAGTGCGCGTAATCGCTGTGCCCGTTGATCTGCAGGTGTACGTGCATATCCCACAAACCCGGCAGGACGGTCATCCCTTCGGTTGAGATCACCTCGGCGTCTTTGGGGATCGGCAGCGTTCCCATCTGGCCGACGGCTTTGATGCGCTGGCCTTCGATGATGACGACGCTGTTGCGAAGCGGGCGTCCGCCGTAGCCGTCGATCAGCGTACCGCCGACCAGGGCTTTGATTTTTCCAGTCTGAGAGCTGACGGCTTTCGCCAGTCGATTCTGAAAAGCGCCGGACGAAATCAACGCGGCGCAGAGGAGCGAAGTTGCAAACAGACGCGCGATCGTTTTCATAGGCGTTCCTCGGAAAATCCTGGGAGCGCACGCGGCTCGCGTGCTGGTTTACTGAGCTATTACTTTCATCGCAGTGCGCCTTCTCAGTAAGCCAGCACGCGAGCCGCGTGCGCTCCCAGGGC
>Ga0187894_10006474_pt1 | contig 11474 bp, 11 predicted proteins | sample GBC1701081metaG_FD_136650 | JGI IMG/M metagenome (GOLD analysis project Ga0187894, IMG submission 136650) | White microbial mat communities from a lava cave in the Kipuka Kanohina Cave System on the Island of Hawaii, USA - GBC170108-1 metaG ...
CCCATAGTGCAGCTATGGGGAAATTAAACAGAGATTTTGAGCCGTTGAAAATGGCGACATAAAAATCAAACTGAAAAAGTATGTCGTTATCTTCGATAATTCCGATGCCGCGAATCATCAGTCCCGCGATTAGCATTGTGGGCTACAAATATGAACGCCCTTTTCAACCGCTGGTTGATGACCTAATCAATTACGTTTTTTTTAACATTTTTACTGTTCATAAAAGTCCCATAATTCTTTCGTTACCTAATGCGTAAAAGATAGGGAATAACTATCATTATCATGAAAAAAATATTTGAATCTGAACTTAACTGGCAATTTCCTGTACAAGAGAAAACGAATGAAACGAAGTGTACACCATATGTTTTGTGACCTTAACGGGAAAGCAAAAGAAAAATAACCATGCAATAAACGGGTCAAGCCAAATGCGAATAATCACCAGGAATTGCTGATTATTTATATTGTGACTTACTATTCGGCACGAATTTTTTATAAGAGGAAAATGATATGAATACGGATTGGTTGCGCGGATGTGCAACAGCACTTGCGACGCCGTTTGATAATAACGGCAATGTTGATATTGAACGCTTTCGTGATTTTGTTGACTGGCAGATTGAAAGCGGTATGCGGCTACTTGTCCCGTGCGGAACGACGGGCGAGAGCGCGACGATGAGCGAGGCAGAAGACGAACTTGTTATAAAAACGGTGGTTGAAGTAGCAAAAGGTCGGGCAAAAGTTATCGCCGGAATCGGAAGCAACAGCACGGCGACAGTTATAAACAACGCGAAAAAATATAAAGATTCGGGGATTGATGCCGCGCTTGTGGTTGCGCCTTATTACAACAAACCCACGCAAAACGGAATGCTTTCACACTATTCTGCTATCGCAGGAGCCGCCCCCGATTTGCCGATAGTGATGTACAACGTGCCGGGCAGAACCTCTTCAAATATAGCCGCACAAACAACAGTAAAACTTGCACGCGAACATGAAAACATTGTTTGCGTTAAAGAAGCATCAGGAAACCTGTCACAGATTATGGAAGTTTTGCGCGACCGTCCCGAAGGTTTCAAAGTCTTTTCGGGCGATGACGCAATGACGTTTGCAATGATAGCACTCGGCGCGGACGGGCTTGTTTCCGTAGCCTCAAACGAAGTTCCCGCCGAGATGTCGCGTATGGTTGATTTGGCACTGGATGGAAATTGGGATGAAGCACGCGCTTTGCACTTCAAACTTTTGCGTCTTATGGAAATCAACTTTATCGAATCAAGCCCCGCACCCGTAAAAGCAGTGCTTTCGATGATGGGTAAGTTTGAAGAAAACTTGCGGCTTCCGCTTGTACCTGTTACGGATGCAAGCCGCGAGAAACTACGCGAAGCAATTTTAGAATTAGGACTGTTGAAAGAAAACTCAATGGGTGAAGGAAAGTAGATTGCACACAGAGAACGCGGAGAATGCAGAGAAAAGTATGTCAAAAACCTGTACAAAACTCTGCGTCTCTGCGTGAAATAATTTGTAGAAAAAATGAAATTGAAAGAACAAATCGAAACGCTTTTGGTTCAGAACAAAACCGAATTTAGCAGCAAAGACGGAGAACTATTTCAAGAGTTCAAATCTGCCTTGAATCGCGGCGAAGTCCGTTCAGCCGAACGAGATGCAGAAGGGAATTGGCGCGTCAATGCGTGGGTGAAACAGGCAATTCTTTTAGGCTTCAAAATGGGCGGCATTGTTGATATGTCTGCACAAGATAATTCTTTAAGATTTTTCGACAAAGACACCTATCCGATTCAGGCTTTTACGACAGAAAATAAAATCAGAATTGTACCGGGCGGTTCTTCGATTCGTGACGGTTGTTACATAGCTCAAGGCGTTGTCTGTATGCCGCCGATGTATGTCAATGTCGGTGCATATGTTGACGAAGGGACAATGATTGACAGCCACGCGCTCGTAGGTTCATGCGCTCAAATCGGAAAGCGCGTGCACATTTCGGCAGCGGCGCAAATCGGCGGCGTTCTCGAACCAATCGGTGCTATGCCCGTTATCATTGAAGACGATGTTTTAATCGGCGGAAACTGCGGCGTTTATGAAGGAACGATTGTGCGCGAGCGTGCCGTGCTTGGAACGGGAACAATCCTGAACGGCTCGACGCCCGTTTATGATTTGGTTCGCGGCGAAGTTTATAAACGAACAAGTGAAAAGCCTCTTGAAATTCCTGCGGGTGCGGTTGTCGTTGCAGGTTCGCGTGCCGTAACAAGCGAGAAGGGAAGAGAGTGGAACATCTCGCTTTACACGCCCGTTATCGTCAAGTATCGTGACGCAAAAACAGACCAGGCAGTTCAGCTTGAAGATTATTTGCGTTAGCGTTACCTGAGGAAAAATCATGTTCAAATATTTCTGCTTATTCGTTCTTTTTTTATTTGTTCCTAACATAGTTTTGGCACAGGAAGATGTGCCTATAAGAGAATTTCTTCGTGTCAGCAAAGACTTTTGCACGGGCGCACAGCCGAAACTTGAGAATCTGCAAAAGTTAAAAGATGAAGGAGTCAAAGCGATTATCAATTTGCGCGTGCCGACCGAACACCGTGCGGCAGAAGAAGAAGAGATGGCAAAGAAACTAGGTCTAAAATACTTCAACATTCCTGTCGTATTTGGCGACCCTAAAGAAGAACAAGTCACGGAGTTTCTTAAAATCACTGACGACCCCGCGAACAGACCCGCTTTTATACATTGTGCAAGAGCAATCAGAGTAGGTGCTTTCTGGATGATTCGTCGCGTATTGCGTGACGGATGGACAATCGAAGACGCGGAAAAAGAGGCTGAAAAAGTTGGTTTACGCGAGAGTCCGCACCTGACAGAATTTGCGAAAAAGTACATAGAAAAATACCGTAACAAAAAACAGACTAAACAGTTCAATGAAACAAAAACACATAAAGTGTGCGAGCGTCTTGCTTTGCATTCTATCGCCTCTTGTGCCCCGATTTGCAGTAGTAACGCAACAACAAAATATGACATCAACGACAAAACTGTTTGAGTTGACGGTGGACAGCGATTTTATTACTTTGATGGTGATGTTTACCCAACCCGAAGTTTTTGCTGCCGGAGCCGCTTTGCGTCCCGTCACGGATTGGACGCATTACAATCATCCTTACACGGCTAACATTCTCAACCTGCCGCAAAACGACAAAGAAGTGTACAAGAAAAGTTCGCCGATTTATTTTGCAGAAGGCTTGAAAGGCGCACTGCTTATCTGTCACAGAATGGTTGATGTGAACGTACACTATCAAGATTCTGTAAGACTTGCCGAACGTCTTATAGAACTGCGTAAAGAGAATTGGGAACTAGCTTCTTACCCGGTGGAAGACCACGGCTTTGAACGCGAAACAAGCCGGGCGGACGAATATAAACGAATACTGAAATTGTTTACTGTGAATCTGCAACAAAATGTCGGCACACAGCCTGCACGTGGCAACAAAGGAAATAAATGATTTCTGATGATTACTGTTTATGAATAAATTTCAACCACCGCGACGTTTACAGGGCATTCAAAAAAGCCCCATCCGTCAACTACATGACCGCGCAAAACCGGGCAGCATAAATCTCGGTCTTGGCGAACCGGATTTGCCTACGCCGGATGTTGTTCGTGTTGCGGCGGCGCGAATTGTCACTGAAGAACAGAACGGTTACACGACACACGCCGGGCTTCCTAAGTTAAGAGAAAAAGTTGCCGACGAATATCCGCAATTAAATCTCACACAAGATAACGTAATCATCACGGCGGGTTCGCAAGAAGCACTTTACTTGTCTTTAATGACATTGATTGACGAAGGCGAAGAAGTCCTTATTCCGAATCCGGGTTTTGTGGCTTATCCGACAATCGTGAAGATGGCTGGCGGCGTTCCGCGTTTTTACACTATGCCCGCCGAAAAGGGTTTTGGTTTTGACGCTGGTGAATTTCGTGCTTCGTTGACGGATAAAATAAAAGTCGTTGTCTGTATCTCGCCGTCGAACCCTACGGGGGGCGTGCTTTCACACGAAGATATGCAAGCGATGGCGGATGCGCTGAAAGATACGGGCATTTATGTTGTGAGCGATGAGATTTATCGTGAACTTTATTTTACGGATGAACGCCCGCCTTCAATGTCCGAATACTATCCGCGAACGCTTGTTATCAACGGGCTTTCAAAATCAATGAGCATGACGGGCTGGCGTTTGGGCTGGGTTGCGGGTGACGCGGATGTAATAAAGAGTGCATTGGTTTTACACGGTTACGTCACAGCCTGTGCGTCAACGGTTTCGCAAAAATCGGCTCTTAGTTATTGGACGGAAGAAGCCGCACAAGCCCGTTCCACATTCAGACAGATATTCAAAGAACGACGCGATTATCTTCTTGATTTAATCTCGAATGAATTAAATCTAAGCGCAATCACGCCCGAAGGTGCTTTTTATACGATGGTTAAATTCGGCACAGATTCAATAAAAGTAGCCGAAGCAATGCTTGAAGAAAAAGTTATTACAGTTCCGGGAGTTGCGTTTGGCGATGAAGCCGAAAGTTTCTTGCGCGTTTCGTTTTGCGCCAATAAAGAAACATTGGAAGAAGGCGTAAGAAGAATGAAAATTGCGCTTGAAAAATTGAGTTAGGTGTTTATTATTTCGCAGTTTTAATTGCTCTTTTTTTAAGAGGAAAAACAATGGACGAAAAGAAATCCAGTAGTCAACCTGAAGCAAGCAATCAGCCAACAGATGATTCCGACAACGACCCTCTGTTGCCGCGTACTCCAAAAGGTTATCAAGAAGAGTCGCGTCCTTCTCGAATGGAAACCATGTATGGCGCACCAAGGTATTCGACTGAAGAGGAGAACACGCAACCTTTTCAGCCAATTCCGCACGCGCCAATGTATGGTATGCCTCCACCTGAAAATTGGAAAGAAAGAAATGTACATCCGTTTCCTAAGCCTTTTCCCTCTGATAAACCGATGGTTATGCCCGCATATGGCGGTCCGCGTATTGTCGGTTTGGAAAATAAAAACCGTTCGGTTATCAAGTATGTTGTGATTGGTTGTTTGGCAGGTAGCTTGGTAATTGGGGCAATTGTTGTTATTGCTCTGCTGATGATATTTCTTCGCTGGTAATTTTATGGCGCAGAACGACCATGGCTCAAACAAACGTCGCCGCAGAGCTTATGCCGTGTGGGAACTGACCTTGAATTGTAACCTTGCCTGTGTTCATTGCGGTTCACGCGCAGAACACGCCCGACCTAATGAATTATCAACTGAAGAAGCTCTTGACCTTGTAAGACAACTCGCAGAAGTCGGAATAGATGAAATTACCTTGATTGGCGGCGAAGCTTACTTGCGCCGCGATTGGCTAATAATTGCCGAAGAAATAACACGACGAGGAATATTTTGCAGTGTGACAACGGGCGGCTATGGTCTGAGCGAAGAACTCGCAAACCGAATGAAAACTGCCGGCATAGCGCAAGTTTCTGTTTCCGTTGACGGAATGGAAGAGACTCACGACAAACAACGCGGACGCAAAGGTTCGTGGTGTGCGTGTTTTCAGGCGATGAAGAATCTGCAAACAGCTAAAATTCCCGTTACCTGCAACACACAAATCAATCGTCTTTCCGCGCCTGAACTACCACTCGTTTATGAGTCAATACGCAACGCGGGCGCACTAGCCTGGCAAATTCAGCTTACAGTTCCGATGGGAAACGCGGCTGACAATTGGGAGATACTTTTACAGCCTGATGAATTGTTGGTTCTGTTTCCGCTTCTGGAGCAAATAGCAGAACGAGCAATGCGCGACGGCATTCGACTCGCACCCGGAAATAACATTGGTTACTACGGACCTTACGAACAGATATTAAAAGGCAGCGAATCGGGTGTTTGGCAAGGTTGTCAGGCAGGGCTTTCGACACTCGGAATCGAAGCCGACGGAAAAATAAAAGGTTGTCCGTCTTTGCCTACGAATTTGTATGTGGGCGGCAACATACGCGAACACTCATTACGCGACATCATAAAAAATACAGACGAATTGAATATCAACATGAGCGCGGGAACAGAGGAAGGCACAAAACATCTCTGGGGATTTTGTAAGTCATGCGATTACGCCGCGCTCTGTCGCGGTGGTTGCGCCTGGACGGCGCACACATTTTTCGGCAAACGCGGCAACAATCCTTATTGTCATCACCGCGCATTAACGCAGATGAAACGCGGTGTGCGCGAACGCTTTGTTTTGAAAGAAAAAGCGGAAGGTTTGCCCTTTGACTACGGTATATTTGAACTTATAGAAGAACCTTTTGAAACGGATTTACAAATTGATGATGCGCTTCGATTCACAGCGGATAAAATTCAATTTCCGAAATCTTGGCTAATATAAAAAGAAACCCGCCAACGCTCTCCCCTTCGTTGACGGGTCTCTTTTTTACTGCCGTTCACTTACGTTTTGACCGGAGCGACAGATATTTTTTGTGGGAGGCTGACCCGTGCTCTCCCCTTCACGAATCAGCCTCCGACGTATCGGTGAACGCTTGTTCACCGAATCTCACATAATTTCAGATTATCAATTTTAAGCGACGCATTAGTTGAAACTTGCGTCCCGCGTGTTGCCAACTATTTTTTTCAAACTTTATTTGCGAACTTTCTTGTTCGTCTGACGATTCGCTTTTTGGCAATGACCGTGCCAAGAACCCTCAAAAATAGAAAATAAATTTTTGCTTTGAAAATCTAAGGAAATTTTACTGTGTGAAAAACTACCGAAGGTCGTAGATAAAACGGGCTTCAACCATATAGGTTAGAACCCGAAAAACTTTGAAACGATATGGAATGATAGAAGGGATGATGGATGAAGGTTTTATAATCCAGGATTTGTTAATGATCTTGATTATGCCAACGTCTATTGAGCAACCTGAATTTAATTCGGCGCGTATAAAGACTATCGGAAATCCACGCAATTTTATTTCAGAATCAAACAAGAGGATTTTAATGAGAAAGTATTTCATCGCACTGTTTTCAATTTTATTAGTGTTTGCTTTTTCGTCTTTCACTCAAGCTCAGTCGGCAGACAAGGTGTTGAAAAAAGCCTTGAAGGCAATGGGCGGCGAAAAGGCAATAAAGAAGGTCAAGTCCTGGCAAAGCAAAGGTAAAATAACGCGCACGGGCGATGGTGCATCCGGCAATTACCAAGTTTCTGCAATGCAGCCGAATTTTTATACGGGCTTTTTTGACGTTAACGGTTTCGAGACGGCTGTTGGTTACAACGGAAAATCTGCTTGGCTGCGTGATTCTAAAGACGGTTTGCGGACAATGACGGGAACTGCAAGTCGTGATTTTCAAGCTGAAGTTTCTTATAGAAATTATCGTTGGTTAAACGCAAAGAACGAAAAAGCAAAACTTGTCGGCGGCGGTTTGGCAATTGTAGATAATAAACCTGCGGACATTGTTTTTCTCACAACAGCAAAAAACGTCAAAATAAAAATGTATTTCGACCAGGCGACGGGGTTTCTTGTTAAAGAAGAAATTCCGTCGGGCGAAGTAAACGGCATCTTTGAGTATTCAGATTTTCGCGCTGTTGACGGCATACAAGAACCTTTTACTATAAGGGCGACTGTCGGGACAGAGTCTTATGAAATAAAACTTGAACAAATTGTTCATAACCCTGCACTCGCACAAAGCATTTTCGAGTTTCCGCGAATCGGAAACGAGCCTTTACCTGACATCAATGCCATGCTTGCCGACGTAAAAAAGAATGAAGATAAAATTGACGAGATTCTTGAACAGTATTCTTACACGGAGAACATTAGCAGGCGTGAGATAGGTAAGGACGGCGTTATGAAAGAAAAAGAGTCCGAAACCTTTGAACTCTCGTTTTACAAAGGCAACCGCATTCGACGCCAAATCGAAAAAAACGGAAAGCCGTTAACAGGTAAAGATGAAGAAAACGAGTTAAAAGAATTTGAAAAGCGTGTAAACGAAATAGAAAAAGAAGAAGCAAAGAAAGCCGCAAAAAGAGAACGCGAACTAACACAACAAAAAAACGGCGCACCCGATTCTGACAAAGGTGGAAGGGTGTCGGTTTCAGACGTTTTACACGCCTCAAAATTAGTCAATCCGAGACGCGAACGTTACAAAGGACGCGATGTTATCGTTTTCGATTTCGAGCCTTTAATCGGTTACAAGCCACAAAAAGATTACGAAAAGTTTTTCGGAAAAATGGCGGGCGCGATTTGGGTTGACCCTAACGACAAGCAAGTCGTTCGTATAGAAGCGCGTCTTATTGATTCCTACAAAATAGCGGGCGGTTTGCTGGCTTCATTGAAAAAGGGCGCGACCTTTGTTTTGGAACAACAGCGCGTCAATGATGAAATCTGGTTGCCGTCAATCGCCGAAGTAAATCTCTCTTTGAAAGTTTTGTTGTTCAAAGGCATCGAAGCAAATCAGGTTAATACTTACGGCAATTACAAAAAATATCTCACGGATGTTGATAAAGATGTAAAAATTAAAGCACCGGAAGAAAAGAAACCGTAAGGCTTGTAAATAAAATTTTAATCATCATCAGTCAGTCCGACATTAAACTCTGAGACAACAGGAAAATGGTCTGAAACATTTCTGTTATAGGATTTACAGTCTCCGTTCCAGAGTTCTGCACCGGGTAACAGCTTTGTGCTTTTTGCTATGTACTCGACCTCTGTAAATTTTTTTGTGATGGCAAAACCGTCAAGCAAATTTCCGGTGAAAGGTTCACACTTTGATATGTGTGAAGCCTGACCTTTTAAGAAATCCGTCGAGACAAAACGAAGGAAATTATCGCTCATTGCATTGAAGTTTTCTTCGTCATTCGGTGTCAAAACATCTTCACGCGGAATCATGTTGTAATCGCCAATAACGAGAACGTCTTTTTCTTTCCCTTTTGTCTGTTCTTTTATAAATTTTGCAATGACCTTACATTGTCTTGTTCTCATCTCGCGTTCTTTTTTGTCACGCGAGGATTTAAGATGAACTCCGATTAAAATAAAGTCGAAGTTACCGATTTTCACCTTTGCGGCGAGTGCTTCTCTCGAACGTTCTTCCTCAGCCAAATCGCTTCCCTTTATAAGTTGAACATCCGTAACGGCGACATTCGATTTATAAACGAATGCAATGTTTTGAATTGTTGTGGGTTTTTGCTCAAGAATTACGCCTTTGTAATCGCTCCCTAATTTTGCAACTATTTTATCAACAGTGCTGTTCGGATTGACTTCTGTAAGCACAATCAAATCGGGCTTAATTATCTCTTTGATAATTTTGGCAATGCGTTCGGCTCTCGCTTTGGGGATTTCGTCAACGCCTTTGATATTCCAACCGACAACACGTGCCGTCTGTCCGTAACCGATTGCGAAACACTGACCGAAAATAACCAAAACAAAAAACAGTTGAACGATTCTTTTCATCTCTTGTCCCTTTGTTGATTGAATTTTTACAGCAATTAGTAAACGGGAAAAGTTGTGATAAAGTTAATAACAAATTGTTGGCGTATTATTCAATTGTTTCTGAACGGTAATCAAAGAAAGTTTTGTTCTTGGTTGTTCTATTGAAACCTTTGCATTAAAACTAAAAAAACTAATTTCGGTTAAGTTATTTAGATGAAAAAATATATCTTGTTATCACTATTACTGCTTGTTGGTTTTCTGTTGGTTGCAATCGTGTTATCCAAAGTCAGTAACTCACGCACTTTCCAATTTTTCGGTGAAATTTGTCCGCGAGTTGAAACCTCACAAAAAGTCATAGCCTTAACTTTTGATGATGGTCCGACCAAAGAACATATTGACGAAATTCTTAAAATTTTAGCTGACGAAAATATCAAAGCTACTTTTTTTGTAATAGGCAAAGATATTGAACAAAATCCGGGACAACTTGAAAAAATAATAGCGGCGGGTCACGAAGTGGGGAACCATACTTACAGCCATGAAAGGATGACAACCGTTTCATCTTCGTTTGTTAAAGATGAGATTGAAAAAACGGATACTCTGATTCGCGATGCTGGTTACAAAGAGACAATCCACTTTCGCCCGCCATATGGAAAGAAACTTTTTTCCTTACCCTATTATCTTTGGCAACACGACAGAAAAACAATCACTTGGGATGTCGAACCCGAAACATTTGTACTGAGGGCAAACGACATCATCAACTACACTATTACGCACACAAAAAACGGCTCAATAATTCTTCTTCATGTTTTCTATGACAGCCGCAAAGAATCAATGAAAGCTGTTCAACCGATTATCAAGGGATTGAAAGAAAAAGGGTTTGAATTTAGAACCGTTTCCGATTTGCAAAAGTTGAAAGGTTCGTGACCCGTAATAAACTCTGCTAAGGCGAGGTTTAGAATTTCAGCTTTAACAAAAGAGGAGGTGCCTGCTTCATATCATCAAAATATTTACCACTCTCCTCAAAAGATAGATATGGAATAAGCTCTTTATTTTTAAAAACAATTTTTAAGAAATTTACTTGCCTTCGCGTATTACCATCATCGTATATGACTTTTTCTCCTTTTGCTTTTATAAACATCTCTTTACTACTAAATTCAATATAGTCAGCATAAATCCACAAATTGTCATAACTGATAGTAGCGTTGGAACAGGTGGTTGTCTGCGATGATCTTTTTACATCAAAACACCTAATGAAAAGATATAGATTTCTCTTATCGGTTGGAAACAATTTAGTTGAAAATGATTTAGGAGGAGTTCTTTTCTTATTTTCTTGATTTGTTCTTTTTCCAACTGAAAGTATGCTTATTAGGTTAGAAGATGTAGAAAGCGTAATATTTAAGACTTTTTCTTCACCTTCTTTTATATGGAACGGGGCACGATTAAATGGTAGAAAATCATTTGTTTCGTTTGTGTGTAAGGTATAAATACCTTTCGTAATTTTTACAAAATAATTTCCATTATTGTCAGATATTATTTTTAGTTTCACCTTCTTTCCCTTCAAGTAAATGATTGTGTTGGGAATTACAGCTCCAGTGTAATCAAAAACAGTTCCTTTAATAACACCTTTCTCAGTATCTTTTATTTGACTAGCATTCCCCAAAATAAAAGAAAAATCAAAGACAAAAACTATAAGAATTAAAGAAAATAAGTGCCGTGTTTTCATAAAATATACCTCAGGTTAATCATATGATTTACAAATAAGCTCGTTATTAAGCTAAATTAAGCCAAGTGATTTTCGATCCATATGCGTTCTCTCTCCGCCCAATATACTCCTAAACCAGCAAAAATAATATCCAACATACGAAACGAATCAAGTGAGCCAGAGTTAAATAAGATTGGTCTCAAAATCAAATTATTACTTTGTAATTTAAATTATTTGTAACTGATAAGGTCAGGTGATAATAATTCAAAAACTTTAATCAGGAATCGGTTTTAGCTGTCGAAGACAGCGATATATTCATAGCCCATAGTGCAACTATGGGGAAATTAAACAGAGATTTTGAGCCGTTGA
>Ga0187894_10006475_pt1 | contig 11473 bp, 10 predicted proteins | sample GBC1701081metaG_FD_136650 | JGI IMG/M metagenome (GOLD analysis project Ga0187894, IMG submission 136650) | White microbial mat communities from a lava cave in the Kipuka Kanohina Cave System on the Island of Hawaii, USA - GBC170108-1 metaG ...
CCACCGCCGGCCACCGCAGCCGGCCCAGGGCCACCGCCACCAGCGGTCGAGCGGCGCCGGAGCCGAGCCTGTGCCGGGCCCCCCGGCCCCGACCACGCGCCTCGACGGCAAGGATCACTGCCGTGGTGGCGAGCAGAAGAACGCTCTGGACAGCACCACGGGCCAGGTCGGCACCGGCCAGGTAGCTGCTATAGATGAGGCTCGTGAACGTGTGAGCACTCATCGTGGTGGCGGCGCCGAAGTCGCCGAGCACGCCAAGGGCCACCAGCAGGGTTCCGCCCGCCACCGCCGGACGTAGGGCGGGCAACACGACACGCCGGAAGGCTCGCAGCGGGCTGTCGCCGAGCGAGCGGGCGACATCGCCCAAGGCCGGGTCGAGGTGGCGCAGGGCCACCGCCGTGGGCAAGAAGACGAACGGCATCAGCACGGCGCCGAGGGCGACGCCGGCGCCGGGGAGGCCGTCGAGACCGGGAAAGAGAACCCGGTAAGCCGATGCGGCGACGAATGAGGGCAGGGCTATCGGCAGCGTCACGGCTACCAGCCAGAAGCGCCGGCAGGGCAGGTCGGTCCGAGTCACCAGAAAGGCCAGACCGACGCCCACCGGAACCACGGCCGCCGTCACCCCGCCGGTAAGGAGGAGGCTGGCCCAAAGGAACCGCCGCGTGGGTGGCGTGGTAACCACTGCCAGCGCTACTTCGGCGCCCCGCGTCCCGGCGAAGACCACCAGATAGGCGAGGGGGGCCATAGCGGCGGCCGCCACCAGCGCCGTCGCCGCCCTTCTGGCGTCGCGCCCGGTGAGTTCGTATTTCAGAACTCGATCGCTTAGGCGCACCAAACAAGGCTTATCGCAACGCTCCTGTTCCCGCCAGCTGGGATTTCTCCTAACGCCGTAGTGGTAACTTCACGGGCGTGGAAAGCGCCTCCCACCAGCCATTATTCGTGATCGAGGGTCTTTGTGTCTCTGTGGGGGCAACGCCGATCCTGCAGGGTGTGGATCTGGTGGTTAACGCCGGCGAGGTTCATGCACTCATGGGACCCAACGGATCGGGCAAGTCCACTCTGGCCAACACCTTGCTCGGTCACCCCGACTACGAGGTGACCAGCGGCCGGATCGTGTTCAAAGGCGAGGACATAACGGCGTGGCCGACCGACGTGCGCGGCAAGGCCGGAATCTTCCTGGCCTTCCAGTACCCCGAGGAGATTCCCGGAGTTTCCGTGGTGCAGTTCCTGCGCCAGGCATTGTCGGGTCGCAAGGGCATGGATCTCTCCGTTCTGGAACTGCGCCTCGCCATCATGGAGTGGATGGGCCGCTTGGGTATCGACCCGTCGTTCGGTGATCGTCACCTGAACGAAGGCTTTTCGGGGGGTGAGAAGAAGCGCAACGAGGTCCTGCAGATGGCTGTGCTCGAGCCCGAGTTCGCAGTGCTTGACGAGACCGATTCCGGGCTCGACATCGACGCGCTGCAGATGGTGGCCAAGGGAGTGGGAGAGGTGAGGGCGGACCGGCCGCGCTTGGGCGTGCTGTGCATCACTCACTATCAGCGGATCCTCGACTATCTAAAGCCCGACGTCGTTCACGTGTTGATGGACGGCCGGGTGGTGCAAAGCGGCGGCCCTGAGCTGGCTCAACGCCTTGAAGCAGAGGGCTACGACGCATGGCGCCGCTAGGCGTGGATGCGATGGCGCTGGGCGTAGGAGGTACGGGGATAGACGTAGCCGCAGTCGCTGCAGACTTTCCTCTCCTGGCCCGCCGCATCGACGGCAACCGCCTCGTCTTCTTGGATTCCGCGGCCAGTTCTCAGAAACCTCGGTCGGTGATCGACGCCATGAGCCGCTACTACGAGACAACCCACGCCAACGTGCACCGGGGCGTGTACCGGGTCGCCGAGGAGGCCACGGCTGCCTACGAGTCGGCCCGCGCCGGCGTCGCCCGATTCATCGGCGCCTCCGGCCCCCGGGGTGTCGTGTTCACCAAGAACGCCACCGAGGCGGTGAATCTCGTGGCCCGAACCTGGGGCGCGCAGAACCTGAGCCCGGGCTCGACCAAGGCCAACAGGGCCGTGTTGCTCACCGAGATGGAACACCACGCCAATCTGGTTCCGTGGATGATGCTGCGCGATGCGCTAGGTGTGGAACTGCGTTTCCTGCCCATCGACGATGAAGGCAACTTGATCCTCACCGATCTGGACCGGATGCTCGACGGGGTCGGCCTGGTGGGGGTCACCGCCGCGTCGAACGTCTTGGGCACCATCAATCCGGTGCGCCTCATCGCCGATGCCGCCCACGCCGCCGGCGCCGTGACCCTGGTCGACGGTGCCCAGTCAGTTCCACACATGCCCACCGATGTCGAGGCGCTCGGGTGCGACTTTCTGGTTTTTTCGTCCCACAAGATGTGTGGACCCACCGGGATCGGGGTGCTCTGGGCTCGGGAGGAGTTGCTCGAATCCATGCCCGCCTTCCTCGGCGGCGGTGAGATGATCCTCGATGTGCGCCTCGATGGATGGGTTCCCAACGAGATCCCCTGGCGCTTCGAGGCCGGAACTCCCCCGATCGCCGAGGCCGTCGGTCTTTCGGCCGCCGTCGACTATCTCGAGGCGTTGGGTATGGAAAGGGTCCGGGCCCACGAGCGCGACCTGGTCGGCTATGCGTTGGCGACGCTGGCCGCCAACCACGGCGAGGCGATGAAGATCTACGGCCCAGCCGACGTGGATCACCGCGGCGGCGTGGTTGCGTTCACTTTCGAATCGGCCCTCGGCCACTCCGTGCACCCTCATGACCTGGCGCAGGTGCTCGACCACCGCGGCGTCTGCGTCCGGGCCGGCCACCACTGCGCCAAGCCGCTCATGAGGCGATTGGGTGTGAGCGCGACGGCCCGGGCCTCGTTCTATCTCTACAGCGACACCGCCGACGTGGACGCCCTGAGCGAAGCCCTCTTCGCGGCGTCCGATCTTTTCGCTGGGGTATAGCGCCATGACCGGCCTGGAAGACCTGTACCGGGAAATCATCCTCGACCACTATCGGAGTCCTCGTAACCGGGGCGAACTGGACTGCCCGCCGGCCCGCCGGGTGGAGGGTTTCAATCCCCTTTGCGGCGACGAGATCGTGCTCTACGTCGAGGTGGACTCCGAGGACAACGTGGCGAACATCGCCATGTCCGGCCAGGGTTGTTGCATCAGCCAGTCGTCGGCTTCGATGATGACCGCCGCGGTGAAGGGTCGTTCCGTAGCCGAGGCCCGCCGCCTGACCAAGGCGTTCAAAGCCATGCTCTCGATTTCGGACACGACCTCAGTTTCGGGCGCGATCGTTGATCTGCACGGCGCTGGGTTTGAGACCAACGAATCGCGGCCGCCCGCCCTGGGCGACCTGGAAGCCCTCAGCGGAGTGGCGACGTACCCGGTGCGCATCAAGTGCGCCACCCTCTCCTGGAACGCACTGCTCCAGGCTTTGGATGCCGACGCACCGACCGGGGCAACCGAAGCCGCCTCACCGTGAGGGCCAGCGCGATCCGATCGGGAGGCCTGGCGCTGGGAATGTCCCTGGCTCTGGGGGCCTGCGGGGGTGGGGCGCAACCGGCAGGTCAGTCCACCTCGACCACCACCATGGCGGCCCCGGAGCCGCCGCCTACGACCACCGTCGCCCCGCCGCCGCCCGAGGCGCAGGCCTTCTGTGACCTGAGCCGGGCCTACGCCGAGCGGGTCACAAAACTCCTGCCCGCCTTCAGCGACCCTCTGGCGCTCAAGGAAATCCTGTCGGAGACCAACGCCACTATCGAACGTGCCATCGCTGCGGCGCCGCCGGAAGTGAAGCCGGACATGGTGCTGCTGGCCGACACCTCCAAGCGGTTCGTGGTCGAACTGGAAAAGGTGAACTTCGACGCAAGGGCGCTACCCACCGAGGTATTGACAAACTTCCAGACACCCGAGTCCAAGGCCGCCGCCGGGCGCCTGCAGGTCTACAACCGCGACGTTTGCGGAATAGGTGCGCCCGGACCGACGTCCGCCCCTTAAGCTCTGGGGGCCGGGCCCGGCTCCGGCGCTCTTTTTCGCCCGAGGCCCCCGTGAACATCGCTGCCCTAACGCTCTCGACCTTCAACCGCCCGGTTCTTCGGCCTTTGCGCCAACGCGACTTCGCTATCGTGTGGAGCGCGGCTGCGGTGTCCAACATCGGCACCTGGGTCCAGACGGTGGCGGTTGGAATCCTGGTTACCCAGCTGACGGGCCGAGCGGCCTGGACCGGCCTGGCGGCGGCGGCCGCCTTCCTGCCCTTGGGATTGCTGTCGCCGGTGGGCGGGGCCATGGCTGATCGGCGAAATCGGCGCCACATCCTGCTGGTCACCACCACGGGCGAGGCGATCACCGCCGCGGCGTTGGCGGTCTTGGTGGGCACCGGTTCGGCCACCCCGGCTCTGGTGGTGGGTTGTGTGCTGGTGGGCGCGTGCCTGACTGCCTTCGGCCTGCCCGCCTACCAGGCCATCCTGCCCGAACTGGTCGACCGGGAAGACCTGTTGGGGGCCAGCGCGTTGTCCCTGGCCCAGTACAACCTGGGCCGGGTGGTCGGCCCCGCCGTGGCTGCAGTAGTCCTGGCCCGAGGATCGTTCACCTGGGCCTTCACCCTCAACGCTGTCTCCTACGGAGCGGTGCTGGCCGGGTTGCTATTGGTTCGCCTGCCACGAAACGGGCCACCGAGCGGTGACGGCAGCCTGGTGAGGCGCATCGGCGCCGGCATTCGCGCAGTCCGGGCCGAGCCGGGTTGCCGGCTGGCCATCGCGACCGTCGCGCTCTCGGCATTTCTGGTCGCGCCCTTCATGGCGCTCATTCCGGCGGTGGCCGTAAAGCTGTTCGCCTCGGGAGAGGCAGGGACCTCACTGCTCATCACCGCCCAGGGCGTAGGTGCGGTGACGGGCGGACTGGCCCTGGCCGGCCTGGCACGGAGAGTTGGTCGGCGCCGCGTGCTGGTGACCGACCTGCTTGTGCTTCCGGTCCTGGTGGTGATCTATGCGCTGGCCCCGACCCTGCCCGTGGCGGCGGTGATGGTGACCTTGGTAGGGGCGGCCTACGTCGGAATTCTGTCCGGACTGGGCACCGTGGTGCAGCTCCGGGCGCCGACGGCGCTACGGGCTCGAGTAATGAGCCTGTATATGGTGGCGTTGGGATCGCTATATCCCTTGGGCGCGCTGGCGCAGGGAGTGCTGGGGGACCGCTTCGGGCTGCGAACGGTGACCGTCGGTGGGGCTGTGTTGTTCGCATTGACGATCGTTGCCGTCGGGCTCCTGCGCCCCGGCGTATCAGTGGCGTTCGACGATCCGTCGCCGGCCGCGGCCGCGACATTTACCCCAGGCGCAGGCGGAGCAGGTTCAACAGGTTGATCACGGCGAGGTGACGGACCTGTTCCCGGTCACCGCGAATATGGGTACCGACCGAAATGGCCTGGCCGTCGATGGCGGTCGCCATGAACACCGTGCCGGGCGGTTGGTCCTCGCATGGTTCGGGGCCGGCAGCTCCGGTTATGCCCAGTCCGATGTCGGCGCCCAGCACCCGGGCCGCTCCGAGCGCCAAAGCCTCTGCAGCTTCAGCAGCCACCACCGGGCCCTCGGGCACCCCCACCACGTTGAACTTCACCGTCGGGTGATAGGCCACCACCGAACCCCGAAACCAGGCGCTGGAACCCGGCACCTCGGCCAGCGCGGCACCCACCAGCCCTCCGGTGAGCGATTCGGCCACCCCGACCGTCAGGCCCTTTTCTTCCACGAGGCGGCCGACGGCACTGGCCATGGAGTCGGTATCGATTCCGAACACCAATGACCCGAGAATGGTCCGAAGCTCGGCTTCCTCGGCTTCGATCATGGCGGTGGCCTCCTCGGCGTCTGCGGCTCGGGCGGTGATGCGTAACTTGATTCCCCGTGGACCGGAGGCCAGAAAGGCCAGGGTCGGATTGGTCTGGGCATCTATCCTCTCGGCCACCAGTTCGGCCAGGGCCGACTCCGACAATCCCCAAGTGAGAAGGCTGCGGCTGACGATGGTGGTAGTGCCCGCGGGGCCGACCTGACGGCGCAAGTCGGGGATCACGGCTCTGGTCATCATCTCGGTCATTTCCGCCGGTACGCCCGGCACGGCATAGATCACCGATCCCTGCGCTGACATACAAATCAGGCCGGGGGCGGTTCCCAATCTCTGCTCGATAAATTTGCCTCCGCGAGGCCGGTCACCCTGGCGGGCGTTGTTGGCGGGCATCGAAGCCGATCTGGTCTCGAAAATGGCCCCGATGCGTCCCACCATCGCCTGGTCGCGCTCCAAGGGAACGCCCAGAAACTTGGCCAGGGCATCCCGGGTGATGTCGTCGGGGGTGGGGCCGAGTCCGCCGCACACCACGACTGCCTCGGCCCGCGCCGAAGCTCGCTCCAAGGCCTCGACGATGCGCTCGGAGTTGTCACCCACCCGGGTCTGGAAGTGACATTCGATTCCGGCCGCAGCGAGGCGCTGGGCGATGAAGGAAGAGTTGGTGTCGACCACGTCGCCGAGAAGAAGTTCGGTTCCCACGGCCACGATCTCGGCCCTCATCAGGTCGGCCGACGCCCGTCGGCGAGGAATTGCAGCCCGGTCGCAACGGTGAGGGCCACCGCGAAGGTCAGGGCAAAGGTCTCCAGGGCTCGGTAGGCACTCCCCGACACCGGCGCCAGGATGAGGCCAACGGCGATGGCCTGGGCCCAGGTCTTGATTTTTCCTCCCATGCGGGCGGGGATGGAGATTCCCCGGCGACCCATGGCCGACCGGTACAGGCTCACCAGAAACTCACGCAATGTGATTACGGCCACCGGCACCCACCACAGCAGACCCACGCTCACCATCGTCGCCATAGCCCCGAGGACCAGGACCTTGTCGGCCAGGGGATCCAGGAAGGCCCCCGATCGGGTGGCGCCCTGCCTGCGCGCCAGCCAGCCGTCGGCCAGGTCGCTCACGGCCAATACCGTCCACAGGGCGAGTACCCCCCACCCCTCGCCGCCGCGCGCTATGGCCACCACCAGAAGGGGCATGGCTGCCACGCGGACCAGGGTGAGGACATTGGCCGGCGTGGCCAGAGCCGAAGGTCCGAAGGCTGCGCTCACGTCCCCAAGGCTCCGCTCACGCCCGGAAAACCACAGTTAGCCCGAAGGCCACAGTTAGGCAGCCTCGAGATCCAGGCCCGCCACCCCGGTGACGGTTACCTGGGCGAATTGGCCGGTCACCAGGTTTTCGGGTATCAGCACCACACCGTCGATCTCGGGCGCCTCGCGATGGGTGCGGCCGACTCCGGGTTCGTCCACCAGCACCTCCACCACGGAATTGACCATCCGGGCCTGGCGGGCGGTGGTGATCTCGTCTTGTAAGGCTGAGAGCTCACCGAGGCGCTCGGCGGCCAGGTCCGGCGCCACCGTCTGGTCCAGACCGGCGGCATGGGTGCCGTCCTCGGGGGAGTAAGCGAAAAAGCCGGCCCAATCCAGCTGCGCCTGGTCCAGAAACTCCAACAGCAGGTCGTGGTCGGCCTCGGTCTCGCCGGGGTAGCCCACGATGAACGACGACCGGAAAGCGGCTCGGGGCTCGCGGCTTCGGATGGTGGCGATGCGATCGAGGAACCGAGCCCCGTCACCCCACCGCCGCATGCGCCGCAGCAGGGGCCGCGATGCGTGCTGCAGAGACAGGTCGAAGTACGCAACTCCGGTGGCGCAGATGGCGTCGACCAGGGCATCGTCGAGATCGGACGGGTAGAGGTAGAGCAGGCGGGTTCGGGCGACCCGCTCGGCCACCTGGCCCACCAGCGAGACGATGTCGCCCCGTCGGGCCGCACTGCCCCGGCGGGTCGCATCGCCCCGGCCGATGTCGCGCCCGTAGGAAGCCAGGTCCTGGGCCACCAGCACCACCTCGGCCACCTCAAGACCGTCGACTTCGGCCAGGATGGCGTCGATAGAGCGGGACCGCTGTGGGCCGCGAAAGGAGGGAATGGCGCAAAAGCCACAAGCTCGGTCGCAGCCCTCGGCAACCTTCACGTAGGCCCAGGGAGCGGAGGCGCGGGGGCGGGGAAGGTTGAGCAGGTCGAACGAGGCAAGTGAGGCCCCGACGGATGCGGCGCCCGAAGGCGGGCGACGGCCCAGGGTAACGGGAACGCCGAAACCCGCCACCAGGTCCACCTCGGGAAGCGATTCGGCCAGCTCGGCCCCGTAGCGCTCGGCCATACACCCCGTGACCACGAGGCGGGCGCCGGGGCGGCGGACGTCGTCGAGGGCCAAGATGGTCTCGATGGATTCGGTGCGGGCCGCCTCAATGAAAGCGCAGGTGTTAACCACCACCACGTCCGCCTCGGACGGGTCTGCGGCGGCGACAAATCCGTCGGCGACCATGGTGCCGGCCAGCTTGTCGGAGTCCACCTGGTTTTTCGGACAGCCCAATGTTTCCAACCAGTAGGTATTGGGCACTGGTGAACACTACCGAGGCTTCGACGCCCCTTTGTAAGCAACCCTTCCGACCCCAGCAAGGTCTTAGTCGATAACGAAGTTCAGATTTTTAAACGTCAGCGCTTTCTTTCTGGCTCTCGGCCCAATTAGGGTTCCGGTCCAGTGGCGAGCCCGATGGAACGGTTATCCGACGCGGCCTGGGATGCCCAGCGCCAAGCCCAACAGTGGCTGAGCTTCGAAGACCGCCTGACGCAGAACGACTCCCTGACTCGATTGATGATGGAGTGCACCCGCGGTCGCCAGCCCAGCTTCGCCTGACCACACCCCAAATTGGAGCACGTGACGGGCGTGGTCCGAAGGACCCGGGGGCCCCGTCACCATTAGCACAGACTTTGGCGCCAGCTCCCGGCTGAGGCCGCTGGACACCGAGCGGATTCTGAGGGTGTTCGACGCCCACGGCGTCAGCTACGTGCTCATCGGCGGTATCGCCTGTTTGATGCACGGGGCGTCGAGGGTGACGGTGGATACCGATGTGGTGGCGGCCACCGATCGGGAGAACCTGGCCCGCCTCTTCGCAGCGCTGCGGGATCTCGACGCCGCCGTTTTGGTGAGCGAGCGCCGCATGGCGATGGAAGACGGAGATCCGTGGGAGGTCGATACCCTCCGCCGAGGCCCGGGGGCACTGGCCGAGGCCGAGACCTGGCACTTCACCACCGACGCAGGGGCGCTCGACATCGTTTTCAACGCTGCCGGAGTGGGTGACTATCACCGCCACCTTCCTCGGGCCGAGACGCGCGACGTCTTCGGCCTGCAGGTGCAGGTGGCGGGCTTGGAGGACCTCATCACCTCCAAGGAGTCGCTGCGCCGGGAGAAGGACGTGAGCGTGCTCAGCGAGCTGTGGGCGCTGCTGCGCCACCGCCGCCAGCCCTGAAGACCCGAGTGCCCGTCGCTATGAGCACGGCGCGGCGGGGCAGGGGCCCCCGCCGCACGCGACGGGCGTGGTCCGAAGGACCCGGGTGCCCGTCGCTATGAGCGAGCGTTGCGGGCGTCGAGCTCGTCGGGCGTCATCAGCACGGAGCGGGCCTTGGAACCCTCCGAGGGCCCCACGACGCCTCGCCGCTCGAGCAGGTCCATGATCCGGCCGGCCCGGGAAAAGCCCACCCGTAGCTTGCGCTGCAACATGGAGGTGGAACCCAGCTGGCTGCGGACCACCAGCTCGAGCGCCGCTTCGACCATGTCGTCGTCGTCCTCGCCGATCCCGGCCGAAGGGCTCCCGCCAGGAGCATCGGCCGCGTCACAGCCTTCCACCCCTTCCACGTAGGCCGGGCCGGACTGGCGGCGCCAATGGGCCACCACCCGCCGCACCTCCTCCTCGCTCACCCAGGACCCCTGCACGCGGCGTGGCACATTGGACGATGCAATGGCCAGCAACATGTCGCCCTGGCCGACCAGACGCTCAGCCCCAGGCTGGTCCAGGATCACCCGGCTGTCGGCCAGGGAAGAAACTGCGAAGGCCAACCGGGAGGGCACGTTGGCCTTGATCACCCCGGTGATGACGTCCACCGACGGTCGTTGGGTGGCGATGACCAGGTGAATTCCCACCGCTCGGGCCATCTGGGCGATACGGCAGATGGATGTCTCCACATCGCGGGCGGCCACCATCATCAGGTCGTTCAGCTCGTCCACCACCACCAGGATGAAAGGGAGGCGCTGGAAGGCAACCTCGGATCCAGGATCGGGGACGAGGTCACCCCGGTCGAAGGCGGCGTTGTAGCCGGTGATATCGCGCACGCCTACCTCAGCGAGCAGGTCGTATCGCCGCTCCATCTCGTGGACGGCCCAGTCCAAGGCGTTGGCCGCCTTTTTGGGATTCACCACGACCTGGGTGAGCAGATGAGGCAGGCCGTTGTACTGACCCAACTCCACCCGCTTGGGGTCGACGAGGATGAGGCGAACCTGCTCGGGGGTGGTACGCATGAGAACCGACGTGATTAGCGAGTTGATGCACGAGGACTTCCCGGCACCGGTGGCGCCGGCGATCAGGATGTGGGGGGCCTCGGCCAGGTTCACCATTACCGGCCGGCCGGCGATGTCACGGCCCATGGCCACTTCCAGGGGGTGAATGGCCTTCTGGGCCTCGACCGAGGCCAAGATGTCGCCCAGCGTCACCACCTGGCGGGTCTTGTTGGGCACCTCCACGCCGATGGCCGAGCGGCCCGGGATGGGGGCCAGGATGCGGACATCGGCCGAGGCCATGGCGTAGGCGATGTCCTTGTGGAGGTTGGTGACCCTGGCCACCTTCACGCCCAGGCCCAGAGCCAGTTCGTAACGGGTGACGGTGGGGCCGACGGTCATGCCCACCAGGGTGGTCTCGACGCCGTGGGCGGCCAGCGCCGCCTCGAGGGTGCGGCCTTCGGCTTCAACCGCCCGAGCGTCGATCTCGACGGCCTTGCCCCGCTTGAGGTGCTCCAGGCCCGGAAGCTTCCACGGCGTTTGCGGGGCGCCGGCGCCTATTTGGACATCCGGCGCCATGGTCTCGTCGAGGGGGGAATCGCCGGCTGCGGCGATGATCACCTCGGGGGGTAGAGGTTTCGCGCCGACCGGTTTGGTGGTGGCACCTTCGGCTTTGGCACCGGGGACGGCGCCGCCGTTGTCGGAGTCAAAACGGGCGATGTCGAACAGTTCCACCACGGTGGGAATGGCCCGCCCCTGGTCGTCGGGGCCCGGGGTCTTGGCCTCGAACTCGGGAACGGTGCCCAGAAAGGCGCTCATCCGCCCGACCAGGCGCCCGGTGACGCGCGAGGCGGCTACGGCCCGCCCGGCGGCGCTGCGAACCGAAGTGTGCGCCACGATCAGCAGGCCAACGATCACCACGGTGATCGAGATGGCGGCCGCTCCGCTCACGTCCAGTACCGACACCAGGGGCTCGGCGATCAATTGGCCGATGCGGCCCCCCGAGCCCCGTCGCCACTGTGCAGTTTGGGCGACGCTGTTGGATCCGGGGCTTGCGCCGCCTGCGACCAGATGGACCAGGCCGCCCGCCCCTCC
>Ga0187894_10006476_pt1 | contig 11472 bp, 8 predicted proteins | sample GBC1701081metaG_FD_136650 | JGI IMG/M metagenome (GOLD analysis project Ga0187894, IMG submission 136650) | White microbial mat communities from a lava cave in the Kipuka Kanohina Cave System on the Island of Hawaii, USA - GBC170108-1 metaG ...
CGCCGTAGGATTCGCGCAATGCATCCAGCCGCCGGCGCTCGATCGGCCAGAGCGGAACGGTATCTATCTTCGCAGTCGCAGGCGCGGCGCCCGCGCCTTCGTTCTGCAGCAACATCACGCCGGAGAGATAGGGCTGGAGCGGGGAGGGGAGGAGTCTGATTTCAGGCGACTCCTCAGGCAGCGCGAGCGCCCTGCGCACCAGCGTGCCGCCGGCTGGATCGAGGTTCCATGTGATCAGCGTCGGGATCGGCTGCTCGGTCGTTGTCGTGTCAGATGAGTCGAGAGAATTGGATTGCGAGGTCGGTTGCCCGCAGGATGTGGCCGCGTCGCTCGGGATCAAAATGGCGCGCTCGCCCCAGCTCGCGCGGAAAATCCGATGGGCCGCCACGTGCTGAGTGGCGCAGGCGCAGAGCGCGCCGCGCCGATGGAGACGCAGTGCGAGTTCATTCAGCCATGGCGCGGATTCCGCATCGGGCGCGAAGAGCAACAACTCCGCGCCGGCCGCGGTTGACTCGCACTCAGATCGGACCACGCTGAAATCCTTTCAGCCGGTGGTTCCGCAATCGAATCCCACTCCACTCCGTAAGTGGATTCCCGTATTCCGTCTCTCATACATCGGCTCCGATAACTCGTCAACTAAAATCTCACCTCGCCTAACCTGTTCCCCTCGCCGAAGTTGGGGCGTCTCCCCGGAGCGGCGACGGGACTGATGGAAGGGTCTGCACTTGTTGGATTGGCGCAGGTGCCTTAAATGATCGATCCTTCGAGGGATTTGGGCCGCGCGTCCTCCGCTGCCAATACAAAATACCGCAGGCATCCTCCCCGGGATGCCGTCAACAAGACGTACGACCTGTTTGGGAGATCGCGCGCTTGAGTGGGGCCGGATTGATACTCGGATACATCGGACCGGGGGGCGGGGTCGCGCTGGCTTCCTCTTTCTTCGTCCTGTTCGTCACGATCCTCATCGCGATTCCCAGTCTGCTGGTCTTTCCGTTCCGCTGGCTGTGGCACTGGTTCCGCTACATGGGGACGCGCCGTCGGCGATTGACGAAGCGCGTCGTGGTGCTGGGGCTGGACGGACTCGATCCCGCGCTGATGGAGGAATTCATCGCGGCGGGCGAACTGCCAAACCTGGCGGCCTTGCCGTGGCGCGGCCGGCTGGGGACGGTTCCGCCGCCGCTCTCTCCCGTGGCATGGAGTTCCTTCGCGACCGGCTGCTATCCCGGCAGCCATCGCATCTTCGACTTCGTGCATTGCAACCCGCGGAACTATCAGCCGTATCTCTCCTCATATGAGGTCGCCGCGTCTCATGCGGGGCTGAAACTCGGTCCGGTGCGGCTGCCGATCGGCGGCGGGCGGATGAAGCGGCTCTGGAAAGGGGATCACTTCTGGGATGTGTTGGGCCGGCACGGCGTCTTCGCGACGGTCCTGCGCGTGCCGATCACCTTTCCGGCGAAGATTCGGCGCGGGCATCTGCTCAGCGGAATGAGCGTGCCGGATCTGCTGGGTTCGCAGGGCATCTCGACGCTCTTCACCGATCGGCCGATGCAGATCGACGACGAGAACGAGGGACGCGCCGTGCGCGTGACGCTGCGCGACGGCGTCGCCGAACTGCCGCTCTCCGGTCCGCCCGATCCGGCACGACCGGACGCCGGGCCGATGGTGCTGAAGATTCAGCTACGCATGAATTCCGACGGCCGCGGCGCGGCGCTGAAGGTCGGCACGCGGAAGGTCGCGCTGCGGCTGGGGCGTCATTCGGCGTGGACGCCGGTGACCTTCAACGGCCTGCTGGGTGGCGTGAGCGGCATGTGCCGGTTCCGACTGACCGAGGTGACGCCGCACCTGAAGCTCTACGCGACGCCGATCCACATCGATCCCGGCGCGCCGGCCACGCCGGTCTCGAACCCCACGACCTACGGCATCTACCTTGCGAAGTTGCACGGGCGTTTCGGCACGCTCGGCATCATCGAGGACACCTCCGCGTATGAGAATGGCGCGATCGACGGCGAGGGAATGCTGGAGCAGTGCTACCTGGCACATGAGGAGCGCGAGAAACAGTTCTTCCACGCGCTCTCGTCGACGCGGCGTGGCCTGGTGGTATGCGTCTTCGACACGCCCGACCGCGTGCAGCACATGTTCTGGCGCGAGCATGAGGCGGGGCGCGACGTGCTGCGCGACCTCTACCGCCGCATGGATGACCTGGTGGGACGGGCGCGGGCGCAGGTCGGATCGGACTCGGTTCTGTTTGTCATGTCGGACCACGGATTCGGCTCATTCCGCCGGCAGGTGCATCTGAACAGTTGGATGCGCGAGCGCGGATATGTCGTGCGCAAGTCCGCGGCGGATCAGCCGGGCGGCAAGCCGGAAGCCGATCCGATGTGGCTGGCGGGGGTGGATCTCAAGCAGACCGTGGCATTCGGCTTCGGCCTGGCGGGCATTCATCTCAATCGCAAGAGCTTCTTCGCCGGCGGCATTCTCAACGACGAGCAGGCCGCCAAGGTCAAGGCGGGACTCATTCGCGAGCTGGAGGCGCTGGTGGATCCGCAGACCGGAATCAAACCGGTCGCGAAGGCGCAGGACGCGGCGGAAGTCTTCCGCGGTGCGCCTTACGCGGATACCGCGCCGGACATCATCGTGGGCTGGCAGCCGGGCTATCGCGTCTCGTGGGAATCGGCCAAAGGTCAGACGCTGGGGCCGATCTTTTCGGACAACGCGCGGCACTGGAGCGGCGACCACTGCTTCTATCCGCCGATGGTTCCGGGCGTGCTGCTGAGCACGATTCCGCTGAACAGCGACGCGCCGCGGATCGTGGACATGGGGCCGACCTGCATGCGGATGCTGGGGGTGACGTCGCTGCCGATGATGGATGGTCGGCCGCTGGTGGGCGAATCGGCGCCTCGCGCGGGAGCGGCCCATGCGAACTGAGATGAAGTGCGCATCGGTCGGGAGCCGTGGCGCGCGACGGCGCACAATGCGCTGCAGCGCGGCGCGACGGGGCGGCTGGATTCGCTCCACCCTGCTGCTGATCGTCGCGGTGGGGGCGCTGCTCTACTGGTTTCGACCTGGCGCGGCGGGACCGAAATATCCGGTGAAGTGCGTTGTGATCGGGCTGGACGGACTGGACCCGGAACGCGTCAAGCGGCTGATGGACGCCGGAAAGCTGCCGCATCTCAAGGCGCTCGCCGGCGCGGGCGGATTCGTTCCGATGGCGACCTCCAATCCGCCACAGAGTCCCGTCGCGTGGTCCTCCTTCGCGACCGGCATGGATCCGGGCGGAACAGCGATCTTCGATTTCGTCCATCGCGATCCCGCCGTCTACAAGGGGATCGAGTCGATGGCCACGGCGAAACCGGCGACGCCGATTCACGTGCCGCTGATCGGCATCGACTATGAGCCGGCGATCGAAGTCGGTGACTACCGCCTGCCGCTGAAGGCGGATCAGATGATTCTCAACCGCAAGGGGACTCCCTTCTGGACGCTGCTCGAAAAGGCGGGAGTGCCGGCGACGATTCTTCGGCTGCCGGCCAACTTTCCGCCGCCGCCGGGCAGCGCGCGGCAGCTCGCGGGCATGGGCACGCCCGATCTCACCGGTACGGAGGGAGCGTTCTTCTTCTGGACCGATCGCAACATCGACGGCGCGGACAGCGAATCCAGCGGCAACCTGGTGGTCGGCGACAATCTGGTGATCGAGGATGACCGCTTCACCGGCAAGCTCTACGGCCCGCCGAACATCCTGCTGCGCGACGAAACGCAGCGAGGGAATTTCACGGAGGTCGAGTTCGAGGCGGCGATCGACCGGCAGAACCGGACGCTCCGCATCGATCTGCAGGATCAGACCGCCGTGCTGCGCGAAGGGGAGTGGAGCGACTGGCTGACGGTGACCTTCACCCTGCACGACTGGTTTCCCGGCAATCCGACCGGCATGCTGCGGTTCCGCCTGAACAAGCTGAACCCCGCGCCGGACAAGGATGGCGCGACGATCGAGCTTTATGCCACGCCGGTGCAACTCGATCCGCTCTCGCCCGCGATGCCGATCACCAATCCCTCCGGCTATTCGCAGGAGCTGACGGAGGCGATCGGCCGCATCTACACGCTGGGAATGCCGGAGGACAACAAGGCCTTCGCGCACAAGGTGAAGGCGCTCGATCCGCAGGGATTCACCGAGCAGTGCCGGCAGGTGCTCGACGACGTGTGGCGCACCACCGATTACGAGCTTGGGCGATATCGCGGCGGCCTCTTCTTCTCCTACTTCCGGACGACCGACGTGGTGAGCCATGTCATGTGGTATCTGGCGGATGCGGCGCATCCCTTTCACAATCCGGAAGAGGCCCAGCGCTTCGGCGGCATGATCGACGAGGTGTATGGCTGGGTGGATGACAAGGTGGGCGAGATTCACCGCCGCATCGGTGACGACGCGCTCTTCATCGTCATGTCGGACCACGGGTTCAAGCCCTTCTACCGCGAGTTCCAGCTCAATACGTGGCTGGCCGACCATGGCTGGCTGAAGCTTTATGACTGGGTCAAGCCGGGCTCGGGTGTCGGATTCGAAAATGACGTCGACTGGGAGCGCAGCCGCGCTTATGCCCTCGGCCTGAACGGGCTTTACCTGAATCTGCAGGGGCGTGAGCAGCGCGGCAGCGTCTCGCCGGGAGAGCGCGAGAAGGTCGCCGCCGAGCTGTGCCAGGCGCTGGAGGCGATCGTTGATCCGGAGACGGGCGAGCACGTGATCTCGAAGGCCTACCGGCGCGAAGAGATTTATCACGGCGAATATGTCGCGGAAGCGCCGGACATCATCGTGGGATACAACCGCGGCTATCGCTCGACCGGCGCCAGCGGCACCGGTGCGATCTCCAAGCCGTCCGAAGTGACGGTGGGAGAAAAGAAGGTGGTCAATTACGCGCGGCCGCGGCGCAACCGCTGGAGCGGCGACCACTGCTGCGATCCGGTTCACGTTCCGGGCGTGCTCATCGTCAATCGCCCGCTGTCGCACGGGCGGCCGGCGCTGACCGATCTGGCGCCGACGATCCTTCAGGAATTCGGAATCACCAAGCCGTCGCAGATGGTCGGGACGCCCGTCGTCGCGGCGCGGAGCAAGGGGTAACGCATGTTCGCCACCACGACCGTCAAGATCGACAAGGATCTTTACAAGCGCGCCAAGGCGTATGCCGAGGCCAAGAAGTTTCCGTCGGTGAATGAGTTCGTCGCCCGGCTGATCGAGCGGGAACTCAACACCGAGGTGCAGGCCGACGACCCCGAGGTGATCAAGCGCCTCGAAGGTCTCGGGTACATCGAGTAGTTCAGCTCAATCGGAACGGATCGCGCCGATGTATGTCGCGCTCAACAGCCTGTTCGACCTGCTGCTGAGGCCCATGCGGACCTGGCCTGCCGAGGCGGGCTGCGCCGTGGCGTCGGTGGTCGTGGGTCTGCTGCTGATGCTGGCGTTCAAGTACGTCTCGTTTCAGGAGAGGATCGAGGCGGTGAAGGATCGCATGACCGCCTGCGTGCTGGGGGTGTGGCTCTACCGGGATCAGCCGCGCATGATCCTGCGGAGCCAGGTCGCGGCGTTCGTTCACGGGCTGCATTATCTCGGGCTGAGCCTGATTCCGCTGGCGATCATGGCGCTGCCGATGGTGCTCGTGCTGGCGCAGATGAACGCCTATTACGCGCATGTCCCGATCGCGCCGGGGCATGAGACGATTGTGACGCTGACCTATTCCGACGAGCGCCCGATCGACCGGATGGACGCGCGGATGAACGCGCCGGAGGGAGCGCGCGTGACCGCGGTGAGCCGCGCGCCGCATCTGCGGCAGGTGAGCTGGAAAGTGACGGCAGACGCGCCGGGCATTCACCCGCTGACGATTGCCGCCGACGGCATGGAGCTGACCAAGCAGCTCTCGGTGGGGCGCGAGGTGATCCGCGTCGAGCCCGACCGGCTGACCGCGTCGCTCTGGTCGCAACTGCTCTATCCCTCCGAACCCGCGTTTTCCGCCGACGTGAAGGTCGCGTCGATTCACGTCGCCTACCCGGAGCGCGACCTGTGGCTGATCTGGGAAATGCACTGGCTGATCTACTGCTTCGTCGTGATGCTGATCGGGATTCTGGCGTTTCGCGGTCCGCTGGGCGTGGCGATCTGAGACTCAGCCGCGCTGCAGCAGCCGCGCCAACATTTCGCGCGGAAAGATCCCCTGCACCGTGCGGCCCGTGGCGATGACCCGGCCGTCCGTTTCGGCCGTCGTGTCGCAGACGAGTTTGCGGTCGGTCACTTCGATGGCAACGGCGCGGACGAGAATGGTGCGTCCAACCTGAGCCGGTCCGACGTGATCGACCGAGACGTGGCTGCCGACGCCTTCCTCGTGCGGCTCGAGATAATCCACCAATACGCGGCGCCCGGCGATCTCAAACCGATGGGCCAGCGTCCAGGTCGAACAGACGCGGTGGACGATCGGCCCGCCCTCGAAGCGCGGACACATCGATTCGACCACGACGAATTCAATCTGTCGGGCGACGCCGGGTTTGAGGTCGGGGGACATGCGATGCTTTCATGGGGCCGCCGCCGGTCGGCGGCTCAGAGGGAGTGACGCGGCTTGAAGAGGGCAATGCTGGCGGTATGCCCGTGGATGAAATTCTGCCCCGCGACCGGGCCGATTTCACCCGCGCAAAAGAACCCCGCGACCGGCAGGTCGCCCAGCGCCGAGCGGAACGCCCCCGCGTCGTGATGCGCCTCGGGAAACATGCGCGTCCCGCGGCCGTTGCAGGAAAACATCAGCCCGCCGGCCGTGCCGCCGGCCTCGCGCGTGAGCAGGCTGCGAAGATCCTCATCGGCCGAATCGGCGTCGCGCACGTGAAACTGCACGGTCGTGCCGACGCGGGCCAGGTCGGCCATGTAGATCGCCTCGTCCTCCTTGTCCGCGCCGATGACGTTGCGGATGAGGAAGTCGCCGCGCTGAAACTCGTCGCGATATTCGTCGATCGCGCGGCCGATGAAGATGCCGTTGCTCATCAGCTTCTGATCCTGCTCCGGGGCGGCGCGGAAGACCTCGGTCAGCACGGACAGCGCGGGCCGGCCCCCGAGCGAAACGATCTTGTTGCGTTCCGCCGCAGTGATGATGAAGGGTTTGCCGACCGGGCGGCAACCCTGCGAGACGATCGGGCGGATCTCGACGTCGCCCCAGAGCGCGACGGCCACGGCGCCTTCGCGAAAGACATCGTCATCCAGGAAGAGCGCCGACTGGCCGGGGCCATCCGCGCCGCTCGCCATGCCGCCGAAGACGGGTCGTTTCGGGTAGACCTTGCCGATCGCTTCGAGCAGTCCCATGACGTATGGGGTGAACACGGGATCTGCGAGCAGCAGAAAACTCGGCTCATCCGTCGATTTCACTCGCATCACGCGTTCCAGCTCGGTCTGCGATTCGACGTTTTCCAGGTCGCTCGGATGGATGTAGAGGCCGCGGACCCGCGCGCCGGGCAGCGACGCGACCCAGAGCGACACGCCGGCGGAGCGCTCGATCTCCGTCCCCGGTCCGATGACCCCTTCGGCGGTGCAGCCAATCAGTACGTCGGCGCGGGTGCGCTCGCGGACGGCTGCCACCAGCGGCTCCAGCTCGCTCTCGAAGTGGTGCGTGACATGGAGCACCGCGAGGTCGGGCTTCTCGCCTTCCAGCCCGGCGAGCGAACGGGGAATCAGATCGTCCAGGGCGGCCTGAAGCGTGGAAAGCGCGGTGATTGCTGCGCCGAATCGCATGAAGCTCCTGCCGGGCGTCGCGTCCGTGGTTTCCGCGGATCGGAAGCGTGCGAATCGCGACGGTGCGGATTGTAGGAACGCGCCGCGCGATGTGCTACCATAGAGGATTGCGGCAGGAGCGTGAGAGGAGCGGGAGCGCGATTGAAAGACCTGGTTCGTCCGGATCAACGCGTGGCGCAGGAGCGCGCCGTGCTGGTGGGGCTGATTCTTCCGGATCGCCCGACGCGGGGCACGCACTACGACCCTCTGATTGAACTGCACGCGCTGGCCGACGCGGCTGGCGCCGTGGTCGTGGACAAGCTGGTCCAGAAGCGCGCGGCGCCGGACACCGCCACCTACATCGGCACGGGCAAGCTGCAGGAACTGGCCGACCGCGTGGCCCTCAAGACCGCCGACCTGGTCATCTTCGACAACGAGCTGTCCCCCTCCCAGATCCGAGACATCGAAGAAGTCTGCAAGTGCAAGGTGATCGATCGCACGGAATTGATCCTCGACATCTTCGCGTCGCGCGCCCGCACCAAGGCCGCGCGGCTCCAGGTGGAACTCGCGCAGCTCGAATACACCGCGCCGCGCCTGCGCGGCATGTGGACCCACCTGGAACGGATCGCCGGCGCGGGTGGCGGCACAAAGGTCGGCGCGGTGGGCGGCATCGGCACGCGCGGACCGGGCGAGAGCCAGATCGAAATCGACCGCCGCCTGGTTCAACGGCGCATGACGATGCTGCGGCGCGAACTGGAAGAGATCGACCAGCGCAAGCTGCGCGAAGTGCGGGCCCGGTCCGACTATTTCACGGTCTGCCTCGTCGGATACACCAACGCCGGCAAGAGCACGCTGATGAACGCGCTGACCGACGCGGGCGCCTACGTCGAGGACAAGCTCTTCGCCACGCTGGACACGCTGACGCGGCGCTGGGACCTGGGCGGCGGACAGGTGGCGCTGCTCTCCGACACAGTCGGATTCGTGCGCGATCTGCCGCACCATCTGGTCGCCTCCTTCCGCGCCACGCTCGAAGAGGCGATCAACGCCGATCTGCTGATTCACGTGGTGGATGCCTCATCGCCCGAGGCGGTGCAGCAGATCGCCGCCGTCGAATCGGTGCTGGCGGAATTGGGCTGCGGAGAGTCGGACACGCTCGTCGTGCTGAACAAGATCGACGCCGTGGACGAGGAATCGGACCTCGCGGTACTGGAGGCACAGAAGCCGCACGCGCTGAGGCTCTCCGCGCGCACGGGGCGCGGCGTGGACGAGCTGGTCGCGGCGGTGGTGCATCGCGTTCGCGAGCGTTACGTGCGGGCGCGCGTCGAGGCGGAGGCGGGCAACGGCCGTCTGCTGGCCTACATCAGCCAGTATGGCCATGTGCTGGAGCGCACCTATCAGGATGGCATGGTGGCGCTCGACCTGCGCATGCCCAAGGCGGAACTGCCGCGCATCGAGGCCCTGGGCGCGCGGATCAAGAGCATCACGTAGATTCGACGCCGGCGTCGGCCATCATCATCTGCAACTGCCGAGGAACGCAGCGTTCCAGAACTCCCAGGTTGTATCCCCCCTCGAGTAACACGACGAATCGGCCGCCGCAGTGTGCCGCGGCGATCCGTTCGGCCTGCCGCATCATCCAGGGATAACAGGCGTCGGAGAGTCGAACGCCCGCGAGCGGATCGTCCGCGTGGGCGTCGAGGCCGTTGGAGACGACCAGCAGATCAGGTCGGAACTCCGCCGCGCGCGGGAATATCCGCTCCTCGAACGCGCGATGGTAGGCGTCGTCGCCGCTGCCGGTCGGCATCGGAATGTTCAGCGTGAATCCTTCGCCCGCTCCCGCGCCGGTTTCGTCGGCGAAGCCCGTTCCGGGATAGCAGTGCCGCGGGTCCTCGTGCAGGCTGACCATCAACACCGTCGGGTCTTCCCAGAATAGCTCCTGCGTGCCGTCGCCGTGATGCACGTCCCAGTCGAGAATCATCACGCGGCCGATGCCGTGTCGTCGCTGCGCATATCGTGCGGCGATCGCGACATTGTTGTAGAGACAGAACCCCGCCGAGAGGTTGCTCCGGGCATGATGGCCGGGGGGACGCTGGGCGCAGAAGGCGTTGTCTACGCGCCGGGCGAGCACGGCGTCGCAGGCCGCCAGAGCACCGCCGACCGCGAGCCGTGCGATCTCCTCGCTTTCCGGACAGATCGCCGAGTCGTTGGTGTCGATGCAGCGCGCGCCGTGGCGGCACGCCGCTCGCAGTCGTTCCACGTAAGCGGGGTCGTGACCGAGACGAATCAATTCATCGTCGGCAGGCTCGAACGAGATGGGAGTGAGCCGATCGAGCGTGCCCGCGAGCGTCGCGCCGCGAAGGATCGCGCGCAGCCGGTCGGGCCGCTCAGGATGTTGGGGGCCTGTATCGTGATCGAGGAAACGATCGCCGTAGATCCAGCCGGTGCGCGACATTTGGAGGAGTCCTTTCCGCGAAAAAAAAATCAGCCGCCGAATGGCGGCACGGCTCATTGGAACAGATGTCCGGTCGGGGTCAAGCGCGGAGTATCGGCGTCCGGCGCGGGAGGATTGAGAGGGGCGCGCGGAGTCGATAGACTCCCGCGACTTCGCATGTCGACATTCATCAAGAAATGGCTCTGGCGACTGATTCGTCTGGCGGTCATCGCTGCCGCCTTCGCCTACATCATCTATAAAGTGGACTGGGCCGATAGCGCGGTGCTCGTCGACGGGCGTCGCAAAGTTCAGGTGATCGCGGAGGAGACGCGCGGCGACGGCCTGTATGTGAAAGCACGGGTCGACGACGCCGAGGTCTGGCTGCCGGAGTCGCGATTCGTCTCGCCGCAGACCAAGATCGAGGGGCAGCGGGTGCCGGTCGTCGCGCCGGGGCTGCGGCGCGTGGTGGCGGGCATCGACTGGCGATTCGTCATCGCGGCGCTGATCTGTTTTTCGCCGAATTACCTGCTGCTGGCGTGGCGTCTGCGGATGTTGCTCAAGACGCAGAGCGTTTTCATCACCCCCCCCGACGCAGTGAAAGTGACCTACGGCTCCTCATTCCTGAATTTCGCCGTTCCCACCGGCTCCACCGGCGGCGACCTCTACAAGGCTTATTACGTCGCCGCGCACGCCACCGGCCGGCGGACCGAAGCGGTGACGGTGGTGCTGCTCGACCGCGTCATCGGGCTGGTGAACTTCGTCTTTCTGGCGGCGGCGACCTGCCTGCTGAACTATCGCGCCGGGCGCGTCGGCCTGCTGGGACAACTGGTCGGATACATGTTCGCGGTGAGCATCGTGGTGGGGGCCTCCTTCTTCTCACAGCGCGTGCGGCGGCTGGTGCGGCTGGAGCAGTGGCTGCCGAAGCTGCCCTTCGGCGCGCACCTCGTGCGGATCGACCAGACGGCTTTTTCGCTGCGACATCATCCGCGTTCGCTGATCTGGGCATTCGTCGGGACGATGGTGGCGCAGGTGAACGTCTGCTTGTGCGCGATGCTGATCGCGCGCGGCGTGCAGATGGAGTGCCAGGCGACGTTGCCGCACGTGCTCGAGTATTTCCTGGCGGTGGTGGTGGGGCTGACGGTTTCGTCGCTGCCGGGCAATCCGCCGCAGGGGTTCGGCGTGCTCGAGGGCATCATGGCCTACGTGCTGGTTCCGCATTACGGGAACTGGTCGCAGATCTTCGCGGTCTGCATGGGAGTTCGTCTGCTGCACCTGTTGTGGGCGCTGCCTGGGGCGCTGGTGCTGCTGCTCGATCCGATGCCGC
>Ga0187894_10006477_pt1 | contig 11472 bp, 9 predicted proteins | sample GBC1701081metaG_FD_136650 | JGI IMG/M metagenome (GOLD analysis project Ga0187894, IMG submission 136650) | White microbial mat communities from a lava cave in the Kipuka Kanohina Cave System on the Island of Hawaii, USA - GBC170108-1 metaG ...
CCGGCGTGGTCGAAGCCATCTTCTCGGTGCTCGCGATCCGCGACCAGGTGGCGCCGCCGACCATCAACCTCGAGAACCCCGATCCGGAATGCGATCTCGACTACGTGCCGAACCAGGCGCGGCGCATGAAGGTCGAGGTGGCCCTGTCGAATTCCTTCGGGTTCGGCGGCACCAACGGCACGCTCGTGTTCAAGAAGCACGGATGAGCCTGCCGGGCGCGCGGGCGCACGACCGCCGCCCTGAACCCATTGCGATGACACGAACAGCCACGCGGGTCTTCGACGCGGGGCCGCATCGCCTGTTCGACCTGCACGTCGCGTTTCCCGACCGCTATCCCGCTCTGCTCGAAAGCGCCGCGCGCAGCGATGCGCTCGGCCGCTACGACGTGTTGTTCGCATTCCCGGGGCTCAGCATCACCCGGTTGCACGACGGTCGCGTCGTGGCGAGCGACGGCTCGCCGGTCGCCGCGTCATTCCTCGACGAGCTCGACCGGCGTTGCGCAGCGGAACAGGCCGGGCCGGACGCCTCCGCGCTGCCGTTCACCGGCGGATGGCTGGTCTTCCTGGGCTACGAGCTCGCGACGGAAATCGAGCCGACGCTGAAACTGCCGGCGGCGCGCGAGGCCACGGCCCAGGCGGTCGCGCTGCGTGTGCCGGCCGCTGCCATCTACGATCACGGTGCACGGCAGTTACACCTGCTGGCAGAGCTGGGACGGGAAGAACTGCTGGATGCGCTCGAGCGCGACCTGAAGGATTGCCCGCCTGCCCCTGACGAAACGCAACCTGCGCTCGCCGAGCTGCTGGAAGACCCGGCGGAGCAGTTCATCGCGAGCGTCCAGCGCGTGCAGGAGCACATTGCGGCCGGCGACGTTTACCAGGTGAACCTTTCGCGCGCGTGGCGCGGTCGCTTGCAGCAGACCGCAAACCGGGCAACGGGCCTCGCGCCGGTGCTGTATCGCGCGTTGCGCCGGGCCAATCCCGCGCCGTTCGCGGCCAGCGTGCGGCTGGCGGATCAGATCATCCTGAGCTCTTCGCCGGAGCGACTCTTCAGTATCCGCGACGGCGAGATTGCCACGCGCCCCATCGCCGGCACCCGACCGCGCAGCCGCGAACCGGGCGCGGATGCCGCCGAGCGGGCGCTGCTGGCTGCGCACCCGAAGGAACGCGCCGAGCACATCATGCTCATCGACCTCGAGCGCAACGACCTCGGGCGCGTATGCGTCGCGGGCAGCGTACGGGTGGACGAGCTGATGGTGCTCGAGTCCTACGAACACGTGCACCACATCGTCTCCGGCGTCCGCGGCCGCCTGCTGCCGGGAACGAACGCGGGCTCGGTCATCCGCGCCGTCTTCCCGGGCGGCACGATCACCGGTTGCCCGAAGGTGCGCTGCATGCAGATCATCGCGGGACTGGAAAAAGAGGGCCGCGGGGCGTACACCGGCAGCCTGGGCTACCTGAATCGCGATGGCAGCGGAGACTTCAATATTCTGATTCGCACGTTGTCGCTGGCCGGCGAGCGCGTCACGTTGCGCGCTGGGGCGGGCATCGTCGCGGATTCCGATACGGTGCGCGAGCTCGCGGAGACCAGGGCCAAGGCGCGCGGGTTGTTGCGCGCCCTGGGCAGGGATGCATGAGGACGCGCACGCTGGTCAACGGGCGCAACACCACGCAGGTCGATGCGCGCGATCGCGGCCTGCAGTACGGCGACGGCCTGTTCGAAACGCTCGCCGTGATCAACGGCGAGGCTCGCCGGCTGGAGCTGCACCTCGAACGCCTCACGCGCGGCTGCGGTCGCCTCGGCATCGCCGCGCCGGATCGCACCGTGCTGGTGAGCGAGATCGAATCGCTCGCGGCCGACCAGGCGCGCGCCGTGCTCAAGGTGATCGTGACGCGCGGCATGGCGGGCCGCGGCCTCGACATCGATCTGGAGGCGCAGCCGACGCGCATCCTCAGCCTGCATCCATGGCCCAGCCATCCGGCCCAGTGGGCGACTCAGGGCGTGACTGTGCGCATCTGCACGACGACGCTCGGCGAGCAGCCGGCGCTGGCCGGCATCAAGCACCTCAACCGGCTCGAACACGTGGTGGCGCGACGCGAGTGGAACGACCCGCAGATCGCCGAAGGCCTGCTGCGCAACCGCCAGCGCTCGTTCGTCTGTGGCACGATGACCAACATGTTCGTGGTGCAGAACGGCCGGCTTCTCACCCCGCCGGTCGATCGCTGCGGCGTCGCCGGCACCGTGCGCGCGACCGTGCTCGAGCGTTCGCATGCGCTGGGCATCCCCGCAGTGCAGGCGGTCGTCGGCGATGAAGAACTGGCAGCGGCAGAAGAGGTTTTCCTGACCAACGCACTGATCGGCATCTGGCCGGTCACGCGCATCGAAGACCGCAAGCTCGGCGTCGGACCCATCACGCAGCGCCTGCAGTCGCAGATCGCCGAGCCGCCCGTCGCGATCGCGGAGCATTCGTAGCAGTGCGGTTCGTGCGCATCATCGGCGTGCTCGCCGCCGTGGCAGCCGTGGCGGCATTCCTGACACTGCGCTGGGTGGATCAGTACGCGCAGGCTCCGCTGGTCGTTGCGCAGGCCACAACCTTCGAAGTCCGCAAAGGCAGCAACCTGACCACGGTGGCGCGTGAGCTCGAAGCGCGCGGGATCCTGAAGCATCCGCGGGTCTGGGTCTGGAACGCGCGCCGGCAGGGGTTCGCCCGCAGCATCCATGCTGGCGAATACCGCATCGAGCCGGGAACCACGTCTGCCGGCCTGCTGGACATGCTGGTCAGGGGCACGGTGATCCTGCGCGAGCTGACCATCGTCGAAGGTTCGACGTTCCAGGACCTGATGCGGTCGCTCGACGCCAACTCCGCGATCGACCGGCAGCTGCGCGGACTCGACGCAGCCGCAGTGATGGCACGGCTCGGCGCCGACGGCGTGCATCCCGAGGGCCAGTTCTTCCCGGACACCTACCGGTTCGCCGCCGGCACCAGCGATCTGGAGCTGCTCCGGCAGGCACATCAGCAGATGAAGCAGCGCCTCGCCGCCGCCTGGCAGGCGCGCGACACCGCCGTGCCGCTGGCGAGCGAGTACGACGCGCTGATCCTTGCCTCGATCGTCGAAAAGGAGTCGGCGCTTCCCGTGGAGCGCCCACGCATCGCCGGGGTGTTCGTGCGCCGCTTGCGCAAGGGGATGCGTCTGCAGTCCGATCCCACCGTGATCTACGGACTCGGCCAGAGCTACGACGGCAACATCCGGCGGCGCGACCTGCGATCGGACAATCGCTACAACACCTACACGCGCGCGGGCCTGCCCCCGACGCCCATCGCACTGCCCGGCGAGGCCGCCCTGCAGGCAGCAACCAGACCAGACGACAGCGGCGCGCTCTATTTCGTGGCAACCGGCGAGCCCGACGGCAGCCATTACTTCTCGGCGACGTTGACCGAACACAATGCAGCCGTGACTCGCTTCCTGAGAACGCGCCGCGCACGCATGGCTGCGCCCCAGGGGAGTCAGTAGTGCGCCACGGGAGCTCGGCAGTTCGCGAGGCGAGTCGGTGCTGGCGCGCGGACGATTCATCACCCTCGAGGGGCGCGAGGGTTCCGGGAAGTCCACGCAGATCCAGCTGCTGCGGGAGCGTCTCGCACAGCGCGGCATCCGCGCCGTCCTGACCCGCGAGCCGGGCGGAACGCCGCTGGCCGAGCGGCTGCGCGATATCGCTCTGCACGCGGGCGACGAATCGCTCTCGCCGATCTCCGAGCTGCTGGTGATGTTCGCAGCCCGCTCGGTACATCTCGACACGCTCGTGCGTCCGGCGCTGGAGCGTGGAGAGTGGGTGCTTTGCGACCGCTTCACCGACGCCACATACGCGTACCAGGGTGCTGGCCGCGGCATTGCCGAGGAGGCGATTCGCGGACTCGAAAAGACCGTGCAGCGTGGCTTGCGCCCGGACCTGACTTTGCTGCTCGACCTGCCCGTCGAGGTTGGCCTGCAGCGCGCGCGCGCGCGCCGGGGCGACGCTGCCGCCGATCGCTTCGAACGTGAGGGCCCGGCCTTCTTCGAACGCGTGCGTGCACGCTTTCTCGAGATCGCGCGCGCCGAGCCGCAGCGCGTGCGCGTCATCGACGCGACGCAGGACGTCGAAGCCGTCGCGGCGTCGATCGCGGCCGAAGTGGCGGGCCTCTCATGACGTTGCCGGCTCTGCCCTGGCTGCACGATGCGGCGCAGACGGCGCGCTCTGCCTTCGTGCGCGGCCGGCTCGGGCATGGAATCCTCGTGCACGCTGCACCGGGGGTAGGCAGTGCGGAGCTCGCGCGCTGGGTCGCCTCGCTGGTGTTGTGCGATGCCGAGCCTGCCGATCGTCCCTGCGGGACCTGTGCGTCCTGCACGCTGCGAATCGCCGGCACTCACCCCGACCTGCAGTGGATCGAGCGGGAGGAAGACGCGAAGCAACTGAAGGTCGAGCAGATCCGCGACCTGACCCAGGCGCTCGCGCTCAAGAGTTATCGCGGCGGTTACAAAGTGGCGGTGATCGCCGAAGCGGACGCAATGAACGTCAACGCCGCGAACGCATTGTTGAAGACTTTGGAGGAGCCGCCGCTGGCGACGCTCCTGGTGCTGTGCTCGGCGCGGCCATCGCGCCTGCCGCCGACGATCGTGAGTCGCTGCCAGCACCTGAAGGTCGCGCGTCCGTCGCGCGAAACTGCGCTGCGCTGGCTCGGCGAGCAGAAGGCCTCCGCGAGCTGGCCGACCGTCCTCGAGCATGCCGCCGGCGAGCCGTTGCGGGCGCTCGAGCTGGACGCGGGCGGTTTCGCCGAGCTCGACCGCGAAATGGCAGCGGCTCTCGAACAGCTGCGCCGGCGCGGACTAGATATTCCCGGCACGGCGGACCGCTGGTCCAAAGGCGGCCTCGATCGCCGTCTCGCCTGGCTCGACGTCTGGCTCGCGCGCACCATCCGCGCAGCATTGTTGCCGTCGCCGGCCTTGCCATCGTCGCCGCAAGGCCGGAACATACGGGCGCTGTACGGGTTGCTGGACCGGGTGCGGGCTCTGCGACTGGAGCTCGACACTTCACTCAACATGCAACTCGCGACCGAAGTCGTGCTGCTGCACGCTGAATACGCGGTGACCTAGAGGACCAAGCGTGAGACAACCCGCCAACAAGCCCGGCCTGCTGACGCTCACCATCAAGGACAAGAGCGCGCTGTACCTCGCGTACATGCCGTTCGTGAAGAACGGCGGCCTGTTCATTCCGACCAACAGCAACTACCGGCTGGGCGACGAAGTCTTCATGCTCCTCAACCTCATGGGCGAGGACGAGAAGCTGCCCGTGGCGGGGCGCGTGATCTGGATGACGCCGAAGCAGGCGCAGGGCAAGCGCCAGGCGGGCATCGGCGTGCAGTTCAGCGACCAGGATCGCGGCCAGACCCAGAAGAAGATCGAGAACTATCTCGCCGGCGCCCTCGGCGGCGACAAGGCGACGCACACCATGTGACGGCGGCCGTTTTGCGGCCGCGCGTCGATCCATGCTAGAACGCCTGCGCGGCGCGGCCCGGGGGAAGGCTTGCGACGAACGGGCGCGCTGCAGCCGCTACAACCAACAAATCCGCAGGGAACGTCGCCGAGCTCACGCTGACCGCGCCTGGTCGCGCGGTTGTCGCAACCGCGTGCCGCGCACGCGCGTCCCACGGAACGGAGCTGCCCAATGAACGTGCGTGAACCGACCGTCGGTCCGATCGTGGGGTACACCAGCAGCCGCGAGGCGCGCATCTGGCTGCGGGGGATGCACGAGCGCACCCAGGACGGATACCGGCGCTGCTTCGGCGTGCTGCGCTGGCGTCGCAGGGGCGATGCGAAATTCGGCCCGACCTCGGTCGTCAAGCTCGCGCCGCACTTCGACTTCACCGGCGTATTCGGCCTGCTCAAGCTGCAGGCGGATACCGAGTACGAGTACCAGGCAGGCTGGTTCTTCGCGGATGCCGAGCTCGAGAGCCTAGAAGCGGTCAGCGAGCTGCAGTGGCCGGCGCTGCGACCCAATCAGATCCTGCCGTCGTTTCGCACCGCGCCCGCGGACGCTTCGGCGCCACGCTCCTATGCCGTCGGCTCGTGCCGCTACCTGCTGCGGCTGTTCGGCGGCACCATCTTCGACGATCGCGGCGACAAGGCATTTCGCAGCATCAGCCGGCAGATCGACGAGAAGGGCATGCCGGTGCACGCGCTGCTCATGGTCGGCGACCAGATCTACGCGGACGATCTCAACGTCGTCAGCCCCGACACCACCATCGACCAGTACCTCGATCGCTACCGCGTGGTGTTCGCCCAGGAAAACCTGCGACGACTGATGGGCCGCGTGCCCACGTACATGGTGCTCGACGATCACGAGATCGAAGACAACTGGCCGCTCAAGGCCGACGACAAGGACTGGGTCACGCGCTACCCGGCGGCGATCCATGCGTACCAGATCTACCAGGCGAGCCACAGCCCGCTGATGCGGATCACGAAGGACGGCAGGCTCGACGGCACGCCCGATCGCTTCTGGTACACGTTCGAGGACGGCTGCTGCGAAGTGTTCGTGATGGACTGCCGCACCGAGCGCATCTGGAGCGACGAGCCCAGGCAACGCCGCATGGTGACGCAGACGCAGATGAAGGCGCTGCTCGCCTGGCTGGCCGACGGCTCGAAGCGCGTCAAGCTGGTGGTCACCTCCGTGCCGTTCTTTCCCGACCTCAAGAGCGACTCGGACGACAAGTGGGGCGCCTACCCGACCGACCGCGCGCAGATTCTCGATCACATCTTCACGAACAAGGTGCGGCGCGTGGTGTTCCTGTCGGGCGACGTCCACTGTTCGTTCTCCGCCGAGCTGACCACTCCCGCGGATCCCGCGTTCAAGGTCATCTCGGTGGTGTCGTCCTCGTTCTTCTGGCCCTATCCGCACATGGACGAGGGCGATTTCCAGCTCAAGGGCGAGCTCACGGGCACGACGCAGGTGCAGTACCGCGTGGGCGGGGCATCGAAGATCCATTCGACCGACAACTTCTGCCGGCTGGACGTGGACCTGACGGGCGTGCGCGTGACGTTCTACGAGCGCAAGGGCGACCGGCTCGCCCCGACGACGGTACGCGCCTTCTAGACGGTACCCGGCGCGCTGGCTGCGCGTCCGCGCGGGCTGGCGGCCATGCTAGGGCAGCGCGCCGCGCAGTCGTTTGCGCACGAAACCGTGTGCGCGCGCGGCGAAATCGCCAGCGGTGAAGGCGAGATAGCGCAGGCGACGGACGAGCAGAAAACTCTCCTGCTGCCCGGACGACAGCGCGCACCAGCGCTCATAGGCGGGTGCGGCCACCGTCGTGAGCGTACGAACCCATCGTTCCGCGACCCGTTCGGGACCGATCTCGCATGCACGCAGGGCGCAGTTGCGCGCCACACGCGCGCGCAACGTCGGATCGCCGCGCAGATGCTCCAGCGTGCGCAGCACGTGCCCCGGGCTGCGCACCTCGAAGTAGTCGTACTGGTTGCGCCGCTCGGTGCGGTACGCCGACTCGTTGCCGAGCAGGGCGGGCACGCCGGCGATCCAGGAGTTGTAGAGCTTGGAAGGCGGGAACTTGTGATACGACACGTTTGCGAAGCTGCGCACCGCGAGCACCGCGTCGGTGCCGCTGTAGTCGTTCCAGTGCTGGCGGTCCACGATGCGCAGGTTGAAACCGCGCGCCCGCAGGCGTTGCTGGAAGCGCGCGCTGCGCAGCTGCGGGGCGAGGCGCTGCGGCAGGCCAAAATAGGAAACGTTCGCGAACTCGTCGCCGCGCAGCGGATCGCGCGGGATCAGGGCCGCCTCGGGCCAGTGATGCTGGAACACTGCCGGCCACGCCGGCGAGGGATTGCGCAGCAGAGGATCGTCGCGGTTCTGCACGACGTGCAGCTGGGCGAACGGATGGCGGTAGAAGTCCGCGACGATGCAGGCGAACAGCTGGCGCGGGCCCGGGATCATGCCGTCGTCGAACAGCTCGCGATGCGCGACGACGATGCCGTCGTCGGGCAACTCGCGCGACAGGTAGCAGGGAAAGCCGAGCCGCGAGAGCGCGCCGAAGGTCTTGACCGTCCAGATCCAGGTGCCGGCCCGATAGGCGAAGGTGTCCACGCTGGCGCGCGCCGCATCGTCGGGCGTGCCGGGCGGGTAGTAGAAACAGATCGGCGGCAGTTCTCGCCAGCGCGGGTCAGCGGTACCCACGGCGTTGAGGGCGCGGCCGTCGATCGGCGACGGGCGCGGATCGGACGCCATGAGCAGGCTGGTGTGACCGCCGCGGTCGGGGTCGCGTTCCGCGCGGTGCGCGGATATCGCGCCGGGAGCTCGGCAGGATCCGGCGAACGCGCTGCGCGTGAGCGTGCGCCTACGCCAGCTTGCGCGCGGACCTACTTGCGCTTGGCGACGTCGGTGGCGGCGAGGCCGCCCTTGAGAACGTGCGCGTCGAAGCCGCGCTCGCTCAGGATGTAAGCACCGGCCGAGCTGCGCCGGCCCGTGTCGCAGCACACGACGTAGCTGACGCCCTTGTCGAGCGCACCCAGCTTCAGGCGGATGAAGTAGAGCGGGATGTTGATCGCGTCGTCGATGTGCATGTTCTGGAATTCGCTCGGCAGGCGTACGTCGAGCCACTTGCCGCCCTTGGCGACGATCTGCTTGGCCTGCTCGTGGTCCACCCACTGCAGCATGGGCTCGTTGAGCAGCGTGTTGAAGTCCTGCTTGCCGAGGCGCATCAGCGTGCCGTCGATGAGCATCGTCACCGTGGCGTTGCGCTTGGCTTCCGAGATCAGGGCTTCCTCGCCGAAGGTGTCGCCCATGCCGAGCTCGGCGAGCTTGATGCCTTCCTTGTTGAGCGGCGTCTCGCGCGTCACCGAGCAGCGCCCGCTGACGATGACGTAGAAGTAGTCGCCTTCGTCGCCCTGCTTGATGACGACGTCGCCCGCGCGATAGTTCAGGCGCTGCATGCGCATGAAGATCGCCTGGATGTTGGCCGGCGGGATGCGGTGAAAGGCTTTGGTCTGCAGCAGCGTCGTCATCCAGTCGTCGCCGCCGCCCGGGTCGGCACCCTGCAGCTCGTTGACTTCGTACGAGCCGGTCTGGTCCCAGGTGAGCATCACGTCGAGCAGGTCGCTGTCGATCGCGATGAAGCGGATATCGTCGACCGCGCGTGCGCCGAAACGGCGCGGCAGCGTGGGGGCCAGCGCGTTACGCGCCTGCGGGGAGCCGCCGATGATGGTCCGCAGGACCCCGTCGGCATCGAAGATTTCGACGCTGCCGGCGACGAGGAAGTAAGTGCGCTTCTCGGTGTCGCCTTCCTTGAACAACAGGCGCCCGGAATCCAGCTCGCGCAGCGACGTCTTCTTCGCGAGCGCGTGCAGGTTCTCTCTCTTCAGCCCGTCGAGGGGCGAGAATACGCGCAGGAGCGCGAGGTCGAGCGGCTTTTCGTCCATCGGCGCCGGATGTTAGCACACGCCCTTGGGGCGTCCGCGCGACCTGCTTCCCACCCGATCCGTGAACCGGCCGCGCGCCCGGCGGGCGTGGCGAAGGGCGCGGCCCGCGTTCATCGCGAGCCGGCGGCGGGCAGGGAACTCCATCCGGCGTCGGGCGCGAACCGGTTGCCGTAGCGTGCCTGCAGTTCCTTCAGCGCGCGCACGATGTCCGCCGCGCCGCGCGCGCGCGCGTAGGCGATCGGACCGCCGCGGAACGGCGCGAAGCCGGTGCCGAAGATGACGCCCGCGTCGAAGAGGTCCGCTTCTTCGACGACCTGCTCGCGCAGGCACGCCACCGACTCATTGACCAGCGGCAGGATCAGCCGGTCGGTGAGATCCGGTGGCGCGCTGCCCGTGACGGCTGGCTTGATCGGCTTGCCGTCCCGCCATTCGTAGAAGCCCCGGCCCGACTTGCGGCCGAGGTGCCCGGCCTTCACCAGCTTCGCCAGCTCGTCCGGCGCCGGCCGGCCGAAGGCTTCCGAGAGTATCCGCCCGACGTGCAGACAGACATCCAGGCCGACAGTGTCCGCGAGCTCTACCGGACCCATCGGCATGCCGAAGTCGACGGCCGCACGGTCGATGAGCGCGAGGGGTACTCCGTCGGCGGCTACGAACATCGCCTCGTTGAGATAGGGCATCAAGACGCGATTGACTACGAAGCCGGGCGCGGAGCGGCAGGGCAGCGGCAGCTTGTCGATCTTGCGGCCGAAGACGATGCCCGCCTGCAGGATTTCCGGGCGCGTCAGCTTCGACTGGATGACCTCCACCAGCGGCATCTTCGCGACCGGATTGAAGAAGTGCAGCCCCACCAGCCGCCCAGGGTCGGCCAGCTTCTCGCTGAGCACCTCGAGCATGATGCTCGAAGTATTGGTCGCCAGGATGGCGCCCGGTTTGAGGCGCGGCTCGAGCCGCGCGTACAGCTCGCGCTTGGCCTCGATGTTCTCGAAGATCGCCTCGATGACGACGTCGGCGCGGCTGGCGCCGTCACCGCTGAGATCCATCTGCAGGCGCGCCTGCGCCTCGCCGGCGGCCTTCGGGTCGGGCAGGCGCTTGCCGAAGAGCTCGCGGGCGCGCTCCAGCGCCGGGCGCACGTATTTTTCCTCGCGGTCCTGCAGTGTGACGCTCATGCCGCGCAGGACGCACCAGGCTGCTATGTCGCCGCCCATCACGCCCGCGCCGACGACGTGCACGTGCCTGAATTCGAGCGGAGACCTGCCGCCCAGGCTCTTGAGCCGATCCTGCAGCAGGAACACGCGCACGAGATTGCGCGCGGTGGCAGAACACATGAGCTGCGCGATCGAGCGCGCTTCGGCCTCATAGGCCTGCGCGCCCTGCGCGCCATGGCGCTCCCAAAGGTCGATGATTGCGTAAGGCGCCGGGTAGTGCTCGCGTCGCGCGCGCGGCGCCACCTGCTTGCGCAGCCCGCCGGCGACCAGCCCGCGCATCGGGCCGAAGTTGAGCAACGAATCGAAGAAGCCACGCCGGCGCGGGCGGGGAGCGGCGAGGACGTGGCGCTTGGCCCGCGCCAGCAGATCTGCATGCGGCACCACGCGGTCGACCAGGCCCATCTCCCAGGCTTTGCGCGCCTTCACCGGCTTGCCCGTCAGCATGAGTTGCATCGCCGCGCGCACGCCGACCAGCTGGACGGAGCGCACGGTGCCGCCGAATCCCGGGTGGATGCCGAGCTGCACCTCGGGAAGGCCGAGGCTGACCTTTTCGCTGTCGCTCGCTACGCGATAGCGGCACGCCAGCGCGAGCTCGAGTCCGCCGCCGAGTGCGAAGCCGTTGATGGCAGCGACGGTGGGACAGGGCAGGGCAGCCAGTCGGTCGTGCACGACCTGGCCGGATCGGATCAGCTCGTACGCCTGCTCAGGACTGGTGAGGCCGGTGAACTCCTTGATGTCCGCGCCGGCGACGAAACCGCTCGACTTGCCGGAGGCCAGGACGACTGCGCGCGGTTTCGCGGCTTCGATTTCGGCGA
>Ga0187894_10006478_pt1 | contig 11472 bp, 13 predicted proteins | sample GBC1701081metaG_FD_136650 | JGI IMG/M metagenome (GOLD analysis project Ga0187894, IMG submission 136650) | White microbial mat communities from a lava cave in the Kipuka Kanohina Cave System on the Island of Hawaii, USA - GBC170108-1 metaG ...
AAGCTCGCGGAGGCCGGCATCGACGTGATCTCCGCCACGAGCACCGGGCGGCTGTCCCGCTACGAGCCCATCGGGCGCAAACGACGCGCGGCGCCGGACATCTACGTGCTCGAGCGCGTCGTGGGAGGCACGACGTCGCGGACGGTCGACGGGCCGCGGACCGTGGAGCGGGTGCACACGTTGAGCGGCGCGTCGCAGGTGTTCGAACGCTACGCCGGCGAGCGGATCATCGCGCGCCTGTACGTGCCACCGGAGGACGAGGAGCGGGCGCTCTCCCTGCTCGCGGGCTGATGGACCCCGCGCTATCCTTTCCCATGCTCCGGACGATGCTGCTGCTTCTCGCAGGTGCCTGCAACTCCTCCGACGACACCTCTCCCGACGGCCCGCCAGGGAAACACCCTGGGATCGTTCTCTTCGCGCTTTCGACGCCCAACGAGAACGCGCCGCTCGTCCGGCGGATCGTCGTCGAGACGGACGCCCTCTCGACGCTGGCGGTCGATCTTGTCGCACCTGATCATCAGGTCTCGGTCTCGTTTCCCGGGGAGGCCACGCACCACGAGCACACGCTGCTCGGGCTCAAGGCCGGTCGGGAGTACCAGGTGACGGCCACCGCCTCCTTCGACGGCGCGGAGAGCGCGACCCGCACGCAGGCGACGACCACCGCCGGACCCTGGCCGCAGATGCCCGTTCCGGAGGTCGTGACCGACGACCCGGCGCGCCGCGCCCCCGGAGACACGATGCTCCCGCTGCGCTGCGCGGACTCCCAGTGCGGCGAGCCCAACGAGACGGTGCTCGTGGTCGACGAGGCCGGGGAGATCGTCTACCTGCTCAGCGTCGACGACATCTTCAACGACACGATGCAGGACGCGATCGAGTACGACGGAGGGATCCTCGCGCTCGTGGGGACGAGCGAGACCTCTGCGATCCATTACGCGTGGGATGGCACCGAGCTTGCCCGGTGGCGGGTCAATCCCCTCTCTTCCGACACGATCGACGTGCAGAGCGCGTACGCGCACTCGCTGCACCACGACATCGTCCCGCACCCGCTGATCCCCGACAGCTTCCTCGCGATCGGCCGCTACCGGCTCACGGTGTTGCAGTACCCGGGCAGCTACGACGTTCCGGAGCTGGTGGGGGAAAGCTTCGTCGCCGACGACGTGGCGCTCGAGTTCCGGACCGACGGCTCGGTCACGCGAGAGATCAAGCTGTCGGACTACATCCCCACGTCGCGCATCGGGTACAACTCGCTCGACGTGGTGATCGAGGGGTGGCGGGACTGGGCCCACGCCAACGCGATCGTGCTCGATCCCGCCGACGGCGATTGGATCCTGAGCCTGCGGCACCAGGACGCGGTCGTGAAGATCAACCAGGACGTCTCGGGAGACCTGGTCTGGATCGCCGGCAACCCCGACAACTGGCCCGTCGAGTACGCCGACCGCCTGCTCACCCCGGTGGGCTCGCCGTTCAAGTGGCAGTACCACCAGCACGCGCCGCTGATCATCGACGAAGGGGACGGCACGAAGACGATGATCCTCTTCGACAACGGAAACGCCCAGACGTCACCCTACTCGGGCGAGGTACCGCTGGTCCTGCCGGACCATGGCGACGCGCTGCCAGCCGCGCTGATGAGCCGGGTCGTGGCCTACACGATCGACGAGCAGGCCATGACGATCTCCCAGCAGTGGGAGTTCGACCGGATCGCGGACGGGACGTTGTTCGCGGAGGCCGTCGGGGACGTCGACGTGCTCGAGAACGGCAACGTGCTGTCCGCCTGGGGGTATCTCCAGACCCTTCCCGGTGGAAAGACCTGGTACACGCAGGCGGGATTCGGAGACAAGGCCGTGCGCGTGATCGAGATCGACCCTGTCACGCTGGACGAGGTCTGGCACATCCATCTGACGGTGGATGGGGTCGTCAATCCGGCGGGCGTGACGGCGTATCGGGCGGAGAGGATCCCGGCGTTGGCCGGGAGGGTCGTCGACTGACGCGGTGATCGCTCGGTCGACGGATCGCTGGTGCTGACGACGTTCACGTTCGCGTTCACGTTCGCGTTCACGTTCACGTTCACGTTCACGACCACGACCACGTCGTCGATCACGTCCTCGATCACGTCCTCGATCGTACGGACGACAGTCTGCGAACGGCGTCGTCCACTCTCCCCGCACCGTTGCCGTGGTCGCTCGACTTTCGTGCGCACGGCGCTCGCCTCCTTCGGGCCTTTGGTCAGCTCGCCGCCGCCCCGCTGCGCGCCCTCCGGGTGAGGGCGGCGCCGAGCTTCCCGCCGGCCCTCCGGAGGCTCGGATGGAACTTGCGCACGAAGGTCTCGATGTCTACCGGGTTGCGGTCGGCGTGGCGCGCTGGGCGGGAGCGCAGAGCTTCCCCACCTCCCGCAAACACCTCCGCGATCAGATGGTCCGCGCCGCGGACTCGATGGTGCTCAACATCGCGGAGGGCGCCGGGCGGTGGCCCGGAGACGCCAGCCGGAACCACTTCCGCATCGCCATGGGCTCCGCCGCCGAGGTCGCGGCGGTCCTCGACCTCGTCCACCTCCCTGCCGGCGCCGAGCGCCAGCACGAGCTCCGCCGCGTCGTCGCCATGCTCTCCAAGCTCGCCCGCAGATAGCTCCCCCACATCTGCGGAGGATGCCCTCATGGAGTCGTCACTCTCTCCGCTCGGTAGCCGATCAATCTGAGTAGCCGTCGCGCTAGGCGCCGCTGCAGACGAGGTCCATCCGGACGCGGCCGCACTCGTACGATCGCCTCGAGCCCTCGAGGTCGAGCGTGCCGCGGAGCGGCATCACCGCGCTCAACGGCGCTTCGATCTCGCAGTGACGGCCATCGGGGGCGAAGGTCAGGAGGTCCCCGTCGGTGTGCCAGGTGTGCTCGCCGCCGCAAAAAACGGAGACCGACACCGCACCCTTCACGCGGACCGAGATGTCGCCTGCCGCCTCGCCCGTCTGCGTCCCGAGCACCATTCCTGTTCCCAGTAGGACCAGGACCCCGCCGGCAATTGCAGCTGCGCTGGTCAGCCGCCGCTTGTCCCGCTTGACCATGACGTGTGCCCTCGTGCCTCGAAAAGGATCCCCAGAGACCGCGCCAGCGTATCTGCTGGATTCGGCAGTGGCGAGCCCTCAGTGGAGTCCCTACAGAAGCGGGCCTTCCGAGGGTGAAGTTCCGGTACCAGAACGGTGTCGGGGGGGCGCGCTCCCGATCTCAGAACGTCAGACCGGCGCCCGCGGTGAGACCGAACGTCGGGAACGGTCCCCCCGCGGCAAAGGGCTGCCCGCGCGACCCCGGAGCGACGTACAGGCTGTCGTGCACGGGCAGCACCACCCCGCCGAACACGCCGCCGTCGATCGCGAGTTGTATTCGTTGACCCTCGGTTGCCGCCGAGCGGGCCCCCAGGCCGACGGCGCGCGCGAGGCGCGCGTGCGCCGTCAGATCCACCGCATGGGGCACGTTCGTCCATCCGACCCGCACCGCGGCCCGAGGGCCCAGCCCCTCGGCGGCCCGCGGGCCGAACGCGATCCCGGTCACTCCGTAGACCAGCCGGCGCACCGACCGCTCGCGGAGCACGATCGCATCCGAGGTCGGAGTGGTCCCGGTCGGGGCGAGCGCGTCGCTCCGCACCGCCACGTTCCCCTCGGTCGGGTACAGGTCGGCCCACGGCTCGTCCCCGGTCCATCCGAACGTGTAGGAGAGCCCCGCGCCGAGGAAACCGTGCCCGACGTGCCCGCGGAGCTCGAGCGTGAGCGGCATTCCGTCGACCGTGAACCCGTCTTCGGGTGAGACCGCACCGCCGGACCCCGTGAAGTAGTCCGCCACGTCCGCGTCGCTCGCGGGCCGGAACCGGACCGTGCCCGCCGACGCGCCGACGGTCACGATGCCCGCGAACCGCACCACGAACGGAGCCGGCTCCTGCCTCACGCGCGCAAGCAACCCGTATTCGCGATCCCACCGCCACACGGACGCGCGCCGCGCCGCGGACGCGGCATCGGGAACCGCGACGAAGATCTCCGACGTCGGATGCAGCGCCGCGTAGATCGCGAGCCAGGCGAGAAGCTCCTCGTCGATGCGCGGAACGCTCGCCTCGGCGTCCGCCGCGAGCGCGTCCCGCAGATCGTGATCGATCCGCTGCCGCGCCTCCTGCAGGACGGACCACACCTCGTCGGAGCGGCGCGTCGGACTGCGCTGCGCAGACAGGCCGTACCCGTCGGTTCGCTCGAGCACGACGTCCAACCGGCCGGCAGGCACGGTGAACAGACCTTCCGGATCGGTGATCGTGCGCCGGAGTCCGTTGATGGAGACGCGGTACTCGGCGGCGAACGCGTCGGCGTCGAACACTCTCGCCCCGTCCGCGAACGACAGCACGACGGGCGCCACGCGCTCGGAGGTCACGAGCTCGGAGGCGTACGCGATCGCCCGCTTCGTCGCGGGGTCCGCAACGGTGTCGAACAGGTCGGGCTCCTCCGCGGCCATCGCGCCCGCGAGCGTCGAGTAGAGGTTGACCGTGAGACCGCCGAGCTGCTCGTAGAACGGCGGCGCCGCGTTCTCCGCGCTCTCCGCCGCGCGCCCGATCTGCGCGTAGAGGCGAAACAGCGGCTCGCGCAGCTCGCGCCGATCGACGAACCACAGCTCCTGCTCGAGCGCCAGCAGGCTCTGCGCCTGGGCGCCCCATCCTTCCTCGTCGAGCCCGTTCCACGGTACGGCCTCCGCCGCCACGACCTGTTCCATGACGCGGGCGACGTTGTTGTCGGGCGGGGCGGCCCGCACGTCGAGAAACGACGCCGCGGGTTGCGCTTCGAGGCGACCCGCCTGGACCAGATCGATGCCGGGATAGAAACGCGCCTCCGGACGGCCGAGCTCGGCGCGCAACATCCGCGCGAGAGTCTCGTCGCCGGTGTCGTGCGCGGAGTCCGCCCACGACAGGATCAAGATCCGCGCCGACGACAGCTCGGGAGCATCGAGCGCGGCCGCGGGCGGCGGTCCCCGTGGCGCGCCGACCGCGACGACGCCGAGCCAGATCGAGAGGGGCCCCATCCGTGCGGGAGATCAGCGTGGGCGCCGGAGGAGAACGAGCGCAGCCGTGACCAGCGTCGCCATCGACGCCGCTCCGGCGCTGGCGCTCGAGCACCCTTCCTCACACGGGCCGCCTCCCTGCTCGTTCGCGAGCTCGGCGGACGTGAGGCATTCCTCGCAGAACGAGTCGACCGGCAGATCGGTGACGCTCGACGGTGGGATGTCGGTGTCGTCGGTGTCGGTGTCGGTATCGATCGGCGGTGGGCCGGTGTCGCCGGTGTCGATCGGGGGGACCGAGGTGTCGAGACCGCTGTCGGTCGCGGTGTCGCTCTCGATCCCCGGAAGGCCGGTGTCGCCCGTGGGGGGAAGGCCGGTGTCGCCCGTGGGGGAAAGGCCGGTGTCGCCCGTGGGGGGCGGGAACGGCGTCGCGTGCGCAGCGAGACCACCGAGCACCGCCAGGATCAAGGGCCCTCCCGACCCCCGGATATTCCGATGGACCCACGCTGGCCCGCGGTTGTCCGAGGGTTCCCGCCGGATTAGTCGGGACGGTTCCCGCCGCAGGAGACCGCATGTCCAAGCAGGCGACCATCGCCAGCCTCGTCCGCGCTGCCGCCAAGTCGGAAGCCGACTTCATGAGCACCGTGGAGGTGATCTTCGAGGAGGATGGGGTCGGTCGCATCTGGGAGTTCTTCGAAAAACTCAACATCCCCCGCAGCCAGGGAGCGGAGGACGACCTCGCGGGTCCGGTGCCCGATCTCGGCGGGCCCGCCTCGAGCAAACTCTACGCGTTCGAGGACGAGTATCGGATCTCGATGGGCATCCAGCGCTTCCTCGACCGTCACGAGCGGAAGATCAAGTGGCACGCGACCCACCCGTCGGCCGAAGGGATCGACAACGTGGTCCTGCTGTTCCGTGCGGCGATGGCGATCACGAACCTCCGGCTCGCACGGCTGCGGCGCCTTCTCGAGACACAGGACGAGCTGTCCCCCGACGCGTGGGCCGCCGCGCGTCGCCTGATGAACAACAGCTTCCTGTCGTTCCGCAACTTCCTCGCCCTCGTGGCGGGAGAGTGGATCGACGCGGTGCAGAGCACCGTGCCCCGCGAGGAGCTGACGAAGAAGCTCGGCTCGTTCTACGAGATCGTGGACGCGCAGATCCAGCGCCTCGACAAGGCGCGGGACGAGATCGAGGTGCGCCGCCGCGAGATGGCGGTGCTGCCGCCGGGCTTCCCGCCCGTCAAGCCGCCCGTGTACTTCCACGGCGACCTTCTCGGGAAGGGCCCGTGGAAGTTGTTCTGGCAGTCGCTCGCCGACCGCGCCCATCACTTCCGGGAGACGGTCGGCTGAGTCGCGCGGGGTCAGACGCCGCGCGCGCTCGGATCCCAGACGACCTTGTGCAACTGAAGCTGGAGTCGGGCGTCGACCCGATCCTCGAGCATCCACTCCACGAGCTGCTTCGGATCGAGGAGCCCCCAGGCGGGAGACAGGAGAACCGTGCATCGCGACGGCAGAGCCCGATCGCGGATCACGTCCCGCGCCCACTCGTAGTCGCGGCGTGAAGCCAGCACGAGCTTGACCTCGTGGTGAGGGCGCAACAGCGCGACGTTCTCCCACAGGTTGCGCTCGACCTCCCCCGAGTCGGGCGCCTTCAGATCGAGGATCACCTTCACCGGCTCGGGGACCGTCGCGATCGACAGAGAGCCCCCGGTTTCCAGCAGCACGTCGTGGCCGAGCGCAAGCAACCGCTCCATCAACGGCATCACCGCCGGCTGCAGCAGCGGCTCGCCACCGGTGATCTCGATCGTGCGCACGCCAAAGCCGTGCGCCTGCTCGACGACCTGGTCGAGGCCCTGCCACGCCCCCCCCGAGAACGTGAACGCCGAATCGCACCACACGCAACGCAGGTTGCAGCCGGTCAGGCGAACGAACACGCAGGGCTTGCCGACGTGCGTCGATTCGCCCTGCACCGACAGGTAGATCTCCGTGATGCGGAGCCTGCTCTCGCGCTGCGGGAGCGGCTCGGATCGAGGAACGTCCATCGCCGGGGCGTATCAGCCGCGCGAGCGAACCGCCGCGACCATCACTTCCACGCCCTCGACCGGCGTCGACGGCAGGATGCCGTGCCCGAGGTTGAACACGTGCCCGAGCGGACCCGCCTCGTCGCAGATGCGATGGACGCGGGTCCGGATCTCGTCCGCGGGGCCGAACAGCGCGACCGGATCGAGGTTGCCCTGGATCGGCGTCGGGCCGAGCACCGTGCGGGCATGAGGGATGTCGATCCGCCAGTCGAGCCCGAGCACGTCCGCGCCGGTCTCTCGAACGAGATGCAGGATCGGAGCGAGGTTGCGCGTGTAGTAGATGCGCGGCGCACCCTTGATGCGTTCGAGCGCGCGCTGCACGGAAGGCAGCACGAACATTCGCCAGTCCTCGGGGGAGAGGATCCCCGCCCAGGTGTCGAACAGCTGCACTGCGGCGGCGCCGGCTTCGATCTGAAGCTGCAGGTAGTCGCCGACGACGTCGGCCAGTAGATCGAGCGCGCGGCGTGCGGTCATCGGATTGCCGAGCAGCAGCCGTTTCGTCTCGAGCCAGTCCTGGCTGCCGCGGCCCTCGACCATGTAGCAGAGCAGCGTGAAGGGCGCGCCGGCGAAACCGAGGATCGGGATCTCCGGGCGGGCCGCGCGGAACTTGCGGATCGTCGCGGGGACGACCGGGAGCGCGTCCGCCACGTCGGGGCGCCGCAGACGTCGCACGTCGGCGTCGGTGCGCAGCGTCACCGGCAGACGCGGCCCATGGCCCTCCTCGAACGTGACCTCGAGCCCGAGCGCCTCCGGTACCGTGAGGATGTCGGAGAACACGATCGCCGCGTCGAGCCCGAACCGCACGACCGGCTGCTCCGTCACCTCGCACGCGAGATCGGGATCGCGGCACAGCTCCAGGAAGCTCACGCGCTCGCGGACCGCGCGGTACTCCGGCAGGTAGCGCCCCGCCTGGCGCATGAACCACACCGGAGGCCGATCGACGGGGAGGCCGCGCAGCGCGTTCCCGAGCCGCACGTGATGCACCATCCCCCCTCCCCAGGCTGCTGGGAGGGTAGCCCGTCGCGGTAGATTCCGCCGATGCCGCCCGGCCTGCTCGCGCTCGTGCTCACCGCCCACGGGCTCACCTCGCACCAGTCCGGGCCGTCGCTCGATCTCGCAGCGGGGCTGGGCATCGGAGATGCTCCGGTGGCGGCGATGGTCGGCGGGCAGCTCTCGCTCGGGTGGTGGGCCGGCGTCTATGACGACCAGTACGCCTTTGGCCGGTACTGGTGGTTCGGCGCGACGGGCAGGGTCGATGCGCGGTCGCGCGGGACACGCCTCCTTCCCATGATCGAGATCCGGCGCGGGCTCGAGCTGTTCCTTGCCGGCGTGTCGGTCGGCGTGGCGGGCGGGGCGATCGCCGAGGTGCCCGACGACGGCGAAGGCGACCCGTTCGGATGGACCGCGCGCGCCCACGTGCAGACGAAGCTGCGCCGCACGCGCTTCGTGGGGTTCTCGCTCCGGATCGAGGGCGGGGTGGATCAGATGGGCAAGCGCACCACGTTCGGAGGCGGGGTGCTGCTCGGGATCTCGTACGCGCGACCGGCGCAGCCGATCGTGGAGCCGGTGTTCGAGGCACCGCTGCCGACTACGGAAGGCCCGCCGCCTTCCGAGTGAGCCGCCACAGCCAGTAGACGGATCCGAAGATCAGGAACAGCGGCAGGAGGGAAAGCCCGATCGTTCCCTGGAGGAAGGCCTCCGAGTTCGGGCCGCCGGGCGCCATGCAGACGGGGCACGCCCAGGCGGACGACACCAGGACGAGCGCGATCACAGGTACACCTGCCAATACAGCACCGGCCACAGCAGCACCACGAACGACCAGAAGATCCGGCCCGCCCAGAACACGTTCGACGTGAGCGCGCCGCGCTCCATCTGGACCGCGAGCGCCGCGAGGACCGTGGCGCCGCCGACCGCGTGCACCGCGTGGGCGCCCACGATCGTGTAGAAGAACGCCCCGTGCAGGCTCGAGCTCAACGTCAGGCCTTCGCCGAGCAACCGCACCCACTCCACACCCTGGAAGACGACGAACCCGATCCCGAGGAGGACCGCGGCCCGCAGCGGCCAGCGCGCCGCTTCCCGCCCGCCGCGGTCGAACCGGCGGCCCGCCCACCATGCGAGCCCACCGCTCACGAGCAGCAGCAGCGTGTTGAGCGCGGTCGCCTCGATCGGCAGGCGCGGCTGACCGAGCGGTGGCCACACGGGCACCGAAGCGCGCGCGATGTTGAAGGCGCTGATGAACCCCGCGAACATCATGATCTCGGTGAGGATGAAGATCATCGTCCCGAGAACCTCGTTCGGCACCACCACCGGGTTCTCCCGTGGAGCCGGATGGACGAGCCGGAGGTCGCGCTCGATCGCCATCTTCACACCTTAGTGTGCGGGAGCCGGCGCCGCTTCCGTGGCGTGCTCCGCCGCGTCGTGCTCGGCGGCGGCTCCGTGCTCCGCCGCAGCCGCTCCATGGGAGTCGCCGTGGGCGTGCGCCTCCGCGAGCGCGCGCGCCGTGGCGTCTTTCGCCGCCACGTTCACCCACCCGGTCCCGTAGTGGTTCATCACGTCGGGCGACACGCCGGCGAACAGCAGGAACATGAACACGAGGGCGGTCGCGAGGAAGTAGTGGACGAACGGCGGCTCCACGTCGAGATGCATGAAGTGCTTCACGACGAGCCTCGCCTTCACCACCGCGATCCCGAACGCGGTGATGAGCGTGAGCCACTTGATGCCGACCATCGGTCCGGCCACCGAGATGCAGAACAGCAACACGAGCCAGCCCCAGATCTTGAAGTAGTGCCGCGGCTCGTGCGCGTGGCTGTGCGTGTGCCCGTGGTCCTGCGCGACCTCGTCGTGCACCACGTGCCCGGAGGCGTCGTGCACCGGGTGGGTGTGGCCCACTGTCGTTTCGGGTGCGGAAGGGGGATTGGTCGAAGCCATGGGAGGCGGTCCTCGCTACTTCGCGATGTAGAGGAGGGGGAACAGGAAGATCCACACGATGTCGACGAAGTGCCAGTAGATTCCCACCAGCTCCACGCGGTGCAGCTCGCGGTTCTTCCGGGCGTCGTTCGCGACCCAGGCCATCAGGATCATGCCCGCGATCACGTGGCACGCGTGGATGCCGGCCGCCGTGTAGTAGAAGCTCCAGAACGCGTTCGCGGTGATCGTGTAGCCGTGGGTGATCTCCCGGGTCCACTCGACCGACTTCACCGCGAGGAAAACGCCTCCGCCGAAGATCGTCCAGCCGAGGAGCCGCGCCGCCTTCGGCCCATTCCTCGTCTGCGCCGCCTGGTGAGCGAGCACCGCGGAGAGGCTGGACGTGAGCAGCACGAGCGTGTTGAACCCGCCGAACCGCACGTCGGTGTGCGCGGCGTAGTTCCCCCACTCGGGATGCCCGATCCGGTGCATGACGTAGGACGCGAGAACGCCCCCGAAGATCACGACCTCGGACGCGAGCAGCCACCACACGGCGAGCTTGGCCGTGAGGACGCCCGTGGCGGAGCGGGTGGTGGCGATGGGCTTGAAAGCCATGAAGGGTCCTCGGATCAGTTCTTGTGGTGTTGAGGCCAGAAGTCCTCGTCGCGGCCCGGAACGGCGTACTCGTAGGGGCCCCGGTACACGACCGGCATCTGATCCGGCGGCCAGTTGCCGTGGAACGGAGGCGAGGTGGGCGTGGACCACTCGAGCGTGGTGGCCTTCCACGGGTTCTGCGGCGCCTTCGGTCCGCGCGCCATGCTCCAGACGAAGTTGAAGATCCAGATCGACTGCGCCGCCAGCAGCACGAGGAGCGCGACGGTCGCGAGGATGCGCAGGCGCTGCAGATCGGGCGTGGCGAGGTCCGGGAAGTGCCTGTAGTCGTAGATGCGCCGGTGCTCACCCGCGGCACCGAGGACGAACAGCGGGATGAAGATCGTGTTGAGCGCGATGATGCTGATCCAGAAGTGGATCTTGCCGAGCGTCTCGTTCATCATCCGGCCGAACATCTTCGGGTACCAGTGCGCGATTCCGGCGAACGTCCCGACGAGCGCGATGGGGAAGAACGTGTAGTGGAAGTGCGCGACCACGAAGTACGTGTCGTGGTGGTACACGTCGGCCCCCGACGCGCCGAGGAAGATGCCGGTGACGCCACCGATGAGGAACGTGGCGATGAACCCGAGCGCCCACAGCATCGCCGTGGTGAAACGGATCGACCCGCCGTACAGGGTCGCGATGTAGAGGAACATCATCTCGGCGATCGGAATCGAGATGAGCACGGTCGTGATCGTGAAGATGTTCGCCATGCGAGGGTCGATGCCCGCGATGAACTGGTGGTGCGCCCACACGAAGAACGAGAGCGCGCCGGTCGCGATCGCCGTGTAGAGGATCGTCTGGTACCCGAACAGCTTCTTG
>Ga0187894_10006479_pt1 | contig 11470 bp, 10 predicted proteins | sample GBC1701081metaG_FD_136650 | JGI IMG/M metagenome (GOLD analysis project Ga0187894, IMG submission 136650) | White microbial mat communities from a lava cave in the Kipuka Kanohina Cave System on the Island of Hawaii, USA - GBC170108-1 metaG ...
GAGTGGCCTCGGTATGGGTTGGTGAAACCCGACCGGTCCTCCAGGGGGCCCGCCTTACCGCATGGGAACTGGATCGCCTCGGCATCAAGGCCACCGTGGTGGTCGATGCCATGGCCGGCTCCTTGATGGCGGCCGGGGAGGTGGACTGTGTGGTCGTCGGCGCCGACCGGATAGCCGCCAATGGCGACGTTGCCAACAAGATCGGCACGTACGGCCTGGCTGTCCTGGCTAGTCACCATGGGATTGCGTTCTATGTCGCCGCCCCGGTCTCCACCATTGACACCCATTGTCGCGACGGCGCCTCGATTCCGATCGAACGCCGACCCTCGGCTGAGGTGACAGCGAGCGGCTCGGAGAGGATCACACCCCTGGGCATCGAAGCCGACAACCGCGCCTTCGATGTGACGCCGGCAGCATTGATCACCTCGATCATCACCGACACGGGCGTAATGAAGGGCCCGGATTACACCGAAGGGTTGACGGCGGCCAGTGCCGGCGCCCTGCTCAGCCGGTAGCGGGGTCTTCCGGGGTCCGGGCGTCCCAGGTCGCAATCAACCGCCGGGCTGCTCGGGTTTCGTCCACCCGGGACACCGGCGAAGTCCGGGGTGCGGCCGATGCCTCCGGTTCGTCGTCGGCCAGGGCGGCCTCGAAGGCAAGGGCCATCGCCTGCAGAGTCTGGTAGCTCTCGGTCTCGGTCGGCTCGATCATCAGAGCCTCGGCAACGATCAGGGGAAAGTTCACGGTAGGGGCATGGAAACCGTGCTCGAGGAGCCGCTTGGCCACATCGGCGGCCCTCAGACCATTCTTGATTCGCCACTGGGCGGCGGAGGCGACGAACTCATGCATGCACATGCGGTCGTAGGGGATCTCGAAGGTTTCGCCCAGACGGCGGCGCAGCCAATTGGCGTTGAGTACGGCCATCTCGGCCACCTGTCGCAGTCCGTCGGCGCCGCAACTGAGGATGTACGCGTAAGCCCGGGCCAGAGCCAGGGAATTGCCGTACCAGGAGTGAACGCGCCCGATCGAGTGCTGGGGCCAGGACCAGGCGAAGCCGTCTGCGCATGCCACCGGCCGAGGACCGGGAAGAAAGGGCGCCAGGCGCTCGCTCACCGCTACCGGTCCGGCACCGGGGCCCCCGCCGCCGTGGGGCACGGCGAAAGTCTTGTGCAGGTTGGAGTGGACGATATCGAATCCCATATCGCCGGGGCGGGTGATCCCGAGAATGGCGTTGAGGTTGGCCCCGTCGTAATAGAGGAGCCCCCCGACGTCATGGACGGCGGTTGCTATCTCGGCAATGCCCTCCTCGAAGAGGCCCAGTGTGTTGGGGTTGGTGAGCATGATCCCGGCCACGTCGTCATCGAGTTGGCGGCGGAGCGCCGCCACATCCACACAGCCCCGGTCGTCGGAGGGAACCTGGGTGACCTGGTAGCCGCCTAATGTCACCGAAGCCGGATTGGTGCCGTGGGCCGAGTCCGGGACGATCACCCGGCGACGCCGCTGGGCCTCGCCCCTGCTGGCATGCCAGGCCCGCATCAGCAGCAGCCCGGTCAACTCCCCCGCTGCGCCTGCCGGGGGCGCCAGGGTGGCCGAGTGCATGCCGGTGATGGCGCAGATGGCCTGCTCCAGGCTCACCAAAAGCCCCAGCCAGCCCTGCATCATGGATGCGGGTGCGGCTGGATGGACGTCGGTCAGCCCGGTTAGGGACGAGGCGGCGTCGCAGAGCTTGGGGTTGTACTTCATGGTGCACGAGCCGAGTGGGTAAGCGCCCAGGTCAACCGAGTACTGGCGGTGCGTGAGGCGGGTGAAGTGCGCTACCAGGTCCCGCTCGGACACTTCTACTACCGGGACTGGCTCGTAGCGGCGGAAGCGATCCGCCACCAGATCCTCGGCGTCCAACTCGGGTACGCCGGTGGAACGAAAGCTGGCGGCGCAACGGCCGGGCACCGACAGTTCGAACAAGGTGGGTTCATGGTCGCGACCCATCAACGGGGCACTGCTGGCTTTGCCCCCCGGAGCCGGGCCCTTCATGCCACCACCCGCCGCATCGCGGCCACGTAGGCGTCGATTTCGGCTCGGGTCCGTTTCTCGGTCACGGCCACGAGTAATCCGTCGCCGTAGGCCGTGTCCAAGACGACGCCCGCCAGGAATCCTTCCTCGGCCATCGCAACGACAACCTCAGCCGGCGACCGGGGCAGGCGGAGGGCGAACTCCCGCAGCACGGGTGCCGAGACCAGGGGTCCGATCCCGTCGATGGCCAGGAGCTGGTCGCGGGTGTAGCGGGTGGCACGAGCACAACGCAGCGCCAACTCAGCCAGGCCCGCAGTGCCGAGCCAGGCCAGATGGACCAGGAAGGCGACCGCCATCAGGGTTTGATTGGTACAGACGTTGGAGGAAGCCTTTTCCCGCCGGATGTCCTGTTCGCGGGTACGCAGGGTGGTCACGTAGGCCCTTCGCCCGTCGGCGTCGACCGTCTCGCCCACCAGGCGCCCGGGGAGGCGGCGCAGGTGCTCCTGGCGGCAGGCGAAGAAGCCCAGGTAGGGGCCGCCCAGGCTCAGGGGCCTACCGAACGGTTGGCCTTCGCCGACCACGACGTCGGCGCCGTACTCGCCGGGCGAGGCCAGCAGGCCCAGGGCAACGGGATCGGCCATCACGATCAACAGGGCGCCGCTGGCCCGAGCTGTTGCGGCGGCCGACTCCAGGTCCTCTATGCAGCCGAGATAGTTGGGATAGGCCACCACCAGGGCCGCGGCGGGGACGGCAGGCCATGTCGTGGTGCCGTCGGACAGGGCCACGTCGACTATCTCGTGGCCGGTACCGACAGCGAACGTCGCCAGCACCTGGCGGACATGGGGCGCCAAACCCTGCGAGGCCAGCACCCGGCGACGCCCTGTGGCCGCTACCGCCAGATTCACCGCCTCAACGCAGGCTGACGCTCCGTCGTAGAGCGAGGCGTTGGCAACGTCCATCCCGGTGAGACGACAGACCAACGTCTGATATTCGAACAGAGCTTGCAGGACCCCTTGAGACACCTCGGCCTGATAGGGCGTGTAGGCCGTTACGAACTCTGAACGCATCGCCAGGGCAGCCACCACCGACGGGATGTCGTGGTCGTAGGCGCCGCCACCTGCGAAACACAGGAGTCCGGAACCCACCGGTCGGTTGGCCTCGGCACGCTGGGTCATAAGCGCCAGCACGTCGGCCTCGCTTCGACCGTTGTCGATGCTCAGGCCCCCTGCCAGCCGCAGTGACGGATCGATGTGGGCGAAGAGGGCTTCGGTTGACTCCAGGGACAAGAACTCGACCATGGCCGCAACATCAGCCGCGGTGTGCGGAACGAACGAACTCACGACGTCGTCAACCGGGGCGGACGAACGGGGTTTCCACAACGCGGGCGGGCAAAATCTGACCCCGGGCGTCGACGGTCACGTCGGAACCGGTGCGCATGTTGGGGGGCATGAAGGCCAGAGCGATTCCCCGGCCCAGGCTGGGCGAGAAATTCCCGCTGGTCACCTCACCGAGCCGTTGTCCGGCAGCCAACACCGGATAGCCGGCCCGAGGCGGTTGACGACCGTCCACCTCTAAACCGCCGATGCGGCGCTGTAAGCCCCGGCGGCGTTCGGAGTCCAGAGCCTGTCGGCCCCGGAACGGTCCCTTGTTCCAGGCGACCACCCACTCGAGTCCGGCCTGGGACGGAGTGATCCCCGGACCCAGTTCATGGCCGTGGAGGGGAAGTCCGGCTTCCAAACGCAACGTATCGCGAGCCCCGAGGCCTGCCGGAAGAATTCCCGCGTCCAAGAGAGCCTCCCAGAACGACAGAGCCACCCGGCTGGGAATGGCACATTCCACGCCGTCCTCACCTGTATAACCGGTACCGGCGGCGACGCACGCGCTGCCCTCCCATTCAAACCGGGCGAGATGAAACCGCCTCACCGCCGCGGCATCGATGCTCAAGTCGGCTAACCAACGCCGGGCCTCGGGCCCCTGGACCGCGATCACCACCCGGGCAGGCGTGATGTCCTCACCGCCCAGGACAGCCGTTACCCGATCGGTATTCGAGGCGTTCGCCATGACGTGAAACTCGTCCTCGTGAATCCACCAGACGATCAGGTCGTCGACCACCGAACCATCATCGGCATCGAGAAGGTGGGTGTACTGGGCCCGGCCTGGCCGAATGCGGTCCAGATCGTTCGTGAGTTCTCGCTGCAGGCAATCGTATGCATCGGGGCCGGTCACCCGAATAGTTCCAAGATGACTCACATCGAACGCCACCGCTCCGTTGCGGCAGGTGCGATGCTCTACGAGGGTTCCGGTGGAGTATGACAACGGCATCTCCCAGCCCCCAAAAGAGATCATCTTGGCGCCAAGGTTGCGATGGGACCGGTCGAGGGGAGAGAGTCGAAGCGACATGGCGGGGGGAGAGTAACCGGCGGGCGCGGGGGCTCAGTCCGCTACCAACGAGAGGAGCACTTCTCCGTGGAGGCGCCCGTTGGTGGAGACCGCGCTTTTGCCGGTGGCCCCGGACCGGCCGGACAAGTCGCTGAACCGGCCGCCGGCTTCGCACACGATCACGGCTACCGCAGCCACGTCCCAATGAGCGACCTCGGGCTCGACCGCGATATCAAGCGATCCTTCGGCCACCATCATGTGCGACCAGAAGTCCCCGAACGCGCGAGTGCGTTGACATCGGCGGCACAGATCGAGGAATCGATCCAACAGTCCATGGTCTTCGAAACCGATTACGCCGTCGTAGCTGAGCCAGGCGTCGCCGATAGCGTCGGTGGCTGAAACTTGGATCTTCCGGTGAGGATCCGTGCCTTGCTGAATCCAGGCTCCTTCACCCCGGGCAGCCCACCAGCGCCGACCCAGAGCCGGCGCCGATACCACTCCCACCAAGCCAGAGCCGTCGCGTTCGAGGCCGATGAGGGTGGCCCAGACCGGGATGCCCCGGACATAGTTCTTGGTGCCGTCGATGGGATCGAGCACCCACTGAACCGCAGCGCCGGATCCACAACCGACGAAACGCTCCTCCCCCACGATGCCCTGGCCGGGTCGAGCCTGACCGAGTCGGCGACGCAGTAGGTCCTCCACGGTCTGATCGGCGTCGGAAACGGGTGTGCCATCGGCCTTGATGGCGACCCGCAGATCGTGGGCGCCGAATCGATCCATGGAAACGGAATCCGCCAGGTCGGCCAGCTCCAAAGCGAGAGTCAGATCCGCCGACCACCTGGGCATGCTTGGGACCGGGGTTCCGGTCATGGGGCTAAGAACCGGAAACGGCCACCGTCGGATACGAAGCGAGGCCTACTCCAGCGCCCGTCAACGTCCGTTGCCCAGAAGTGGGCGGAACAGCCGGCAATGCCGTGATGGCCGCCTCCAATTCGTTCACTACCCCGCCGAGGGCCACGATGCTGAGAACCCCTTGGCCGTGACGGAGGACATCAACCAGCTCACCGTCGTTGCGAACCAGTACCGAGGCTCCGTTGCTGAAGACCAGACTGGCCGTAGCGATCTCTTCGCCCAGATTGCTTCGAAGATACTCCACGGCTCGTCGGGCCGAACGCAAGGAGACGCCGCCATCGAGCAGGCCCTTGATGACCTTCAGCTCCACCAGATCCCGGTAGGAGTAGCGGCGTTGGGTGCCACTGCCCCGGGCGTCGGCCAAGGAGGGCCGAATGAGGTCGGTGCGGGCCCAGTAGTCGAGCTGGCGATAAGTGATTCCTACGATCTTGCAGGCCTGCGGCCCGCCAAAACCTTCCTCCATGACTTCCTCCGTAGCGCAACTGCTCGTAGGGCTGGCCCGGACGACCCGGGAAAGTTACGACGATGCAACTAGCGGCACCCTAACGGCGGAGGTTGGAGGAATTCAACGACCCTCACTTCAGGGCCTACTTCTCAGAAGCTCTACGAATCAAAATCTTCGGGATTGACGCCTTCGAGGAATTCCCGGAATTTTTCCACCTCGTCGTCGGCGACCTCCTCGTCGCTGACCGCCACGCCCGCTTCGTCGAGAACGGCTTCGCTTGCCAAGATGGGGGTGCCGAGGCGAGCAGCCAACGCCAGCGCGTCGGAGGGCCGGCTGGAAACCGAGAACCGGGCGCCGTCGCGACTCATTTCGATCTCGGCGAAGAACGTGCGCTCCCGCAGGTCGGTAATGACGATCCGCTCCACGGTTACCGCCAGCGCGCTCAGGAGGTCGCGAATCAAATCGTGGGTCATGGGCCGCTGGGTGACTACGCCCTGGAGGGCGAAAGCGATAGCCGTGGCTTCGACCGGTCCGATGAAGATGGGAAGGACCCGCTGATCTCCCTCGGCCTCGCGCAACAACACGATCGGGTTATTCGTGGGCATCTCGACCCGGACCCCGACCAGGCGCATCTCGACCACGGGGCGACCCTAGTGGGTGCGGTCCGCCCCACCCAACCAGGCCGGCCTCAGGTTTCGCGATCGCGGCCCAGGGCTTGACGCACCAGGGCCGCCCTAAGTCCCTCGCCCAACGCGAACATGTCCTCCACCGCATCGGCGGCCTGCCGACGGGCTTGCGGGTTGCGCTGCTTGACCATCGGCATGACCAGTTGCTCGAAAAACCCGGCCTCGCGTTCGCTCGCGGTCTTGTACATCCGCAGGTGGCGGGCTTCTACTCCGTACTTCATGAAACCGGCGGCCAGGTGCGCCACGGCCAGAGCCTGTTCGTCGTAATAGGTGGTCGAGCCGATACGCCGGCCGGCGATAAGGCCGAATCGCTCCAGATCACGCAGCGAATCCTCACTCAGCCCGGTCGCTCCTGACATCTCGGCCAAGGTGAGGCTCACGCCTCCGGGTTGACGAGCCGCTTCATCGGCGGCCACGGTCGCCGTCTCTCGCCGTGCCGGGCCGAAAAGAGCCATCTCGGCCACTTCGGGGGCGGACTCCTCGGGTGGCGGTGGCCTGCGGGCAAGCGGGGAGGGGGATCCAGCGGGGGGTGAAGGGGCAGCCGCTGACGATGGCGGCGTGGAAGTAGGTTCCTCGTCGGCCACTGCTGCTGCCGACGGCTCGCTGCGACCTTCGTGGCCAGCTCGGAGTCGACCTTTGATGACTTTGAGGGGCAGAAAGTGCTCCCGCTGTTGGCGAAGTATCCAACGCAAGCGGTCGACATCGGTCTCATAGAACTTGCGATAGCCCGACGGCGTCCGCTCGGGATCCAACAGGCCTTGGCTTTCGAGGAATCGGATCTTGGAGATCGTCACGTCGGGAAACTCCTGTTTGAGCAGCGACAGGACTTCCCCGATGGAGAGATAGGCACGGTCTTCCATGGCTATCGGCTCGAACCGGGATCGGAGTCGTGGGCCAAGCCGGAGAAGAACACGAGTTTGAACTTCCCGATTTGGAGTTCGTCGCCATTGGACAGCATCACGGAATCGACGCGTTCGCGGTTCAGATAAGTACCGTTCAAAGATCCCGCGTCGCGCAGTTCGAAGCTCGTCCCCGATCGCACGATCTCAGCGTGACGACGCGACACCGTGATGTCGTCGAGAAATACTTCGCTGTCGGGATGCCGCCCGGCGCGGGCCACGGCGTGGTCGAGGGTGAACTTGGAACCGGCATTGGGACCGCGCTTGACCACCAGAACCGCAGTGGAACGGGGAACGTCGGCCAAATGGACCCCGAGATCGTCGGCGTGGACTTCCGACACCGCCTCCGGGGCCGGAGGGGAATGGATGAACGTAACCGTGGTGTCGTCGTCGGGAGGCACGCCGGCATCTCCCGTGGGCACTACCACCGGATGCCTTGAGCCTTCATTCCGAAATCAGCTTCCGGTAAGCATCGGGATCGAGCAGGGATTGAAGGTCCGAGTCGTCCGCGGAACTGATCAGGCATAGCCAGCCCTCGCCATAGGGATCGGAGTTCAGTTGTCCCGGAGCGTCCCCGAGACCGACATTGACATCGAGCACCGTCCCCGCAACCGGGGCGTAGACATCGGAGACCGACTTGGTCGACTCGACTTCTCCTAACGGTCCGCCCCGTTCGACCACAGCTCCCACCGCTGGCAGGGAAATGAAGACCACGTCGCCCAGCGCATCCTGAGCGAAATCGGTGATTCCCACCCGCACGCCATGGGTAGTGGATAGCGCCCATTCGTGATCCGACGTATAACGCCGGTCGTCGGGCACATTCACAGGGGCCAACCTAGCCTCCGGGTCCTTCGTTCCGCAGCAGTTGACGCACTGTGCGGCCATAATCCCGTGCCCGCCACCGGGCGGCCTCGTCGGAGGGGGCCTCGCTCCACACGTGGGTAACGGGCTCGTCGGGGTCGGGAAGCATCAACGCCCACCCGTCGTCGTGAATCACCTTGACGCCGTCGATCAACACCACCGACTCGTCTGCGCAGTGCTCGATCATCCTGCGCATCAGCCCACCTTTGGCCGACCAGGGGGTGGCCACGGTTTCGTGGGCTGTGTACACGTGGGGCAGCCGGGTGACCACTTCCGATAGCCGCTGCTCGGACGCTGCCAGGAGAGCCAGGATGTGAACGAAGGCCGCCACTGCGTCGAAGGCAGGCAGGAAGTCCCCGATCACAAAGCCGCCTTCTCCGTTGGCGGCCAGGACCACGTCGGCGCCTCGCGCGCTGTCCATCACGTGGGCGGCGGCCACCTTCGTCCAGATGACGTCGGCCCCGCTGTCGCGGGCGATTCGTTCGCCATGAGCGGTCAGCGAAACCGGCAGAGCTATGAGGCCACCTTTGAACGAATCAGCCATCAGGGCCACCATGGCGAGCAGGGACTGATCGGTGGTGAGAACGTGGCCGGTGTCGTCGACCAAGGTCAGGCGTTCGCCGTCGGGGTCGAATACGGCTCCGAGTTGTGCCCCCGACGTGCGTACCAACTCGGCCACACGCGCTGCGTGGGCCCCGGGATCGAACGCCGCCGCCCCCAGCGTGAAGGCATAAGGGTTCACGGCCAGCACGTCGGCTCCCAACTTGGACAGCACAGTAGGCATGACCACCGACGTCGATCCGAAGGCGTAGTCCACCACCACGGTGAAGGCCTGACGTCGTACCGCTTCGAGATCCACGGTATCGATGAGCGCAGCGGTGTAATAGTCCAAAGTCCGAGCAGGAAACGAGATCTCCCCGATGTCGGCGGCGAAGACCCGGCGGAAATCCTGACGGTTGAAGGCCCGCTCGATTCGGCGCTGATCGGACTCGTTGATGTCGATTCCGTCGGAGTCGAAGAATCGGATGGAGACCGCCTGGGGGTCACCCGCGGCCAGCCGCACGGTAAGGCCACCTTGGACCCGCTTGGTCCCGACGTGGAACCGGGTGACTGGAACCGACGCCAGTGCCAGGTCGTCGACGTTCACTCCGGCTGCGTTGAGGCCTGCCATCATCGCCCGCTTGATGGCGCGAGCGGCCCGACTGGAGTCTCGAGAGGTTGTCACCGTAGCGCCCTTTTTCATCGTCGTGGCATAAGCCATGGCGACCCGGCAGGCCAGCTCGGGGGTGACGTCCACGTTGGCCAGCCCGCTCACTCCCCCGGCGGTGAAGATGCGCCGGGCGCCCCGGGACTCCCACACGATCGAGGAGTTGACTATGGCCCCCGAATCGACCGACTTGAAGGGGAAGACCCGCACACCGGGATTGATGACAGCGTGGTCACCGACGAAGCAGTTGTCGCCCAGGACCACCCCCTCTTCGCAGCGGGCATAGTCCCGCAAGTCGCTCGAGCGGCCGATGATCGACGCCCGGAGCCTCACGCCGTTGCCCAGGTAGGCGTTGTCATGAATGACGCTGCGCTCGACGATTGCATCGGAGCGAACCATCACGTTGGAGCCCAGCACGGTAAAGGCCCCTACGTGAGCACCGGCCGCTACTGTGCAGTTGTCGCCGATAACCGCCGGGCCAACCACGGTGGCGTCCGGATCGATCTCAGCTCCTTCGCCCAGCCAAATGTTCTTGTCCACCCGGAATCCGGGCACGGAAATGGCGACCTCGTCATTGAGAACGTCCCGATGAACCTTGAGGTAGGACTCCAGCGTGCCCACATCCTCCCAGTAGCCCCCCGCCACGTGACCGAACAGCGCCTCACCGTCCTCCAGCAGCCGGGGGAATACGTCACCGGAAAAGTCGACGTTCTCGCCTGCGGCGATGTATTCGAAGATGCGGGGGTCGCAGACGTAGATACCGGTATTGACTGTGTCGCTGAACACCTGCCCCCACGTGGGCTTTTCCAGGAAGCGTTCGATCGTGCCATCCGGCCGGGTGATGACGATGCCGAATTCCAGCGGGTTGTCGACCGCCTTGAGTGCCAGTGTGGCCATGGCCCCCCGCTCGTGGTGAATCCGCACCAGTTCCCCAAGATCGATGTCGGTGAGGACATCGCCGGAGATCACGAGAAATGGTTCGTCGAGTTCGTCGCGGGCATTGCGGACCGAACCGGCCGTGCCCAGGGGTGTCTCCTCGGTGGCATAAACCATGCGCACCCCGAATTCCGACCCGTCGCCGAAGTAGGACCGGATGGCCTGGGGAAGAAAAGCCAGGGTGACGACGATTTCGTTGAATCCGTGAGTCTTCAGCAATTCGACGACGTGCTCCATCATGGGCCGATTCACCAAGGGCAGCAGCGGCTTTGGAGCATTGGAGGTGAGCGGCCGCAGCCGGGTGCCTTCGCCGCCGGCCATGATGACCGCCTTCACGCCGCCGCCGATCGTCCCTCGGCCAGGGCCCGGCGGCCCTGGGGGATGTACATGGCCGCTGCGTACCACCCACAGGCCAGACCGGCGATCGCTATGGGCAGGGCAATTATGGCGGCCCAACCCCGGTTAGCGCTGGCTAGGTAGAGGGGCAAGGCCACCATCAAAGCGAACGTCCCGCACTTGCCGGCCCAGCTGACGTCGATTCGTCGAGCTCCCAGGGCTGCCAAGACCAGGGCAACCAAAGAAACCGTGGCCTCACGGGCGATTGCCAACCAGGCAACCACTGCGGGCACCGAGCCGTCCACCAGGATGGCCACGATGGCCACGCCCAACAAAAGTCGGTCAGCGGTGGGATCGAGGATCTTGCCCACGGTCGACACCTGGTGAAAGCGTCGGGCGATGAAGCCGTCCACCCAGTCGGTGGCGCCCAGGAAGGCCAGCAACCCAGCCGCGGCCACCCGCTGGTCGCGCCCGAAGAGCAGCCAAAGAAAGAGGGGGATGCACAGCAAACGGACCAGTGAAATGACATTGGGCACCGTCAATACCCGGCTGCCTTCGGATTCGCCCGCCGGTGAAGCGATCGTTGGGCCTCTGTCCAAGGCTCCGGAGCCTACCGGGGCACCGAAGTCTGCCGGGGCACCGAAGTCTGCCGGGGCACCGAAGTCTGCCGGGGCACCGAAGTCTGCCGGGGCGATGCGAGCCATGCGCCCCGCGGCCCTGGTTCTGGCCGGGGGAGCCGGGCGGCGTTTCGGAGGCGTCGACAAGGCCGCCGTGGTGATCGAAGGCCGAACCATGTTGGACC
>Ga0187894_10006480_pt1 | contig 11469 bp, 10 predicted proteins | sample GBC1701081metaG_FD_136650 | JGI IMG/M metagenome (GOLD analysis project Ga0187894, IMG submission 136650) | White microbial mat communities from a lava cave in the Kipuka Kanohina Cave System on the Island of Hawaii, USA - GBC170108-1 metaG ...
CCCTGGTATCAGCAGACCGAGGGCTATCGCTTCGGCAATGCCATTGTCGATGACTGGGAGGGCCGCGTGAATGCCTGGCCGCTCGATGAAGGTCTGATCGACTACACCGACAAGGCCACCTATGGCGAGACCTCGGACGAGAATCCGCTCTATACCGCCAATGTCCTCGCCAACAAGTCGATCCGCATCGGCAATGACACGGTGGACGCGACCAAGATCGATGCCGATCTTCTGCGCAAGCTGCAGGAAGCGGGCGGCAATGAAGCCAATGTGGCGACGGGCTACCATGCCATCGAGTTCCTGCTCTGGGGCCAGGATCTGAACGGCACCAAGGCGGGCGCCGGCAATCGCCCGGCGAGCGATTTCGACACCAAGAACTGCACCAATGGCAATTGCGACCGCCGTGCGGCCTATCTCAAGGCGGCGAGCGATCTCCTGCAATCCGATCTGGCCGAGATGGTCGGCAACTGGAAGGCCGAAGGTGCGGCGCGCAAGGAGCTCGGCGCCAAGGGCGATGAAGGCGGTCTCGCCACCATCCTCACCGGCATCGGCAGCCTGTCCTATGGCGAGCTCGCCGGCGAGCGCATGAAGCTCGGTCTCATCCTGCATGATCCCGAGGAGGAGCATGACTGCTTCTCCGACAACACGCATAATTCGCATTATTTCGACGAGGAAGGCATGATCTCGATCTATAGCGGCAAGCTCAAGCGCCGCGACGGATCGACCCTCGAAGGGCCCGGCATCGCCGCCCTCGCCACGGCCAAGGCGCCTGCCGAGGCCAAGAAACTCGACGAGCTCATGAGCGATGCGGAGAAGAAATTGGGTGCGATCCGCGACCGGGCGGAAAGCGGCAAGGAAGCCTATGACCAGATGATCGGCCAGGGCAATGACGCCGGCAATGCGCTGGTGCAGTCGGCGATCGATGCGCTGGTGGCTCAGACGCGGGGCGTCGAGGCGGTCGTCGCCGCCCTCAATCTCAAGATCACCGTCGAAGGCTCCGACAGTCTCGACAATCCTTCCGCCGTCCAGTGAGGTCGCCCATGCTCAGATACAAGCGACATGTCCAGTCCTTCACCGAGGCCGAGATCGCCGAGAAGCTCAAAGTGGCGGAGACTTTACGCGAGGAGGGCAAGCGGGTCTACGAGATCGCCCGTGTTCTCGGCGTCACCGACACGACCTATTACAATTGGCTGAAGCGGGCCGAAAAGCCGGTGCGCGAAGGCGACGAGTTGCGCCGGTTGCGCCGCGAGAATGCCCAGCTGAAGCGGGCGGTGAAGTCACTGGCGAACCTCGCCGGAGCTACCCAGAGCTGAGCCTATGATCGTTTGTCAGTGCAATGTCATCACCTCGCGCCACATCAAGGAGGCCGTCGGCCGTCTGATGGAGCTCGACGAGTTCCGCGTGGTGACGCCGGGCGAGGTCTTCCGCTGCTGCGGCCAGCGTCCGCAATGCGGCGGCTGCATGCCGCATCTGGTTAAGCATATGGAGGAGGCGGTTCTCGAAGTCCGAAGGCTGACTTGCCAAGAGCACCAATCTGCACCATTCTCCGAAAGTGAAGCGGAAGTTCTTCCCATGGAAGGACTTCCCAACTCTCGGGAGAAGGCGGATGAAGGGTCACAAGAAGGTCATCGAATATCTGAACAAGGGCCTGAGGAGCGAGCTCACGGCGGTGAGCCAATATTGGGTTCATTTCCGTCTGCTGGAGGACTGGGGCTTCACGAAGCTTGCCAAGAAGGAGAGGGAAGAATCGATCGAGGAGATGCATCACGCGGACAAGTTCATCGAGCGCATCGTCTTCCTCGAAGGTCATCCCAATCTGCAGACACTTGATCCCTTGATGATCGGACAGAACATTAAGGAAGTCCTGGAAAGCGATTTGAAGGCCGAATACGGCGCCCGTGATCTCTATAAGGAGGCCTACAAGGCGTGCCACGAACTCGGCGATTTCGTGTCCATGGAGCTCTTCAGGGAGCTTCTCGAGGATGAGGAAGGCCATATCAATTTCATCGAAAGCGAGCTCAGCCTTCTCGACAAGATCGGGCTCGAGAATTACGGCCAGCTGCAGGCCGATCACGCCGACAAGAAGGAATAGGGAAAACACTTCCGGTTTTCCCCCTCTCCCGTCCGGAGGATGGGAGAGGGTGCCCGACCTTGCTCCGCCGAAGCGAAACAACCTTGCTGCGCTGAAACGAAGCTCCGGCTTCGCGAAGGCGAGAGGGCGGGTGAGGGCTCTTCGTTCGTCAAGCGAGATACTTTTGAGATCTTCGCATATGGCAAGGAAGAGCCCTCATCCGGCCTTCGGCCACCTTCTCCCATGCTTCGCACGGGAGAAGGGAAGCGTGACGGCAGTTCCGCCATGCTGACGCGCCGGGCTGCCATTGTAGGACTGGGGGCGAGCCTGGCTGCCCCCGCTTTGCTGTCGCTGCCGCGGCGACCAGCGGCAAAGCCATTGCTCACGCCGCCGACCGTTTCCACGCCGCCCGCGATTCACGACGTCACCCTCGAAGCCAAAGCGCGGCGCCTCAAGCTTCTAGGCAAGGACGGTCCTGAAAGCACGCTCTGGACCTATGGCGATGCGCTCTTTCCAATCCTCCGCCTGAAGCGCGGCGACCGCTTGCGCGCGACGCTGAAGAACAGTCTCACCGAGCACACCTCCATTCACTGGCATGGCGTGCGCGTGCCCAATGACATGGACGGCGTGCAATATGTGACGCAGAAGCCGGTCGAGCCAGGCGAGAGTTTCACTTACGACTTCACCCTTCCCGATACCGGCACCTTCTTCTTCCATCCGCATTGCAATGAGACGGGCCAGGTCGGCCATGGGCTCCTGGGCGTCGTGATCGTCGCGGGCGACGAGAGTGAAACCTTCGACGATGAGGTGGTGATCATCGCCAAGGACTGGCGGCTTGCCGAGGATGGGTCGTTCCTGCCCTTCTCGACCGACAGCGGGGCAGCGCGTGCCGGCACGTTCGGCACGCTGCGCACCGCCAACGGGGCAAAAAGCTTCACGCGGAAGGTTCCGGCGGCAGCCGATCTGCGGCTGCGCCTCCTCAATCTCGATGCGACGCGCATGATGGATGTGGGCGTCGAGGGGGCCGAGGCGCGGATCATCGCCATCGACGGCAATCCGGTCGAAGCGATGCCGCTCGATACCTGGCGCATGGGGGCTGCGTCCCGTCTCGATCTGGTGCTGCGCACGCCCAAGGCCGGGGGCAAGGTCCGCTTGCGGGATTATTTCCCGGCCGAGATCTTCGACCTCGCGGAACTGGAGGCGGAAGGCCCCGACCGGCGGGCAGGCCCTTTCGATCCGGCCCCTCTCTACGCGTCGCAAGTTCCCGAGCCCGATCTCGCCCGGGCCGAGGCGCAGTCTTTCGTCTTTGGCGCCGCTTCCGATGCGATCGCGAGCTTCATCGACACGCTCGATCCCGATGATCCGCTAACCAAGGTCATTTTGGATGATTTGTGCACCGCCAGTCGTACTTTCTGGGCGATCAACAAACGGTCCTGGCCCAATGATGGACATCGGAACCTGCCGCCGCCTCTGGCGCGGCTCAAACCGGGCGAGAGCTATCGTTTCACGCTGCAGAATGCGACCCCGCATCCGCATCCGATTCACCTCCATGGCCACACCTTCAAGGTGCTCGGCTCGTCGAAGCGGAAGCTTCCCGTCCATTATGCCGACACAGTCCTGGTTCTCCCTAAGGAACGCATCGAGATCGCCTTCGTTGCCGCAGCCGGGAAATGGATGTTCCATTGCCACATACTGGAACATCTGGAGACCGGCATGATGGGATATTTCGCAAACGCATGACGGCGCTTCGCCATGTCCTGACAATCATATTCTGCCTGGCCGCACCGGTTGCCATGTCGGAAGAGCTCGATTCGGCCGTCGGCAAGGCGCTGTTCGACCGCAAATGGGTGCAGGCGCCGGCTTCCACCAATGCCGCCGACGGGCTGGGCCCCCTGTTCAACGCCATGTCCTGCGCGTCATGCCACAAGAACGGCAATGGCGCGCGCTTTTCCACGATCGACGGGGTGCTCGGCGTTGCGGGCTTCGTCGTCAGGCTGGGCGATGCCACGGGCGCGCCCGATCCCGTTCTCGGCCGCCAGCTCCAGGAACATGCCATTCCGGGACTCACGCCGGAAGCGCGCATCTCGCCCTATCTCGAGCCTGCCGGCGACGACCTTACCCGCATGCTGGCGAAGGTCACCTTTAATGAAAGAGCGTCGTCTCCAGGAATAAAGCAGGAGATCCGCGTCGCACCCTCCCTCCTCGGACGCGGCATGATCGCCCGCGTGGCCCAGAGCGAGATCGTCAGGCTCGCCGATCCCGACGATCGCGACGGCGACGGCATATCGGGCCGCGTCCGCATCATGGAGACCAAGGAAGGCTCGAAGATCGGCCGCTTCGGCCTCAAGGCGACGGCCGCGAGCCTCACAGACCAGACGGCCGATGCGGCAATGCTCGATATGGGCCTGTCCTCGCCTTTGCGGCCTTACCCTTACGGCGATTGTCCCGAGGCCGAGACGGCCTGCCGCGCCAATGCAACCGGCCGCAGTCCGGATTTTGACGGTGAGGAAATTTCCCGGGCGATGGTCGAGATGGTCGCGGACTATGTGGCGACCTTCCAACCCAAAAGGGTTAAGGCGGACCCCGAGGGCGAGAGCCTGCTCAGAGAGACGGGCTGCGTCTCCTGCCATGTGCCGGGTCTCAAGGCCGAAACGGGTGAGACATTACCGGTCTTCACCGATCTCCTGCTGCATGATATGGGCAATGGGCTGGCCGGCGCCTTTCCCGATGGTTTCGCTACGGCGAATGAATGGCGCACCGCCCCGCTGATCGATCTGGCTGCGCAGAAGGGCAAAAGACGGTTCCTTCACGACGGACGCGCGGCGACGCTGGATGAAGCCATTAGATGGCATGGTGGTGAAGCTGTGAAGGCGAAAGAACGCTATCTGGGATTGTCGGCCGAGGCCAAGGCCCGGCTCATCGACTATCTGGGGACGCTCTAGATGCCGATCGTCCGGCGGCTCGTCCTCTGCCTCGTCATGCTCGTCATGGCGGGGCCGGCGCGTGCTGCCGACGAAACGCTGAGCCGGCTCGTCGACCGCTTCATCATCCCGCATTACCAGGCCCTGTCGCTCACCGCCGACGCGCAGGAGAAGGCCTGGTCGGAATTCTGCGCCAAGCCCGACGAGATGGGGTTCGAGACCTTGCAGCGCGCCTATCTCGCCACCGCCGACTCATGGTCGCAGATCGAGTTCCTGCGCTATGGGCCGATCGGCGATGACTTCCGCGCCGAGCGCCTGTCCTACTGGCCGGAGCGCAAGAACGCGACGGCGAAAGCCTTAGGCCAAATGCTCGAGAAAAACGGCATCGAGGACCTGGCGCCCGAGACCTTCGTCAAGAACAGCGTCGCGGTGCAAGGCCTGCCGGCGCTCGAGCGCCTCCTTTTCGACGAGAGGGCGCAAGTGGAGATGCTGAACGGCCTGCGCAAGGAGCGGCGCTGCGCCGTGGGCCAGGCGATCGCCTGGAACATCGTGATGATCGCTCACGATGTAAGGCTCGGCTGGACCACTGATGTGGTCGAGGCCATCGCCAATCCCGACACGGCCAAGGAGGCGACCTCGCGCATCGCCACCGACTTCCTCTCGACTTTCGCTTATATGAGGGATTCGAAGCTGCGCCCGATGCTCGGCAAGAACGCGGCCGAGGCGCGCCCGGCGCTCGCCGAAGGCTGGCGCAGCAAGCGCTCGAAGCGCGCTCTCGCTCTCAATATCGAGACCGCGCTCGCCGTCGCGAAGCTCATCATGGCGGGCAAGGAGGGCGCCACGCCTTCGACCATCACGACGGCCGCGAGCTTCGCCGAAGCGCTGCCCGAGGATTTCGGTCCGGCGGTGAGCGACGTCAAGCAGCGCCAGCAGTTCTATCTGCTGCTCGATGCGCTGGCGGCGGCGCGCGACAAGGCGCATGACGAGATACCGGCGGTGCTCGGCGTAACAGTGGGGTTCAACAGCCAGGATGGTGATTGACCGTCGCCAGATACTGCACGGTCTCGCCGCAGCTCTTGTGGCGAGCGTCCTTCCTGCCCGAGCGCGCGCCAAGGCGCCGGCGCTTTATATTTCCTGCCGCATGGATGCCGCGGGCAAGGCCTCGGCGGCGATGTTTTCCATTGACGGCAAGGAACTGTTCTCGACCGTGCTCCCGGCGCGCGGCCATGACGCGACGATGCGGCCCGCTTCGCGCGAGGTCGTGGTCTTCGCCAGAAGGCCCGGCAACTGGTTCATCGTCCTCGATGCCAGGAAGGGCCTCGTCGTCAGCACGGTGCTCTCCGCCAAGGACCGGCATTTCTATGGCCATGGGGTGTTCACGCCCGACGGCAAGCTGCTCTATGCCACCGAGAACGACACGGTGACCGGCAATGGCGTGCTCGGCATCTATGATGCGGCCGCCGATTACCGCCGCATCGGCGAGATCGCCTCGCGCGGCATCGGCCCGCATGACATCGCCTTCCTGCCCGATGGCAAGACGCTGGTCGTCGCCAATGGCGGCTTGCGCACGTCACCCGAGACCGGGCGCGAGGTCCTCAACAAGGACGACATGAAGCCCAATGTCGCGCTGATCGATGCGGCGCATGATACGACCCTTGCCGCCCTCGAGCTGGCACCACAGTTCCGCGCGCTCTCCATTCGCCACATGGCCATTGCCCAGGACCGCACCATCGCCTTCGGCTGCCAGTATCAGGGCGATCCCAATGACCTGCCGCCGCTCGTGGGCACGGTCAGCGCCTCGGGCAAGGTCGCGCTGTTCGACATGCCGGAAGTCGAGCTTTTGGGCATGGCCAATTATATAGGCTCCATGTCGCTCGATGCCTCGGAGGAGATCGTCGCCGCGACGAGCCCGCAAGGCGGCAGCGTCGCTCTGTGGAACCGCCGCTCGGGCGAGTTCCTGACGCGCGAGCGGATGAACGATGTCTGCGGCGTCGCCGCCCTGCCCGGGGCCCGGGATTTCCTTCTGACCTCCGGCAATGACGGCGTGCGCAGCCTCATCGAGGGCAATGAAACGCTCAAGCGCATTTCGACAGACCGGCTGCAGAACTGGATCTGGGACAATCACCTGCTGGCGGTTTAGGTTTAGGACCGCGCTCTTTCCGCGATACGACCATGTAGATAGTCGGGAGCCTGATGTGGATACGATCGAACTGGCTGACGCAAAGGCTCGTCTGAACGAGCTTGTCGATCGGGTCGAGGCTGGTGAGACGATTGACATTACCCGGCGGGGCAAGCCCGTCGCACGGCTCACCGCTGCGGTGAGATCCCGCAAGCCAATCGACATCGCCATGCTCAAGGCCTTGACGGCCTCAATGCCCCCGCAGGCGCATGATGCCGCCGACCTGGTACGGTCGATGCGGGACGGCGATCGCTATTGACGCTCTATCCCGACCAGGGCGCATTGCACACGTTCGAGGCCCGTCCTGCGTTCGTTGTGACTACGCGGTTGCTGATATGATCTGGGACAATCAGTTGCTGCCGGTCGAGATTTAAGAAGCGAAGACCGAATCCTACGCTTTCCCCTCTCCCGTTGCGAAGCAATGGGAGAGGGTGCCCGACCTTGCTCCGCCGAAGCGAAGCAACCTTGCTGCACGGAAACAAAACTCCGGCTTCGTGAAGGCGAGAGGGTGGGTGAGGGCTCTTTGTCTCAGCAAGGAATACTCGTCGAGATCGGAGCACATTTTGCGAAAAGAGCCCTCATCCGGCGCTGCGCGCCACCTTCTCCCATTGCTTCGCAACGGGAGAAGGGGAATGAAGAGGGTGGAGAGCGTCGCTAATAAATATGCCCCTTGAGGGCCGCGAGCTTCACCGGGGCGCCGACTTCGAGGCCGGCGCGCTGCAGGCGGTGGGCGGGCATCTCGACCTCGATCGGCTTTTCGCCCGCCGTCACCTCGACATCGACGCGCGCAATGGGACCGACGATCGAAAGGAAGCGCACCGTGCCGGCACCGGCCGCGTCCTTCACCAGGTCGATGTCATGCGGGCGTACGAAGACATGCTCGGCGCCGACGAGCTTCGGCTTGACCGTGATGGCATCGAGATCGATGGCCGGATGCGACATCTTCCCGTCGGTCCAGGCGAGCGGGATGCGGTTGGCATTGCCGAGGAACTCGCAGACGAAGGGATTGGCCGGGTTCTCGTAGATCTCGGAAGGCTTGCCGATCTGCTCGATGCGGCCATGGCTCATCACCACGATGCGGTCGGCGATCTCCATCGCCTCTTCCTGGTCGTGGGTGACGAAGATCGAGGTCATGCCGGTCTGCTCATTGAGGCGACGGAGCCAGCGCCGCAATTCCTTGCGCACCTTGGCGTCGAGCGCGCCGAAGGGCTCATCGAGAAGGAGCACGATGGGCTCGATGGCGAGTGCCCGCGCCAGCGCCACGCGCTGGCGCTGGCCACCCGAGAGCTCGGACGGATAGCGGCGCACCAGGCGCTCGATCTGCACGAGCTCGAGAAGCTCATGCACGCGCTTGGCGATATCGGCTTCGGACGGACGCTCGCGGCGCTTGCGCACACTGAGACCGAAGGCGACATTGTCGAACACCGTCATATGTCGGAAGAGCGCGTAGTGCTGAAACACAAAGCCGATGCCGCGCTCGCGCGCATCGACCCTGAGCACGCTCTTGCCCTCGATCCGGATGTCGCCGGCATCCGGCCATTCGAGCCCGGCGATGATGCGCAAGAGGGTGGTCTTGCCGGAACCGGAAGGGCCGAGCAGCGCCAGGAGCTCGCCGCGATTGACCGACAGGCTGACGCTCTTCAAGGCGACGAAGCCGTCGAAGTCCTTGGTGATGTCGATGGCATCGATGCTCATGCGTGGGCCTTTTTCCATTCCAGCAGGCTCTGCGCGGTGAGCGTCACGAAGGCGAGAAGCGCCAGAAGGGAAGCAACGGCAAAGGCGGCGGTGAAGTTATATTCATTATAGAGGATTTCGACATGGAGCGGCATGGTGTTGGTCTTCCCGCGGATGTGGCCCGAGACGACCGAGACGGCGCCGAACTCGCCCATGGCGCGGGCATTACAGAGGAGCACGCCGTAGAGCAGGCCCCATTTGATGTTGGGCAAGGTCACGCGCCAGAAGGTCTGAAAGCCCGAGGCGCCGAGCGACACCGCGGCTTCCTCGTCCTCGGTGCCTTGCTCCTGCATCAAGGGGATGAGCTCGCGCGCGACGAACGGGAAGGTCACGAACATGGTGGCGAGCACGATGCCCGGCAGCGCGAAGATGATCTTGAGGCCGGTGCCCTGGAGTGCGGGACCGAACCAGCCTTGCAGGCCGAACAGAAGCACGAAGACGAGGCCAGCAATGACGGGCGACACCGAGAAAGGCAAGTCGATGAGGGTCAGGAGGAAGCTCTTGCCCTTGAATTCATATTTGGCGATGGCCCAGGCGGCGATCACGCCGAAGACGAGATTGACGCTGACCGAGATCAGGGCCGTGATCAGCGTGAGCTTGATCGCCGAAAGCGTCACCCGGTCGCTGAGCGAGAGGAAATACTCATCCCAGCCCTTGGCGAGGGCCTGCGCGAAGACGGTGACGAGCGGCAGGCCGATGAGCGCCGCCATGATGAGAAAAGCCAGGGCGATCAGCACGATCCTGACGGAAAGGGGGTCTCTGTTCATCTGCTTCAGCCGGTGCCCTGACGTTTGCGGCCCCAGGCCTGTAGCATATTGATGAGGAATAGCAGAGCGAGCGACGCGATGAGCATGGCGACCGCGATGGCGGTCGCCTGCTCATACTCGAATTCCTCGAGCTTGATGACGATGAGGAGGGGCGCGATCTCCGACACCATGGGCAAATTGCCGGCGATGAAGATGACCGAGCCATATTCGCCGACGGCGCGGGCGAAAGCGAGGGCGAAGCCGGTGAGGAGCGCCGGCAGGATGGCGGGCAGGATGATGCGCCGGAAGGTTGCGAGCCTGGTGGCGCCGAGGCAGGCGGCGGCCTCCTCGGTGGCCTGGTCGATATCGGCGAGGACCGGCTCGACGGTCCTCACCACGAAGGGCAGGCCGATGAAGATCAGCGCCACCAGGATGCCGAGCGGTGTGAAGGCGATCTTGAGGCCGATGAGGCCGAAGAGCCAGCCCATCGCCCCATTGGGGGCATAGAGCGACGTCAGCGCGATGCCGGCGACGGCGGTCGGGAGCGCGAAAGGAATGTCCACCATGGCGCTCAAGCTGCGGCGCAGCGGGAAATCATAGCGCACCAGCACCCAGGCGATGAGAAGGCCCAGCACCAGATTGACCGCGGCGGCGATGAGCGACAGGCCGAAGCTGAGCTTGAGCGCCGCCAGCACCCGCGCGTTGAGGATGGTGTCGAAGAAGCCGGAAAAGCCGAACGTCGCCGCCTTGAGCACGAGTCCGGCCAAGGGGATCAGCACGATCAGGCTGAGCCACATCAAGGTGAGGCCGAGCGTCAACCCGAAGCCCGGGATCACGCTCGGCTTGCGCCAACTGCTGGTGAAGGATGTCACTGCGGGATGAGACCTAGAGAGAAGAGGCTTGTTGTCTTCCCCCCGCAGGACATGCGCAGCGGGGAGAGGAAAGCGGCCCATCGCGAAGCGGCAGGAAGGGTAAGGGGCATGGACGAAGCATCCTGCTCCTCAAGGTCCGTCACGCCTCCCTCGAAAGGCCAGTCCTCACGAGGGAGGGCAATGTCGAGTCCGATCATGACCAGTCCGTTGCCTCAGTTGCTGGGCTTGTAGATCTGATCGAAGATACCACCGTCGGCGAAATGAGTTTCCTGGGCTTTCTTCCAGCCGCCGAACTCGTCATCGATATTGAAGAGCGAGATCTTCGGAAAGGCGTCCTTGTACTTCTCCTGGACCGCCGCATCGCGCGGACGGTAGGAATTCTTGGCGATGATCTCCTGGGCTTGCGGCGTGTAGAGGAAGTTGAGATAGGCTTCCGCCTGCTTGCGCGTGCCCTTGGCGTCGACGACCTTGTCGACCACCGTTACCGGCGGCTCGGCCAGGATGCTCTCGCTCGGCACGACGATCTCGAACTTGTCATTGCCGAATTCCTTGAGCGCGAGGAAAGCCTCGTTCTCCCAGGCAAGCAGCACATCGCCGATGCCGCGCTCGACGAAGGTCACGGTCGAACCGCGCGCACCCGTGTCGAGCACCGGCACGTTGCGAAAGAGATCGGCGACGAAATTGCGCGCCGCGGTCTCATCCTTGTTGTTCTTGTGGAGCGCATAGCCCCAGGCGGCGAGGTAGTTCCACCGGGCACCGCCCGAGGTCTTGGGATTGGGCGTGATCACTTGCACGCCCTGCTTGGTGAGATCGGACCAGTCCTTGATGCCCTTGGGGTTGCCCTTGCGCACCAGGAAGACGATGGTCGATGTATAGGGCGAGCTGTTTTGGGCGAGCCGCTTCTGCCAGTCTTGGGCGATGAGCCCCTTCTTGGCGATGGCATCGA
>Ga0187894_10006481_pt1 | contig 11469 bp, 13 predicted proteins | sample GBC1701081metaG_FD_136650 | JGI IMG/M metagenome (GOLD analysis project Ga0187894, IMG submission 136650) | White microbial mat communities from a lava cave in the Kipuka Kanohina Cave System on the Island of Hawaii, USA - GBC170108-1 metaG ...
GCGGGCCCATCGAAGTCGAATACGTCAAGCTCGGCATGCGTTGCCTTACCGGCGGCGGCGAAATCCGCGTCAAGCGCGCGGGTGCGGAATCTTATCTTGAAACCGGCGGCGGCGAGATCCTCGTCGAAGAAGCCGGCGCCGCGCTCTATGCCTCCACAGCCGCCGGCAACATCGAGGTCCTCCGCGCCATGGCCAACGTCGCCGCCAAAACCATGGGCGGTCTCATTAAAGTCCAGGAAGCGGCCGGTGCGGTGAACGCCGAAACGCGCGGTGGTGGCATACAGGTCGGCGCGGCCCGAGGCGTGCGCTGTGAATCGGTCGCGGGCGGCGTCCGCCTGCGCAATGTTTCCGGCGCAGTCAACGTTTCCACCGCCACCGGCAGCATCCTCGCCGAAATCATGCGCGGCATGCGCATCGAGAATTCGCGCCTGCAAACCGCCCAGGGTGACATCACCGTCGTCATTCCGTCTAACCTTGCAGTGACCGTGCAGGCGATGAATGAATTGCCTGGTCGCTACGGGCGGATCGTCAGCGAGTTTTCCGAAATTCGCGCCCTGCCCGTCGTCGCTCCCGTCCGCGGCCCCGTGATGGCCGAAGGAGCCCTAAATGGCGGCGGCCCCCTACTCAGGCTGGCCGCGGTTCAAGGCACGATTTTCCTTCGCCGCCGCGACTAAGCCCGGCGCGAATTAAGCTAGGAGTTGTAATGAGTCTTACCAGAATTTTCGGCGTGGCAGCGCTGGCAACCGCCGGCCTGTTCGCGCAAAAACAGCAGCCGCCGCAGCCGCCCGCCCCCGCGCAACCCGCGCAACCCGCGCAAGTGTTGCAGTTGGCGGCGCCTCCCGGCGCCAGTTTCCTCGGCGTACACGCCTCCGACATCGACGCCGAGCGCATGCGCGAACTCAAATTGAGAGAGGAGCACGGTGTCGAAATCATGAGCGTCGAGGCCGACTCTCCCGCCGAAAAGGCCGGCGTGCAGAAAGGCGACGTTGTGCTCGAATACAACGGCCAGCGCGTCGAGGGCATCGAACAGTTCGTCCGCATGGTTCGCGAAACTCCGCCCGGCCGCGTGGCCAAACTCGGCCTTTCACGCGGCGGAGCGCCGCAAACTTTGCAAGCCACCATCGGCAAGCGCAAGGCCAAAAGCATGATTCAGATGCAGCAAAGCATGGAGCGTCTGAAGGAAATGCCGCAGATTTGGATTCCGGATATTCCGCGTGCCTCCACTTCCTGGAAAAGCAGCATGCTCGGCATCGAGGTCGAATCGGTCGATGGCCAGTTGGCCCAGTACTTCGGCGTCAACGAAGGCGTCCTCGTGCGCTCGGTAGCCGACGGTTCCGCCGCCCAGAGAGCCGGCTTGAAGGCCGGTGACGTAGTCGTCAAAGTCGGCGGCGTCGATGTCGAGTCGCCGCGCGATCTGTCGAGCGAAATCCGCTCTCTCCGCCCCAAGAAGACGTTCGCAATGTCGATCATTCGCGAGAAAAAAGAGATGTCCGTGTCCGTAACGCTCGAGGACGATGAACCCGGCAAGCGGATCACGCGCCGCGAAGACCAAGACCAGGATCACGAAGAGTAGCCATCAAGCCATCGCCAACCGGCTGATCTTCAAAACCAGATCCACCTCATTCTGAGGAACACCCAAGGCGGCCGCGATTTGTTCCGGCCGCTCCCCCCTTCGATGCATCCGGATCACCTGCGCCCGCCGCGTCAGGTTCATCGACGGCTTCATCGGAACCGGAGCGGCGTCGGCGCGCGGCTGCTTCATCTCCTCAAGCGCGCTATCGAGACCACTCCGCATACGGCGATTCTCCTCCTCTAGCGCCGCGCGCTCCGCCTTCCATTTCGCCGCCTGGCGGCCGGCTTCGAGCTTTAGCTGCGCGAACAAGTAAAGCGTCACCGACAATCCTGCGGCGACAGCGGCATGGGGGGCCGCGGGGTGTAGGAGAAAATCCATGAATTTGTCCTTAGTAGAGAGTTCGCAAGCGCTCGCCCCGGCTGATCACCTGGTGGATGCGCACGCCGTAGTTTCCTTCCACCACCACCACCTCGCCCTTGGCGACCACGCAATTGTTCACGATAATCTCCACGGGTTCGGTAACGGCGCGGTTCAATTCGACAATCGATCCCGATGTCAGCTTCAGCACTTCTTTCAAAGGAATGTGCGCGCGGCCAAACGAAACGCTCACCGGCATCTCGACATCGAGCAGCAAATCGTAGGGGCTGGCCGAACGCGGCGTGGAGGAAACGGCGAGCGCTACCGGTGCATCCTCGGACGCCGATTGCCCCGGCTGGCTGAGCGCGGGCGACGCCGCGAAATAGAGAACGCCGCCACCCAAACCCTCCAACTGGAAATCGGTTCCAAACGGCTCACCCGGCGGCGCGGGCGCCGTCGCGCCTGCGGCGCAACTCACCTCGGAACCCAGCGCGCTCGTCAACGCAGAGGCGACCCCCGACAGCGACTGGATGAGCATCTCCTGATAGGTGCCCTTGACATCGTCGTCCGATGCATCCCCAATTCCCGCCGCTTCGAGCGCCACCCGCCCAAATAGCTTCCAGGTTTCCTCCGGCGCGCCGATCCAAATCTTCGCTTCCGGCCCAAGCGAAAAAGCCTGCTCCCACCAATCCGCCGCTGGCGCTTCGGCCGGCGGCAGCTCGGATTTCACAATCGGCACACCGGTCATCGCTCCCAGCGCGGCGGCGAAACGGTCCCGCCAACGCGACAGCAGCCAATCCCGGAAGTTTGCCTGTGCTTCCATCGGCGTGGCTAGATTTCTCCTCGTGTGACGGGCCAACGCTTGGCCACCACCGTGCGCAGCCGCAGAATGGCCTGCGACTTCAATTGAGAAACCCGGCTCTCATGCAGATGAACCACCTTCGAAATATCCCGCAGCGTGAGTTCCTCGTGATAGTACAGCCCGAGAATCGTCCGCTCCACGTGCGGCATCTTGGTGATCGCGCCCGCGATCAGCCGTTCCAGCTCGGCGCGCTCGACGATCTTCGACGGCCAGTGCTCGTCGGTATCGGAAACATACTTGAGAAGGTCGCGGCCGTCTTCCTCGGGCGAGTTACCCTCCAGGCTGCCCAGGTTTACGCCGCGTACATCGACAAGCCACTCGTGATACTCCTCCATCTTCAGCCCAAGCTCGGCCGCGATCTCCTCTTCCGACGGCAGCCGATGTACGCGCTGCTCGATCGAGGCGATGGCGGATTCGATCTGCTTGCACTTGCGGCGCTGCTGGCGCGGAGCCCAGTCCAGTCCCCGCAGGCTGTCCAGAATCGCCCCGCGAATCTTATATTCGGCGTAAGTCTTCAGCTTGACGTTGTGCGACGGGTCGAAGTTGTCGATCGCGCCAATCAGGCCCACCGTACCCGTCGAAACTAGATCCTCCAGGCTGACGCTCTCGGGCAGCCGCTCGTGAATCCGCCGGGCGATCAGGCGCACCTGAGGAAGGTGCTCCAGAATCAGGCGCTCGCGCTCGGCCCTCGACGCTTCCTCCTGCGCCACCGGATACGCCTGTGCCGCCGCCCGGCTCATGCGCTCACCGCCCGCGACCGATCCTGCGCGCCCGCGCTGCCAAAGATCAGTTCGCACAATCGCTCCGGCGCCGCTTCCTCGATGTCCTCGGGAATCGACTGCCCCGCGCACAGGTAAGAAACCGGAATTGCCATGCGATGCGATTCGCCGATCAGCGCGCCGAATGCACTCGCTTCGTCCAGCCGCGTGAACAACAACCTGTCCGGCCGGCACGGAAGATACCGTTTCACCGCAAGCGAAAGATCGGCTGGCCGCACGCTCGCCGATAGAGTCAGATGTACTTCAATGTCTTCGCGGCGGGAGAGGAATGTAATCATTTCGTTTTCAAGCGATCCGTCGCGCGCCGAAACTCCAGGAGTATCGATCAGAAGCAAGTTGCGCGCGCCGTGCTCTTCCATCAGCCTGCCAAGCGCGTGGCACGAATCCGCCGCCGAAAACGGAACGCCTAGTATTCCGGCAAATGTTCGCAGTTGATCGGCTCCTCCAATACGGTGCGTGTCGGTCGAGATCAGATGCACCGGCAGGCGCTTCTGCAGTCCAAGAACGACCGCCAGCTTGGCGATCGTGGTCGTCTTTCCGCTCCCCGGCGGCCCGGTAAACAAAAGTGTTCGCGAATTGCTCGGCGCGACGGCGCTCAACCGGCCAACCTCCTCACGCGCCGCGCCATCCGGGTCCGCCGCCTCCGCCGCAACCGCCATGACAGCCGACACCAGGTCAAGTGGAAGCTCCTGTGTGATCAAACGCTCATGCAAAGACCGCAGCGGCTCGGCGTACCGCTGCATCTGGCTTTCCAGGACGTTGCGCGCCAGCAGTCGCGACATCGATTGAATTTGCCCGCTCATCTCCGCCAGCCGCGCTTCGATCGGCGCGAGATCGATGGCCGCGGCTCGTTCCGGCGCCGCGACCGGAGGCGCTTCCTCCGTCTCTACCGAAAAGACGACCTCATACTGGCCCAGATACCGCGCTTCGGGCGACGCTTCCCTCGAATACACCAGCATCGCCTCGCCCCCGAGTTCCTTCGACGCCAGCGCCATCGCCTCCTCCACGGTCGCCGCGAAATACGATTTAAGCCTCATGCCGATTGCCTACCGCTCCTTGCTAACGAATGGTGCCCAGGGCGACCACTTTGACGCCCGGTGGAATCTCGCCGTGAGACAGCACGGTGACGTTGGGAAGCGCCGCTTCCAGAACTTGACGCAAAAAGAACCGCGCACCCGACGACGTAACAATCGTCGATGGCCCGTCCGGCTGGCCGAGCCCGCGCTGAACACGGTCGATCAACTCGCGAACCTTATGCGGCGGCATGCTCAAATGAGACGCCTGCTCGCCGTGCTCCACCGCAGCCTCGATGGCCTGTTCCATCTGCGGCTCCAGCATGTACGCCTGAATCTCGCCCAGCACGTTCTGATACGGCTGCACCACGGTACGCTTCATCGATTGGCGCACGTACTCGGAAATCAGCGTCGGATTCTTGGTGATCTGCGCGGCTTCGCTCATCGCCTCCAGAATGGAAACCGAATCCCGAATACTGACTCGCTCGCGCAGCAGATTCTGCACGATCTTCTGCACCGTCGCCAGACCGACAAGCTTCGGCACCAGGTCTTCCACCAGCCGCTGGTTCTCCTCGCTCACCCGGTCGAGCAGCTTCTTCGCGTCCTTGCGGGTGAACAACTCGTGCGCGTGGCGGCGCACCGTCTCCGAAAGATGAGTCCCTAGGATGCTGATCGAATCGACCACCGTGTAGCCCATCTCGCGCGCGCGTTCGGAAAGCGGAGCGGGCACCCACCACGCCTGCAACCCAAACGCCGGCTCGCGGGCCGGCTTGCCCTCGGGCGGCGGCGCGGCGTCGGCGCCCGCGGCGATCGCCATGTCGCACCCCTGCGGAATTTCGAATCGCGCCACTTCCCCGCCCTTCACCGAAATCGCATACTCGCCCGGCTTCAGAGACAGTTTGTCGGTCACACGCACCGGCGGCAATATGTAGCCCAGATCGGTGGCCAGTTGCTTCCGGATTCCGCCGATCCGCCGCAACAAGGGTGACGACGCGCCGCCTTCCACCATGCGCACCAGCCCCAGCCCTACTTCCACAGCCAGCAGCTCCACCTTCAACAGCGCTTCCAGATTCTCCTTGTCCTTCGACGGCGCGGGCGCAACCACGCTCGTTTCGGTTACGGCTGCTCTCGACTGCACCCGGTAGGCAATGGCCCCCGTTCCCGCCGCCAACATCAGGAACGTGAGCGAAGGCAATCCGGGAAACAGCGCCATGGTCGCCAGCACGCCCGAAGCCACATAAAGCGGCTGCGGATTGGAAAATACCTGCTGTCCGAAGACCTCTCCCAGACGCTGCTCGGAACTGGCGCGCGTGACGATCAAGCCGCCCGAAACGGAAATCATCAACGCCGGGATCACCGTCACCAGTCCATCCCCGATGGTGAGCACCGTGTAAGTCGCCAGCGCCCGCTTCAGTTCCATCCCGTGCTGAAAAACGCCGATGAGAAACCCGGCAATGATATTGATTGCGGTGATCAGAATGCTCGCCACCGCGTCCCGCTGCGTGAAGCGCGACGCTCCGTCCATCGCGCCATAAAATTCGGCTTCCAACGCAAGATTCTTCCGCCGCGCCCGCGCTTCGGTCTCCTCGATAAGCCCGGCGTTCAAGTCCGAGTCGATCGACATCTGCTTGCCCGGCAGCGCGTCCAGGGCGAAACGCGCCGTCACTTCGGAAATGCGCACCGCGCCGTGGTTGATGACTACATATTGAATGGCGATCAACACCAGGAAGATCACCGTGCCGATGATGTAGTTGCCGCCGACCACAAACGTGCCGAACGCCTCAATCACATGCCCCGCCGCCGCCGTGCCGCCGTTTCCATGAAGAAGGATAAGCCGCGAGGACGAAATATTGAGTGCAAGCCGGAACAACGTCATCAACAGCAGCGTTGTCGGAAATACGCTGAAGTCCACCGGCTTCGAAACGCAGATCCCCACCAGCAGCACGATCACAGAGAGCGTGATATTCACCGCGATCAGCCCATCCATCAGCCAGGCCGGCAACGGGACAATCATCGCCAGCACCACAGCCAGCACGGCGATCGGAACGGCGATTTCGCTCCAGGGCAAACCGGTCAGTTTCGCGAGCGCGCCCGGTTCGGCGGCGCGGGAAACCTGCGCGCGCGCGTTGCTGGCCGGTGCGATTTCGCGCTGCGGCGTCGCGGGCACGTTGATCGCCGGAACGGCGCTGCTAGCGGATGCCATGTTCATTCCTACTCGCCGTGTGACTTAGCAATTCAAGTGCCCGAACAATTGCAATACTTATGCCGGCGCCCGCCCGTGCATGACGCGGTAAATGTAGGCCAGCACCTCGGCCACCGCGCGGTACAACTGCGGCGGTATGTCCTCGCCGACCTTCGACAATTTATAGAGTGCTTGCGCGAGCGGAGGATTCTCGACAATCGGCACCTGATGCTCCTGGGCGATCTTCCGGATTCGCATCGCCAAAAAGTTCTTCCCCTTCGCCACCACGCGCGGCGCCGCCATCTCGCTGGGAACAAAACGCAACGCAACCGCAAAATGCGTCGGATTCACTACCACCATGGCCGCCTTTGGCACTTCCTGGATCATCTTGCGGCGCAAAAGGTCGCGCTGCATGCGGCGGATTTTCGCCTTGATCAACGGGTTGCCGCCCGCCTCCTTCATCTCCTCGCGTATTTCCTGCTTCGACATGCGCAGGCTCTTGTTGTGTTTGCGAATCTGCCGGTAGAGATCCACCAGCCCAAAAACGAAAATCAACCCCGCCGCCGACTGAAGCAGCGACCGCACCCATTCCGCCGTCCACGCCGCGCTCGAGGCAACATGTTGCCCCGGCAGACGAAGAATCGACGCCCATTCGTCCTCGACCACGCCCACCAGCAGAGCTCCCAGCAGCGGAATCAACACAACGGCGTAAAGCGTTTGCGCCACATTCCGCCGAAATAGGTTCTGAATGCGGCTCGCCGGATTCAACCGTGCCAAATCGGGTTTCAACTTGGCCGTCGCCAAACCGAAACGCGTCTGTGCCAGTTGAACGAAAACAGCAACACCGGCGGCGGCCAGCCCCGCCAACAGCATCGGCGCCAGGAGTTGCCGCGCCGTCCGATGCAGAAATTGCAGAAGGAAGCCCAGGTCGCCCGCCCATTCGAAAGCCTCGCGGACAGTGCGGGGAAAGAGCGTCAGCAGCGCCGTGTTCCAACTGCCGGCGACCGCGAATAGGATCGCAAGACTCGCCGTAAAGTGAACCGCGGAAACAAACTCCGGGCTGACGGGGAACTGACCCTCCTTGCGGGCTTTCTCCAACCGCCGGGGAGTAGGCTGCTCGGTCTTTTGCGAAGAGTCGGACATTCCTCACCGCGCCGCCAGAATCCGGAACACCTGCTCGAACGCCCGCTCAAGCAAACCCGGCCACACCGGGAAACAAGCCGCTAAAAGGAAAAAGCTGAGCAACATCTTCACGGGGAACGAGAGCGAGATCAGTTGAAGCTGCGCTTGCAGCTTTGCGCCAAGCGCGAGAATCAGGTCCACAACCAGCAGCAGCGCCAGAATCGGCATCGCCAAACGCAACCCCGCCGACCAGGTGTAGGAAAGCAATGCCGTCATCGCCGGAATTGTCTCCGACGGCGGCAGCGCCAGCGTATCGGCGGAACGCGCCATCGCGATCAGCACCGGCCGATCCAGTCCCAGCGCGACCACCGTCAGCGCCGCCAGCAGGCTTCCCGCCACATCCAAAACGCCACTATCGGCCTGCGTCGAAGGATCAATCGTCGAGGCGTAGCCGAATCCCGCGTTCAACCCGGCCAGGCGGCTCGCCGTGACAAATAGATCCATGGCAATGTTCACCGCGCATGCCGTTACCGCCGCTGCCGCCACTCCGGTGAGCGAGCGCGCGATCAAGCCCGATGCCGTCTGCGCCGCAGCCTCGCGCGGCCAGGCTGGAAGCAGCAGGAGTGCGAGCAGTCCGCCAAAAAAAACCTTCGCCGTCGCGGGCGCTCCCCGCAGGTAGGGAAGCGGCAGCATCATTAGCAGCGCCGCCATCCGGGCCGTCGCTTCCAGATAAGCGAACACGTAGGGAATAACGTGGGAGAAGTTCACTTGGCCAACTGAGGCAGGCTCGAAAAAACGTGGGCGGCGTAGTTCATCAGCCGCGACGTCATCCACGCCGCGCTGAGCAGGAACAAGACCAGGAACGCCGCCAGACGCGGCACCGCCGCCACGGCGGGATCCTGAATCGAGGTCACAATCTGGATCAGGCTCACAATCATGCCAATCAGAAACCCTCCCGCGAGCAACGGCAGACAAATCCAGGCCGCCGTAATCAGGGCGCCGGAGATCAAATCGATCGCCTGCTGCGCGTTCATTCGACTTAACCGAAACTCTTTACCAGCGAACCGATCACCAGGTTCCAGCCGTCCACCAGCACGAACAGCAGGATCTTGAACGGCGCGGAAATCATGGCCGGCGGCAATTGCACCATTCCGAGAGCAAGCGTCACCGACGCAATGACCAGGTCAATCACGAGGAACGGCAAAAAGAGCGCCGCGCCGATTTGGAAGGACGTGCGCAGCTCGCTCAGCACATACGCCGGAACCAGCGTCTCAATCTCCAATTCCGCCGGCGTGCGCGGCCTTTGCTTCTTCCCGATTTCAATCATCAACGCCAGGTCCTTTTCCCTTACGAAGCGCAGCAGATGCCTTTGAAGCAATGGGCGCGCGCGCTCCCACGCCTCGCCGGCCGTAATCTGCCCTTTGTCGTGCGGCAACCAGGCTTCTTCATAAACACGCGACGTAATCGGCTTCATAATGCCGAGCGTGAGAAACAGCGCCAGCCCGACAATCACTTGGTTCGATGGGGCGGTCTGCGTCCCCAGCGCCTGCCGGAGAAAATGCAGCACAACCACAATCCGTAGAAACGGCGTCACGCAGATCAACACCGCCGGCAGCAGCGCCGCCGCCGACAGCAGCAGCACGATACGCAACGGCGAGCTCAGATTCTGCCAATCCATGTATTCCGCAACGCCTTAAGCGGCTGTCCTCTTCAGCGACGCCGGACGCGGTGTCTCCCTAAGCTCCATAAGCCCCTGCGGCGAGCAGCCCACCAGCAGCACCGCGTCACCGGTGTCAATCAAATGGACACTATGCTGCGGGGTCAAATGGAGCCGCGACAAGAGACGAAGTTCCCGGCCCGTGGCATCGGCGCGCATAACCCTCGCAAGCACGTTCGAAAACGAGCCGCGCTTTCGCCGCGCCAGCCACAACGCGGCTCCCGTCAGCGCAGCGAGACTCGCAAGCAATGCAATTTCCATCTAGCCCTCCTCATGAAAATCGGTGATGCGAACGCCCATATTCTCTTCCAGAATGACGATCTCGCCGAAGCCCACCAATGTCCCGCCGACCCGTATATCGATGTTTTCGCCCGCCGAACGTGTCATCTTGATCACCGAGCCCTCGTCCAGATCGAGAATCTCCGCCAGGCGCATCGTCTTGCGGTCCAGCTCGACCTCGACCGGCACCCGCACATCGGCGAACGGCCCGGCCAGGTCCAGCGTCTTAGAAGGCGGCGTGTCCATCTACGGCTCTAGCGTTTCAAGCTGATCGTTTCCTGGCTCATCTCATCCACCGTCGTTATCACTCGCGCGTTGGCCTGATAGCCGCGCTGCAAGACGATAAGATTCGTAAACTCTCGTGCGATATCGACGGTGGAATTCTCAACCGCACCGCCCAAAATCGTTCCCCGGCCGCCGGTTCCCGGCAACCCGATGGCCGGCAGTGCCGAGCGCGCGCTCAATCCGTAAGAGTTATCACCCACCGCGATCAACGACTCCGGATTGCGGATCGAAGCCATGCCAAGCTGCGCCACCGCAAGCTGTTGACCGTTCGAATATTGCGCCAGAACCGTACCGCCGTTTGCAATGCCCACCCGGATAAGCTGCGCGGCCGGCGAGCCGTTTTGCTGATTCGCCGACACAGCGGACGTTTGTGTGAATTGCGTAAGCCTCGGAACCTGCCCACTGTAGAGCGACCAGTCCATCGTCATGTCAGCCGCACCGTTCACAAGGCCAGCGATCTGTATTTGCGGAAAGGGGCCTGCCGGCGGCGGATCGATCATCTTTCCCGCGCTATCGAACGTAATCGCTCCGGTAACCGGGGTAATCGGACTGGTCACGTCGCTGTCCGGAAACGAGATCGCATAGTCCCAGACATTCGCCGTAGTATTTTTCGTAAAAGTGACCTTCAGCACGTGTGGCGCGCCGAGCGAATCGAACACTTCAATCGAGCTCGAAAACGTATCGGCGGGCGGCCCCGCCGTCGCGGCCGCGTTCAGGTTGAGATCGAAGGAAAATTCCGTCGACGCCACCGGCTCTTTCAACGTGCCCACCGGAACCACAATGTCCCCCACCGGAGTATTGGTGTCGAGCGCGCCATTCTGCGCCATCCACCCCTGCACCTTCTGGCCGGTAGCCGTAAGCAGATTGCCCGACTTATCGACCTGCAGATTGCCTCCGCGCGTGTACAACTGGCCCTCGCTGTTCTTGTCCCGCACAATAAGAAACCCATCGCCTTGAATCGCAGCGTCCAGTTCCCCCGCGCTTGTCTTAATCGCGCCTTGCGAAAAAACGCGCAAGGTAATCGGGCGGCCGACACCGAATCCGACCTGCGTCTCGCCCAACCCGGCGCCCAGCGATTGCGTCACAAGATCGTGAAAGCTGACGACGTTGGATTTAAAGCCGGGTGTGTTCAAATTGGCGAGGTTATTGCCGACCACGTCCACCGCCGTCGAGTGAGCGCTGAGCGCCGAAAGAGCGGTTGAGAAGGATGTAAACATATTCGGGTCTCCTGTTTTCTATTGAGCGGGGGCGGGCGTGGGCGCGGGCGTAAGCCCCGACAATTCCTGCCGCATCAGAATCA
>Ga0187894_10006482_pt1 | contig 11468 bp, 13 predicted proteins | sample GBC1701081metaG_FD_136650 | JGI IMG/M metagenome (GOLD analysis project Ga0187894, IMG submission 136650) | White microbial mat communities from a lava cave in the Kipuka Kanohina Cave System on the Island of Hawaii, USA - GBC170108-1 metaG ...
CACAATAATGGTTATGTTGCCGTGTGTAGAAATTCATCCAGGGTTCCTCCTTGGGGATGGGTTCGTGGTACAGCCATCCTACCGCTGCCACTTGCAGCTCAGGAGGCCTGGATGAGTATCAAACCATAGGACGGTAACAAGCGAGAGACTACCTTGTCACCGGACCGGGGATGTCCACAACGGGTTGACAACGCCCTTTCTGTGCAGCCAGCTCTGTAGGTTTGGCTGTAGGGTGGGTCGTTGTTGTTCTGTAAGACCCTGGGAAGGCGTAGATCGGATCGCCTCTTGTTAGGGGCAACCCGAATGCAGTATGTCCGGGGACGAGATTGAGTAGCCGGCACCCCAAAGATAGGACAGAGTGCCGCGGTGAGAAGAAGATTAGCTTTCGCCTTCTATCGTGTTGCTCATGCTGGTGCAGAGGAGAACTATCTTGCATCTCAGACTGTCGCCCGCGAGCAAGGAGCGAAGTCTTGGGAATTACGCACCTCGACCAGCCTCGCTCGCTTGTGGCAGCACCAGGGCAAGCAGAGAGAAGCGTACCAGATGTTAGCCGAGATCTATGGCTGGTTCACGGAAGGATTCGACACCAAAGATTTGCAAGAGACCAAGGCGTTGCTCGAAGAATTGAATTATTGAGTCATTGGGCGACTGAGTGATTAGGAACCTTATTTTATGCTATGTTCGCAGACTATACGCTAGGCGTGCAAAAGAGGAATACGATGAGTCATACTCTTACGATCGAAGTGCCAGATACTGTCTATGAGCCCTTACAAAAGACAGCGGCACAAAGTGGGCAGTCCCCTGAGGCGCTCGTTACCCAATGGATCTCTCTCGCTGTGCAACGGCTAACAGAAGATCCCCTTGAGCAGTTCATCGGTGCTTTGAGTAGCCAAGGGTCTGATTGGGCTGATCATCATGACCAGTACCTGGGAAAGGCCGTAGCCGATACGATGTCGATCACAGTGCCGGAAGACACTTCTCATGACTGATATTTTCGCTGATACTGCCGGCTGAGGACACCTGGTCGATCCCACACAGGTGCAGCATGTACAGGCGGCAGCTCTCTATCGTGCAGGGAGGCAACAAGGGCGAAAGTTCATCACGACCAATTACATCCTCGCGGAATTGGTCGCTCTGTTGACCAGTCCGCTCCATATTTCTCGCCCGGTAATCATCACTTTCATCAACAGCCTCAAAACCTCTCCATACGTTGAGGTCGTTCATATTGACGCGACCCTGGATGAACAGGCATGGCAGTTCCTCTCTCAACGGCAGGACAAAGAGTGGAGCCTGGTTGACTGTGCGAGCTTCGTTCTCATGCAGCAGCGTGGTCTTCTTGAGGCGTTCACGACAGACGAACATTTTGAACAAGCTGGCTTCATTCGGCTACTGAAACCATAAGAGGGGTGGGTATCCCTTCCCCTACCAACCCTCAATCCCCAAGCCGAGGCGTGTTTTCTCAAGACCATCGAGACCTCCCGCAAGCAACAAGCCAAGTTATTGGAACTCCAGGCGGTGACGAACTTGAGTCGGCTGTGGCAACAGCAGGACAAGAAAAAACAAGCTCACCAGATGTTAGTCGAGATCTACGGCTGGTTCACTGAGGGGTTTGACACCAAAGATTTGCAAGAGGCCAAGGCATTGCTCGCAGAGCTGTCGTAAAGAGGTACGAAACCGGAACCCTCCATCTCCCCGGTGCTCTTTTTTCGTCTGATGATCGTTGAGCCCACCAACCTTGACGCCTTCTCCGTTCAAGCCAAGATATGGACTTGGAACGCGAGCGAAGACAACACAGCCTTGAGAAAACCCTCTAAGGGAATCTTTAAAAGTATCGATAGCGGCAGCCATCGGACCTTACTAAAAGAACTCTCGGATCCCAAAAGGCGACTCGATGACACCAGAACTAACCTTGTTTGTTGGGACTTTCACGACCCTCTTGGCAATTATTAATCCATTGGAGGCCTTGCCGATCTTCCTGGGGCTTTTGGCAGGTCAAGACGACCAGGCTCACCGCCAAGTCGCTCGCCGATCTTGCTTCTACGTCGTGCTCTTGGCGTTGTTCTTCCTGCTGTTCGGCAGGCTCGTACTACAGATTTTTGGCGTTCCCCTGAGTATGGTTCGTATCGTCGGGGGCATCATTCTCGTGCGCATCGGCTTTAACCTTTTTTTACCGCCCCCTACCGGTGGGGTAATCCCGAATGCGGGGAGCGGGTCGCCCCAGCAGGGTGACAATATCGCTTTCGTGCCTCTTGCCATGCCGATCATGTTCGGCCCCGGAACCCTTGCCACAATCCTTGGCATGTCTTCGATGGTGAAACAATCCGGTTCTGTTATTACCTCTCTAGCGGCCATCATTTTAGCCATTGTGGCAACGATGTTCGTCACCTATTTGGCGCTGGCCTATGCCAAAAAGATTCTCGGCCGGATTGGTCCGTTAGGAATCGATGCCGCTACCCGCATCGTCGGCTTTTTCGTGTCCGCTATGGGCATGGGGTTAATTTTCCATGGCGTTATTGAAGCGGTTGAGAATTACGGGGCCTTTCTTGGGCAGTGATTGACATTACTGGGTGCCGAAGAGGCTGTGCGCAATTTAACCGCCGCCGGCATAAAGGGGTGACTGTTTGTACCAGGAGATAGCGAAACGAACCAACACGCCGATCACGGCGCACGCGGGAACTGAGAGTAAGACCCCGACGAAACCGAACAGCGCCCCGCCCGCGAGCACGCCGAAGATCACCCACAGGGGATGCAGGCCGACCCGGTTGCCGATTAGTCGCGGTGTGAGTACGTAGTCTTGCAGGAGCTGGCCGGTGAAGAAAATCACCGCGACCCCGGCGACGTGCAGCCAGTCGGGCCAGAACTGGTAGAGCGCGACACCAACCGACGAGGTGAGGCCGAAGATCGCCCCTAAATACGGAATGAAAGAGATCGCACCAGCCGTCAAGCCGATGACCAGGCCGAAGTCGAGCCCGACCAGCGTGAGCGCGGTCGCGTAAAATACTCCCTGGACCAGACACACGGTTGCCGATCCCCGGACAAAGCCGGCGAGCACGATGTCGATCTTACGAAACTGCTCGCGAATGGTCTCGGCGTGCTGGCGTGGCAACCAGCCGTCGATCACGTCGATGATCTTCGGCCAGTCACGCAAGAAGTAGAAGGCAACAATCGGCGTCAAGGCCAGCAACGAAAGCAGGTCCACGACCACGAGACCTTCTGAGACAAGCTTGGTCAGAAAGCCGCTGAAGACGCTCGCCGCTCGCTGGAAGATATCCGCAGTCTGTGTGGGCATCAGTGTTGACTTCGGCACGCCGATCTTCTCCATCAGTCGATTCGTGATCGGGAGGACTGCATCCTGTGCCCACGCCACGAGAGCGGGAAGGCGGGCCGCGAGGCTCATGACCTGCTCGATAAGCGCCGGGACCAGCAGCAGAAGGATGAGCGAGATTATGACGAGGAAGCCAGCAAGGATCCCCCCACTAGCGGCGGCTCGCGACAGGCCATTGCGCTCAAGATGCGCTACCAGCGGAGCGAGACAGTAGGCTATTGCCATCCCTAAGACGAACGGCAAGAGAACCGAAGAGAGGAGCCAGAGAAAGATCCCCAGACCAGCAAGCAACGCGAACCAAAAGACGGCTTGTTGCTGGGCCGTCATTGCCAGGCCATTTCCCGCACCTGAGAGAAGGATCGCGTAACGCGCCTATCGTAACCGTTTCCGTCAGCGACCACAGTCGTCAGAGTGCAGAAGCATTGTGGGAGAAAATTGTTACAGTGCATCCGGGGCACGCCACGTTCTATACCGATCAGTGTAAAATCTACAAGGGTGTCACTCCTCGCACGCAGCACCGCGCCATCACCGGGCCTGTAACTAGTTGACGAGCGTGCAACCTGAGAGCAAAGTGGTGCCGCTTCGTCGACCGAGCGTGGGTCTTTGGCTACGAGCCCTCAATGCAGACGAATTGAACCAACAGGAGAAACGACATGGGCCAAAAACGCTGGGCACTGTCAGTACCGCTCGAAAGCTTCACTGTGGCTGAACATTTAGACATTGCGCGAGAAATGGAACGTCTCGGCTATACCGACGCGTGGAGTTTCGAGGTCGATGGCTTGGATTGTTTTTCACCTTTAGCGGTTGTTGGTGCCGTCACTAACCTGCGAGTCGGCACCGCGATTGCCAACGTCTACACGCGGGGCCCGGCCACGTTAGCGATGAGCGCTGCAGGAGTTGCCGAGGTCGCACCGGGGCGATTTTGTCTTGGCATTGGCGCGGGCTCGCAACCGATTGTTGAAATGTGGAATGGCGGCAAGTTTGCGCGACCAACCGTTCGGGTACGGGAAATGGCGCAATTCTTACGACGAGCCCTGGCGGGGGAGCGGGTTGTCTTCCAGGGAGAAACTTTTTCGGTCGAGGGATTTCGTTTAAGTCGCCCGCTGTCTCACCCCGTGCCGCTCCATATCGCTGCCCTCCGTCCGGCCATGCTCCGGGTTGCGGGCGAAGTTGGTGACGGCGCGATTATTAACTGGCTCTCGGCTGAAGATGTGAAGAAAGCAGTGCCTGTCGTTCGTGAGGCGGCAGCGAAGGCAGGGCGAGACCCAAACACGATCGAGATCACGGCGCGGCTGTTTGTTGGCATCGATCCGGTGACGCCGGAGTCTGACGTCGGCGTGCGCCGCCATATTAACGCCTATCTCAATGTCCCGGTCTATAAAGCCTTCCAGAAGTGGTTAGGGCGCGAAGCGCTGCTGACGCCGATGTGGCAGGCGTGGGATAAGGGAGATCGAAAGGGCGCAGTGGCGGCAATTCCACAACGGGTGATCGATGACCTGATCATTCGCGGATCGGCGGAGGAAATGCGCGCCCACATTCGTCGCTATATGGAGGCTGGGGTTGATACGGCGTTCCTGCAATTACATTCCTTTGAAGCCGATCCGGCGAAAAAACGGGAGGCCAGCCTGAAGGTTCTCCGCGCTTTAGCTCCATCCAAGTAATCCCGCGTTTTAGGTTCACCAACAGAGAGGAACAGAATGGGACGCATCATTGACGCTGACAGCCATTTCATGGAGCCGCTCGATCTCTGGGAGCGGTACATCGAACCGCAATACCGCTCGCACTGTTTGCGTTTCAAGCGTGACCCAGAAACTGGCCGCCACATCATGCTGGTTAATGAAAAAAAGCAGGTAAAAGGTGTCGGTGAGTTTAGCTTGGAACAAATGATCGGCGTATCAGTTGGCTACGGACAGAAAGAGGAGGGCAAAGAGTTAGGCACGTTCGATTTCGCCTCGGCGTTTAACACTTCGCTGGAAGATATGGATAGACGTATAGAATTTCTCGAGCAAGAAGGGATTGCGTGTCAGTTCATTTACCCCACGTTGGGGTTATGGTGGGAAGGGCATGTGGACGACCCTGAGCTGGCCGCGGCTCACTGTCGTGCCTACAATAGATGGGCGCTTGATGTCTGCGCCACCCATCGTGACCGGCTGTATCCTGTCGGCCACATCTCGTTACGTCATCCGCCTGAAGCAGTACGTGAACTCGATCGGTTAGCTAAAGCCGGTCTACGCACGGTCTTTGTCGGTGCATTACCGGTTGAGGGCAAGAGTTTTGGCTGTCCGGAGTTCGATCCGGTATGGGCAAAGGCGCAAGACCTCGACTTGGCGGTGGGCATTCATTTAGTCGTCCACCGCAATTATGTCGGTCATGATTGGTATGCGGACCGCCGTCCGGGCTTTATGTACCTCAGCATGAATGCCATCCAAGATCCGCGTATGGCGCTGACGACCATGGTGTACGACGGCGTATTCGAGCGCTTTCCACGCCTGCGAGTGGCGACCATCGAATCGGCTAGCGGCTGGGTGGCCGAATGGCTTGACCGTCTGGATTACCGCTACAGCTACATGGGCCACACCTGCCAAATGCAGCGCTCGGCGAGCGAGTATTTTGCGCGTAACATCTGGATTGCCGCCGACCCAACAGAGAGAACACTGCCGTATATGGCCGAGTTGTTGGGAGATGACAAGTTCTTCATCGGTTCTGACTACCCGCACGCGGAAGGGTTTGTCGAACCAGTCGCCAAAGCGCGCAAAGCGTTGGCGAAGCTCCCTGAGACTTCAGTTAACAAGATTCTTGGTGACAACGCAGCAAAGTTTTTTGGGATTTAGGGAAATTTTCAAGGGCGAGAAACTTTCATCGTTGCAGCAGGGAGCGGACCGGCTGCAACAAGCTTTTTCCGTCTTGAGTCCACAACTAGATTCAAGCCTTCAAGCGTTCTTGCGCCAAGCAACAGCAGGTCACCTTTTTCTGCAAATACCACCTCGTCGATGGTGAAGAACTTGTCCAAACGGATAATGGCAAAGCCAACACTGCGAGTGACCTGTTGACCGTTTACCATGACGAATGGTAGATCTTTTTTCTCTCTCTCGATCCCGATTTTTTCTAGGGTTGCCTCCGCAACCCATGTGTATTCGCTCCCCGTGTCTACCAATATTCTGGAGATGACTGCTGATTTCGTGCGGTCAACGATATGCTCAATTTTGCAGCGGGTGTAAAAAGTACCCATGGTAATGTGCCTCGTACAATTTCAGAGTAGAGGAAGCTCCCCGATCTCTCAACCTACGAGATTTTCGACCTTAAGGCGTGTTTTGCGATGTTGCTGCCGTAACTGCAAGAATCCCAGCAAAATCTCCACCGAGAAAATTGTACCCGAGATCGGGTGCATAGACTTCTGAGAGCGAGCCATCGAGATAGAGGGCGTCGTCACATTGCAAAATGTTCCGGAAGAGGGTAGCAAACTCATAGAACGTCACTGGCGTCTCAGACAAAGCGAATACAACTTTCCCATCCCGCGTGGTACCGACGCCGTTGCGAATGTTGCGGTTGAGGGAATCTTGGCGAAAAGCGGGATGGAGCGCGCCCTTTATCACTAAGAGTGGACCAGACTGCGTAGCAATCGTCGGCTTGATTTTCAGTTTCGGAAAAATTCGCGCATCGACGATGGCTGGTTTCTGATTAGCGATAAAGAAGACGCCATTCGGCTTGAGATAGAAATTTCCTCTTCCGCCCTTGCCCAGATTGAGGGGACGAAGAACGCGACCGCTTTCGATATGCAAACCGAGCGGGGCAATCTCGGTGGAAAAGATCCCGGCGTTCATGGCGAAGACCAGACGCTGGGAGTGAGCCGCGAGATAGTCGCGCAGCCGGCGAAAGGAGCCGAAGCGTTGTCCGTCAGGGTCTTGCCAGAAGAGAGCCACGTGATCTGTCCGTGGGTCAATACGGTAGACGAGAAAATCCTGATCGTAATGATGGACCAGTTCGGTAAAGCCGCTCTTTGAAAACGATAAGAGCAGGGCACAGGTGGCGACGAGCCGTCTCAGCATAAAAATTGAGTGGAGATTGTCAGTGCTCACTCAACAGCGAGCCAAAACCATAGAGTTTGTCGGTAAAGCCGTTAGCGCGGTAGCCGTGCCAGAGCGTGGCAGTGTTGATGGCGATGACTGGTTTCCCTAACCACCCTTCAGCGTCAGCGGCGAGGCGAATCATCGATAGATTCGTCCCACATTGGACAAGGGCGTCGATATCCGGCCCATCGAGTTCTTGTAACACTGGCCGCAAGTCAGCTGGGGTTATCTCGGCAATGGCTGTGGCGCTCGGACAGCGCAGGTCTTTGTACCGAACCACCTGAAAGCCACAGTCTTCGAAGTAGCGGACAATCTGCTGACGCATAATCGGTTGGTACGGGGTAAAAACAGCGATCCGCTTCGCTTTATAGACTTCGAGCGCGGCGCGACAAGCTTCTGAGCCCATCGAGATCTTGAGGCCAGAAAGCGTCCGCATCTTCTCGGCAAAGCGCTGGCTTCCCTCTTGCCCCCCCCAGAAGGTCGGCGCTGACATTCCCATCAGGAGATAGTCAGGTTTACAGGTCATCACATCGCGAACCGCGACTTCGATAGCTGTCTGGACTTGGGCAAGAAGGTTCTCCATCGCCGCATCCGAGCTCAGATTCGGCTGCGCAATGTAAATGCGCCCGGTATGAAAGGTCGCTCCAGGAATACGCATATCCCAGAAATCGGATTCCACGACCGTATTGGTCGAAGGGATGATCACCCCCATCTTGGCGCGAAAGCCGACGACATCCGGCATGGCAGCCTCCTATTGAGAGAACAATTTCTCGATGACTCGCTTGTGTTTGTAGTCCGACTTCTTGTATCTGTAAAGCCAATGTAGATCAGAAGGCCTATACACAAAAAGTGAAAGAGGGGGAAATTGAGTATGACAACGGTCATTGTGGAGAAAAAAGATCGTATCGGCACCTTGACTTTGAACCGTCCGGAGAAACTTAACGCCCTGAGTTCGTCTCTGCTTGTCGAGTTTGGTGGAGCGCTCGACCGGGTGGCTGCGGACCCCGAAATCAAGGTGCTCATCGTGCGCGGCGCTGGGCGCGCTTTTTCCACTGGCTACGACCTCAGCGGCGGAGGTGAGCGGGCAAAGCCGTTTACGATCGATGAAGATCGGGCAGCGTTACAGCGCTACGTTGAGGGTTGGCTGCGACTACGTGATCTCCCCAAGCCGGTGATTGCGATGGTGCATGGCTATTGTCTCGCCGGCGCTACGCAACTGTGTATTTGCACGGATATGATTTTTGTAGCTGACACCGCACGCATTGGCTTTCCGTCGATCCCGGCTGGCGCGGGCTACGTCAGTGCCATGTGGAACTGGATGGTGGGACCGCATCGCACCAAGTACATGGCGTTCCTGCCGGGCAGCCAGATCAGTGGTAAAGAGGCCGAGGCGATCGGGTTTGCCACTCGCGCCTTTCCCGCCGACAAGTTGGAAGAGGAGACGTATGGCTACGCCCGGCGCGTGGCAAAGGTTCCGGCCGAAAAGCTCGCTCTGGAAAAACTCGCGCTGAATCGTGCTATGGATTATCGCGGATTTCGAGCTTCGGTGCTGTCAGGCGCGGAGTACGACGCGCTCTTTCATTTTGGTTCGGGCAACGAGGAAATTAAGAAAGTGCGTGAGGAGCGAGGCTTGAAAGGGGCGATCGAGTGGTACGAAAAACAGTGAGAGTGCCAACCAGAGAACCACTTGGGAGTTCCATTTTTGCAAGTACGGCAGGGGCGTATGGCCATACGCCCCTACGATTTATTTCAACGGCTTCGTCCCGCTCTCCCCGCCGAAACGAGGGAGAGCGTCATGAACGGGAGTCCATTCTACCCGATCGGAAAAATAATAATGCGCTTGCGGGTCACGATCAATTTTGTCGGACAGATTGGCGAGGACGATGTCGATGTGCTCTGGATGGTGAGTCGATTCGCAAAAGAGCGAGCTGCTACAAATATCACAGAAAGAGCGGCGCCCGTGATCCGACGAGTGATGCACTTTGAGGTGCTCCTGACCTGCGACCATACGGAATTGCGTATACGGCACACCAATCCACGTCACATAGCCAGCGCCGTGCACCCGCCGGCACATCGTGCAATGGCAATGGGCACAGAACAAGGTCGGCAACGTCACTTCAAACTTCACCTCGCCGCAGAAACAGGATCCCTGAATGGATGTGGTTTCTTCACTTTTGTTGCTCACGTTATCCTCCTATATGCCAGAGTTGATGCTAAAGTTTTTCCATTACTTTGCGGGCAAAGTCTTCGAGCGCGCGATACTGGGTTTCAAAAGACGGCAAGATCATGATTTGCTGTAACCCCGCATGCTGGAGCTGACGAATCTGTTCGATCACTTCTTCCGGTGTTCCTGCCAGGCAGGTGGTTTTGATCAGCTCCGGGGTGACGAACTTCGCTTCTTCTGGCAGTAAGTACGTGCAATGGCCGGCATGGATACGCAGATGACGGTGAGTTGCAGGGGTTGCTTCAACCTGCGCGCTATATTCCTGCCAGACGTTGCGGAGATGGCCTGGCGGGTCACCGCCAAACTGTCGAATTTTATCGTAGACGTAATGTAATGAAGCAATGGCAAATGCTCCACATTCACGGATAACCCGCTCCGAGGTGAGCGACTCTCCGGGTTCGAGCAATACGGCGGTCGTCAGCGAACAGGTATAAAAGTTATCCAGGGTTCGTCCCACCCGCGCCGCGCCCGCTCCGGCATTATTCAAGGAGCGGTACATGAAGCCCGGGTCAGGGGGAATAGAAAGCACCAGCCCGTCACCGTATTCTCCGGCCAAGGCTTGCGCTTTTGGGCCAAAGCCAGAGACGTAGATCGGAACCGGATGCTCGACGTCGATAAATTTATAGTCCTGCATGAGAAACTGGATGGGCATCGTTTGCCCTTGCCAGGTGAAATTGACTTCTTCACCACGCAGCAATCCACGCAGTACGCGCAAATAGTCGGCAAACTCTTTCAGCTTCATCGGTTTGTGGCCCATGAGCCGCATAGCCGTATTGCCGGTGCCAATACCCAAGAACGTCCGCCCCGGTGCCAGGCGGTTGATGGTGGCAATACTATTCGCCGTCACCGGGGCTAAACGCGTCCCGGCGACCGAGACACCCGTCCCCAGCTTGATTTTGCGTGTTTGCTGCGCGGCCAGGGCCAGCACCGCGTAGCAATCCGACCAAATCATCTGACTGTCTGCTACCCACGCGTGCGAATAGCCAAGATTCTCGGCGCGGGTGATATAGCCGATCTCATCAATCTTTGCGGCGACACAAATACCGAAGTCCATTCCCATTCCTGTTCCTTCTATAAGGCCACGCCTTTGTAGGAGCACGACATTGCCGTGCCCACCACACTGGATAATTCTGCAGAAAGTTCTTGATAACTACCAGACCGCCGCGACGGTACCCCGGAGGAGACCGAGCTGTCAAGTCGCGCGGCTTGTCGGGTAGAGGGAATTGCTGATAGGAAGCAATCGATGGAGGGGCACGACGGTGCCGCTTTCAAGAAAGAACCCGAAATTGAGGCCGGTGTAGTAGTCTCGGACTAAACGATGGAGCGTGATATGGCGAACACTGAACTCTGCTTCTTGGCGGCAACCGAGCTTGCCCGTCGCATTCGCAGCAAAGAACTGTCCTGCCGAGAGGTGGTGGAAGCTCATATCGCGCAGATCGAACGTCTCAACCCGCGGGTGAATGCCATTGTTACCTTCCTTCCCGAACAGGCGTTGATCCATGCTCGTCGCGCTGATGAGGTACTCGCCCGTGGGACAGAGGTCGGGCCGCTGCATGGGCTGCCGATTGCCCATAAGGATCTCGTTCTCACCAAGGGAGTGCGCACCACCTTCGGATCACCGATTTTCCAAGATTTCGTACCGGATCAGGATGAGATCATCGTCGAACGCTTACGGGAAGCTGGCGCGATCATGCTCGGCAAAACCAACACGCCGGAATTTGGCGCGGGCTCGGCTTTGTTGCATAAATCAGCAATGAACGCAGAATTCTCCCTTAGAGGGGACAGTTTACACTGGGTAGCTGTCCGGTCTGCCCAACTGGGTCAGGCGATTCAAGGCCGCGCAGCGCACCAA
>Ga0187894_10006483_pt1 | contig 11468 bp, 9 predicted proteins | sample GBC1701081metaG_FD_136650 | JGI IMG/M metagenome (GOLD analysis project Ga0187894, IMG submission 136650) | White microbial mat communities from a lava cave in the Kipuka Kanohina Cave System on the Island of Hawaii, USA - GBC170108-1 metaG ...
CCGCGGAGCGCTTCGACGTCGTGATCGCGGGCGGGGGCGTGGGCGGCATCGCGCTCGGGACGAGGCTCGCGCGGCGCGGCTTCCGCGTGGTGATGGTCGAGCGGCGGCCGCCGCCGGAGTTCCGCCTCGGCGAGTCGCTCGACTGGGAGGCGCCGGTCTACCTGAAGCGGCTCGGCCTGCCCGTCCAGCACTGGCCCGCGCAGGGCAAGGCCACCGTGAAGGGCGGCGCCATCTGCACCTCGTCGGCTCAGCCGGGCGTCGAGGCCGAGCTCGGCTTCCATCCCATCTTCAAGACCCTGATGACCTTGGTAGGGCGCGCGAAGCCGACGCTGCACGCGAACCGCGAGCTGATCGACATCGACCTGATGGAGAACGCGCGCAAGCACGGCGCGGAGGTCCTCATCGGCAAGGTCAGCGCGATCCTCGCCGAGGGCGACCGCGTCTCGGGCGTGAAGCTCGAAGATGGCCGCACGCTGCGCGGCAAGTTCTACATCGACGCGACCGGCGCGGCGGCGATGTTCCGCAAGAAGTTCGGCATCGGCTTCAACGCGATCGGCGCGCGCAAGGTGGTCGTGCGCGCGCGCTTCGAGCACGCGTACGACGGCATGGGCACGCGCATCCGCACCGACGACACGCTCGGCACGGCCGCATGGATGTGGGACATCAACGTCTCCGACGACGTCACCGACATCGGCATCGTCGTGGCCGAGCACGATTTCGTGAAGCTGCGGCGCCACTACAAAACGCTGCAGGAAGTGCTGCTGCATCAGGTGCGCAAGCACGACGACCTCGCCTGGCTGGTGCCGCTGATCACGCCCGCGACGCCGATGTGGACGTGCGTCTTCCAGTGCGGCGTCGGGCAGGGCAGCACCGGACCGAACTGGATCGCGGTTGGCGAAGCGTTCGTCGTCGTCGACGGCATTCTCTCGAGCGGCTTCACGACGGCGCTGCGCACCGGCTTCCTCGCCTCGGACATCGTCGGCAAGGCGCTGATGCAGGGAGCGACGGAGCTCGACCCGAAGCTGCGCCGCATCTTCCACGGCAAGGTGTCCGCGCACATCACGACGATCGACTCGCTGATCGAGGTGCTCTGGTACGGCCACAAGCTGCGCGAGCACTACCCGCTGTTCGTCAACGTCGTCTCGATCCTGTTCTTCAACTTCAACCTGAACCACATCCACACGCGCTACTGCCCGCGGACGATTCCCGAGCTGTACGCGCTGCGCGGCCTCCACAAGACGATCGACGCGTTCGTGCGGACATACGCGCGCGTGCTCAGCGGGCTCGCGCGGTTCACCGGCAAACGCAACAAGCGCTTCCGCGCGGAGCGCTTCGAGCAGCTCGCGGCGCAAACACCGGCGTGAGATTCCTGGCTGCTGCCGTCGGGATCGTGCTGCTGCTCGCGACCCAGCGGGCAGCGGACGCCGTCACGATTCGGCTCTCCGGTCCGCTGGACGTGTTCCTCGACGAGCCAGGCTTCTTCACCGGCTCCGCAGTCGGGCTCGGTGCAATCGCCGAGATCACGCTGAGCTACGACCCCGCGGCAGGGCCGGTCGCGACTCATCAGATCCTGTTCGGCGGAGAGTCCGCCGATTTCGCGGCCACCCTCAGCTTCAGCATCGGCGGGCAGGCTTGGCTCGCGGAGTCCGCGGTGATCGTCAACGCTGGTCGGCTCTACGGGCTTGGCTTTCCGGGCGAGCTCGTGCCGTTCGAGTTCGTGGACTTCCGGCTCACTCGACCCATCGGCGCGCTGCCGAGCGGAGAAGCGGTCGTCGTGAGCCTCAGGTTCTTCACGACGATCCCAGTACACGAGCCGGTCCGCATGCCGGCGTCCATCCCGTCCGGCCATCTCGAGGTCGTCGCGACGGTGTTCGATCCGGCGCACTGCGGCCCCGCCTATCCGACCCACCCGTGGCCGATCGGCTGCGGTCGCCAGCGACCGGTCGTTGCCACCGGCGGCGCACTCAGCGCCGTTCCCGAGCCCGGAGTCCTACTGCTGCTCGCTCTAGCAGGGATGGGCCTCGTCACCTCGGGTCGCCGCGCGGGCTAGGCCGACTCGATTCGGATCGCCAGCCGGAGCGTCGCGACTGGGATGCGCAGGAGGTCGAGCTTCACCTCGCCGACCAGAGTGCCCGAGGCCTCCAGCCGCGCATGGCTCCGGCAGCCGAGCCGGAAGCGCACGCCGCGGTAAGCGAGCCAGCTGCGGAAGCGCTCGAAGCGAAAGCCGTCGTCGGTGAGCACTACATCTGCGCCGAGGGGCATGTCGTCCGCGCTTGCACGCACGCGCGCGGGCCCGACGAGCTCCATGAACATGCGGCGCTCGAACGCCCAGCCGGACGCCATCTCGAATCGCTCGTGGACGAGCCAGATCGAGTCGGTCAGCCACTTCCCGCTGCCGGTGATCTGCACTGGCTCGCGGCGCAGCAGCAGGCGCGCAGGGCCATGCGGCATCAGCTCGCCGCGCCCGCGCCACGTCCCTGAGAACAGCAGCCGAGGGTCGAGTGCCGGCGCCCGGCTCGGGCTGGATTGCATGCGGCGCCCTCGAATGCGCGCGCAGCCTACCAGCAGTCGCCGGACGAAGGTAAGGCGGAGCCGCGCTCCAGACCGCCGTCAGATCGCCGATACGAGCGCGATGGGCGACGCCGGCAATGACCGCACCCGCACGATCCAGCTCGAGATGGTTCCGAGCGAAGGCGGTGCGAGCCTGGTGCAGATCCGCGGCGCGCAGCTCGGCCAGCGCATCCCGCTGCAGGACGGCCAGCACATGCTCGGCCGCAGCTCGGCCTGCGCGATCGTCGTCACGATGGATGGCGTCTCGCGCCAGCACTGCCTGCTCACGGTCTCCGGCGCGCGCGTGATGATCCAGGACGCGGACTCGAAGAACGGCACCTGGGTGAACGGCGACCGCCTGGCGCCCGGCGACAGCGTGCGCCTCGCGAACGGCGCCGTCCTCCACCTCGGCGACGCGAGCTTCAAGTTCGTCGGCGCGGGCGACGCCGAGGCGTCCTATCACGAGGCCGTCTACCGCATGCTCACCGAGGATGCGCTGACGCAGGTGAAGAATCGGCGCTTCCTGACGGACGTGCTCGAGCGAGAGGTCGCTCGCGAACGCCGCGGCAGCTCTGGCCTCGCGCTCTTGCTCGTCGACGTCGACGAGTTCAAGCGCATCAACGACGAGGCCGGGCACGTCTTCGGCGACTACGTGCTGCGCGAGGTCGCCGCGCTGATCGCGCGCTCGACACGCCGCACCGACTGCCTCGCCCGCTACGGCGGAGACGAGTTCGCGATCGTGCTGACCGAGACTTCGCGCAGCGGCGCGGAGATCTTCGGCGAGCGGCTGCGCGGGCAGGTCGAGCACATGCGCTTCGAGCTCGACGGCAAGGCCTGCCCGGTGACGCTCTCGATCGGCGTCGCGCATTGGGCCGCCGAGATCGGAACGCCCGAGGCGTTCCTCAACGCCGCTGACGTCGCGCTTTATGCAGCGAAGGCGGCGGGCAAGAATCGCGTCGCTTCCTGAGGTGCGGCTGCCTCGCGAGCGGGCGTTGTCGGCTCATTCGAGCCGGCGCCGCGCGGCGATGCGAGTGAGGCCGAGGCAGAGCAGCAGCATCGTGGCCGAGGGTTCGGGCACGAGCGCCGGGAAGCCGCGGATCTCGCCGCCGCCGAATGTCGACGAGTGGACGTTGAAGTACGCCCGGCCGGCATTCAGGCCCGCGACCAATGCCGCTTCCGCGCCCGCAAGCGTGCCGCCGCCGAAATTGGTGACGAAGCCCGACGTGTATGTCGCGGTCGCCGTGAGATCGAGCACCGTGCTGTAGCTCCCCGACGTCACGCCGACCGGGAAGCCCGGCAGCGCGACCGGAGTCACCGCGACGGCCACCGTCCCGGTCCCCGGAGTCGCGACGCAGCAGTGGATGTGCGCGACCGTCGTCGTGCCGGAGAGCCCGCTCCAGCTCGCGGTGATGTTGAGGGTGTGCGCGACGTCGTCGTAGATGACGGTCGTACTTCCGGTACCGGTGGCGCCGGCGACCTCGGGCGCGAGCGGCGATGTCCAGGTGATCGTGCTCGCGGCAACGGGACCCGCCAGCCCGAGCGCCAGCGCAACCATCAGCGGTCTCAGCAGCATGGTTCCACTCCTGGGTGATTAGGGGCCGATGTTAGGGCGGGGTCCGCTCGGGTGTCGGGAAGAATCCGTGTCGGTTCGTGCGCTACGGGCGCCACTTCGAGGCACGCGTGTGAGGCGCAAGTGAGCGCTGGCGCTCGGCTGCGCCGTCGGGCAGCGTGTGCTTCGCGCGCCGGAGAGTCGCCGATGACCGACCGCTCCTACGTCCCCGCTCTGAGCTTCGACGCGCTGACGCGTTTCTACGACCCGCTGGTCGCGCTGACGCTGCGCGAGCGCACGCTGAAGACCCGCCTGCTCGAGCAGGCGCGTATCGCGCCGGGGCACGCTGTTCTCGATGTCGGCTGCGGCACCGGCACGCTCGCGTTGATGGCGAAGCAGCGCGAGCCGAGCGCGCGCGTCGTCGGGCTCGACGGCGACCCCGCAGTGCTCGCGATCGCGCAGCGCAAGATCGCGCGCGCCGGCGCCGACGTGGAGCTGAAGGAAGGGCTCGCCGATTCGCCCGCGGCGTTCGCGCCCGCATCGTTCGATCGCGTGCTGACGAGCCTCGTGCTGCATCACCTGACGACGGAGCAGAAGCGGCGCGCGCTCTCGGTGATCCGCGCGTGGCTGCGCCCGGGCGGCGAGTTGCACGTGCTCGACTTCGGCCCACAGCGCGGCGTGATGCGCGTCGTCTCGCGCGGCATCGCGTCATTCGACGGCGAGGATCGCCTGCGCGACAACCTCGCGGGCCGTCTGCCCGAGCTGATCCACGAGGCCGGCTTCGCGAGCGCCGAGGAGCGCGGCAGCGCGTTCACGCCTTTCGGGTACGTGTCCTACTACGCGGCGAAGCGGCCGTAGCGCCCGAGTAGGGCGCTACTCCGCGCCGCATGTCGCCTCGACCCTGTTCGCGCTGACGGTCTTCCTCATTCGGGAAAGTCGCCCGCCGGGCGGAAGTCGTGCCGCATGAAGGCTGCGCGCAGGCATTAGGAGGAACGCGGCCCTTCGTCTGCGCGCAGCCGCCTCGGGCGCTAGGGCGCGGCCTTCGCAGCCTCCTCGTGGACTCTCGCGAGCGCGTCGTACTCGTCGGCCACCTCGCCGAACTGCTTGGAGAGACGCCGGCAGTGAGATCGCCCGGCAACGACACCCTGCTTTCCTCCGTACGCCTGTGCCATCAGCCGATGGTGAGCCTGCTCCGCTCGCGCCTTGCCCGCGCGTTCGCGGTAGTGAGCGGCGAGCGCGGCATGATCAGCGGGCGTCTTCGCGTTCTCGAGCATCGTCGCCTCGGAGGGGTCGTTCATCTCCGGGGCGTCGTGGCCCTCGTGCGCCGAAGCTCGGCTCGCGAGCAACGGAACGGCCGCCGAGATGACGAGCAGTTGCCTTCGCGTGAGCATCGTCGTCTCCTTCCTCGCGGTTACTTCGCGGCGTCGCGCTGCATGCGCGCGAGCTCCGCGAACTCGGTCGCCTGGCTCTCGTAGAGCGCCGCGAGCTTTTCGCAGTGCTCCTTCATCTTGACGACGTCGAAGTGCTTTCCGCCGGAGTACGCCTTTCCCATGCTGCGGTGATGGTTCGCCTGCTTGCGCGCCGCCGCGGCCTTTCCGTCGTAATAGTCGGCGAGCGCTGCATGCTCTTGCGGCGTGTCCGCGGACTCCGCGAGCAGGCGGACGATGGCGGCGTCCTCGGCGAGTGCCGGTGTGGCGAGATTTCCGGCGGCGAGCACCGCGGCGAGCGCGATCGGGATGGAGTGACGCATCTGGATTCTCCTAGTTGGCTTGTGTTTGCGGGAGCTCCCGCCCCTTCCAGAAGGCGAAGAGCGCGGGATACACGAGCAGCTCGAGCGCGAACGAGCTGACCAGGCCGCCGACCATCGGCGCCGCGATGCGCTTCATGACGTCGGCGCCGGTGCCCTCGCTCCAAAGGAGGGGCACGAGCCCGAGCATCATCGTGGCGACAGTCATCAGCTTCGGGCGGATGCGGCGCGCGGCGCCCTCGACGATCGCTTCTTCGAGGTCATCCGCGTTCTGGAGGCGACCCGCCGCGGCACGTTCTCGCCATGCGAGCGAGAGGTAGAGCAGCATCACGACGCCGGTCTGCGCGTCGAGCCCGGCGAGCGCGATGATGCCGACCCAGACCGCGACCGAGAGGTTGTAGTCGAGCGCGTAGAGCAGCCAGATCGCGCCGATCAGCGAGAACGGCACGGCGAGCATGACCATGGCCGTCTCGACGCCCGACCGGGTGTTCATGTAGAGCAGCAGCGCGACGAGCACGAGCGTGATCGGCAGGACGACCTGCAGCCGCGCCTTCGCGCGCTCGAAGTACTCGTACTGCCCGACCCACGCGATGCGCGTGCCGGGCGGCAGGCTCACGCGCTGCTCGACGAGCGCGCGCGCCTCGTTTACGTAGTCGACGATCGGGCGGCCCGCGACGTCGACGGCCACGAGGCCGACCAGCTTCCCCGCCTCGCTGCGCACCATGTCGGGCCCGTTCGTGAACCTGAGCTCCGCGAGCTCGCGCAGCGGCACGAGCGCTCCGCTCGAAGTCGCCACGAGTGTGCGGCCCACCGCCTCCGGATCGGCGCGGAAGTCGCGCGCGTAGCGCACCTGGATCGCGTAGCGCTCGCGTCCCTCCACCGTCTGCGCGACGGTCGTTCCGCCGATCGCGGCCTCGAGCGTCGTGTTCACGTCCTCGACCGAGATGCCGTAGCGCGCGGCGCGCTCGCGATCGGTGTGCGCGTCGAGATAGAACGCGCCGGTCGCGCGCTCGGCGAACGCGTTGCGCGTGCCGGGCACCTCCGTCAGCACTTGCGCGATCGCGATTGCCGCCTGCTCCACCTGAGAGATGTCGTCGCCGAAGATCTTCACGCCGAGCTGGCTGCGGACGCCGGTCGCGAGCATCTCGGTGCGCGTCTGGATCGGCATCCACCAGAGGTTCGGCATGCCCGGATAGCGGAGCTTCTCGTCGAGCTCGGCGACGAGTGCGTCCCACGTGAGACCGGCGCGCCACTTCTCGCGCGGCGCGAGCTGGACGATCGTCTCGACCATCGAGAGCGGCGCGGGATCGGTCGGCGTCTCGGCGCGGCCGATCTTTCCGAACACGCGCTCGACCTCGGGCACCTCGCGCAGCTCGCGATCCATCAGCTGGAGGATTCGAGACGCCTCGCCGATCGAGATGCCCGGCGGCGCAGTCGGCATGTAGAGCAGCGTGCCCTCGTTCAGTGGCGGCATGAACTCGGAGCCGAGCGAGAGGAACGCGGGCACCGACGTCGCGAGCAAGGCGATCGCCCCGGCGACGACGAACCAGCGCCTGCGCACGACCAAGCGGACGACCGGCGCGTATCCGTTTACCAGCCAGCGGTTGATCGGGTTGTCGGCCTCACCGCGAATGCGGCCGCGGATCAGCAGCGCCGCGAGTGCGGGCGTGAGCGTCACCGAGAGAATCGCCGCGAAGCCCATCGAGTAGGTCTTCGTGAACGCGAGCGGCTTGAAGAGGCGGCCCTCGGTGCCCTCGAGCGCGAAGATCGGCAGGAACGAGACCGTAATCACCAGCAGCGCGAAGAAGATGCTCGGGCCGACCTCCTGCATCGCGCGCAGGATCACGTCGCTACGGTCGCCCGGCCGTCCGGCCGCCTCCCACGCCTCGAGCTGCTTGTGGACGTTCTCGACGACGATGATCGCGGCGTCGACCATCGCGCCGATCGCGACCGCGATGCCGCCAAGCGACATGATGTTCGCGTTCAGGCCCTGGTAGAGCATCGGCACGAACGCGAGCGCTACGCCGATCGGAATCGTGAGGATCGGAATCAGCGCGCTGCGCACGTGCAGCAGGAACACGAGGATCACGAGCGAGACGACTGCCATCTCTTCGAGCAGCGTGTTCCGCAGCGTCGCGATCGCGGCGCGGATCAGGCCCGAGCGGTCGTAGGTGGTGACGATCTCGACGCCCTCGGGCAGGCCGGCGCGCACCGATTCGAGGCGCTCCTTCACCGCGTCGATCACCGCGAGCGCGTTCTCGCCCCAGCGCATCACGACGATGCCGCCGACCGCCTCGCCCTCGCCGTCGAGCTCGACGAGGCCGCGCCGCATGTCGGGCCCGAACGCGATCGTCGCCACGTCCCGCAGATAAACGGGCGCGCCGATCTCCCCTACGCGAAGTGGAACGCGCTCGAGGTCCGCGAGATTGCGCACGTAGCCGCGGCCGCGGATCACCTGCTCGTGGCCTGCGACCTCGAGCACGCCGCCACCCGTCTCGTAGTTCGCGCTGCGCACCGCCGAGACGACCTCGCGCAGTGGGATCTGGTACGCGCGCAGGCGCTCGGGGTCGACCTGCACCTGGTACTGGCGCACGAAGCCGCCTACCGACGCAACCTCGGCGACCCCGGGCACACTCGCGAGCGCATAGCGCACGTTCCAATCCTGGAGGCTGCGCAGCTCGGCGAGATCGTGCTTCCCCGAGCGGTCGACGAGCGCGTACTCGAACACCCAGCCGACGCCGGTCGCGTCGGGACCGATCGTCGGCGTCACGTCCGCCGGCAGGCGCGCCTTCGCGGCGTCCATGTACTCGAGCACGCGGCTGCGAGCCCAATACAGGTCGGTGCCGTCCTCGAAGATCACGTAGACGAGCGAGAGCCCGAAGAACGACTGCCCGCGCACCGAGTGCACGCGCGGCGCCGAGAGCAGCGCCGCCGAGACGGGGTAGGTGATCTGATCCTCGACGAGGTCGGGGCCGCGCCCGGGCCACTCCGCCCACACGATCACCTGCACGTCCGAGAGATCGGGGATCGCGTCGAGCGGCGTCGCGCGCAGCGAGAACACGCCCCACGCGAACGCGGCGGCGACCCCTAACAACGTGAGCACGCGGTTGCGCGCGCAGAGCGCGATCAGGCGCGCGATCGCGCCGGCGCGCGTGGAGTCGTGGCTGCTCACCACTGCTCCAAGGCCGACTGGATGCGGCTCTCGGCGGCGATCAGGAAGTTCCCGGACGCGACGACGCGCTCGCCGTCCGCGAGGCCGCTGACGATCTCGATCTGGTCTTCGTTCGCGGCGCCCGTCGTGACCGTGCGCGGCTCGAGGCGGCCCTCGCCGCGGTCGGCGAACACGACCTTGCGCTCGCCGGCGACGATCACCGCGGAGGCGGGCACGAGCAGGCGTTCACCGAGATCGGCGTGCAGGAAGACGTCGACGAACATCTCCGGCCGCAGTGCGAGGTCCCCGTTCTCGAGCTCGATGCGGACGCGCGCGGTGCGCGTCTCGCTCGCGAGCGACGGCAGCACGTACGCGACGCGGCCTTCGAGCGAGACGCCCGGCTGAATCGGCACGCCGATGCGCGCGCTCTGGCCAACCGCAACGAGCGGCAGATCCGAGCCGTACACCTCCGCCTCGACCCAGACGTGCTCGAGCGGTGCGATGCGGAAGAGCCGCATGCCGGGTTCGAAGGCCGCGCCTTCGACGATGTTCTTCTCGACCAGCACGCCGCTCGCGGGCGAGCGCACCGGCAGCGCCTCGAGCGGCGCGCCGCGCTGCTCGAGCGCAGCGACGTCGCGCTCGGCGACGTCCCAGAGGCGAAGCCGCGCGCGCGCGGCTTCGCGCAGCGGCACGTTCTCGCTGCGAAGCGCTTGGAGGTACTCGGCCTGCGCGGAGTAGAGCTCGGGGCTGTACACCGAGAAGAGCGGATCGCCGCGGGCGACGCGAGCGCCGAGCGCGTCGGCACGCAGGTCGCGGACGAAGCCGCGCACCTTGAACGTGACGTCGACCAGCTTCGTTTCATCCCAGGTGACGCGGCCTAGCGCGCGCAACTCGCGCACGAACGGCGCGCGCTCCGCGGTCGCGAAGCGCACGCCGATCTTCTGCAGGCGTTCGGGATCGACGCGCACCGCGCCGCTCTGCGCCTCGCTCTTCGTGACCGGCACGAGGTCCATCCCGCAGATCGGGCACTTGCCGTCGTGCTTCTCGTGCACCGATGGATGCATCGGGCACGTGTAGTGCGAGATCTCTTCGCCCGTGGTCTCGTCCGCGGTTGTCGCGCTGCCTGGATTCGCGGGCGCATCGAGCTTCACGCCCGCTGCGCCGGTGCGCAGCGATCCCTTCGCGCTCGCGCTCTCGCCGGACGGCCGCTCGGCGCTCAGCTCGAGCTGCCAAGTCCCTGCCATCTCGATGTTCGCGTCGGCGCGATACTCGCCGTCGCCCATCGGCTCGGCCGAGACGCGCCCGCCCATCGGCGCCATGCCGGCCATGTCCATGCGGTACTGCACGGCGACGCGGGCGTCGTCGACGGGCGCCCCCTGTGCATCGCGCACACGCAGGCGAATCTCGTTGTCGCCTTCGCGCACCGCGCCGTCTGGGGTCGAAACCTCGACTCTCAGGTCTTCCCCTGCGAATGACGCAGCGGGCACATCGTCGACGCCTTTGCATGCGACTCCACCGGCAGCCAGTGCAACGAGCAGCATGCCAGCCCCACGAACAATCAACGGCCTCACGGGTGTTCCTCCGATATCAGGGTCGACTCTCCAAGCGCCTGAGCGAGCGCTGCGCGCCGGATCGAGATCGCTGCGCGCACCCCAAACTCTTCCTGCTCGGCGGCGAGCAGCGCGCGCTGCGCGTCGGCGAACTCGACGAAGCGCGCCTGGCCGCTCGCGAACGCAGCGCGCGCGCTCTCGACGCGATCTCGTGCCGGCGGTACGCGCCGCCTCTGAGATATGTCGAGCAGCGTCTGTGACTCGCGCAGCCGCTCGGCTGCGGTCAATACGTCGATCCGGATGCGGTCCTCGCGTTGCTGGAGGCGGCTCCGCTCGCGCGCGAGCTGCGCCTCCGCCTCCGCGAGTGCCGCGCGGCGCCGCGCGATCTGCACGGGCAAATTGATCTCGACTGCAACGACGGGCTTCAGCGGATCTTCCTGCCACGTGGTCTCGTAGCCGGCGCGCAGCGTGAAATCGGGCAGGAACTCGCGTCGCGCGAGCCCGACCTCGGCTTCGCGCGCGCGGACCTTCGCGCGCATCGCAGCGAGATCGGGATGGTTCTCCAGCGCGCGCGGCACGAGAGCCGCATCGTCGAGATCGCCGATTAGCGGAGCTTCGAGCCCGGCAGGAGGCGGAGGCAGCTCGCTGCCCGGCGCGCGATGAAGGAGCTGATTGATGCGCCAGCGAACGACTCGGCGCTCCGCTTCCAGCTCACGCTCGCGCTGCGCGAGCATTCCCTGCTCGGTCTCGGCGCCGAGGACGTCGGGCTGAGTGCCCGTTCCGGCGGTGTAGCTCGCGAGCGCGACGCGGTGCGTTTCGCCTAGGAGCGCGAGGTGGCGCGTGTTCGTCTCGAGCGCGCGCTCGGCGAGCCAGTACTCGTCGAGCAGACGCGAAGCGAGTGCCGCGAGCTTCACGCGCTCG
>Ga0187894_10006484_pt1 | contig 11466 bp, 12 predicted proteins | sample GBC1701081metaG_FD_136650 | JGI IMG/M metagenome (GOLD analysis project Ga0187894, IMG submission 136650) | White microbial mat communities from a lava cave in the Kipuka Kanohina Cave System on the Island of Hawaii, USA - GBC170108-1 metaG ...
CCCCTCCGCCCCCTCCGGGGCACCTCCCCAGCGGAGCTGGGGAGGATAACGTCAAGCCGCTTTGCCCAGCTCGACGTCGGCCAGATGCGCCGACTCGCCGAAGCCCTCGCAGTCGTCGCGCGTCACCAGCTTGGCGAAGTCGTCGATCAGCTTCGGCGTGAGCGGTCCGACCTGATAGTGCTGGCCGGCCACCTCGCGCACCGGCGTGATCTCCGACGCCGAGCCGGTGAGGAAGACTTCGCTGGCACGCGCCAGCTCCTCAGGCCACACCTCACGCTCCTCGACGACAATGCCGCGGGCCTGCGCCAGGCCCATCACCGCACGTCGCGTGATGCCGTCGAGGAAATTGTCTGGCCGTGGCGTCACCAGCTTGCCGTCGATCACCAGGAAGATGTTGGCGCCGGTCGCCTCCGACACGCGCCCCTTCCAGTCAAGCATCAGGGCATCGTCGAAGCCGGCTTTCAGGGCACGGTCCTTCTCGAGCGTGCAGATGATGTAGAGGCCGGTCGCCTTGCTCTCGCCGGGCGCGCTCTCGGGTGGCGGACGCCGATACGTCGCCATGGTGAGGCGGATGCCGCGCAGCCGGGCCTCGGGCGAGAAGTAGGCCCCCCACGCCCAGGGCGCGATGGCGAGATGGATGTCGGTGCCGAGCGCCGATACACCCAGCACCTCCGATCCGCGCCAGGCCAACGGCCGCACGTAGCCGCTCTGCAGGCCATTGGCGCACACCACTTCGCGGGTCGCCGCGTCGATCTGCTGGCGCGTCCACGGCAGATCCATGTCGACCAGCCGCGCCGAGCGGATCAGCCGCGCGCTGTGCGCCGCGAGCCGAAAGACGCGACCGCCGTAAATGCGTTCGCCCTCGAAGACGCCCGATCCGTAGTGCAGCGCGTGGGTGAGCACATGCGGGCGGGCGTCGCGCCACGGCACCAACTTGCCGTCCAGCCAAATCCAGCCGTCGCGATTGTCCATGGGTTCCAACATTGCGTTATGACTCCTTAATCATGGAATTTCTGACGTGATTTCCCTCTATCACACGCAACTATTATGATGTTTAGGTCAACTATATTGTCTTTGTCAATATTGCTGGTCTAGTTCGACATCGCGCTGGGAAAGCCCGTGATTGCCTATAGGTTGTATTATCACTCAACACCACATCCATTTATTGCTTTGCCGTTGACGTTCGTTCTATTGTTCTTCCTGCTTCAGGCGGAGTTTTCGAATGCCGCGGCTACCGAGCGGGCTGACACTGGCTCTGGCGCGAGATGCGATCATCGAGCACAGCGAGAACTGGTTCAGCTGCCCGGAGGGCCATTTCTGGTTTTGGACGGCGGCACCTGAAATGGGCCCACCGCCTTACGATCCGCACGCGGAAATCATGACCATGCCCGAACATGCGCCAGTGCCCACCAGCCGCGAGGAGATGGGACGCTTCATCCGTGTGATGGAGATGCGCTCGGATGGCATCTATGCATGGCGCGGCGAATGGCTGGCGGACTTTCCGAAATACCGGACCCTCGACACGGCCGATGCCAACGCCTGGAAAGCGTGGTTGGACAGGCCACAAAATCAGGTGTTCCTTGACGAGGCCATCGAGCGCTGCCGGCACATGTCAGAGAGCGCCCGAACCGCCACCGGCTATGTGGTCGGGACCGTTGACGAGACGACACCGGACCAGGACCGCGGCGTGTTGATGCGCATCTGGAACAGTGTGCCCTGGTTGAAGCGCCGCCGACCCCGCACTGGAGCCAGCCACCTCCACTGACACCGCTGCACGACGTCCAACAGGACAACGCACCTCGTGGACAAAATTAGCGCGCCGTGTACCGCGCACATGAAAACGGCGCCCGCAGGCGCCGTTGGGACTTTCGGTCCGCGATAAACGCGTCGCGCTATGCCGCCTCTTTCTTGGGCTGCACCGCCGCCTCGAAGTCGGCGATCAGGGTGCGGCAGACTTCGCCCGGCGTGAACTTGTAGGGACCGATCTCGCCAATCGGCGTCACTTCCGCCGCCGTGCCGGTGAGGAACGCTTCCGTCGCCTTGGCCATTTCCTCGGGGAAGATGGCGCGTTCGACGACCTTCATCTGGCGCGCCTTGGCGAGGCCAATCACGAACTGCCGGGTGATGCCGTCGAGGAAGCAGTCCGGCTTGGGTGTGTGCAGCTCGCCGTTGATGACAAAAAAGACGTTGGCGCCGGTGGCCTCGGCGACCTGGCCGCGATAATCGAGCATCAGCGCGTCGTCGTAGCCGTTCTGCTCGGCCTTATGCTTGGAGAGCGTGCAGATCATGTAGAGGCCGGCCGCCTTCGACGCCGTCGGCGCCGTGTCGGGCGCCGGCCGGCGCCAGTCGGCCATCGCCAGGCGGATGCCCTTCATGCGGGCTTCCATCGTGTAGTAGGACGGCCACACCCAGGTGGCGATGGCGAGGTGAATCTTGTTCTGCTGCGCCGAGACACCCATCATCTCGCTGCCGCGCCAGGCCACCGGCCGCACGTAGCCGTCCACGATATTGTTGGCCTTGATCGTCTGGCGCGTGGCCTCGTCGATTTCGGCCACCGACCACGGCAACTTGTAGCCCAGCAGCTCGGCCGACTTCGCCAGGCGTTCGGAGTGCGCGGTGAGCTTGAAGACCTCGCCGCCATAGACGCGCTCGCCTTCGAAGACGCAGCTGGCGTAGTGCAAGCCATGCGTCAGCACATGGACCTTCGCGTCGCGCCAGGGGATCAGCTTGCCATCTGACCAGATGACGCCGTCGCGATCATCGAACGGAAGAACGGACATCAGGGCCTCTTCATCGGCGAATCGTGTTCGCAACAAAATGTCTTGCGGGACGAGCCGGGGGTAACATCGGCGCCGGCCTTGAGTCAACGGCGGGACAGCCTATGTTAAAAATCCCGATTCGGGACTTTTCCTGATCCGGCCAGATCGCTAAAAACCCTGTTCGTGATCAAGACCTTAGGAAACGCCTTATGGCCGATGCCCGCCCCTTGAGCATATCGCCCAATTTTGCGCGCGAGGAAGATCTGCGCCGCAGCATCGAGCTGATGTTCTTCGCCTACCGCGACTTCACCGGCGAGGCCGACACCATGCTGGCCGACGCCGGTTTTGGCCGGGCCCATCATCGCGCCATTTATTTCATCGGCCGGCATCCGGGGATCACCGTGGGCGGCCTGTTGCGCATCCTGAAGATCACCAAGCAGTCGCTGTCGCGGGTGCTGCGCGAGTTGATCGACGGCGGCTATGTGCACCAGGACACCGGGGCGCGTGACCGGCGGCAGCGGCTGCTGGCCTTGACGGCCAAGGGCGAGGCACTCGAGCGCGAGCTGACGGGACGCCAGCAGGCTCGCTTCGCGCGCGCCTTCAACGAAACCGGCGCGCCGGCGATGGCCGGCTTCCATCAGGTGCTGCTGGGCATGCTCGATCCGGACGAGCGGCCTGAGATCGAGCGGCAGCTGACGCGGGCGCGGTGAGCTCGCGCGTTGCCGGAGCCGGTCATGGACAAGGCACATGTGCTTGTGGTCGACGACGACCAGCGGCTGCGGGAGCTGCTGCGCAACTTCCTGTCACGCAACGGCTTTAGAGTCAGCGTCGCGGGCGATTCGACCGAGGCCCGCGAGCGGCTCACATCCATGGATTTCGATCTCATGGTGCTCGATGTCATGATGCCGGGTGAAAGCGGCCTGGATCTGACGGCTGCACTGCGCCAGCAGAAGAAGCCGATCCCGATCCTGATGCTGACGGCCATGGGCGACCCCAAGGATCGCATCGCCGGCCTCGAGCGCGGCGCCGACGACTATCTGCCCAAGCCCTTCGAGCCGCGCGAGCTGCTGCTGCGCATCAACAGCATCCTGCGCCGGGCCACGGCACAGGCCGCACCCGTCCCGATGCCGCCGGTTGTCGCCGTCGTGCGCATGGGCGACCTGCGCTTCGACACCAAGCGCGGCGAACTGACGAGCGGCGACAAGCGCGTGAAGCTGACCGACGCCGAGCGCTCGCTGCTGAACGTCTTCGCGCTCAACCTCGGCCAGGACATGAGCCGCGACACACTGGCGCGGCTGGTGGGCGGCGAGGTCAACGTCCGCACAATCGACGTGCAGGTCACGCGCCTGCGGCGCAAGATCGAGGATGACCCCAAGTTCCCGCGCTACCTGCAGACGGTGCGCGGCACTGGCTACCGTCTGGTGGGAGCATGAGCGCCGACCGCACCAACGAGCCGTCGCTGGCCCAGGCGCGCCGCGCCCCTGGGCTGACCGCATGGGCCAGCCGTGCGCTGATGTGGTGGCGTCGCCTGCGGCTGGGCCGCAAGGTGTCGAAAGCCGCACCGCGCACACTGTTCGTGCGCGCGACGCTGGCCATCGTGATCCCGACGATCCTGCTGCAGCTGATCGCGACTTACGTCTTCTATGAGCAGCTGTGGGACAACGTCACCGGCCGCCTGGCGCGCTCGGTGGTCGGCGACATCAAGATGATCGCGGCGCTGCACAGCGACTTCCCCGGCGATACCAACTTCGAATGGATCGTGCAGCGGGCGCGCCAGGACATGCGCATGGCGGTGTCGTTCAAGCCCGGCGCCACCTTGCGCGAGCGACGCGCACCGGCCTTCTACAGCATTCTCGAGCGCGAGCTGACCAACGCGCTGGAGAACGACCTCAAGCTTCCCTACTTCCTCGACACGGCGCCGACCGATAAGCGCGTGCTGATCGCCGTGCAGGTCCCGGACGGCGTAATCGAGGTGCTGGCACCGCTCAGCCGGCTCTACACGACATCGAGCTGGGCCTTCATCGCCGCCATGATCGGCGCCGCCATGGTGCTGTTCGGATTGGCTACCGCCTTCGTGCGCCACGAGCTGCAGCCAATCCGCAAGCTGGCCAAAATCGCCGACTCACTGGGCAAGGGCCGCGACGTGGACGACTTCGAGCCCGAGGGGTCGCTGGAAGCCCGCCAGGCCGGCCGCGCCTTCCTCACCATGCGAGAGCGCCTGCGGCGCCAGATCCAGCAGCGCACCGAGATGCTGGCGGGTGTCAGCCACGACCTGCGCACGCCGCTGACGCGCATGAAGCTGGGCCTGGCGATGCTCGACGATGGTCCGGAAAAGCGCGAACTGGAAGCCGATGTCGTCGAAATGGAGCGCATGATCGAAGGCTATCTCGCCTTCGCCCGCGGCGAGGGCGACGAGGAGCCGGTGCCGGTCGATGTCGGCGACCTGCTGGAGGATGTCGCCAGCGGCGCACGCCGTGACGGCGGCACGGTGGTCGTGGGCTTCTCGGGCGACCTCAACATCAAGCTGCGGCCCACCGCCATGAAGCGCTGCCTCAGCAACCTGGTCGTTAACGCGCTACGCCACGGGCGTCGGGTCGAGCTGCGGGCGCAGCGGCGCAAGACCGCCATCGAGATCACCGTCGATGACGATGGACCAGGCATTCCCGCCGACCATCGTGAAGAGGTGTTCCGCCCGTTCTTCCGCCTCGATGCGTCACGCAACCCGATGACCGGCGGCGTCGGGTTGGGCCTCACGATCGCGCGCGACGTGGTGCGCAGCCATGGCGGCGAACTGCACCTGGAGGAGTCGCCGATCGGCGGCCTGCGCGCGCGGATGCGGCTGCCGGTGTAGGACGTCGCGCTACCGTGTGAAAACCCAGGCAAGCGCGCCAGCGGCAATGGCGGCAATGCTTGCCGCACCGACAATGGCGCCGGTGCGCGGCGTGCCCAGCGCGGCCGCATACGCCGCCTTCACGATAGTGTTGACCGCGACGGCGATCGCGATGCCGATGACCGCCGTCGCCGCCGAGATGTCCGCGTTGGCCATACGCGACAGCGACAAGGTGAGCGCATCGACGTCGGCGAGACCGGAGACCGCCGCCACCACCAGCACCGCCTGCTCGCCCATCTTGGCGCTCACGACCTTGGCCAGCAGCATGATGACGGCGATGACGGCCGCCAGCTTGAGCGCGGTGCCCAGCTCGAACGGGTTCTTCACGGCCAGCGCCTGCCGGCTGTCCGATCGGCGCAGCAGCACCAGGCAGGGCAGCGCCAGCACGACGGCCGCAACCCCCAGCGGCCACAGCAGCGGCAGGATCAGCGCGGCATTCAGCGCGCCGGCGATCACGAGCACGCGCCCGATCATAACGACACCGGCCAGCAGGATGCCGCCGGCCAGCAACGGCGCGGCCTCGGGTTTTTCCTTCGCCAGGCGCGAGAACGCCAAGGTGGCAGCGGTCGACGACGCCAGCCCGCCCGCCAACCCCGCCAGCGCCACGCCGGCCTGATCGCCCATGGCGCGCACCGCGACATAGCCGGCGAACGACACGGCCGCGATGATGATGGCCAGCAGCCAGATCTCGGCCGGGTTGAGCGCACCCCAGGGATCCAGCGCCCGGTCGGGCAGCACCGGCAGCAACAGGAAACTCATGGCGAGCAGGATCAGGGCCGCTCGGATCTCGGGCCAGGTCAGCTGCCGCAGCCAGCGGTGCAGGGGCTGCTTCAGGGCCAGCAGCACGGTCATGGCCACCGCCAGGGCGACGGCAACCTGCAGTTCGCCTACCATGGCATAGGCGCCGATGGCGAATGTCAGCATGGCGGCCACGACGCTGGTGATGCCGAACCGACCCTCGGCGAGAATCTCGCGCCAGTAGAAGGCCGCGAAGGTGGCACTGAAGGCGGCGAAGAACAGGCTCAGTGCCACCGGGCTGCCGGGCGACACGGCGCTCGCCACGCCGCCCAGCAGGCCGACCAGCGCGAAGGTGCGTACACCCGCGGTTCGCTCGCCGTCGGCCTCCTCCCGGGCCTGCCAGCCGCGTTCGAGCCCGACCAACAGGCCGATCGCCAGCGCCACGGCCAGGCGCTTGAATAGCTCCAGTTCAGACATCAATCCGGAACAATCTGTGGCTCCACCGACCGCTTCGAGCAAACGCTAGCATGGCTGCCGCGGCCAAAAGGAGTTTTAATCTCTAAGAGGTTCGACGGCGAATGGTTCACTCGCCGCCATGACCTCCATGCCGGATGGGCGACCGCGAGGGCACCCGCCGACGTGCCAATCCGCGTCACCATGGGGAGAGAAAACGATGCTCAACAAGCTTTCGGTTCTCGTCGCGGCCGCACTCCTGATGAGCGCCTGCCAGCAGCCCGAGCCGGCAGTGGCGCCGCCACCACCGGCACCGCCGCCGACAGGAAAGGGGTTCCTGGTGTTCTTCGACTGGGATAGCACGCGGCTGTCGGCCCAGGCGCTCGACACGCTGAGACAGGCCGCCGCGGCCGCCAAGGCGAGCGGCAGCACCGGCGTGACGGCAACCGGCCATGCCGACCGGTCGGGCTCGGACAACTACAACATGGCGCTGTCGCTGCGGCGCGCCAACGCGGTCAAGCTCGCCCTCGGACGCGACGGCGTGCCGGCGGCGGCGGTCACGACCGTTGGCCGGGGCGAGACCCAGCCGCTGGTGCAGACGGCCGACGGCGTGCGCGAGCCGCAGAACCGTCGCGTCGAGGTCGTCATCGGCGGTCAGGTCGCGATGAGTGGCGATGCCGCCTATTGCCGGGAGATGAGTGTCCGCTATCGGCGATATCTCGGCCAGGCCTCGACCGAGGGCGACGTGGCCAAGGCCATCTACGATTGCGAATCGGGCAACACCGCAGCCGGCATTCCGGTGCTCGAGAAGGCCCTGAGGGACGCCAAGCTCGCGCTGCCGCCGCGCCCATAGCGGCACACGACAATCGAGAAAAGGCGGCCCGATGGCCGCCTTTTCTTCGTGCACCGGAGGCGGCATGGCGAAGGCACGCTTCGTGCACGCAGCCAGGGGAAACACCGACAGCGAGACAAGACGGATGTTGCTGGCCCAGATCTCAGACCTGCATGTGCGCCCTGAAGGACACCTCTACAAGGGCGTGGTCGACTCCAACCGCATGCTGCAGGACGCCATCAACCATCTGCACGGGCTCGACCCTCGACCCGATCTCGTGCTGGTGACGGGCGACCTCGTCGACGAAGGCGATCCGGCCGAGTACGCAATGTTGCAGACACTGCTGGCGCGGTGCGCCCTGCCATATCTGCTCATTCCCGGCAATCACGACAGCCGAGACGCCTTGCGTGACGCCTTTGCGGCGCACAGCTATCTTCCCTCGTGCGGCGCACCGATGCACTACGTCAACGACACGCATGCCGTGCGCATCGTTGCATTGGACACGACGGTGCCCGGCCATCACCACGGCGCGATCGACGATGCCGGCCTCGCCTGGCTGGCCGACACACTGGCGCAGGATCACGTACGCCCGACCGTGATCATCATGCACCACCCGCCGTTCGCTTGCGGCATTCCCTACCTCGACGAATACATGTACCGCGACGCGGCGCGGCTGGGCGAGGTCGTGGCGCGCTTTGGCAACATCGAGCGCGTGCTGTGCGGCCACGTGCACCGGCCTATCCAGGTGCGCTGGGCCGGCACCATCGTCTGCACCTGTCCCAGCACGGCGACACAGATCGCGCTGCAGCTGCGGCCCGATGCGCCACCGGCGTCTTACAGCGAGCCGCCCGCCTGCCTCTTGCACTGGTGGGAACCCGGTTCGGCGATGATTACACACACCAGCTACATCGGACGCTTCGACGGTCCGTACCCGTTTGCCTAACCGCTCCGTAGCTGGATCAGTCGGCACGTGGCCGGGTTTCCGGCATCAAGGCCCAGACCGCTGTCAGCCCCAACAACGCGATCGCTGCGAGCCCCATGAACGCCACGCTGCTGCCGAAGCCGTCGCTGATGTAGCCGCCCAGCGTCGGACTGAGCGAGGCGCCGATGCCCATCATGGTGCCGACGAATCCCTGAGTCAGATTGAAGCGGCCGGTGCCCCGCGTCAGGTCGGCCACTGTCAGAGGCACCAGCACGCTGAACACCGCCGCGGTCAACCCGTCCAGCAGCTGGACGACGACCAGCAGATAGGGATCGGTCACTGTCGCAAACAGCAGCCCGCGGACCGGCAACGCGGCGAAGCCGGCCAGCAGCAGCGGCCGGCGCCCCCATCGCTGCGCCTGGCGGCCGACCCAGGGCGAGAAGGCGGCGACGATAAGCTGTGGGCCCACGATGCAGGCGGCAATCAGGACGGTGGCCCATTCGCTCAGGCGCGTCGTGAGCACACTACCCATCAGGGGCAGCATGGACGCATTGGCCAGGTGGAACAGCAGAATGCACCCGCCGAAGATCAGCAGCGGCCGTTTGCGCAGAAGGTTTCGCAGGTCGACGGGCGCGCGCTCGCTGCGCCGTATCGGCATGTTGCCGTGGGCACGTTCGATATCGATTTCCGCCGGCGCGATCATGCGCAGCACGAGCAGCGTGGGAATGAGCAGCGCGGCGGTGACGAAGAACACGGCCTGGGCCGAGAAGAAATAGCCGCAGGCGCCCATCACGGCCGCCGAGAGCCCGGTCCCGATGGACGCAAAACGCGCGTTGCGCCCGAACCGCTCGCCGATCGCGGCGTGCCCAACGAGGCCCAGGCTGATGGCGGCGATGGCCGGCCCCAGCACGCAACTCGCGGCGGCGTGCAACGTCGCGGCTGTGAACACCACCGGCAGAATTGGCCATGTCGCGTAAGCCAGCGCGCTGATCCCGATCAAGCTCACCGCGATGCCCGCAACGACCCGCTCGGCGCGGGCCCGATCCACCAGAGCGCCGCCAGGCATCTGCCCAAACAGCGAGACCAGGCCGGCGACCGACAGCACCAGGCCGATGTCGACCTGCGTCCATTTCTCCGTCGTGAGATAGACGGCGATGAAGGGACCGAAGCCGGTCTGCACGTCGGCAACACAGAAGACGAACCAGTCGAGCCCGCGCAGGCTGCGCCGCGAGGGTTGCGGCGTGGGCATGTCCGACGGCGGCGGCGCGTCGGACGACGCCCGGTCACGGGTCATCGTGGACCCGACGCCATCATCGGGCCCGTCGGTGGGGCGCAGGGAAGGCTCGACCGACAGCGCTGTCCTCCGTCACCGATGGCCTATGGGAACGGCTCCAGATTGCCCGAGGGACCCAGGATGATGACCGGCTTGCCTTCCTTGTATTCCGGCGCCGGCTTCACCTGGTCGCGCGTGAGTTCGAGGATGACGCGATAGCGCTTGCTGGCGGCGGGCACGAAGTGCAGTGCCTTCCAGTCGACGGCGATCTTGCGACTGCCGACACCGAGAAAGCCGCCGAAGTCGATGATCGCCGCCCGCGTGCGTCCCTCGACGTCGACAATCACATCGACGATACGCCCCATGTTCTCGTCGGCGGCGCTGCGCACGTCGCGGCCCAGAATGCCCTGCACCTCCTGGGTATCGAGAACGGTGATCGATGGCGTTCCCGGTGTTTCACTGCCCGGGGCCGCCGGTGCAGCCGGTGCCGGCGGCGGCGCAGGGGGAGGCCGCGTCCCCTCCGGGCTGGTCTGCGCACCAAGAGGCGGAGCCGCCAAACCGAGCGCCACCAATGCCGTCGCCGCCGCGACGTTTGTGAATTTGCCACCCATCAAGCGCTCCGGCGGGATCATGCGATCCCCGTGTATCAACTCGCCGCCATCGTCCGGGTTGCCTCGCGCCAACCCTTCAACGAAGACCGTGTCGAGATGATGGTCAAGCCCTGCGGCGCATGCACGCCTCAGTAGTCGGTCGGCGGCTGCAGATACCAGCGGCCGTCGGATGGACGATCCGACGCCGTGGTGCAGGCGCCCAACAGCGCAATGGCACCAATGAAGACACAAGCGCGCAACAAGCTCAACATCGCGAGCCTCATGGACAGGTGGAACGAGGCGCATCTAGAGTCGCGCACCGCACGCGACAAATCACGCCGTCGAGAGGAACGGTCGGTCGGTGACGCTCAGAACAGCTTGCCGCCGTCGGGTACCTTACGGTCAGGGCCGATCATCACCACGCTACCATCACCGTCAGGGAAGCCCAGGACCAGGATCTCCGACATGAATTTCCCGATCTGCCGCGGCGCAAAGTTCACCACGGCGGCGACCTGGCGGCCGATCACAGCTTCAGGCGTATAGTATTTCGTGATCTGCGCCGAACTCTTGCGCACGCCGATTCCCGCACCGAAATCGACCCAGAGCTGGACTGCCGGCTTGCGCGCGCCCTCGAACGGCTTGGCCTCGACAATAGTGCCGACGCGGATGTCGACCTTGTCGAAGTCGTCATAGGAAATCGTCGCGCGCACAGCGCCGGTCTCTCGCTCGCTCACCACCGCCTCCCATCAAAGGACCAGGTATCAGAAGGACACGTCCGCCCTGATACTGATCCCTGACGACAATAAAAAGGGCCGCTCCGAAGAGCGGCCCTTTGAAGCACCGGGGAGGCCGAGGGATAAGGAGGCCGCCGGCGTCGTATCGGTGAGCGTCGCGCTTAGTGCTTCTTGGCGACGACGACCTTGATCTCGTCCAGCGCCTCGGTGATGCGCTTGTTGACGACGTCGAGCGCCTCGGCATTGCCCTTGGCAACGATGTCGGTGATCTCGCG
>Ga0187894_10006485_pt1 | contig 11465 bp, 10 predicted proteins | sample GBC1701081metaG_FD_136650 | JGI IMG/M metagenome (GOLD analysis project Ga0187894, IMG submission 136650) | White microbial mat communities from a lava cave in the Kipuka Kanohina Cave System on the Island of Hawaii, USA - GBC170108-1 metaG ...
GATCCGATGCCACTGCTTGTCGCTCAGCCAAAATAGGTTCCTGCTCATGATCCCAATCCCTCTTCCAAAAACGAATCAGGATTGTATTGTCAGCAAAGAAAATTAATGAGTTTTGACCCTAATACGTCAGGCCTTTGATACACGCTCCGCAAGTGTGTTTCAAACTGCTGTTGTGTCGCGTTTCTATTTGCTTGAATCCAATTGACTATCTCTGTGTCCAGGTCGCGGTGGAACCTGTCATATCCCCGGTGAGATGCTAGGTCCTTTGCCTGTGTAACAAAGCGCGGGTCTCGTGCCGTGTAGATGCCCTTCAGTTTGGGGTGACTCTCAAGTGCCCCATACACTGTACGCGATATGCCGTGGTGCACTTGGCCTGTCAGTCCCGCATCGACGGCCGCAACGCCAGCTCGCGTCGCCATTTGATATCGATGTGAAATACCGATGGTCAAAACGGCGGTAACTTGTTCTAGAAGCATTATCCCAAAGCTAGCTGTAGCTGCCCCATAATTACCTTCCTCAAGTGCGCTCCTTCCGAAATCATACGGAATTTGTCCTGGAACAGTCTGCCTCAGGAATTGCGGGCTTTCATAATTCCACATGTGTGCAAATGCGGCGGTGATCGCTGCATTTGCAAACTTGCCGCCGGTGAGCACTGACGCCGTACCACCTGCAACCGCTGCAACTGTTGTCCGCGCAAAGTATCCTTCAGCCCCGCCCTCGCCAGCTGATCCGAACACACCCTCCGACATAACACCGGCTGCGGCACCTGCGGCATTAGCCACAAAACCGTCCATAAAGGATCCGCCCTGCACCATGGATAGAGCACCACCTACGACACCGTGAATGACGCTCTTTACAGCGGCGAATGCCGCACGATCGACCAGCCCATGCCGGCGGGGCCATTGCCGGCCAGGCTATCATATTGCAACGTGATCTTGGGCTGGAGACCGGTTGTGCCGGCGGGCACGGCGACCGGTATGGAATAGGTCGCGGAGCCCGACGGCGAGACGCCGAGTTCACCTGCAGTCGCGCCGACCAGCTCGGCGGCTCTCACCTGAAGGCCGGAGCACAGGACCAGAGCCGTCGCGATCAGGATCGACGGCGTGATCCCGCATCCGGAAACACGAAGGGCGACAACCCGTTTGGCCATCGCCCTGAGAACTCCAGCATTCGCACGCACTACGCGTGCAATTGCACCACTCCGCCGCTCCATCGCCGTCCCCCCGATCAAGCTGTTGCAGGAGGCAAACTGACTCAACTCAAGCTTGATTCGCAAGAGTCAAGTTACAAGCCGGAGAACTACTTGAATTCGCCCGTTGTTTTCAGCCAACGCGGAAGTGAGACAAGCTGCCTGCTCGCAGCAGGTGGAATACCCTGCTCACCATGATCGAGAAATTCGGCCAAACCGCTGTTCTTGTTGGGCTCTTGCACTGGCCGGCGTTCTTTAGCCGGCCTCTTTTGCAAAATTTCCCTGTATTCTCCCTGTAAAATACAGGAAGCGGTGCTGCGGCTGGCCGGCAAGGCCGGCGCCAGACTACCTTCACATGATGCCGCCGGTGACGGCAAAGGCACCAGCCGTGCGTCCGTCGGCCAGGCGGACAATGGCGGTGACGATCGATCCATAAGGCTTCCGCCATGTGCTGTGCAGTCTTCCATGCTCGGCCGAAGCCACAGCCCTGCGCACTTTGTACACCGGGCCATCGGTAAGAAGTTCGGCAGGCTCTCCGTTCACATGGATCTGCACAAGAGCACCCGCCATGTCGATGGGCCCCGCGGAGTGCAATTTCACCTGCGCCATCACTTCATCGAACACGGTGTCCAGCGCATGCATCTCGGCCTGGATGGCGATCTTCAAATCCGCGCTCGCCCTGTCTTTCGCCGGAGGGCGCGCCGTGAAAACATCATCCGGCAGCTCCGGCGTGCGCGGCGGCCTTGCGCGAAGCCTGGCGGCCCGGTCGAATTCGGCGGCGAAGCGCAAGAGCCGCGTGTCGTCATAGGCCTTGCCGGCGATCGTCATGCCGGCCGGCATGCCGATATCGGCCATGATCCCCATCGGCACCGTCACGGTCGGAATGCCGAGATGGCGCCAGACCAGATTGCCATTGGCGACCCAGGTCCCGTTGCGCCAGGCGAGCCGCGCCGACTCCTCGTTCGCATCGGCATCGGCGGCGCCGACAGCGGCGACAGCGGGAAACACGACGGCATCGAGGGCGAGCGCGTCCATCCAGTCCTCGAAATCGATGCGCCGCGTCGCCTCGAGCCCGTTGAGGCCCGCTTCCATGTCCGGTATCCCCGCCAGCGTCGGCAGGCCAAGCCTCGCCAGGTCGACCAGGTTGCCGAGGCCCGCCTCGATAGGTTCAGGAAGCGTGCCGGGTGGCTGCGGGAATATCTTGTCGCCGTCGACGCAAGCGAGGTCCGGGACAGCCGGATCACCATTGGCGCGCAGGAAATCGTCAAAGGCCCAGGCGCAAAGCAAGCCCAGCTCGTGTGTCTCGAAAGTCTTCGGCACCAGCCCCCTGTCGACCATCGACCTGGCGCCCGGGCGGTCGCGTTCGTAATTCGAGACCACCGGAAAATCGACCTCGATCACCTCGGCACCCAGCGCTTCCAGCTGGCGCGCCGCCTTCTCCCAGAGCGCAACAACCGACGGCCGCGTCTCGATCGGCGCGGTCGCTTCAGTGTCGCGGCCGATATACATGCGCGGCACACCGAGCCGCGTGCCGCGCAAGGCGCCCTCGACGGTGAGCTTCACATAGCTCTGGGGTCGCAGGCCTGAGCTCTTGGGTATCTCGACCCAGGGCTGGACGCGCCAGAAATCGCCGCGCGTCGTGGGATCATCGGCGACGATGACATCGAGCAATTCCAGCAGGTCATCGACGCTGCGCGTGTGCGGCACGACGACATCCATCGTCGGCACCAGCGGCCAGTTGCCGCGCACCGAGATCACCCCGCGCGAGGGTGTATAGGCGACGAGGCCGTTATTCGAGGCGGGTGCACGCCCCGACGACCATGTTTCCTCGCCGAGACCGAAGGCGGCGAAGCTTGCCGCCGTCGCCGTGCCTGAGCCATTGGACGAGCCCGAGGCGAAGGCAGCCGTCAGATAGTCGCCATTGTACGGGCTTTCGGCCCGACCATAGACGCCGCGCTGCATGCCGCCATTGGCCATGGGCGGCATGTTGGTGAGACCGATGAGAACCGCGCCCGCTTCGCGCAGCCGCTCGATGGTGAAAGCATCATCGCCGGCGACGAGATGCTCGAAAGCGGGCGAGCCTGCGGCCGCCGTCAGCCCCTTCACCCGATAGCTGTCCTTGGCCGTGTAAGGTATGCCATCCAGAGGTCCGAACAGCTTCCCCGCGCGGCGCCGTCTGTCGGATGCCGCCGCCCTATCGAACATCGAAGGGTCGAGCACCGGAACGGCGTTGAGCGCAATGCCATGACGATCGTAATGCGCGATGCGGCGCAAATAGGCGCCGACCAGTTCGACACTGGTGACGAGACCTGAATCGAGCGCCTGGCGCAGTTCGGCGATCGAGGCTTCGACGAGATGGAATGCCTGGCTCACTCGGACACCACCTTGATCAGTCTTCCGGCTCTTCTTCCTCGCCGTCCGGCACAGGCTGGGTGTCCGGCACCTGCTCGATCACCGGCGGCGGTGCGTTGGGATCGCGGCAGCCGGTCAGCCACACATCGTAGATCGGATGCTCCACGGCGCTCAAGCCCGGGCTCTCGGCAAACATCCAGCCGGAGAAGATTTTCTTGCGCGTGTCGTCGGACTCGATCTCCTCGACCTCGACGAAAGACGTGGTGCGCGGCTCCTCGGTGACATCGCGCGTGTAGCAGGCATCCGCCTTGATGAAGAGTCCGCCGAAGCGCTTCTGCTCGCCGATCTTCGCCTCGAAAGTGGTGGTGAGTCCGGTGATCTTGTCGAGGCCGGCAAAGACCGCGATGGGATTGGAGACGCGCTCGGCCGCGGCCGGCGCAACCATCGCCATTAAAGCAACGAGTGGCAGGATACGTGTCATGATCTCCGCGCTTCGACCCGCAAACGCACATAATCCGCCGTCCAGTTGCCCTGGGCATCGCGCAAGGCGCATTCGAGGAGCTCTTCGGTCTCGTTCACGGCGGCGTCGAAATTCTCGCCGAACTGGTGGAAGAAAGGCGAGTTGAACAGCTTGAGCCACGATGCCATGCCGGTCTTGAGCGGCGTCGGGCGCGGGATGAGCGCTATGCGCGCGACCGCGAAGCCTTGCGCCTCCAGGAGCGCCCGATAGGTTTCGACCGACGGGAAGAACCAGGGATGGGCGAGATGGACATCCTTGCCATGGCGCAAGGCGACCGCATGGAGCGCCGTCGTGATCGCCGCGACATTGCCGTGGCCGCCGAACTCCGCGACGAACCGGCCTTGGGACTTCAGGGCGCGCGCCACACCGGCAATCACCCGCTCCGGACGCGTCATCCAATGGAGTGCCGCATTCGAGAACACGGCGTCGAATTCATTGTCGAAAGTGAGCGCCTCGCCATCCATCAGGCGCACATCGAGGCCGCGCCCCTGGCAGGCGCGCACGAAATCCTCGCTCGCATCGACGCCCACCACCTTGGCACCCTTGGCCACGAGTTCCGCCGTCAGCACGCCGTCGCCGCAACCGAGATCGAGAATGCGCTCGCCGCTTTTGGGCGCGAGCCAATCGAGCACGCCTGCGGCGAGGTCGGAGACGAAACGCGCATGCTCGTCATAGGACGCCGCCGACCAGGTCTGGCGGCGCGAGTCGCCACCTGTCATTGCGGCTGGGTTTCCGGCTGAGGCTCGGGCTCCGGCGTCGTCTCAGGCGCGGTCTCGGGCTGTGGCGGGGTCTGCGTGTTCTCCGCCGGCTTGTCGCCGCCTTTGCCCTTGCCGCTGTCGAACATCGCCGTCGAGATCAGCGTCCAGATGTCGACGGACCCTTGCGTGTTGGTGATCTGCCCGCCATCAGCAAGGATCGTATCCGATCCGCCGGGGTCGAGGGCGATGAAGTTCGAGCCCAGGAGGCCTTCGGATGTCACTTTTGCCGTCGTGTCGTCGGTGAGCTTCACCTTGGGGTCGATCGACATGGTGACGACGGCCTGATAGTTGTCCGGGTTCAGCGACTGGCTGACCACGGTCCCCACCTTGATGCCGGCAAGCCGCACATCGGTGCCGGTATTGACGCCGGCGATATTGTCGAATTCGGCCGTCAGCCTGTAGCCGCCCGTGGTGCTGCTCTTCCCCGAGGTCGTATAGGCGAAAGCGAAGAAGCCGGCGGCGATCAGGATGACCAGCGCGCCAATGGCGGTTTCAACAGTCGTGTTCTTCATGATGCGGTCCCTTGCGCCCTCGGCCTTCTAGCGGTCTTTGGGGATTCGAGACAACCCGCAAATTGTGGCAGCAGCGGGCCGGAAAAAATGACTATTCCGGGCGCCACGCTTCATAATCGGGCTTGGCGACTTTCGGCCAGGCGCTGCCCATGATGCTGCCCGGCGGACGATAGGCGCGCGCCGTGCCGGTGAGATTGGGCTGATGCGGCTTTTCCCATTCGTGCGGCTGGTAGTCGTTCTTGGTCGGGGGGTTGGCCTGGCGGTGATGCATCCAGCCATGCCAGCCGGGCGGGATCATCGAGGCTTCGGCATAGCCGTTATAGACGACCCAGCGGCGCTCGGCGATCGACTGCGGCAGCGCCGAGGGCGCGCGATAGTAGCGGTTGCCGAACTCGTCCTCGCCGACGAACTCGCCCTTTCGCCAAGTGTAAAGCCACAGGCCCAGCGTCCGGCCGTTCCACCAGGTAAAGAACTGCTTGAGGAATTCGATCACGTCGTCACCTTTCACACGCATGATCAGGAAAAGTGGTCCCGGTTTTCCGTCCGATCATGCGCCAAATTCAAGCGTTTGAATGGCGGAATTGACCGGTTTTGTCCAGCCCATCCTGCCCGGCTCATTTCATGGCATCGACCAGGGTCAGGCCGTCCTTGGCCTCGAGCCCCCGCGCTTCCACGATCCTGACGGCAGGGATCGAGCGTATCAGCGCCGCCAGGCCCTCGCGTTCCGCCGCATCGGCGAGGAGCGGTGACGGCACCGCGTAAAGATGCAAGCCGCGGCGCAGGCGCTCGCGCATGAGGCTCATGAGATAGACGGGATAGGTCTCCTGCGCTTTGCCGATCATCACATCGGTCCTCCACGCCCGCAGGACCAGGCGTTCATCAGGCTTGCCCGCCACCGGTTTCGTCCAGGTCAGGTCGGCGAGCCTGCCCTGATGCAAGGCCGGGCGCGGCGCAAGATCGGTGAGGCTGCGCTGCGGATCGAGATAGGCAAGCCCCAGCTTCCAGGACCACTTGCCCTCCTCCGTCCAGCCCTCATTGCCGAGCGCCTCGGCGAGCGGCGTCGGATCGCCCGCCCATTGCACGCAGAACGGCTCTTCGCTGCGCCCGGCGAGATCGATGCGCTGCCGGGGCAGGCTCGCCCAGGACCCGGATTCCCACTGCTCGCGGTCGTAGAGAACGATCGCCTCGCGCGGCGCATAGGTCTCGGCATTGGCCGTATAGTCGCGCGAGATATGGATCGATCCGGCGACCGCGAAAGCGAGCAAGGTCGCGACCGTCAGGCCCCAGGGCATGATGCGGCGCGACGGCACCGCTTCGATGGCGATGCCGAAGGCGGCGATCATGACCGCGCCGAACAGGAAGCCGCCCAGCACATCCGACATCCAATGGGCGCCGAGATAGATGCGCGAATAGGCGATGGCGATGACGGCGATGCCGGCGGCGGCGAACACCACCGCCTTGCCCCAGCTTCTCAGGCCATGGCTCGCCAGCACCGCGAAGACGCCGAGCGTCACGGTGGCGAAGGTCGTGTGGCCGGAGGGAAAGCTGAAGACTTCCGGAAGGCCCGAGAGCTCGAGCGGCCGCGGCCGCTGCAGCCACAATTTCATCAACGGCACGAACAGCCGCGCGGCGAGGATGGTGAGGAAGGCCGCGGCCGCGATCCGCCATTCGCGCCGCCACAGGAGCCAGGCGACAATGGCGAGCCCGACCGAAACCATGACGAAGCCATCACCCAGCATGGTGATGATGGTCATGATCTCGTCGCTCGGCGCGTTGCGCAGGCCCTGCATCATGTTGTGGACCGAAAGATCGGCATCGATCAGCGTCGACTGGCCGAAGACGCTACTCATGATGTGCAGGAAGGCGATCAAGGCGGTGACCGCGAGGGCGGCGAAGACGATGATCGACAGCGATCCCGGGTGGGCGGGCGAGATGACGGCGCCGATGCGCGGCCAGAAGCGGCCCGGCTGCTTTTGCGCCCAGGCGGCGAAACTGTCCTGGGCATTCTCGATGATGGGGCCGAGACCGCCGATGAACAGCCGGATGAGCCAGCCGGCTATGGCGAGCAATACCAGCAGCAAGAGGAGCACGATCAGCAATCTTTCGCTGAGCTCGCCCGCCATGGCCAGCACCTGGCCGAACAGCATTCCGGGCAGGATATGTGCCGCCGTCCAGAACAGGCCCGAGGTCACGTTGATGATGGCGAAATAGACCTGCCCCATGCCGAACATGCCGACGATGCCCGGCACCACGGCTTTGACGCCGGGCACGAAACGGCCGATGGCGATTGATTTGCCGCCATGCTTGCGGACGAAATCCTCCCCGCGCGCGACGAGAACGGGATAGCGGTTGAGCGGCCACAATGTCTTGAGCCGGTTGCCGAACAGGCGTCCCGCCCAATAGGAGAGCTGATCGCCCAGGATCGCGCCGACGGCGGTCGCGATGAAGACCGGCCAGAATTCGAGATGTCCGGTCCCGACCAGCATGCCGGCCCCCACCAGGACCGCGGTCGAGGGCACGAACAGGCCGATGATGAGCAAAGCTTCCCCAAAGGCAATGAGGAAGACGACGGCAATCGCCCAGCCGGGATGCTGGGCAAAATAATCCAAATAAGGCTGTATATGCTCCATGCGGCCGGTGGTTCGTTAAGTCAGGAAAGTCACAAGGTTATTACGATGGGGCCTCGGGGGGATGGTGGGCCGGACTTACCAAAAACCTCATGTCAAGAACAAGGCGTAAAGGTCTGACTACGCCGAATCGCTCGATCCTGCCATCCTCGAATATAGCGCCCGTCTCTGCTATTCATCGTCTTCCAGCGCCCGGTTCCGATCATCGCATGACCTCCCCGTCCCCTCCCGATCGACTTACCGCCTCCGCCGCCAGCTGGGCGGGCTTTGCCGCCATGTGCGTCGGCATGTTCATGGCGATCCTCGACATTCAGGTCGTGGTGACCTCGCTCGCCGTGATCGAGGACGCGCTCGCCATCGGCGCCGACCGGATGAGCTGGATACAGACCGCCTATCTCATCGCCGAGATCATCGCCATTCCCTTGACCGGCCTCTTCATCCGCACGCTCGGCCTCAAGCGGACCTTCATCATCGCCTTGGCCGTCTTCACGCTCGCCTCCATCGCCTGCGCGGCGAGCTTCGATTTCGTCTCGCTGATCGCGGCGCGTGTCATCCAGGGCTTTGCCGGCGGCGTTCTCATCCCCCTGGTCTTCGCCGCCATATTCCTGCTGTTCCCGCGCCAGAACCATCCGCTCGCGACCACGATTGCGGGCGTTGTCGCGGTGCTGGCGCCGACACTCGGGCCGGTCGTCGGCGGCTGGATCACCGAGACCACATCCTGGCACTGGCTCTTTCTTATCAATGTCCTGCCCGGGATCGTCGCCATCGCCGTCGCCTTCGCAAGCTTCGCCTCTGAATCCCGTGACCTCACCGGACTCAGGCGGCTCGATTGGCTCTCCCTCATCTGTCTCGCTCTGGCGCTTGCCGCATTCGAGATTGCCCTCAAGCAGGCGCCCGATGACGGCTGGACCTCGGGCACGGTGCTCGGACTTCTCGCGGCAACGGTCATCCTTGCTGCCGCCTTCGTCCAGCGCGCGCTCAAGGGCGAGAACGCCGTCGTCGATATCGCCCTCCTGGGCCAGCGCAATTTCGCCGCCGGATGCATCTTGAGCTTCGCGCTCGGCGCCGCGCTCTTCGGCATGGTCTATCTCATGCCGGTCTTCCTCTCCTTCGTGCGCGGCCACGGGCCCTTGCGCATCGGCGAGATCATGCTGGTGACGGGCGCCGCCCAACTCCTGATGGCGCCGGTCGCGGTACAGCTCGAAAAATATGTCGATGCCCGTTGGCTGACGATCCTGGGCTTCACCGTCTTCGCTTTGGGCCTCGGCCTCAGCGCCCAGCAGACGGCCGACACCGACTATAATGAGATGTTCTGGCCGCAGGTCATTCGCGGCGCCTCCGTCATGCTGTGCCTGCTGGCGCCCACCCATATCGCGCTGGGCGGTCTCGCTCAGCATCAGATCGGCGACGGCAGCAGCCTGTTCAACATGATGCGCAATCTGGGCGGGGCCATCGGCATATCGCTCATCGACACCGTCATGTTCACCCGCGGACCGGAACACGCCGAGGCCCTCACCGACCAGCTCAAAGCCGGCGATCCCCAGACCCTCGACCTCTTCGGGTTAACGCCCGCCGATATCGAAGGCGGTCTCGATTCCATGCGGCTCCTCGACCTGATGCCCGATCTCGAGAAACATTCGCTGGTGATGGCCACCAACGATGCCTGGGCGCTGCTGGCGGCCATCACGCTCATCGGCCTCGTGGCCCTGCTGTTCGTCAGGAAGCTCGACCCGCCTTCCGGCGACTTTACCCCCCGGCACTGACGCGTCGCAGAAATGTGACTTCGGCCCCGGCCGCGCGATGCTAGCCTGCGAGCTATGGTTCGTGGAGGTTACTTCATGCCGAGATGCTGGTTTTCCCTGTTGGCGGCAGCCATGCTCGCTTGCGCGATTGTCATTCCATCGCCCGTGGCCGCCGAAACACAGGCGCGAGAAGCCACTGTTTCCGCAGCGAATGTGAAAGCCTTCGATGAGGCGTGGCAGGATGTGCGCGAGTCCTTCTACGATGCCAAGCTCAAGGGCCTCGACTGGACCGCCACGGGTCAGAAATATCGGGCGCGCGCCGGCGAGCCCGGCGCCGATGTGGCCCGGATCATCAATACAATGCTGGCGGAGCTCGATGCCTCCCATACCGGCTACTACACACCGGACGAGATCGCCTATTACGACCTCGCCGACATCTTCTCGGGAGGCCTCAGGCGCGAAATCGAGAAACGCTTCGCCAAGGGCGAAGTCACCTATCAAGGCGTCGGCATGGTCACGCGCGTCATCGACGGGCGGCACTTCATCAGCGGCGTATTCGATGGCTTTCCGGCGGCACAGGCCGGGCTCATGGTCGGCGATGAGATCGTCACCGCCGATGGATCGTCTTTCGCCCCCGTCCGATCCTTCGCCGACAAGGCCGGGCGGAAAGTCAAGCTCATGATCCGGCGCGAGGCGCAAGGCCAGCTCACGACCGTCGAGGTCGTTCCGCAAGCCCTGCGCCCCAATGAGACCTTCCTCGCCGCCATGCAGAACGGCGCCCGCCTCATCGAAAAGGACGGCCGCAAGTTGGGCTATGTCCACATCTGGTCCTATGCGCGGCGCCAGTATCAGGAGCTCCTTGAGGAGCTCATCGGCGGGAAATTCAAGGATGCCGACGCCCTCATCTGGGACCTGCGCGACGGCTGGGGCGGCGCTCAGCCTGACTATCTCGACATCTTCAACGCGCGCGGACCGACCATGACGCTCACCGGGCGCGACGGCGGTGCCGAGACCGTGAATGCGCGATGGCGCAAGCCCGTCATCCTGATCATCAACAGCGGCACGCGCAGCGGCAAGGAAATACTGGCCTATGGTTTCAAGAAATATGGCTATGGCGAGGTCGTGGGAACGAGAAGCGCCGGCGCGGTGCTGGCCGGACGCGCCTTCATGCAAACCAACGGCGACCTGCTCCTGATTGCCGTCGCCGACGTCGCGGTCGACAATGAGCGGCTGGAGGGCGTTGGGGTGTCACCCGACCATGATGTGCCTTTCGATATCCGCTATGCCAAGGGTGCGGATCCGCAACTGGCCGCGGCCATCGATATACTGATGCGACGGCTCAATTAGTTCCGTTGCTCACAAACCGGCGCAGACCTGCGTATCTGCGCTGATGATGCTTTCCGACCTTTCTCTTACGTGGGGGCATGGCGGCGGCTCGCTTTCCTTTACGGTGAGCCTCAGGCTCTTCGAAACCTTTGACCTTTCCCTTGGGCATTGGGCTTGCGGACAGGAAGACGTCGCGATCGACCCCTTGAGGCTTCGGCGATCCGCGCCGGCGCCGTCCCGGGGGTCGGCAAGGAGCACGCATCCTGCAGCGTCATCGAGGCCGGGCGGGACAAGCACGGCCATATCGCACGAGGCAACCCGGCCACCCGGCTTTCCGGCAACGGATGCCCGTTGTTGCCGACAGATGCCGCCATCGACAGGAGGGTTTTGACGATGATGCCGAAGAGCTCGGCGATCTTCACCAGCCATGGCGCGATGA
>Ga0187894_10006487_pt1 | contig 11462 bp, 11 predicted proteins | sample GBC1701081metaG_FD_136650 | JGI IMG/M metagenome (GOLD analysis project Ga0187894, IMG submission 136650) | White microbial mat communities from a lava cave in the Kipuka Kanohina Cave System on the Island of Hawaii, USA - GBC170108-1 metaG ...
CGCCGGGGGCTGTCAAGGTACGCGTCTCCATCGCGCCTACGCCCGGGCAGCGAAGCCCACAACCGTGTGAATCCGGGCTGGTTGACACCTCATCCGGGCCGCCGCATAGTGACGCCCGGGGACGGGCATGGGCACGTCGGGCGGTGGCCATTCGGGACGGGACTCGGGCGATCGCGGGACGATCGCCGTCAAGGTCACGCTGTTCGCCGATCTCCGACGGTACCTTCCGCCGGGCGTCGACGGCCCGCACCCTCGTTCTGTCCCGATCGGGTCCACGGTCGCCGATCTGCTGAACGCGATCGGCATTCCGGAGGGCACCGACCTGACGGTCGGCCTCGACGGCGAGCTGGCCGACCGGGAAGCGCCGCTCCGCGACGGCGCAGACGTAATGCTGCTGAGTCCGATGGAAGGTGGGTAGAGAGAGTCGGAGGGGCCTCGACGGCCCCCTCCGAGGCCTCCCCCAACTACGGGGATTGCGCCGGCGGAGCCGGCACTCGAACGAGGAGAACTCATGGCGCGCTTCGGCTATTGGAACAAGATCCTTCACGTTCGGCTGGACGATCGCTCCACCTGGATCGAGGAGCCCGGCGATGCGTTCTTCCGCCGCTACGCCGGGGGACGCGGCCTCATCGCTCACTACTTGCTCAAGTACGTGCCGAAGGGCGCCGACGCGCTGGGGCCCGACAACATCCTCATCATCGCGCCCGGCGTGGTCACGGGCGCGCCGGTGCCCGGCGCCGGGCGGCACAGCGTCGGCGCCAAGTCCCCGCTCACCGGCGGCTTCGGCGAGTCCGAGTCCGGCGGCTTCTGGGGCGCCGAGTTGAAGCGCGCGGGATGGGACGCCATCGTGATCCACGGCGTGTCCCCCACCCCCGTGTACCTCTGGATCAACGACGGTGCCGTCGAGTTCCGCGACGCCACGCATCTGTGGGGCCGCATCACCGGTGACGTCGAGGAAACCATCATCGAGGAGCTGGGCGACCCGCGGATCAAGGTCACCCAGATCGGTCCCGCGGGCGAGAACCTCGTGCGCTACGCGTGCATCGTGAACGATCTGAACGAGGTGGCCGGGCGCACCGGCATGGGTGCGGTCATGGGGAGCAAGCGGCTCAAGGCCATCGCGGTGCGCGGCAAGGTTCCTGTGAAGATCGCCGATCAGAAGAACCTCACGGGGATCGCGAAATGGGTGTCCTCCACGATGGACCAGCACCATCGCGCCTTCCACGAGTTTGGCACCGGCGCCGCCATGCAGGGCAAGAACCTCGAAGGCGGCATGCCCACGCTCAACTATCGGCTGGGCGCATTCGAGCCGGTGGCCAAGGTCGACGCGATCGCCGTGCGCGACGAGATTCGCGTGCAGATGAAGGCCTGCTACGCGTGCTCGGTCCGGTGCAAGAAGGTCGTGCACATCGAAGAGAAGGAGGAGGCGGCCCGGCAGGCGTCCGAGACCACCTACCAGGGCAAGGTGCGCGTGGCGTTCGACCCGCAGAACCGCTATCGCATCGATCCGAAGTACGGCGGGCCCGAGTACGAGTCGCTCGCGGCGCTCGGCGTGAACCTCGGGCTGGACGATCTGATCGCGATCTGCAAGTCCAACGAGATGTGCAACTACCTCGGCATGGACACGGTGTCGATCGGCTCGACGATCGCGTGGGCGATGGAGTGCTTCGAGCTGGGGCTTCTGACACTCGAGGACACCGGGGGCGTCCCGCTCCGCTTCCACGATGCCGACGGCGTCGTCAAGCTCGTCGAGATGATCGCGTATCGCCGAGGCATCGGCGACCTCCTCGCCGAGGGATCGCGCCGGGCGGCGGAGCGGCTGGGCCGCGGCTCGGAGGCCTATCTCACCACGGTCAAGGGCATGGAGATGGCGATGCACGATCCGCGGCACATGCCGGTGATGCGCGCGTCGTATCTCCTCGCGCCGACCGGCGGCGATCACATGCGCCAGACGGGCAACCGCAACGGCCATCGCAACCAGGTCGGCCTCTGCCACTTCCTGGCCTATGACGACCAGCAGTCGCTCGACATCCTGAACGCCGTCACCGGCTGGGACGCCACGCCCGAGGAGATGGTGACGCAGGCGCATCGCGGCCTCACGCTGGCCCGCCTCTTCAACCTGCGCGAGGGCATGACCCGGGCCGACGATCGTCTGCCCAAGCGATTCTCCGAGGCCTTGCCGAAGCACGGCGGCCTCACCGCGGAGCAGCTCGACCAGATCGTCACCGAGTACTACGTCGAGCAGGGCTGGGACCCCGAGACCGGCGTCCCGACGGAGGAAACCATCCGCGAGCTCGAGCTGGTCGAGGACGCGGCTCGCGCTCGCTAGACCAGCTCGGTCCAGGAAGGAGCACGCCCATGGCGCGGAAGCCCGCTGACATGACGACGAAGTACGCGCTCTCCGAGAAGGAGATGCCGACGCGCTGGTACAACATCCAGGCCGACCTCAAGACACCGCTGCCGCCTCCGCTCCATCCCGGCACCGGCCAGCCCATCGGGCCCCAGGACCTGGCGCCGCTGTTCCCGATGGAGCTGATCAAGCAGGAGGTGAGCCAGGAGCGCTGGATCGAGATTCCCGAGGAAGTGCGCGACGTCTACCGGCTCTGGCGCCCCACCCCGCTCTATCGAGCGCATCGGTTGGAGCAGGCGCTCGACACGCCGGCGCGCATCTACTACAAGTACGAGGGCGTGAGCCCGGCCGGCAGCCACAAGCCGAACACCGCCGTCGCCCAGGCCTACTACAACAAGCAGGAGAAGGTCGCGCGGCTCTCCACCGAGACCGGCGCGGGCCAGTGGGGCTCGGCCCTGTCCCAGGCCTGCAACTTCTTCGGCCTGCAGTGCAAGGTCTACATGGTGAAGGTGTCGTACCAGCAGAAACCCTACCGCCGCATCCTGATGGAGACCTTCGGCGCCCAGGTCGTGGCGAGCCCGAGCACCGACACGCAGGCCGGCAAGAAGGTGCTCGAGCAGGATCCGGAGTCGCCGGGCAGCCTCGGCATCGCGATCAGCGAGGCGGTCGAGGACGCGGCCACGCGCGACGACACCAAGTACTCGCTCGGCAGCGTGCTGAACCACGTGCTGATGCACCAGACGGTGATTGGCCTCGAGGTCAAGAAGCAGCTCGAGAAGGCCGACGCCGAGGCTGACGTCGTGGTGGGATGCATCGGCGGCGGATCGAACTTCGCCGGCTTCTCGTTCCCCTTCGCCGCCGACAAGCTCACCGGCAAGAACAAGAAGCGGCGCATCGTGGCCGTCGAGCCGAGCGCCTGCCCGAGCCTCACCAAGGGCAAGTACGTCTACGACTTCGGCGACACCGTCGGCCTCACGCCGCTGGTGAAGATGCACACGCTCGGCCACACGTTCGTGCCCGCGCCGATGCACGCGGGCGGCCTCCGCTATCACGGCATGGCCCCGCTGATCTGCAAGCTGTACGACGAGGGCGTGCTCGAGGCGCGCGCGGTGCCGCAGATCGCGACGTTCGAGGCCGCCCTGCAGTTCGCGCGCGCCGAGGGCATCCTCCCCGCCCCCGAGGCCGCGCACGCCGTGCGCGGGGCCATCGACGAGGCGCTTCGCTGCAAGCGGGAGGGCAAGCGCCAGACCATCGTGTTCAACCTCTGCGGCCACGGGTTCCTCGACCTCTCCGCCTACGAGGCCTACCTGGCCGGCAAGCTGCAGGACTACGAGTACCCGAGCGAGAAGGTCGAGGAAGCGCTCCGGCACCTCCCGCAGGTCAAGGCCTGATTGGCGCTCGGAGGGGGATCCGATCCGTCCCCCTCCGAGCGCATTGCCGAGGACAAGACATGGTCAAGCCCTATACCGCCGTGGGCCTCATCCCGACCGTGCGCGGCATCAGAAAGCGCGCGGACATCAAGGTCAACCTCGATCACCTGTCCCACCTCGTGAAGGCGGCCTCGTGGCTCTCGAGCCTCGACCTGCCCGTGCGGCTGATCGCCGTTCCCGAGGGCGCGCTGCAGGCGTTCAACGACGAGGTGCTCGACCTCGATCACGCGACCTTCGCACGCGAGTGCGCCATCGACATCCCCGGCGAGGAGACGGAGGCGCTCGGCAAGATCGCGCGCGAGTACAACGCGTTCATCATGGCGCAGGCCAAGGCCCGCCATCCCGACTGGCCGGACCGCTACTTCAACGTGGGCTTCATCCTGAACCCGCGCGGCAAGGTGATCTTGAAGCATTACAAAGTCTCGCCGCTCTTCCCGGTCGAGCACTCGATGTGCCCGCACGACGTCTACGACTGGTGGGTGGAGAAGTACGGCCGGACCCTCGAGGCCTTCTGGCCCGTGGTCGACACGGAGATCGGCCGGCTCGGCATCATGATGGCCAACGAGGGATCGTATCCGGAGAACGCCCGGGCGCTCGCGCTGAACGGCGCCGAGGTCGTGTACCGGGCGTCCTATCCGCATCCCGCCACCGGCAACGAGATCTTCGAGATCCAGAGCCGGGCCCGCGCGCTCGACAACAACGTGTACGTGGTCGCGCCGAACATGGGCACGTACTACCTCTTCCCCGACGAGACCACACCCATCGACACTTTCGGGGGCCGCTCGTTCGTCATCGACTACAAGGGCCGCATCGTCGGGCGCCAGGACTACGGAGCGGGGTCGACGTACGTGGGTGGCGTCATCGATATCGAGGCCCTGCGCGACCACCGGGCCCGCGCCCAGTGGGACAACTGGATGAAGGACCTCCGCACCGAGCTGTACCAGATCCTGTACGAGAAGCCGATCTATCCGAAGAACCTCTACTTGACGCGTGCGCCGATGAAGCACAAGGAGTATCGCGACCGCGTCATCCGCCGCCAGGTCAAGCTGATGCACGACCGCGGCGTCTGGAAGAAGCCCGAGCGGTAGGAGATCGCAGAGCGATCTCGACGGCCCCTCCGGACCTGCCCCGAGGAGGAGGGTGCGCCGGCGAGACGTGTGCCCGGAGATCGCTCCATCGGATGAGACCACGCGCCGTCGTCCTCCGAGCGCACCTGGTGGCCGGGCTCGCCCTCGCCGGCGGCCTCGTGCTCGTCTCCGTGAGCGGCGCCGTGCTGGTGCTTCGCAGCGAGCTGGAGGAGATCTCAGCGCCCGCAGGGTCGCCGATCGCTGCCGGCGCGCCTCGACCGACGCTGCAATCGATCGTGGACGCGGCTCGGCGCCAGCATCCGGGCGCGCAGCCGACGCGACTCATTCCTCCTGACCGCCCCGGCAGCGCGGCGCGCGTCGCCATGCGCGACGGGGCGGGCGATGCCTTCGACGTCCTCGTCGACCCGCTCACGACGGCGGTGCTGGCATCGCACTGGCGCGAGCGCTCGCCGTTTCACGCCCTGCACCTCCTCCACACCGAGCTGTATCTGGGCCGCCGCGGCGGTGTCCTCGTGGCCCTGCTCGGCGTGGGTCTCGTCCTGCAGGGAGCGACCGGCCTCTACCTCTGGTGGCCCTTCTCGAGGCGGGCGGCTCGCGGCCTCGGCGTCCGGTGGCGCCGGCCATGGCCCGTCGTGAGCTACGACCTTCACAAGGCGCTGGGCGTGTGCTCGCTCGCGTTCAACGTCGCGATCGCCTCCACCGGGGTTCTGCTCGCCCTCAGCTCTCTTGCGTCTGGTGGCGCCGAGGAGAACCGGCTGCCGTTCACGGCCACGGTGGCGCCCACGCTCGATGCAATCGCGCGCGCGTCGGAGGAGGCGCTGCCCGGCGGGACATTGATGGCGATCCAGCTCCCACGGGCTCCTGGCGATACCGTCACGGTCGTCAAGCGCATGCCGGGCGAGGTCGATCCGCGAGGCCGGAGCGCCGTCGAGCTCGATCCGGGGTCGGGGACGGTGCTGGCGGTGCGCGACGCGAGGCGCGCCACCGTCCTCGAATGGATCTGGAACGCAGTCGCGCCGGTGCACCACGGCACCTTCCTCGGCACGATCTCGAAGCTCGTGTACGTCGCCGCGGCCCTCTGCTCGGCTGTGCTCGTCGTCACGGGCGTCGGTGTGTGGCTGGCGCGGTCACTCGCCTCGCCCGGCGCCCGGGGCCGCGCGGAGAGCCGCTACTCGGCGTAGCCCCACGCCTCGAAGCACGGGCGCCACGCGCGCGCGATTCGCGCTCGCATGTCGGCGGGCAGCGTCGGAAACGCATTCTTCCGGTACCCGGCGATCCGATCGACGTAGCGGCGGAGCGCCCCTTCCGCCTCCGGGAAGTCCGGCAGGTCGAGCGCGTCGTACAGCCGTGCGACCTCCCCGACCGGGTCCGCCTCGATCTCCTCGAAGCGCACCTCGTGCAATCGGCCCTCCGGAATCAGGGCGCGTTCCTCGAAGAAGCGCTCGTACATGAGCTGGTACTGGCGGAGGATCCAGTCGTCGAGGCCGTCGAGCCGGGGGCGCTCGAGGCCGCTGATCGCGAAGTTCACCTGGAACATGGCGCGGCTCGACGGGAACACGGCGTACGGGTCGCGACGGATGTGCACGAACCGCGCGTCCGGGAACATCGCCAGGAGATGCCCGATGCGACACGTGTGGGTCGGCGACTTCAAGACGAGCGGGCGCCCGTGCTTCCACGTGAGCTTCGTGAGGAACCGCAGGAAGGCCTGCCGCCAGGCCTGAACCTCGCCGGGCGGGACCTCGCTGAGCGTCAGGTATCGATCGTAGTGCCGTCGGCGGCTCGGAAATACCCAGCCGAGGTACGGCGATCTGAGACTCGACGCGCAGAGCGCGAACTCGTCCTCCTGCGGAGACTGCATGCTCCACTCGACGTTGTCCATCGGGCGCCGCTGCGTCAGGAAGAATCCCATGATCCGGGCGCTGCTCGCTTCGGTGGTGAGAAACGTATGAGGAAACAGTGCCTGGTACATGGTCGGGAACGCGAATCGCTGGTCCGTCGCGAGGAGGTTGTGGAGGTGGGTCGTGCCGTTGCGCCAGTGGCCGAGGATGAAGATCGGGGGCAGGACCGTCACGCCCTCGAGCTTCGGGCCATACCTTCGCTCCTCCAGGCGGGCGATCGCGGTGTTCTGGGCGGCATGCCACGCGATCGTCGCCGCCCGCGGCAGCCGGCGCGGGGCGACGGCCACGCGGTTGTCCTGGAGGAGGCGCAGCCAATCACCAAAGGTGATCCCGGCCAGGAATCCCGGCGCGAGGTGAGCGATCAGCGCGTCCCGCCACGGCATGGCAGCTGGCGGATGCCGCGTTAGTTGTCCAGGACGCGCAGCCGGTCCTCGATCGCGGTGCCGGTGATCTCGCGATGGCCGCCGCGAGCCGCTCTCGTCACCCGAGGGGATTGTGCCACCGTAGGCCTGGGAAGCGAGCGAAGTCCGTATCGGCGGAGTGAAGCTCGCACTGATGCTCGATCGCCAGCGCCGCCAGGTGGGTGTCCGTGGTCAGGTTCCCCCCGACCCCCGTGCTCTCGAACAGCTGTTCGAGGATCAGGAGATGGCGCGGCCCTGGATCCAAGGTCTGGACGTGCTCACGCGCGAACCAGTGCCGCACACGATCGAGCGCAGGCCGGGGCGGCAAGGGGTGATCGAGCACCGCCGGGTGCGTCACGAGGCGCACGAAGCCCACGACCACGGCCCACGGGATACCGACCAGGTCCCGGCCAGTCATCAGGTCTTCCCACCATCCCCTCGCCGCCTCGTGGCGCGGCGCCGCTTCGTTGTACGCGAACACCAGAAGATTGATGTCGGGAACGACCAATGGCCTTAGGACCTGGGCAGCTCCCCGCGGCCGAACCGGCGCGCCTCCAACTCGTCGCTCAACTGATTGAGCCTGAGCGGATCTACGCCGGGCCGAAATGGACTTCGGAACACTTCAACCCGAAATCGGCGGTCGGGCGCGACCCGGGTTTCCTGAGCTGCGAGGCCACGCCGGAGCATGAGGTTCACAATCTCCTTGAAGGGTCGCCGGCGTCGATGGGCCAGATCGCGCAGCTTGGAAGCGACATCGTCATCCAGGGTCAACGTCGTCCGCACATGAGCATCATGATGCCTCGACGGGAGGACGTCAAGATGCGCCGCGCGAGATGGGCCAGGTCTCTCCCTCACGTGCCGTCCAGCCCGACCGCGCCGCTCGCGGCGTCTCGCGGCCGGTGATCGCCCCGACGGTCAGCTCGTGCTTCGGCGTGCGCTACGCGCTCGGAGCGGCCGGGTACGACGAGAACTCGAGCAGCAAGCAGCCGCCGTCCGTTCGCACGGGCCCGTGCATGAAACCGGGCTCCCGACACGCGTAGGCCGGAGCCCGGATCACCCGCTCCGCGCTCGCTCCGTCGGCCACGATCATGTCGCCCTCGAGCAAGTACAGCTCTTCCCAGTAATCGTGCGCGTGCGCCTCGGGCGTCCGGGTCCCCGGCGCCATCCGCAAGAGCCGCGTCCGGCATCCGCGCCGCCGCCCGGGGTCGAAGTCGCTCGTCAACACCTTTTCCGTGATGCCCGCGACGCCACCCAGCCGCTCCGTGAAACCCTCGACCGGGTCGATGGCCGAGAAGTCCAGGTTCACACGCCGCACGGCCGGCCGCGATTCCGCCTCCTTCGTCATGCTCATACCCGTGGCATCCAGAGCACCGAGGACACTTCGCCGAACTCGCGCCACAGCTTCCGCCACGAGTCGCCGCCGTCGTCGCTGCGGTAGAGATAGCCGTATCGGCTGGCCGCGAAGACCGTCTCGGGAGCCGTCGAGGGGATGCTGATCGTCCACATGGCCGAGTTGGGCTGAACGGGCAGGCCCAGACTGTGCCACGTCGCGCCGGCGTCGCGTGACCGCACCACGGTCCCGATTCGCCCCGGCGTCGTGTCACCGAGCGTCACGAACACGGTCCTGGGGTCGCCCGGCTTGACGGCGATGCCCCGCGGATAGTGCCACGGGAAGATCTCGCGCGCTCGCGCCGCGTGCCACGTCTCCCCGTTGTCGGCGCTGCGCCACACGTCGTCGTTCACGACCGCGAACACCGTCTTCGGGGGGCCGGCCACGACCAGCACGCTGTGCACGTCGGGGTTCGGGATCTGGCCGTTCACCGTCGTCCACGTGTCCCCGCCGTCGGCGCTGTGCCGCACGCCGTCGACCTCGAGACCGACCCAGACGTGCCGGTGATCCGTGGGATCGATCGCAATGCCGGTGGGCCGCGGAATGCCGACGTTCGGGCACTCGTCCGCGATCTCGACGGACAGTCGCTTCCAGCTCTTCGCTCCGTCGGTGGAGCGGTAGATACCGGGGCGGCTCGGCGTCCCGGTCCCGGCGAACATCACGGCGGAATCGACCGGATCAATCGCGAGGCTCCACACCATCGAACCCGTCATCGGCGAATCGAGCAGGCTCCAGGTCGCGCCGGCGTCGTCGCCGCGATAGAGGCCCCTGTCGGTCCCGGCGTACACGCGCCCGGGATACGCCGGATCCGCGATGAGCGCCTTCACGATCGCGTCCGAGTGCATACCCTGACGCAAGCCGATGCGGACCCAGCTCTCGCCGTCGTCGGCGCTCGTCATGACGCCCTGACCGATCGTCCCCACGAGGATCATTCCCAGTTTCGTCGTCATGGTTGCCCTCCGTTCGGCCGCTCCACTGGCTGTCGCGGCCGGGCGTGTCGTACTTCGCGGCCTGGCGAGTCAACGACGGGGGCTGTGCGGCCGCATGACGCTCGGGGTCTAGCCCAGGATGACCCAGAGAACGCGCGCGCGGCGCCGGCCGACGTTGTCCCAGTTGTGCGGTGCCCCGCCGTCGACGAGCGCGCTGTCTCCCTTGCTCAGGCGATAGATCTTCCCGTCGTGGCGGAGCGCTACGTCGCCCTGCAGCACATAGAAGAGCTTCTTCTGTCCGGGCTTGATCCGGACCTTGTCGATAGAGACACCTCGTCCTCCCGCGTCCAGCGTGGCGATGACCGCGCGCACCTTGCCCTCGAACAGCCCGGCTCCCAGGACCATCCAGCGCTCCGACGAGTCTTCGAAGGACACCAGAGGGTGCTGTCCGCTGCGGCTGACGTGAACGCTTTCGCCGCCGGCCGGCGGCTCCAGGAGTTCGGGAATCGAGACCCCGAACGCGTCGGCGACCTTCCTCAGCGTACGCAGGCTTGGAGTCATCTGGCCCGACTCGATCTGCGACACCTTGCTCGCGGTGAGTCCGGACTTTTCCGCGACGTGCTTCTGGAGAAGGCCGCGCTCCTCTCGCAGGACTTTGATGCGGGCACCCAGGCCGTTCACGCAAAGGAGTATAGGCCCGCCCGCCGGGGATGAGTAGCCGGCTTTCCGGGCGCTTTGCTTGTTGACAAGCGATGCCATCCGGCTTAGATTTCCGAATCCGAGAATCCAATATCCGAATTCGGAAACTCGAGGGGAAACGGCAGGCTCCGCATCGATGACCCAGTGGAGGGGACGATGAAGACGACGCCTTACCGAACGCTCCTGTGGTTGACGGCCGTGGCGCTCGGCGCCGCGTTGTACGCATCGCCGCTGCCGGCGATGGCGAAACCGCCTCAGCCTTCGGGCCCCGTAGCGTGCACCCAGCTTGCTGCCGACCCGGCGCTGGGGCTGGCGGGCAATCCGGCGATCAAGAGCGCGAGCAGCACCCTCATCGACGCGAGCGGCCCCAACAAGTCGTATTGCCAGGTGAACGTGCTGTACGGCACGTCGCCGGAGCAGAACATCAACATCCGCGTCGGCCTGCCGCTCAATTCCGTGGACGGCGGCACGGGGGGTGTCGAGGGCGCGTGGAACGGCCGCACGCAGGGAATCGGCGGGGGCGGATGCGCCGGGAGCCTGAACGTCCTCAACCCCGTGAACGCCGGCTATGTCGGCTCCGGGACGGACACGGGCCACACGGGCGGCGACTGCGAGCCCGGGGTGAACCTGGACGGCACGTACAACTTCCAGTTCATCAAGGACTTCATCCGCAACGCGATCAAGCAGCAGGTGCTGCTGTCGAAATCGATCGCCCGCGCGTACTACGCGATGGCGCCCGCGTACAACTACTGGAACGGGTGCTCGACCGGTGGGCGGCAGGGCTATCTCCTGGCCCAGGAGTTGCCGAAGGAGCTCGACGGCATCCTCGCCAACGCGCCGGCGATCTACTGGACGCGTTTTCAGACCGCGCAGATGTGGGGCCAGATCCTGATGAAGGACATCCTCGGCGCCCCGATTCTCGCCAGCAAGCTCACTCAGGCGACGACCTCCGCCGTGCAGGCGTGCGACGCGGCCGACGGCGTGACGGACGGCGTGATCGACGACCCCCGCACGTGCCACTGGAGCGCGACCGCGAACATCTGTGGCGCGCCGACCGCGCCAGCGACCGACTGCCTGACCGCCCCGGAAGCCGAGGTCATCGACCGGATCTGGGATGGGCCGCGAAACACGGAGGGTCGTCGAATCTGGTTCGGCCTCGATCGCGGCACCCCTCTCGGACCGCTGAACGGCACCAACCCGTTCTTCCTGGGCGTCATCCAGTTCCACTGGAACGAGCACGATCGGACCTTCGACTGGCGCACGGTCAGCATCGATGA
>Ga0187894_10006488_pt1 | contig 11462 bp, 9 predicted proteins | sample GBC1701081metaG_FD_136650 | JGI IMG/M metagenome (GOLD analysis project Ga0187894, IMG submission 136650) | White microbial mat communities from a lava cave in the Kipuka Kanohina Cave System on the Island of Hawaii, USA - GBC170108-1 metaG ...
GCGTCGAACGCCGGTCCGTGTTGTCGTCGTAGAGCGGAAGAACCATGGTCTCTTACACTATTTGAACGTCCGTTGAAATCTATGCACGCCTTATGTGCAGAGTGTGACGCTGCTGTTACTAAATCGTTAATCCCGTAGGACAGGCATTCCTGCCTGTCGCCTTCCTGCCTGTAGCTGTTCGTTGGCTGAAGACGTGACCGGCAGAATGCCAGAGGGTGTGACAGGCAAGAATGCCTGTCCTACACCATTAATCCGAAACGCGCGACGTGAGTGGAACTCCGGCCTGAACGATCGCCGGCTCGTGCGGTCGCAGTAGTTCATAACCTTCTGAACGTGCGACAAATGTAGCAGCCGTCATGTCACCGGTGACGTTCAGCGTTGTGCGGCACATATCTAGTAGACGGTCCACACCGATAATGATCGCGATCAGCGCCGGGTTGATTCCGATCGTAACCAGCACGCCGACGATGAAAGGAATCGACCCGGAAGGAACACCCGCAGTGCCGATGCCGCCGAGAATTGCCAGATAGACCACCATCAACTGTTGGCCCAAGCTCAAATCTACGCCCGCGAGCTGGGCCAGAAAGAGCACCGTGACTCCCTCGTACAAAGCAGTACCGTTCTGGTTGGCGGTCGCGCCGACCGTCAGCACGAAGCTGTTGATCTCCTGCGGCACGCCGAGATTTTGTTCAGAAACACGCAGCGCGGTGGGCAGGGTGGCATTTGACGACGACGTGGAAAAAGCCGTCAGGATTACCGTTTTGATGCGCCGGAAAAACTCGAGTGGCGAGATGCGCGAAAGGAAGTAGATCGAAAGCGAATAGACGCCAAACATGTGAATCGCCAGACCGAGTAAAACGGTCAGCACAAACCACCCGAGCGCCTGAAGCAGATCGAGTCCAAACCGCGCCGTCGTGGTGAAGAGCAAACAGGCCACCGCGTAAGGCGCAAACTTCATGATCATCTCGATGATCTTCGCGGTGATTTCGTAAAGACCTTCGAGCACGCGCAACACCGGCGCCGTCACTGTCACCGGCAGCAAAGTGATCGCGATACCGATCACCAGCCCGACGAACATGAGGTGCAGCATGTTCGGATCTTCTTTTCCCGCGATGGCGTAGAACGGGTTTTTAGGAACGATCGTCTCTACCACTTGCATCAACGGTGTTGGCGCCGCGCCCGTCGCCCTGGTCGCGTCTTCAACGGTTTTCGTAGCGGCACTCGCAAAACGTTGCTGCAGCGCCGCCGAGGTAGCCGGATCCAGGCGCTCGCCGGGCCGGATCGTGTTTGCGAGCGTGATGCCGATCGCAACCGAGATCGCCGAGATCACCAGGCAATAACCAAAAGATTTCAAACCGACGCGCCCGAGCTTGCGAATGTCGCCGATGCCCGCCACGCCGACAACCAGCGACGAAAACACCAGCAGCACGACGATCATCAGCAACAGCCGCAAAAAGAGTTGGCCCACCGGCTGCGTGATGTTGTCGACCACCCAGACCACGCGCGGGTGATCGCCGCCGTACAGCTTGTTGACCACCACGCCCGCAATCACACCCAGCACCAAGCCGGCGAGAATCTTCGTGTGCAGCGGTATGCCTTTCGGCTTGTCCGGCGTCTCTTCGTCGAGGTCGGTGGCTATCTCGCGCTCGAAGGCATCGCGCTCAACTCGGTCAGGTGTGCGGCGTTCATTGTCTTTGTTTTCAGGCATCGGTTAGCGGCCCCAGCGCAGCTTGTCGCGCAAAACGTCAAAGTAGTTTCTGTTGCTTGGCTGAATCAGGTTAAAGGTCGTGCGGCTCTTGCGAATCACGACGCGATCGTTGACCGTAAGTGGAAAACCAACCTGCCCGTCGAGCGTCAAGGCGACCTCTTCCTGATCGGTCTTCATTTGCAGTTCGATTACTGCGTCGTCAGGCACGACGAGCGGACGGTTGGAAAGTGTAAACGGACAGATCGGCGTGATGACCACGGCGTTCATCGAAGGAAAGATGACTGGCCCACCGGCCGAAAGGTTATAAGCAGTTGAGCCCGTGGGCGTGGAAACAATCAGGCCATCCGCGCGAAACGAACTCACAAACTGACGATTTAGATAAGCTTCGATCTCGATGATGCGCGCGAGTGCGGATTTGTTGATGACCACGTCGTTCAGCACGCGATTGTGGGTGACAACCTGATCGCCACGGTGCAGTTCGACTGCCAGCATCACGCGCTTATCGAGACGATAATTACCCGCGAGGATCATCTCGAGCGCGTCGTAAAGTTCTTCAATCCGAAACTCAGTCAGATAGCCGAGGCCGCCGTAGTTGACGCCGAGCACCGGCACTTCTTCGTCGCCGATCAAACGCGCGGTGGCGATCATCGTGCCATCGCCCCCCAGGACCAGCACCAGATCGGACGAGGCGGCCAGATCGTCAGGCTCGACTTGAAGGACCGGGCAACCGGTTTCGTGCTCGATGCGATCGCGTTCGATCTGCGGACCGCCGACAATCTCAATGCCGCGCTGGCCCAACCAGAGGGTCAACTCGCAAATCGTTTTCAGTGCTTGAGGTTGATGCGGTTTTAGAACAATTCCTACCCGCTTAATTGACGACATGTTTTGCGGCCGGATGATACGAATAATGCGCCAGGTATTCAACGTTTCCCTCGGCGCCGGTTATGGGCGACTCGATCATTTTTTCGGTTTTCAATCCCAATGTAGACGCAAACTCGTTTACGTTACTTACTGCTTTTATCCTTTTCCCCTCGTCCCTCACAACACCGCCACTCCCGACTTCACCACGTCCGACTTCGAATTGCGGTTTGATGAGAACGACCAACGAGCCGTGCGGCTGTAATAGCGGAACAACAGAGGGGAGGATCTTAGCCACCGATATGAAGGAAACATCGATCACCACTAGATCGAAACTAACCGGAAAGTCCTGCGGCTCGATATAGCGCGCGTTTACTCCTTCCCTCACCTCCACGCGCGGATCGTTTCGCAGCCGCCAATCGATCTGATTGTGGCCCACGTCGATCGCAAACACCTTCGCGGCCCCGTTCTGCAACAGACAATCCGTAAAGCCACCCGTCGAAGCACCCACATCGAGACACACCAATCCACGAACGTCGATCTGAAACTCCCGCAACGCGGCCTCGAGTTTCAGTCCCCCGCGCCCGACATAGCGCGAGGTCGGATCGTCAGCATGCTTGATGCGAATCTGTGTGTCTGGAGCAAATTGATCGGAAGGCTTTTCAACGCGCTGCTCGTTAACCAGCACGACTCCGGCCATGACCATCGCCTGCGCCTTCGTGCGCGACTCCGCCAGGCCCCGTTCGACCAGAAGTTTGTCGATACGTTCACGTCTCACGTCATTGCCGATTTTCGATTTTCGATTGCCGATTGGTTCATTCTCGGCGGCGCCAAAAGAAAACCTAGTTCGTCAAGCGGCAATTTGGCAATCGGAAATCGTCAATGACTTCAGGCTTTTCTTCGCGAGGCTGGGGTGACGGCGCGCGGCGTGTCGGTTAGTCGGAGTTCGGCAGCGCAGTCGTGACAAAGCCAGACGAGAATTTGTGGGGCATCAGACCAGAAGAAAGAGCTAACCTTGCCGGCGACCTTCACCGCGTCGTCAACCCGCAGCCGTTGCAACGCCTGAATGTAAAATGCGCCATTGTAGAACTCGCCTTCAACGCCTTCGTCCCGATGGATACACTCCCGTTCACGAAACAACTGTCTTCGCATAGCAAATCACCCGAGTTTCTCCGCGCGTCTCGCGGAATACCAAACCGTTAGTAAGAAGTGTCGGGGCGTTTTATAAAAGAGTGAGTCTTCGACGGGGCAGCGATACTATATCACGGACGGTGCGGTCCTTCGAAAATTTCGTCGATGTTTGATAGATCGCGGTCGCGGTGCTGAGCCCGCCGCCGCTCGCGACGTTCGACTCGCCGCTCGCGCCGCTCCTGCCAACCATCAAACAGAACCGTATCTCTTATCCTTTTCAATTCTTCTTCTTCGCTAAGTCGTGGTTGAACTACAGGGAGATCTGTAACCGGTTTTTCCGTTCTATCCGTGTTTCCAGGCTTTGGTTTAGGACGCTGCGAGATAATTTGTATGGTTGGCACTGGTGGGTCCACGGATGACAGAGATAAAGACTGAATCTCCGGATCGGGAACGTTGCGCAGTTTGAAATACGCCGACAACAACGCCGACGCCGCGCCGAGAAACATCGCCATCGCAAACGCACCTCCCAGCAACCAACGCCTCCGGTGTTTGATCTTCGCGGCTATTTTTTCCAGAGGAACAACGCGCCGGGCAGTCAACTTCGTTAGCTCATCCTCAAAATGCGGTTGCTGTGCCATCAGTTCAAAACGTTAGCAAACACGAGGCCACGAACACAGGCCTCAATTGAGCTTGTTTTTTCAAGGATTTAACTGAGGAGAGGGAGACGTATACCTTCCGATTTCGTGCACGAAAACGACGCGCTCGTCTGTTTTTGCCTAAGAAAGCACGCGGCCGGGCTTCGCGCGCCGTTCGTCAAGAACTTCTATACTCTCTTTCACGCGATTGTAAATGCCGTCGGCGTCGAGTCCGTACTTCGCCAGCAACAACTTGGCATCGCCATGCGTGATCAGCCGATCGGGAACGCCCATTCGGACCACCCGAACTTTGTCTTGCAATCCGTTCTCTTCGAGCAACTCGAGCACTGCTGAGCCGAAACCGCCCGCGAGATAAGCCTCTTCGACCGTGACAATCAAACGCTTCGTGCGCGCCAACGCGAGCAGCAACGGCGCATCGAGCGGTTTCACGAACCGCGCGTTGACCACGGTTGTTTCGATATGGTCCCTGCCGGCGAGCTGTTCGGCTGCTTCGAGTGACGGGTGGACCATCGCGCCGTAAGCGACGATCGCGATCTCGCCGCCGTCGCGCAGTATTTCGCCTTTGCCGATCTCGAGTAGTTCCGGTTCACGTTTGATATCGACCCCGACGCCGTTGCCACGCGGGTAACGCATCGCCGCGGGCCCAACGTGTTCGACCATCGTATGGAGCATGTCGCGCATTTCGCCTTCGTCTTTCGGCGCCATCACGATGATGTTTGGCACCGCTCGCAAATAGGCGATGTCGAGCAGGCCGTGATGCGTTTGTCCGTCGCCGCCGGCAATGCCGCCGCGATCGAGACAAAACTTCACGTTCAGATCCTGAATGCAGACGTCGTGGATCAGTTGATCGAAACCGCGCTGAAGAAACGTCGAGTAGATCGCGCAGACAGGTTTGAGTCCTTCACACGACATGCCCGCGGCAAACGTGACGCAATGTTGCTCGGCAATACCAACGTCGAAAGAGCGTTCCGGGAATTTCTCGAGCGCTTTGCAGACGCCTGTGCCGTCAGGCATCGCGGCTGTCAGGGCGACCACCTTCGGATCCTTCTCCATCAACTCGCAAAGCACGTCGCCAAAAACGGAAGTGTAGGTCGGGGCTTTGGACGTGCTCTTCAGCGGCTTGCCTGTTTTTAAGTCGAAAGGCCCGGTTGCGTGCCAACGATAGTAATCCGGTTCGGTTTCCTGTTCAGTTTGCGGGAAGCCTTTTCCTTTCGTAGTCAGCGCATGAACGATGACCGGGCCGTCCTTGATCTGCTTGGCTTCGTTGAGAGCCGCGACGAGTGCACGCGGATTATGACCGTCAACGTAGCCGATGTATTTGAAACCGAGCTCGCTCACCAAAGCACCAGGCAACACCGCTGCAGCAACAAAGTCTTTCATCGTCTTGGCCGCGTGATGCAAACGCTCGCCGACTGACGGAATCGCCAGCAGCTTCTCTTCCACTTCGTCTTTGAATCGATGGTAGCCGTGGGCGCCGCGAATGCGATTGAGATAACCGGTCAACGCGCCGACCGCCGGCGCGATCGACATCTCGTTGTCGTTGAGCACCACAATGAGCCGGCTCTTCAAATGACCCGCCTGGTTAATCGCTTCCATGGCCATACCGCCCGCGAGCGAAGCATCGCCGATCAAGGCGACGACGTGATAGTCGTCGCCTTTGCGATCGCGGGCGATCGCCATGCCGAGCGCGGCGGAAAGAGACGTGGAAGCGTGTCCGGCGCCGAACGTGTCGTATTCGGATTCATCACGACGGAGAAAGCCGCTGATCCCACCGTACGTTTTGATCGTCGGCAAGAGATCGCGGCGGCCTGTCAGGATCTTGTGCGCGTAGGCCTGGTGACCGACGTCCCAAACGAGCCGATCCCTTGGCGTGTCGAAGGCGTAGTGCAAGGCCACGGCCAACTCAACCGCGCCGAGCGAGGCGCCGGTGTGGCCGCCAACGCGGGACATCGTCTCGAGAATGTAATTGCGAATTTCGTCAGAAACGGTTCGAAGCTGTTCCGAAGGTAAAGCACGCAGATCGGCTGGCGAGTTAATACTTTCAAGAATGCTCATCGTGGCCGCATTGTACCCCAATCATCTGATTTGTCCGTTCTTCACCGCACTGCCATCACTACTTCCTCACTACTTGACGCTACAAAGTACTCTGCTGCCCTGCGAGAGTCAACTAATTTTTACGCTTGAGCCGCAGGACGGCAATTTCCGGGCGCACGCCAAGCCGTAGCGCCAGGCCGATTACGCCCGTACCGCTCGAGACGTAAAGCTGCGTCTCGCCTCGGCGAAAGAGCCCACGATCGTATTTCAAATCTTTGGTCGCAAAGCGCGCGGGCGCTCCGAGGCCGGGCAGTCGCACCTGGCCGCCGTGCGTGTGACCGCTGAGAATCAAGGCGACGTTTTTGGTTTGTTCGAAGTCGAGCACGACCGGTTGGTGCGACAGCAGAATGGTCGGTGTGGTGGATTTCAAGCCCGTAAACGCGCGCGTCCAGTCGACTGCGTTCCACGTCCAGTCGTCGATGCCTGAAAGCTGAAGCGAATCGGGGCCGCGTTGCAACGTCGTGTGTGCGTTGTCGAGCACGGCGATGCGCTGACGCTGCAAGGCGCGCGTTGTCAGTTCCGGATCCGTGTAATGATCGTGATTGCCGAGCACGGCCCACACGCCTTCCGGGGCGTTCAACAGCGCCAGCGCTTCGGCGCACGGCTCGATAAAGCGCCGGTACGAAGTTGTGTAGTCGCCGGTCAGCACAAACATGTCGGGTTTGGTCTGCTGGGCCAGTTCGACCACGTGCCGCACTTGATCGATGCCGAGAATGCGGCTGTGATGAATGTCGGTCAGTTGTGTGATGCGAAAGTTTTCGAAACGCTCCGGCAGATCGCGAATGAAGATATCGGTTTCGGAAATCCAGTAATGGAAAGGTTCAACCAGACTCGCGTAAGCAGAGGTAGCAGCGAAAGCCAAAAACGGCGCCGCCACTAGTCCGTTAAGAAAACCGCGGCGACTCGGGGAAAATTCAGGCACGCCCACGATTCTACCTTACCTTGACAATATGCGGCTGCCGACTAGAATTGGACTTCGCCTGATTCCGGCACGGAGATGTGGCCGAGTGGCTGAAGGCGGCGGTTTGCTAAACCGTTAAGGGTCAAAAGCCCTTCACAGGTTCGAATCCTGTCATCTCCGCCAGACATATAAGCCACAAAGAAGCACAAAATGCACAAATGAGCTTGACTCGATCTTTGTGCCTTTTGTGCTTCTTTGTGGCTTGAAAATTTTGCAGCGCAACTGAATCATTCATGACTGTTCGCGTACGTTTCGCTCCATCTCCAACCGGCTACCTACACATCGGCGCGGCCCGTTCCGCGCTTTTTAATTGGCTCTACGCGCGGAAGATGGGCGGGAAGTTTTTGCTACGCATCGAGGACACGGACCTCCAACGCTCAACTGACGAATCCACGCGCTCGATCATTGAAGGACTAGAGTGGCTCGGACTCGATCACGACGAGGATCTCGTTTTCCAATCGGACAATGCGCCGCAACATCGCGCGGCCGCGGAGCGCCTGGTCCAGGAAGGCAAAGCCTACAGAGATTTCACGCCGAAAGAGCAACGCGATGACAAGAACGTCAAGGAAGGCATCGCCGAACGCGCGCGTGCGCACGCCGCGGAAGGGGTGGACCAGCGTAGTAATCCGTATCGCAATCTGTCGAAAGAGGAATCCGACCACCGTGCCGCCGCGGGCGAGCCGTTTGCTGTTCGTTTGAAAGTGCCGGAGACAGGCCAGACCAGATTCGACGACATCGTTTACGGTCCACAGGAGCGCAGTTATTCGGAGATCGAGGATTTGGTATTGCTGCGTTCAGATGGTCATCCGCTTTACAATCTCTCGGTTGTGATTGACGACATCAATATGGGAATCACGCACGTGATTCGCGGCCAGGACCACCTCACCAACACGCACAAACAGATCCTACTCTACGAGGCGTTGGGAGCGAAGGTGCCGCAGTTTGCGCACCTGCCGCTCATCCTTGCACCAAACAAAGGCAAGCTTTCGAAACGTAAGCACGGTGAAGTGGTTTCGCTGACGACCTATCGCGATCGGGGTTTCGTTCCCGCTGCCTTTCGCAATTTTCTCGCGCTGTTGGGATGGTCGCCGCCGGAAGGCAAAGAGATACTCAGCAAAGAGGAACTGGTCGAGAACTTCTCGCTGGAAGGCATCGGCCGGGCGAACGCGATCTTCAACTTCAACGAAGACGATCCGCGCCGTTGGACTGACGACAAGGCGCTGTGGATGAACGCCGAGTACATTCGCACGATGCCGATCGAAGAGTTGTTGCCGATGGTCAAGGGGGAGTTGCGGGCAAACAAGTTATGGCGCGAGGAGTATGCGGACGACGATCGCGAGTGGTTTACGAAGACTGTCGATCTCATTCGCCGGCGCTTCTTCACGTTGAAGGACTTTTCCTCGCAGGGGCGCGCGTATTTCTCCGACGATTTCGATTTTGAGGAAGCGGCAGTCAACAAGAACCTGCGCAAGGAGCCGCGCCTGCGCGAACTCCTGAACGGTCTGGCTGATAAACTCGAGACGGTTGAACCGTTCAACGCGGAAACCGCGGAAGCGGCGTTGAGAGCCTACGCTGAGGAAAAAGATGTAAAGGCTGGGCTATTAATCAACGGTTCGCGTACGATGTTGACGGGGCAGGCGGTTGGTCCGTCAATGTTTGAGATCTTCGATGTGCTTGGAAAAGAAGCGTCAGTCGAGCGACTGCGCAGCGGAATTCCCTGGTCTGATGAGGAGTGAATCCATGAAAAAGATTGCCTTGGTCGTGAGTCTCGTTTTCTTAAATCTATTCCCCGCCCTTGGCCAAACTAGCCAAACGAAAGCGCCACAGAAGACAACGGCGCCAGTCGAGCAAGCAGCGCCTACAGGTCCTGATGCAGTCCGCGCGGCCTTCAACCATTTACTGGACGGAATCAGGCACGCCAACGTGAACGAAGTCACCTCCGTCTACTGGAACTCGCCGCAACTCAATCTTTTCAACTACAACGGCACCGTCACCAAAGGCTGGGCCCAGATGCGCAAGAACCGCGAGAGTTCCTATCCCGAGATCAAAGACGTGAAGCTCGAAGTGCGCGACGTCAACATCACGATGCTCGGACAAAACGGTGCGCTGGTGACGTGCGTATGGACGCAATCACAAAACTACAAAGGCACTCCCGAAACCGCTTCTGGCCGCATGACGCTCGTGTTCAAAAAAGTCGGGCCGGCATGGAAAGCTATTCACCTGCACTCGTCGCCTGATCAGCCAAATCCAGCCAGCATTCCGCCGTCGGAACAGCAGCCGGCAGCGTCGCCCACCCCGACACCACAGTAATTCGTTGCCCCAATAGAATCCTTCTCTTGTGCCTCTGTGGTTGTCTTATCGTTGAACCACAAAGTCACAGAGATACATCAGAGAGTAACTACGGCCCGGCTTCAGCCGTCGCTTTGCGTTCCAGTTTTCCCCAACCCACGACTGGACCGCGCAGCGCCATCGCTACTGACTTGATCATCACGTAGTACATCACCTGGCGATAACAGAAGCGCTGCAAGAACAACCACCACAAGAGACTCCAGCGCTCGCGCCGTTCGAGCAAGAACGCAAAGCCCGCCGCGATCCAATCGATCGCCAGAAACAAGGCATAGTAGAAAAGCACCTGTTGCAGGTCGGTCGAGGAGTAGCCCGCGGGTTGCTGCCAACGATCCAGCGCGATTGAAGACAACGTGTAAACCAGCATCAGATCCATCACCGGCGAGATCAGCGGAAACAGTATCTGGAAGATCCAGACATTCGGCATCGCGATGAATCCAAGCGTGCCGTAGCGCTGGCGAAACAGCGCATCGCGATGCTTCCACATGCATTGCAGCGTGCCGTACGACCAGCGAAAGCGTTGCTTCGCGAGCGAACGCAAATTGTGCGGCGCTTCGGTCCAGGCGATCGCGGTTTCCTCGTAACCGATCTTGTAGCCCAATCGACGAATCCGCAGCGTGAGGTCCTGATCTTCGGCGAGTGTGTCTACCGGGAAACCACCGGCTGCAAGCAGCAAATCCTTGCGCCACGCGCCCACAGCGCCCGGGACGACCGTGATGCAATTCAAACTCGCAAACGCACGTCGATCGAGATTCTGTGAAGTGATGTATTCGAGTGCCTGCCAACGCGTGATCAGATTGACGCGATTGCCGACTTTCGCATTGCCCGCGACTGCGCCGATCTGTTTGTCGTAGAAACGATGAGCGAGCGCGCTGACCGTATGGGGCGCAAAGAGCGTGTCGGCATCGAGTGCGACGATGATCTCACCGCGCGCGTGACGCAAACCCGCGTTGAGCGCCGCGGCTTTGCCCACATTTGCGACTGTAATCAATCGCACGCGTTCGTCCGCCCCAAACCGGTCAACAATCACTTTACTCGTGTTGTCCGGTGAGCCGTCGTCAACGACGATGATTTCATACCGCGAATAATCTGAAGCGAGCAGGCTTGCAACCGTGTCGCCAACAACCAGCTCTTCGTTGTAAGCCGGAACAATGATCGACACGAACGGCGCAAACTCAGCGCCCGCGTGCGCGCGTTCTCTTCGTCGCGAGCGAATCCACTGCGCAAACGCGAGCGAGCCAACAAACAATAGCCGGCCCAAGCCCAGCACGATGCCGATCAAGAACACCCACTGAAGGGTCCAGCCGCCCGTCGACAAGAAGAAGAACGTGACCGCATCGGCGCGCGTAAACATGCGCTGGTTTGCCGGAATCTGCGGCATCACCTGATCTTTCGAAAGTCCCGCCAGCTCCGACACCGGCACGAAGCGAAAACCTCGCGCCTTCAATTCGTGGATCAACTCGGGCAACGCCGCCACAGTCGCGGAACGATCGCCGCCGGCATCGTGCAGCAGGATCACTTCGCCGCGCGTGTCGGGATCCCTGTCAATCGCGCGATCGACCGTGCGCGAAATGATCTGATCGGCCGTAACCGGTAGTTGCCAATCGTTCGGATCGATGCGCACGCCAACCATCACATAGCCCAGGTTCTGGGCCACGATCGCCGGCTCGACTTCCTGCGGTTTATCAGCCTCCGCGTCGCCGAAATA
>Ga0187894_10006489_pt1 | contig 11461 bp, 5 predicted proteins | sample GBC1701081metaG_FD_136650 | JGI IMG/M metagenome (GOLD analysis project Ga0187894, IMG submission 136650) | White microbial mat communities from a lava cave in the Kipuka Kanohina Cave System on the Island of Hawaii, USA - GBC170108-1 metaG ...
CACGCTGTCGGGGATGTCCACGACCTGAGTCAGGTGGTTGTAACCGAAGATGAATTCATTGGTCACTGTCGGCGAGATGACGTTGACCAGATTCCACGACCAGCTCGAACCGGGTTTCTTGCGGAACTGCGGCGTATAGGGGAACGAGCTGGAGTTGAAGATGCCGACGCCCTGAACTTCGTTTTGCGAATCGTCCACCCAGCGGAAGAAGAAGTTGGTCTTCGAGCTGAGGTTGTAATCCACGCGCACGACCTCCTGGCGTTTGCGCAATTGGTACTGGTCTTGCACGAAGACTCGCAGCAATTCCGGGTTGTTGCCGCCCGGTACCGCAATACCATTGGCGCGAGGGAGCGCGCCGATGAGCTTCAAGAACGCGGGGGCATTTTGGTTCCATTCGCTCTGTGGCACAGTGTTATTCGGATACGGCTGGCCGCCGATGATGTTGCCCGCTTGATTGCGGATGATCGTGCCGGGGCGGAAAACGGTGCCTTGTTGACAAAGCCGCGCCGTCGTTTCACCGGGGTACAAACAACTCGACCCGGCGAGCGTTGCGGAGCGCAGCAAACGGCGGAAATCGCCGGTCAGAATGTCGGGATGGGCTACGTCCACGGATGGGTTGCCGAGCGGGCGGTTGCCGCGCGTAAATTCCATGTTGAAAAAGAAGAAGAGTTTCGGGTCTTTGAGCGAAGAGACGCCCCACAACGGGATCGGCCCGCTCACGTTGCCGCCGAACTGGTTCAATCTCAATTTGGATTTGGTGGCGGCCAGAGGATCGCGCGCGTCCAGAGCCTCGTTGCGCAGAAATTCATACGCCGTGCCGTGGAACTGTCTGCCGCCGCTCTTGGTCGTCGCCGAGATCAGGATGCCGGGGTTGCGCCCGTGTTCGGCGTTGAAGACCGAGTTCTGCAATTTGAACTCGCCGATGGCGTCCAGGCTCATCTGTGTGAACTGGCCATCATTGGCGCCGACGTCGGTGTTGATCGTCCCGTCGAGATAGACGTTGTTGGCCGTGTCGCGCAAGCCGTTGACGTTAAACCCCTGGGTTGAGTTGAAGGCGAGGTTGAAATCCGATTGTGTATTGGAGGTAACGCCAGGCAGCGTGCGCAGCAACGAGCGGAAATCGCGCCCGTTGGTCGAAATGCTGGCCACTTGTTCCGAGGTGATGACGAACGATTTTTGCGCCGTCGCCGTTTCGACCAGCGGAACTTCCGCCGTGACCTGGACCGTGTTGGTAAGATCGCCGACTTCGAGTCCCACGCTGCCGAGATTCAAAATCTGATACGCGTCGAGCACCAGCCCCTTACGGTCGAGCTTTCTGAAGCCCGGCGCTTCGACCTGCAACGTGTATGTCCCACGTGGCAACGGCAGCAGCAGAAATGAGCCGTCTTTATCGGTGTTGGTTTCGCGCACCGTCACGCCTTTAGCCTCATCAATCGCCGAGACTTTGGCGTTGGCGACTGCGGCGCCATTCGCGTCCACGAGCGTGCCTTGAATCGAGGCGCTTTGCCCGAAAACCGGTCGCGCGCTCAACAATCCAAGCAATAGGCACAAGCTGCTCCAAACAAGCAGTTTTCGCATAAGCTCTCCTTTGCGTTTTTCAGGTTGAAAACTTGGGCGGCCAGCCTTACTGCGCGACTGGCGGCCAAACAACGGACGACTTATCCCAGCAAATCTCTTTAGGCGTGAGTTGGTATTTATTCGGTAAAGACTGAGGTAAAGATTCGCTAAATGCGACTCATAGTCAAGTGGTCAGACAAGGGCGCCGAATAAAGTCTCCAAAAGCGCGCCGCCATATTGAGTCATATGTGAGAGAGGTAATGTCTGTCCGATTTCGGGATTCGACTGACCACAAGCGGGCAATTTCAGGAGCGCAAGATTCCATCCTGACAGGCTCAACTCCATTCTTCTTAAGGGCTTGTTTTTAGAATCGGATTGGCATACGGGTTGAAAAGAGACATAGGTTCCGCAGACGATGTATAACCGATCTCACTTGCAACCTGTCCGCGCCCGCCGCGGCTATTACGACACCACAGTCATGATCCGACTCAACAACGTTTCCAAAACCGTTACCAGCGGCTCCGAGAAGCTGACCATCCTGCACGCGGTCTATCTGTCCATCCCCAGAGGGCAGTTCGTCGCCGTCGTCGGTCCTTCGGGCAGCGGCAAATCCACGCTGCTCAGCTTGGTGGCCGGCCTCGATTACCCGACCACCGGCGACATTCGGTTGGACGGCGAATACATCACGCAGATGGGAGAGGACGAACTGGCGCGGCTGCGCGGCGCGAAGGTCGGCTTTATCTTTCAATCGTTCCACCTGATCCCTTCGCTCACGGCTTACGAAAACATCCTCGTGCCGATGGAGATCACGAGGCTGCCGAAAGCGCGCGAACGGGCGCAGGCGCTGCTCGAAGAGGTCGGCCTGCGTGAGCGCGGGCATCATTACCCATCGCAGCTTTCAGGTGGTGAACAACAGCGCGTAGCCATCGCGCGGGCTTTCTCAAACGCCCCTACCATTCTGCTGGCCGACGAACCGACTGGCAATTTGGACTCGAAGAATGGCGCGCACGTCTTCGAACTGCTCGTCAACCTCAACCGCGAACACTCGACGACGCTCCTGCTCGTCACACACGACCACACGCTGGCCAATCAAGCCGACCGCGTGATCAGTTTGAGCGAAGGACGGATTGTGGGAGACAGAGAGACAGAGAGAAGGGGCGACGGGGCGACAGGGCGACAGGGCGAACCGGATCTCTTCTCTTCGTCCCCCCGTCGCCCCGTCGCCCCGTCGCCCCTTCTCAGCGAGGAGGCGACATGAACTTCGTCCTCAACATGGCTTGGCGCGAGATGCGGGCGTCGTGGCGGCGGTTGCTGCTCTTCTTTTTGTGCATCGCCATCGGCGTCGGTTCAATCGTCAGCCTGCGTTCGCTTGTCCAGAACCTGAAAGCTTCGGTCATGCGCGAGGCGCGGACGATGCTGGCGGCGGACGTGCAGGTAGGCGTCCACCAGCCGTGGAAGCCGGAGACCAGGGCGTCGCTCGAACGCTTCTCCAACTTGCCGGTGGTAGCGGGGCACACTGAGGTCTTCGAGACGCAGACGATGGCGCGCGCGGCGAATAACCAGAGCGCGCCGCCCGTCATCATTGAGCTGCGAGGCGTACAGGAGCAGTTTCCGCTCTACGGCGAGGTGCGACTGGCGGGCGGGACCCGCTACACTCATGCGCTGCTGCGTGATCGCGGCGCGCTTGCGCATCCCGGCGTGCTCGCGCGGCTCAACCTCAAGGTCGGCGATGAGATCAAGATCGGTCAACTCACTTTCACCATTCGCGGCATGATCGAGAGGTTTCCGGGCGGCGCGACTCGCTTCGAACTGATCCCGCGCGTCGTGGTGGATTTGGCGGAGGCGCCGGCGACGGGGCTGGCTGGGTTCGGCAGCCGGGTGAGTTATCAGTGGCTGCTCAAGGCGCGCGAGGGACAGGATCAAGCGATGGTGCAAGAACTGAGACGCGAGTTCAGAACGATGCGGGTTGATTTTTGGTGGTCGTTCCGCGAGCTCCAAGGGGTCATGAGTGAGAGGCTACGGCTCACGGAAGGGTTTGTGGGGCTGGTCGGACTGGCGATTCTGGCGTTGGGCGGGATCGGCGTCGCCAGTGTGACGCGCGTCTTCGTTCAGCAGAAACTGAAGACCATCGCCATCCTCAAATGCCTGGGCGGCGAGAACCGGAGAGTGCTCGGCGCATACCTGGCGCAGGCGCTCGCGCTCAGTCTGGCTGGCAGCGGCGCCGGGTTATTGATCGCGAGCGTGATCACGGTCCTCATCCCACGATATGCCGCAGGCCGGCTGCCCATCGAACTCGAATCGGGCCTGACGTGGCAGGCGTCGGTTCAGGGCGTCGGTATCGGCGTAATGGTCGCGTTGTTGTTTTCGGCGCCACTGCTGCTGGAGATTCGGCAAGTCAAACCGATCCTGGTGTTGCGGCAGAATACAACCGCGCGCAGGCGTCGCATTGACTGGCTACGGTTGGGCGCATGGCTGCTTATCGCGCCGGCGTTGTTCGGGCTTGCCATCTGGCAGTCTGGCTCGCTCAGATACGCCGGAATTTTTCTGGGAATCGCGGTCGCAACGATATTGATTCTCGGCCTTGCGGGCGCGGCGTTGACGCATGCGCTGCGCCGTGTGCGCCGTCTGCCGTCATTCGCTCTGCGACAGGGCGTCAGCAGTCTTTATCGCCCGGGCAATCAGACCAGAACGATCCTGTTCGCGGTCGGATTAGGCGCGCTGTTTGTTATCGCCGTCCGCATCCAGCAGGTGAATGTGATGAAGGAATACGATTTCGATCTGAGCGCCGCGTCGGCGGACATGTTCCTGATTGACATTCAAAAGGATCAGCGCCCCGCCGCCGAGACGGCTATCACGCGGCTGGCAGAAGGCGCGCCCACAATCATTCCGATCGTCCAGGGGCGCATCATCGGACTCAAGCGCGCTCCGGGCAATTCGAGTGATTTGCCGAGGGAACAGATTGGCCGCATGCTCAGTTGGGAGCGGCGATTCACGTATCGTCCTCACCGCGAAGAGAGCGAAGAGATCATCGCGGGCAAATTCTGGGAGCCGCAGCCAGCCGCCGAGCCTGAGATTTCGGTCGAGGAGCGTTATGCCCGCGACCTCCAGCTCGGCCTCGGCGACAAGTTGATCTTCGACTTTTTGGGTCGGCGCATCGAAGCCACAGTCACCAGCATCCGTCGCGTGGAGCGGCGCATCTCGCCCCTGGCCTACCTCACCCGCGCGACCGTCCTCTTCCGCCCAGGAACGCTCGAAGCCGCGCCGCAATTCTTCATCGGCGCTGTCAAAGGCCCGCCGCCCGGCGCCACACGCGCGCAATTGCAACGGGAATTCGTCGAGCGATTTCCGAACGTCACTATGATTGACGCCTTCGACGCCATCGCGGAGGTAAGGAAGAGAGCAGGCGAAATCTCGTTCGCGGTCTCATTTATCGGCGGGTTCGTCTTTTTATGCGGCGCGCTGATCCTTGCAGGCTCGGTCGCGATGACGAAATACCAACGCCTTTACGAAGCGGCGATCCTCAAGACGCTGGGCGCCGAAAAGAAGCTGATCGTTTACATCACCCTGATTGAATACGGCGTGTTGGGATTGCTGGCCGGCGCCATCGGTTCGTCCGCGGCCATCGGGCTGACGTGGGCGATCAGCAAATACGGCGTGAAGATTCCCTGGCAACTTGCGCCTTCGGTCAACCTGATCGGTGTGGTGGTGACATTGCTACTGGTCATGACCGTGGGCGCGCTGTCGAGTTGGGACGTGATGACGAAGAAACCGCTCGGCATTCTGCGGGCAGAATAAAGGCCCCGCCCAGAATTCACCGCAGAGCAACTGTGTTGCAAGTCAACCCTGAGCAGATTCCTGCTGCTCAGGGTTGACTTGCAACACAGTTGCTCTGCGGTGAAAGAGTTTCGCTCAGTTTGACCTTTGCAAAACAAAGTACTCACCCATCTAACTCATATTGACATTCTGTACGAAGAGTTTTACCCTCGGTCCATCTACAGAACATCTATAGGAGAGAAAGCATGAAGGAAAAGGAAAAGAAGACCGATCTCTTGAAGGAAAAGAAGACCGATCTTTTGCAAGGGACCCTCGACATGTTGGTACTCAAAGCGCTGGCCTTAGGCCCTCTGCACGGGCTGGGCGTTTCAAACCGCATCGCGCAAATCACGCAAGGTGTTTTTCAGGTCAAACCCGGCTCACTGTTCCCCGCCCTGCACCGCATGGAAGAGGCTGGGTGGCTCACTTCTTCCTGGGGTGAATCGGAGAACAACCGCCGGGCCAAATATTACCGCCTGACCAAAGCCGGACAGCGCCAACTCAAAACCGAAACCGATGATTGGGAGCGCATTTCGCTGGCGATTGCGAAGGCGCTGCAAGCGACATAGGAGGGAAATCATGCCGCTACTGCCACGTCTATCCAGTCTCTGGCGCAACCTGTTCCACAAGACTCAGAGGGATCAGGAACTGACCGAAGAGCTTGACGCTTATCTGGAACTGCTCACTGAGCAGAAGATCAACGCGGGTCTCGCGCCTGAAGCGGCGCGCCGCGCGGCCTTGTTCGAACTCGGCGGCAAGCAGCAAGTCAAAGAGCAAGTTGGAGAGGCGCGAACAGGATATCAGTTGGAAACCTGCTGGCAGGATTTACGCTATGGGCTGCGCATGCTGCGGCATAATCCGGGCTTCGCTACTGTAGCCGTGCTGACGCTGGCGCTCGGCATCGGCATGAACACCGCCATCTTCAGCGTCGTTTATTCAGTCCTCTTGCGCCCGCTGCCTTACAGCGCGCCGGAAAAATTGATGGCGTTGTTTTCGATGCGCCCGCAACTGAATTCCTTTAGAGGGCCGGTTTCAGCGCCCGATTTCGTTGACTGGCGCGCCCAGAACAGAGCGTTCGACGCGATGTCGGCATATGCTTTTAACACCTACACTCTGACCGGAAGTGATCTGCCAGAGCGGTTCATCGGGCGGAGGGTTTCGGCGAACTTCTTCCAGACGCTGGGAGTCAAGCCGCAGCTCGGTCGGGCCTTTCTGCCGGAAGAGGAGGAAGCCGGCCGCAATCGAGTAGCGATATTGAGCTACGGTTTGTGGGAGCGTCGCTTTGGCGCCGATCCCGATCTGCCGGGAAAAACAGTCAGCCTCAACGGCGAGAATTATACCGTGGTCGGAGTGACGCCGAATGATTTTCGCTTCGCCCCGGTTGAGATTTATACGCCGCTCACTTTTGCCGCCGCAGATATGAGCGATATGGCTCGCGGCATGCATTTTCTCCGGGTGATTGCGCGGCTCAAGACCGACATTACTCTCGAGGAGGCGAAAACGGATATCGAGAACATTTCACGACGGATCGAGCGACAGTATCCGGTCACCAACGCCGGTAAGTATGGCAACGTGATTCCGTATCAACAGGATATTGTCGGCGACATTCGCCCCTCGCTGTTGGTTCTGCTCGGCGCGGTCAGCCTCGTGCTGCTGATCGCCTGCGCCAACGTGGCCAACTTGTTACTGGCGCGCGCGGCCTCCCGACAGCGCGAGATCGCTGTCCGCACGGCGTTGGGCGCGGCGCGATGGCGCATCGTGAGACAGTTGTTATCGGAGGGCGTCATACTCTCTCTGGCCGGCGGCGGACTGGGGCTGTTGCTGGCGTATTGGGGCACAGATGCGCTCATCGGCGCGGCGCCGAGCGACGTCGCCGACTCCACGCCCGGCTGGAAGCAAATCGGCATCAATCCGCAAGTGCTCTCATTCACCCTGCTAATTTCGTTTTTGACCAGCATCGTTTTCGGCTTGGCGCCGGCGCTGCAGGTCTCCAAGCCCGATCTCACCGACTCTCTCAAAGAGAGCGGCAAGAGTTCGGCCGGTTTCAAGCGTCAACGCGCCCGCAAGGTTCTCGTCGTCGCCGAAATGGCTTTGGCGCTCATGCTCTTGATCGGGGCCGGCTTATTAATCAGGAGTTTTCAGGAGTTGCAACAGGTCACGCTGGGCTTCAATCCCGGCCAGGTGTTTGTGGCCGACGTCTCGCTCGGTAACGTGAAGTATCGAGAAACGTCACAGCAGATCAACTTTTTTCAGCAGGCGCTGCAACGAATAGAGAAGTCGCCCGGAGTGATATCGGCGGCGACCGTCAATTTCCCGCCGTTCAGCTTCAATATCGATCATGTTTTTACCATTGCCGGTCAGCCGGAACCGGCGCCTGACGCGATCCCGCAGGCCGACTATCGCGTCATCAGCCCACAATATTTCCGCACGTTGGAGATTCCGCTGGTCAGGGGCCGAGTGTTCACCGAGCAGGATGTAGCCGGCGCGCCCAGAGTAGTCATCATCAACGAAGCGCTCGCCCGCCGGTACTTCCCCAATGAAGACCCTATCGGCAAACAGATCAAACTAGGACGCTACATGGAAGTTAATCCTCTCCATACGGTTGTGGGAATCGTCGGCAATACCAAAAACCGAGGATTGGAAATTGAGTTCGAGCCGGAATTTTATTATCCATTCCTTCAGACGCCCGTGCGTTTTTCGTCAATTGTGGCGCGGACGCAGGGCGATCCTTTAAGTCTGACGACGGCGGTTCGTAACGCGGTATTGGAAGTCGATAAAGAGCAGCCGCTCGCTCGCATCAGAACGATGGAGATGGCGATTTCCGATTCGGTTACGCAACGGCGATTAAACATGATCCTACTCGGCATTTTTGGGGCGCTGGCGCTGGCGCTGGCAGCGGTTGGAATCTACGGCGTTATGTCTTATACGGTCACGCAACGAACGCGCGAGATCGGCATCCGCATGGCGCTCGGCGCTCGGCGGCGCGACGTGCTGAAATCGGTTGTCGGCCAGGGGATGTCGCTGGCGGCGAGCGGCGTCGGCGTTGGTCTGGTTGGCGCTTTCCTCGTTACTCGTCTGATGGAGACTTTGCTGTTTGGCGTGACGCCGACTGACCCGGCGACATTCGGCGGTATTGCGCTGCTGTTACTCGGTGTCGCATTCCTCGCGTGCCTCATCCCAGCGCGCCAGGCGACGAGGGTAGACCCGATGGTCGCGTTGCGGAGCGAATAACTGCGACCGGTTCCTCCGAAATGACTCTCGCAGTCAGGGATGGAGGACGAAGACCGAGAGGTCTTTGATAAGAGGAGAAGAAATCATGCCACTACTGCCTCGTCTATCCAGTCTCTGGCGCAATCTGTTCCGTAAGACTCAAGCGGAGCAAGGCCTCAAGGAAGAGGTGGATGCATATCTGGAGATGCTGATCGAGATGAAGATCGAGCAGGGCATCAATCCAGCGGAAGCTCGCCGCCAGGCCTTGATCGAGATGGGCGGCGTGGAACAGGTCAAAGAACGAGTACGGGAGGTAAGAATGGGACACTATCTGGAAACATTGTGGCAGGATGTGCGCTACGGCGTGCGAATGTTATTGAGAAACCCTGGCTTCACGGCGATTGCCGTCATCACGCTCAGCCTGGGCATCGGCGCGAACACGGCCATCTTCACGTTGATCAACGTCGTGATGCTCAAGTCGCTGCCGGTCAGCCGTCCCGATGAGTTGGTGGCGCTGACACTGAATGCCGGGGAAGCCTCGAAGGGGCAGCCGAGCTTCAGCCAACCCCTCTGGGAACAGATCCGTGATCAACAGGATGTATTTGCCGGGGTGTTCGCCTACGGTTCGACAAGCGCCGATCTCGTCGCAGGCGGCGAAGTACGCCCCGTCAGTATTGGCCTCGTGACCGGCGGCTTCTTCTCGACGCTCGGCGTGCGCCCTGCGGTCGGGCGGACCTTCACAGACGCCGACGATCAGCGGGGATGCCATGCTGTCGCTGTCATCACCCATGCGTTCTGGCAGAGCGAGTTCGGAGGCAGCCAGGATGTCGTCGGCAAGTCGGTTGAGCTTAACGGCCGGCCATTCCAGATCGTGGGCGTGACCGACCCGGCGTTTTTCGGCGTGGAATATGGGTATTACGCGCCGATCTGGGCGCCACAGTGCGCCGGAACGATCATTCGCCCCGGGGGCTTCAGTGGGGGCGGGTTGGTCATGGGCCGACTGAAGCCCGGTGTCAGCCTGGAGCAGAGCCGCGCACGGTTGGCGACGCTCGCGCCAGCCATGCTCGAAGCCACGCTTCCAACAGATGCGACCTCGGAAGAAACGGCGCAATACCGTAAATCCACTTTTGGCGTCGAGCCGTTCGCGAAAGGGATCCCGGCTCTCAGCAGGACGTACGGCGAGGCGCTGCTTATTCTCATGGCCATCGTTGGCGTGGTGTTGCTCATCGCCTGCGCCAACGTAGCGAATCTGCTGCTGGCGCGGGGCGCCGCCAGACGCCACGAGATCGCCGTGCGTCTGGCGCTGGGCGCGAGCCGGTTCAGACTGATCCGGCAATTGCTGACCGAAAGCGTTCTGCTCGCGTTGCTGGGCGCCGCCCTGGGCGCGCTCTTCGCCAGTTGGGGCAGCCGCATGCTCGTCGGCTTCCTGGCAAGACGGAACCAAATCACGCCGCTCGATCTGGGCCCGGACCTGAATGTGCTTGCCTTCACGCTCGCGGTCGGCGCCCTGACTGGCGTGCTTTTCGGGCTTGCGCCAGCCTGGCGCGCGGCGCGTGTTGACCCGCACGTGGTGAAGAAACCGCAGGGCCGCGGCGTCGCCGAAGGCCATTCGCGGTTCAGCCTCGGGAAGGCGCTGGTCGCCGCGCAAATCGCGTTGTCACTGGTGATGATCACGGGCGCCGGCCTCCTGATCGGCAGTTGGCGGCAGTTAGCCACGCTCGACCCGGGATTCAGGAGCGAGGGCGTGCTCTTGGCCGGCGTCAACATGCGCCTGGCGGGCATCCCGAACGATCAACGGGGCGCCATATACAAACGCATCCTCGATCGCCTGCGCGCGATTCCCGGCGTCGCCTCCGTGAGCGCGGCGAGCCTCACGCCGTTCGGCAATACCGCTATGCGCCTCGTGATTGATGTCGAGGGATACACGCCAAAGTCTGGCGCCGACACAACCGTACGGTTGAACAATGTTAGCGAGAGTTACTTCGCGACCATCGGTACACGAATCCTCGCCGGCCGCGACTTTAACAGTGGAGACGTCCCCGGATCGCCCTCGGTCGCCATCGTCAGCGAGGAATTGGCGCGCAAGTTCTTTGGCGGCGCCCGGGCGGTCGGCCAACCCTTTCGGGTCAAGGTTGGCAATGGCCTCAGTCCGCCCGTCGAGATCGTCGGCATAGCCGCGAACACGAAGGAAACCTCGCTGCGCGAGCCGAGCCTGCCGATCGTCTATTACGCGCTCAGTCAGTACCGTCAGCCCAATCCGGGCAACTATGCGCTGCGCGTTGAGGGGACGCCGACGGCGCTCATCCCGAGCGTGAAGGCCGCGATTGCCGAGATCAACCCGCGCTTTTCCCTGGATCTGCGCACCTTGCAACAGCAGGTTGACTCTTCGGTGAGACTCCCGCGCACACTCGCCATGTTGTCCGGCTTCTTCGGCTCGTTGGCCTTGCTGCTGGCGGCGATTGGTCTCTACGGCGTCATCTCGTACAGCGTAGAGCGTCGGCGCAACGAGATCGGCGTGCGCATCGCGCTAGGCGCCACGCGGACGCGCATCATCCGGATGGCGCTCGGAGAAGTCGGACGCCTGGTGGTCATCGGCGTCGCGTTCGGCGTGTTGCTCGCGCTCGCCTTGACGCGGCTGGTGGCGACGTTCCTGTACGGGGTGGAGCCAAACGATCCGGCGACGTTGACGCTCTCCGCGCTCACGCTGGCCGCAGTCGCGCTGGGCGCGGCGCTGCTGCCCGCGTGGCGCGCCGCGCAATTGGATCCGATGGTGGCGCTGCGGGAGGAGTAACTGAAATTTTCAACACGAGTGATTTGCCCCTTTGTCCCTTTGATCCTTTGACTCTTTGTGTTGAGATACGGCTCGCATTTCCGCACACCG
>Ga0187894_10006490_pt1 | contig 11460 bp, 13 predicted proteins | sample GBC1701081metaG_FD_136650 | JGI IMG/M metagenome (GOLD analysis project Ga0187894, IMG submission 136650) | White microbial mat communities from a lava cave in the Kipuka Kanohina Cave System on the Island of Hawaii, USA - GBC170108-1 metaG ...
ACCCTCTGACTGCGGCAATTTTCATCGGTTCCTCGTGGGAAGGAGGATTGTGCCAGAGGGGGAGGGCGCAAGCAATGTGGACAGGGCGGGGATCAATCCTTGGTCGTCGGCGGCTTGGGAAGTGTCAGCCCGGCAGAGGTGCGGTCGGTTTCTTGCTCCCAGCGGCGGACGGCAAGTTGGGTCTGAATGCGCTCCAGCAGATCGAGGTGATTAACCGGCTTGACGACAAACTCGCTCACTCCCAAGGTCATCCCCGCCGCCCGCGTGGCCATGTCGTCCTTGGCAGTGACCAGGATAATGGGCACTCTGGTCGCGAGTCGTTTCAACTCCTCGCAGACTTCGAGTCCGTCCATCCCCGGCATCATCACATCCAGCAGAATGACATCCACGGCCTGAGTGCGCACGATGTCCAGGCATTCCTGTCCACTGTACGCCGCCAGGGTGTTCATGCCGCGGCGCAGGAGCAGGCGGGTGAGGATGTCCACGGTATCGGTATTGTCGTCTACTACCAGGATCGTGGCTGGAGGAGCGACTTTTTCTTTGTTCGATGTCATGCCAAGTGATCTCCTAGCCGATTTTGCGGAGCGTCCGAGTCTTCGGATGAGAGCATGACCGGCCCGGTCTTTCGGCGCCGCAGCTTGGCAATCAAGGTTGTACGATTGATTTTGAGGGCGCGCGCCGCGGCAGTAATGTTCCCGTTCGCATGCCGCAATGCCTCATCGATCAAGCGATTTTCAAATTGCTCGACCGCTTTTTGCAGATCGATCTCCCCATCGCTGAGACTAGGATGGGGAATCTTTTTTTCGGAGATGAAGGAGCGGATGGAAGGGGGCAGATCTTCGGGGCCGACCCAGCCGTTTTCAGTCAGGACCACCAAGCGTTCGACGAGATTTTCCAGTTCTCGCACGTTGCCCGGCCAGTCGTACTCCCAGAGATAGACCATGGCCTCCGCCGCGAGCTGGATCGTCCGGCCATATTTCAGGTTCTGTTTCTCCAAAAAATGGTGCACGAGCGCGGGAATGTCGGAGCGACGCGCGCGTAAAGGGGGCAGGTGGATGGGGATCACATGCAGGCGATAAAAGAGATCTTCGCGAAAGGTGCCTTTTTCGACCTCGAGGTCGAGGTCTTTATTGGTAGCGGCGATGACGCGCACGTTGATGGATTGCGATTGATCGGCTCCGACCCGGCGAATCTCGCGATTCTGCAAGACTCGTAAGAGCTTGGCCTGTAGAGAGGTTGACATTTCTCCTATCTCATCAAGGAAAATGGTTCCTCCCTCCGCAAGTTGAAACATGCCAATCCGGGCAGACGACGCTCCAGTAAATGCGCCGCGCACATGACCGAAAAGTTCACTTTCCAGCAGTTCTTCGGGAATGGCGGCGCAGTTCATTGGCACGAAGGGAAAGGTCGCACGGGGGCTAGCGGTGTGGACCGCGCGCGCGACCAGTTCTTTGCCGGTGCCGCTTTCTCCGGTGATCAATACGGTAGCATCGGTAGACGCCACGCGCCGTACCATGGCGTTAATTTTCTGCATCAATGGATGTTCACCGATGAAAAACGAAAGAGAGGATACGGCTGGCATAGAGGGTAAGTCCAAAATCCGCCTGAGTATTGCACAAAATGCCCTGGACTCCAACCCGATTCAACTGGATGTAAAGAAAGAGACGAATCTGCCGATAAGATGAGTGGAGGGAAAAATACTCATGAAACGAACCGTCCATAGCCTGGGCACCAGACACTCCCCCTATCTCACGGAAGCGCACGCTCTGGCCAGAGGCAGAGTGGCAGTAAGAGGAGAGCGTGTGCAGCATATCAAAGAGCAAATACATGAGGGGACTTATGAGGTCCGTGCCGAAGGCGTTGTCCGCAGCATCGCCCGCAGCGAACTCTTTTGGCTCTTCAGGATGGACTACATGCGCGCGTGCCCAGCTCCACACTCGCCTCCCATCTGATCCCTGGCTATCCGCCTTCGTCCGAAGGGATTGCGGTTTCTACTCGATACACTCGTCCGTCGCTTAGTACGCTGATGGTTCCCGACTGGTCGGTGCGCAGGAAGCGGCTGCCGAGTTCCGCATAACGCCGCACAATTTCCGGAGCCGGAAAGGAAAAGCGGTTGTGGTAGCCTAAAGAAGCAATTGCGACGTGCGGGGCGACCGCCTGTACAAATGCTTTTGAACTGGAAGTCCGACTGCCGTGGTGCGGCACCTTGAGTATGGTGCTGGCCAGCGGTAGGCCGGCGGCCAGTATAAGATCTTCACCCTCCCCTTCAATGTCTCCGGTCAACAGCACCTGTGTTTCTCCAAAGCTCAGCCGTAGCACGAGCGAGGCGTTATTGGTGTCGAGGTTGGCAGACTGGCAAGGTGGGTGCAGAACTTGAATCCGCACCTCGGCGAATTGCATGGCTGGAGCCTTGCGACAGAGCCTGCGCGCGGAGACTTTTGCCTGCTCCAACGCCAGCACGAGCTGAGAGAACCGTTCCCCTCGTGCCTGTTCGCCCGTGAACCAAAATTCGCGCGGGGAGAAGTGGCGGGCCACAAAGGCGAGCCCGCCGTAATGGTCCAGCTGCGGGTGGCTCATTACGACAGTATCGACTCGGCCAATTTTACGGCTCCACAGAAACGGCGCGAGCACGGCCTCGCCGACATCGAAATCCTCGCTGGCAAAGCCTCCGCCATCGATCACCATGACTTGAGAACCGGGCAGTTCGACCACCGTGGCATCGCCTTGACCGACATCAAGGAATGTCACGCGCAAGTCACGGTGAAAATAACGGTGCCAGGTCCAGAAAGCGGCGTCCAACAAAAGAGTAGCTAGTAAAGTCGGCAGCAAGTATCTGGGAACGTTTGAGACTGGAGACTTGAGGCTTGAGACTCGCAAGAGCAGACAGGCGAAGAGGCCATAGAGGAGCACGACTTCCAGCAGTGTCGGGGTCACGACATCAAGAGCGGCAGAAGGCCAACTGCCAATCTGCATCACTATCCACGTGCCTGCCCGGGTTACCACGCCAGCGCAGAATAATACGACGGTGGCGAGCCCGGTGTGGAGAAAACTCAATCCGGCGGCGATCAGACCTAGAATAACCGCCAGGCTGCCGAGAAGCGGCACGACCAGCATATTGGCGAAAAGCCCGGCCCAGGCAATTTGATTGAAATAGGCAGCCGTGACCGGCGCCGTGCCGAACAACGCGAATACTGAAACCGCGACATATGTGGCCCCCCAGCGGAGAACTCGTTCTCGCCCGGGGCGCAAAGCTAGTTGGTGCTTTTCCCTCCAACCGGACCACCGGCGCGAGAACTGTTCCATGCCGAGGAGGATGCCGAGAATGGCGAGAAACGAGAGCTGAAACGAGATCTCCAACACGGCACCCGGCCACAGCAGCGAGATCAACAGAGCCGCTAACGCAAGACTACGGTAAACCTCTTGCCGGCGATCAATCAGGATCGCGAACAGGTACACCAGCACCATAATGACTGAACGCCAGGTTGCGACCTTGCCGCCGGCAAGACCGGCGTACACCAAGACCGGTGGGATGGTGAGCAAGGCCGCCAGCTTGGGCATGGAGAAACGCAATAATAGGTAGCGACTCCAGCCCAGAAGCCACCACCAGACCCCGTAAGCGGCAGCCGCGACCAGGCTGAGATGCAGACCGGAAATCGAAAGCACATGCGCGACACCGGCGCGCGAGAACGCCTCGCGCACCTCCTTACTAATGCGCCCTTCGTCGCCGATGATGAGCGCACGCAAAACAGCAGTGGTTTGCGGGTCAAGAGAAGAGTCGAAGAAACTGCCGATACTGCGACGAGTACGCTCGATCCAGAAACGGACGCGACTGCCCTGTGTTCCGATGCGCGTGACTGCCGAGTCATCCCAGAGAAACGCCGAGAGATAAATCCCCTGCCGCGCCAAGTATCCTTCGTAGTCGAAGCTTCCCGGGGTGTGAAAATTGCGCGGCGTGCGCAGACGCACGGAGAGGTGGAGTACGTCACCATAATGCCAGGAGTGGGTTAGGGAGCGCACGGTCAGCAAAATCTTCCCCGTGGCCGGGGAGGGGGTGCCGTTCCGCCACACGCGCAGTGCTTCGAGGTATAAACGTCCACGATGGGGTAAGTATTCAGGTTCGTGAAACAGCCAGCCTTCAAGCTGAACCTGCTGAGGGAGGGGAAGCTGACGGAGATGTTCGAGGGGAAAATGCGGGTCCAGCATACGATGCAAGACAACATTCGCCCCACAGAAAAAGAGGAGCAGGCTCCCGACCAGGATGGCTGGCCGGCGACCGCCGCAAAACCACACGGCAAGGCTCAGGACCCCAATGCCGCCAAACCAGAGCGGAGAGCCGACGAACCATCCCCAGGCAGCACAAACCTGACCGCACAGATACGCGATCGTAAAGACGATGAGCAGTGAAGCGCGAAGGCTAGAGGCTAGAGACTGGAGACTGGAGACTGGTAGTTTATCACGATGATTTTGCTGAATGTCATTCTGAGGAGCGCAGCGACGAAGAATCTCGCCATCAGTCTGTCGTTTCATGAGATTCTTCATCTCCGCTACGCTACGGCTCAGAATGACAACCCTTCAGCATTACACCGTGACGAAATGCTAGGGACTTGGCATTGGCGAATTGCCAGACGCTGCTCATTTCACTCTTCGTTCCCCGTGTTGAGCTGTTCCTGGATAGCTTTGGCGATTGTTGGGGTAATCCCTGAGACCTGAGTCAGTTCTTCAGCCGAAGCTTCACGCACGCGTTTCAAGCTACCAAAGTGACGCAACAACGTCTTGCGCCGAGTTGGACCAACCCCACGCACAGTATCCAAAGGCGACCCCAGTCGTTCCTTGGCCCGCAGCAGCCTATGGTAAGTGATGGCAAAGCGGTGCGCTTCATCACGTACACGCTGGAGGAGGAAGAGAGCAGTGGAGTTAGGCTTGAGCACGAGGGGGTTTTTGCGGCCAGGGAGGAACACCCGTTCCGCCGAGCGTTCGACTTCCTCGGCGAATGGATCTTGTTCGGTGCGCATTTTCGCCAGACCGACGAGATCGACCTCGGTGATGCCTAATTCTCTGAAAACCTCGACCGCGACCCCGAGCTGTCCTTTGCCGCCATCGACCATCAGCAGGTCGGGTAGGTCATGCTCTTCCAGAGCGCGGCGGTACCGACGAGTCAGGACCTCGTACATCATGGCGAAATCATCGGCTCCTGCGACGGTTTTGATACGAAACCGGCGGTAGCGGTTCTTGTCCGCTTCGCCTTCGTCGAACACCACCATTGAGCCGACCGCGAGATTGCCCTGGATGTTGGAGATGTCAAAACACTCGATGCGTTTCGGCGCATTGCGCAGATGCAAGGCGCGCCGCAGGCTGTCGAGGGTTTTCTCTTTCTGTTCGACACTGCGTCGTTTTTCGATAAAACTTTGGCGCGCGTTTTCTTGCGCCATGGCGACCAGCCGTGTTTTGTCACCGCGTTGTGGGCAGAGCACGGTGACTTTTTTCCCTTTACGTTCGGCCAGGAGTTCTTCTCGTGCCGCGGCGTCTTCCAGGACGAGCGGTAAGAGCACTTCGTCCGGCACGAAGCGGTCCCCCTGGTAGAATTGTGACAAGAGTTCTCCCAACACCTCCTCGTCCGGAAACTCATTGTCATCGAAGCTATACTCTTGATTGCCGACTAATTTTCCAGCGCGTACAAACAGCACCTGGACCTCGACGAAGCCGCCCTCACGGTACAGAGCAAAAATGTCCTGGTCGTTGCCCAACGGCAAAGCAACCCGTTGTTTCTCGCCGGTCTGAGCAAGCGCGCGGACCTGGTCCCGCAGCCGCGCGGCATCCTCAAAGCGCAGCGCTTCGGCGGCTTCGTGCATACGGGCGGTCAGTTGCTCCGCCAGCTCGGTGTTTTTGCCTTCGAGCAGTAAAAGGGCACCCCTGAGTTGACGCTGGTATTCTTCAGCCTCGACCGGCAGGGTACACGGTCCCAGACAACGCTTGATCTGATATTCAAGGCAGGGACGGGTGCGGTTACGAAAAACGGTGTCCGAGCAGGTACGGAGAGGGAAGACCTTGCGGACAATCTCTAACGTCTCTTGCACGGCAGTGCTGGAATGAAAAGGACCGAGATATTTACTGCCGTCTTTCACGACTTGCCGGGTCAGAAACAACCGCGGCCACTGATCCTGAACCGTCACTTTCACGTGCCAATAGGATTTATCGTCTTTGAGCCGAATGTTGTAACGCGGGCGATATTGTTTGATCAGCGTCTCTTCGAGGAGCAGCGCTTCTTTTTCGCTGGTAGTGACCAGAACCTCAACGTCCGTCAGCTGTGCCAGGAGGAAGGGGATCTGCACGCGCCCATCGCCACCGCGGACGTACTGACGCACGCGCGCGCGCAGGCTTTTCGCCTTGCCCACGTAAATGACCTCGCCATTGCCGTCCCTGAACAGGTATACCCCAGGGCTGACCGGCAGAGTGGCGAGTTTCACCTCAACCGTGGATTCGACTGTTGGCACTGCCAAGGTGGAAGTTTCCGCCATGGTGAGCAATCATACCAGGGAATGCCTCTCTGACGGAGAGGGGCAGGCCCTCCTTTTCGTTCACGGTTGACAATGCTATGAGGGCACGCGAAAAGAATCAGATGGCTCCGCGTCCCATGTCCGCGCTGGACAGGGACAGCGCACAGCAATGGAGGGATATGATGAAGAAATGGAGAGTTGCCGCTGGCGTGATACTTGCGGCAGGCTTCTTGTTCGTCGCTAGCTGCAAAGAAAAGAAAGAGCCGCCAAAACCACCACCACCTGACCCGCTGACGGCATGCCGCAACGAGTGTAAGAACGCCTCGGAGAAGATGTTTAAGGAATGCAGTGACGAGTTGACCGCTCAACAGGCGTTCGATCGTCTGACGGAATGTAATACCAAAGCCGATGATTTCTCCAAAAATTGTCGGGCTGAGTGCGATAAGAAAGCCGCCACCAGTTCGCCAGGATAAGAGCAATTGTGGTGTTGCCTCTAATAGTCTATCGCACTGAATTTGAGGGGCGCAGGTCCGTCATGCTCGCGCAGGCGGGCATCCAGGGAGATTGAGCACTGGCTTCCTATGATGCCACCTGGATTCCGGGTCTCGCGTCGCTCGCCCGGAATGACGGGCATACCGTCTGCCCCTCATCTCTACTGTCTACTGCAGCGATTTATCAGAGCCCTTTGGGGATAAGGAGTATGAAGGTTCGTGGTCGTGAAGAGGTTTGGATTCATACGCACTTTCTCACCGATTGCACCCGTCTGTCCGAATCGCGTATGCGGGAGATCGTGCGGGCCATGACTCCATTTTTGCGCGAGGTAGGGATCGCATTCGGACTGCACTTTACCCAGACGCAACACGAGCGGACCTGCCGTATCGTGTTGGAATGTATTCCTTTTGCAAAAACCCTCGATCATCTGGAGCAGCAGTTGCGGGAGATCGTGCGTGATATTCCCAGTCGCCCTCCGGTAACGAAGGTGACGCACGAAGAGCGACCGGAGACTCCGCTTACTGCTCGCGGGTGAGGGTCCTTAACGACAGGGGAGGCTGTTACGTCCTCCCCTGTTTTGCGCCTTACCCTATTGAACAGACACTTGCTCCCTGAGGTCGTCCAGGGTCTTATCCCCGATTCCCTTCACGTTCTTCAGGTCATCGACGGATTTGAACGGTCCGTTCTTTTGACGGTATTCGATAATAGCTTTGGCTTTGGCTTCTCCGATCCCTTGCAAAGCCTCCAAGCCGGCTTCGTCAGCGGTATTGATGTTGACCTTGGTCCCCACTGGCGCGGTTGCGGTAGCGGGTTTCGCTGCCGGGGCTGTCGTAGCAGGAGGGGCAGTCCCGGCCGGCTGCTGTCCCCAGACTGTTGTCCCTCCGAGCAGCGCATACGCCAGCGTCCCCGCGATATGTTTTGTCCAGCGCACCATACGGCCTCCTTTCTTCCCGGTCAGGGAATTGGGTGAAGAGTTTTTACCCTAGGGCTTTCTCAGGGGCCCTCGTGTCAGAAGGAAAAATGGCTGGCCCTCTCGTTGACCGCCTGGAGTAAACACGATAGATGGAGCGGTGCCATACCATACATTTCATATCGGCGGTTTCCGCACATCTATTAAGGAGAAGAGTTCAGCATGGCCACGATGATCACGAGCGAGTGCATCAACTGCGGAGCCTGTGAGCCCGAATGCCCTAACACCGCCATCTATCAAGGAGGCGTGGAATGGGAGTTGAATGGGAAGATGAACTCTCCCATTTCTGATGGAATTTTCTACATAGTGCCCGAGAAATGCACGGAATGTGTTGGGTTTTACGACCATGAGGCGTGCGCGGCGGTGTGCCCGGTGGACTGCTGTATCCCGAACCCGGACATTCCCGAGAGCGAAGCCGTGCTCATCGCTCGTGCACAACAATTGCACCCGGAGACGACTTTTGGCGCTGATTTTCCCTCGCGCTTCCGTACTGACGGCGCTGAAGCTCCGGCGCCGCAAGGGAACGGTCATGCCGAGCCCGCGCCTGTGGCGGCTCCGACCCCGGCGGCAAAACCTGCCGCTACGGCGGCCAAGCCCGCTCCAGCAGCGGCAAAGGCGGTTCCGACAATAAAAGCCGTTCCAGCGGCGAAAACCGCTCCAGCCAAAGGCGAGAAAATCTTTCCCGGCGAATTGGGACTCAGCTTCGAGGCGGCGTTGGCCCGGGTGAAACCCCATGAGGGCAAGCCGGTTCTGGGTGCTTTGGTCTCCGTTGCCCAGCCCGTTCTTGGCGCGTTGCCGCTCTCGACCAAACAGGCTCTGCAAGATGCGGTTGGCGACCGTCGCTACTTCAGTGTGGCAACCTCCACCGGGCTCAACGTGGTCCTGAACATGATTTTGTACCCCGCCGTGCTGGTCGCGATTTATGTCACGGTCATGGGGGGTGAGTTGTTCAGTCAGGACGTGAACAAAATGGTTTTCCTCGGGATGTTTCTCGCTTCTCTGGAAACGATGCTGCGGTTGCGTGAGTGTGTCTTCGCCGGTGTGCCGAGCGATGAAGCAACCTATCGTGGCACCTTTTATGGTCTGCCGCTGGCACCCTTAGTGTCTCCTTTCCTGGGGTCCGCGGCAAAGAGTCGCTCCGTGGAAAAAGGCCAGACGGCGTTTGAGGGATACTACACCTCGGAATTCGACGAAAAGACTGAACGCGCGCGTCGCTATGGCGAGGTATCCACCATCGAAGATATGGGTAACGCCTATCTCTTACGCCTGGAGATGCCCAGGCGCGTCCCGGTCTCCGCCGCCAAAAGAGAGCTGGGCATCGGTGATGCTATGCCTGACTACGAGTACGATCTGGCGATCAGAAACGGGAGCTTCGTCGTCAAAGGCAAAGTAGCTGACCCGCAAATCCGCAAACTTGCGGCGATCTCTTCGGCCTTCCCTCCGGACTTCACCAGGCAGATTGAATGCAAGAGTCCGATCGCCAGCTTCAAGCACCGTTATCGTAATAAGACCCTCGAGGCTATCCTGTTCAAACGGTAACGCGCCATGCGCACACCCAAAGGGGCAGCGGTCCTTTCAACGACCCCGGCGGCCTTAGGACTAGAAGAGGTAACGCTTCGCCCCTTTGTCGCGTCCGACTTGCCGGCAGTGCTCGAGATCGAGCGCAGGTCTTTCCCTTCCCCGTGGAAACCCGAGGTTTTTCTCGGCGAACTTCAGAATCCTTATGCCCGATTGGTGGTTGCTGAACGGGAAAGGCGAGTGGTGGGTTATTTCTGTCGCTGGCTGGTCGCGGATGAAGTGCATATCTTGGATATTGCCGTACATCCGGCCCAGCGCGGTTGTGGGATAGGCAAGGTTCTACTGCAAGAAATTCTTGCTGAAGCGCGCGGCTGCGGAGCGTGCTCTGCCAGCCTGGAAGTGCGGGTGAGCAATCTCCCGGCAATCGCGCTGTATCACTCTTCAGGCTTCTCTCAAGTCGCAATTCGACGACAGTATTATGAAAATGGCGAGGATGCGCTTTTGATGGTCTGCTCGCTCTCCGACTGACCAATTGGCCAAGGGTGGCAAGCCAAAGTATGGCCTCTCTCTCTTCCCCTCTGCATGTCAACGCGGTCATAGTGGCCGCCGGCAAAGGGGAACGCATGGGGGCGTTTCTGCCCAAACCGTTTCTCCCTCTGGCTGGGACTCCGCTCTTCATTCATACCGTGCGTAGCCTGGCGCGCTCGTCGCGGATTGCCGGGGTGATTCTGGTGGTCGCCGCCGAACGAGAAACTCTCTGCCGCGACCTGCTGGCGGCGCATGGTCCGTTTTCACTCCCTATCCGCCTTGTAGCTGGCGGACCGGAGCGTCAGGATTCGGTGCGTCTGGGGTTGGCTGCGCTTGATCCCGCGTGCGAGGTCGTGGTCATTCATGACGCGGCACGGCCGTTTATCACTCCTGAGATCATCGACCAGAGCATTACCGTCGCTGCCGAAGTGGGCGGAGCTTTGGTTGCCGTCCAGGTGAGAGATACGCTCAAACGGGTAGAGCAAGATGGCATGGTACGGGAAACGGTCTCCCGTCAGAACCTCTGGCTGGCGCAAACCCCACAGACATTTCGCACCTCTCTGATCCGCGCAGCGCATGAACGGGCGTTCGCCGCTGGGGTGCAAGTAACCGACGATGCGGCCTTAGTCGAGTGGCTGGGAGGGCAGGTGAAAATCGTCCCTGGCGATCCCGTGAATTTCAAGATCACCACCCCGGGGGACTTGCATCTGGCGGAGGCAATTCTCAAAAGGTACAAGAGCACCCCGCTCTAATGGCCATGGCGATGGTGAACGTCCGGATAGTGGGGATGGCAATGGAGCATTATCCCATGTGTATGGAAGTGGCTGTGGGGTTCCTCACTATGCTCGTGTCGGTGGTGTTCGTCAGGGGCGTGTCTATGGTCGTGCTCCAATGGCTCGTGCCAGTGCTCATGAGCATGTCGTTCGAGGTGGAACCATACCCATACCCCGCCTCCCATCAGCACCGCGGCGGGCACGAACTGGACCGTCAGACGGTCGCCGAGAAGAACTGCGGTCGCTTTTTATCGTTCTGCCACTCGCTGAACAATGCCGTGATGAGTTGTTGACGACCCGTCGGGACTCCGCGGCTCTTCTCTTTCCTGCCCCGTCTGCTGTCCCTGTGCGGCAACCGTCGCCGTGTCCACACATTGAAAAGCCGACTGCGCATCCAATTCCAGCGCGGCATGGTGATACGCGAGAATCGTGTCCAGATACCGCAGCCGGGTCTGCACCAGGCGGTCAAGGAGGGAACTGAACTCAAAGATGCTCAGCTCTCCCGCCTCATAGGCCTTACGTGCATACGCCATGCTCTCGGTCAGATTGCTTAGATAGGTTGTGCCATACGACGCGAGCTGGCGCACTGAGAGCTGCAAACGGGCAAGAGCCGCGGCCACTTCGTGTTTGACAGCGAGCGTTCGTGCTTCCAGTGCTGTCCGGTCTACCTGCAGATTCGCCATCG
>Ga0187894_10006491_pt1 | contig 11460 bp, 9 predicted proteins | sample GBC1701081metaG_FD_136650 | JGI IMG/M metagenome (GOLD analysis project Ga0187894, IMG submission 136650) | White microbial mat communities from a lava cave in the Kipuka Kanohina Cave System on the Island of Hawaii, USA - GBC170108-1 metaG ...
CTGTTTCGCCGTGAGAAAGGCTCTCCAGGCGGCCTGCTGCTCAGGCGTCAACCACGGTGGTTCGCTCACGCGCCAATCGTAGCGGGCGACGAAAGTACTTGAACGCTCAATATTATCGAGACGGCGAAGTGCGGGACCGGGTCATCCCACCGTGTCCCGTGGGTCAGCCGTTATTGTCCGGGGTCCCGTTGAGAAGCTAAACAACCTTTCCATCCCGTGATGTGTGATTTGCCGATCGCCTCACGGGAGAGGGGTCCACGCTCTTCTGGCGCCTCCCTCTTGAGAGCTCGGATGATCGAGGGCGCCGCCCGATAATTGTCCTTGTTTATCCACCCAGTGACCGCACCGCGAGACATCCCGGGACCGGCTATACCCAGAGTGTGCTCCGCACGACCGAGCGTGGATGGAACGAAAGACGGGAGACCAGCGATGATACGGCTTGTAAAGAACCGCTGTCCATATTGGGTGTTATTTCTCTTCGCATCTGGGCGAGTCCGATGAGCATTCGTGTCTTGGTCTGCGACGATGATCCGATCATCCGGGCGGGCCTCCGCGCGCTCCTGGAGAGGGAGGATGACGTCGAGGTGGTCGAGGATGCTCCCGGCGGTGAGCGGGCGTTGGAGGCAGCCCGCCGCCTGCGGCCAGATGTCGCCCTGCTGAGCAGCTCCAGGCCAACCGTTACGAGCACGGGACTACCGGACGAGCTCAGCGGTCTCGACGCGGATCACCCGGTCAAGGTGATCCTGCTCACCGCGCCGCATCACGCCGATGCCCTCACGGCACTGAGCGCGGGATGCCGGGGGGTGCTCTCCACCGGCGGGTCACCCCGCGAGCTGCTTCATGCGATCCGGCTGGTCGCGGCGGGCGATACGTGCGTGGCACCTGCCTCCATCCGCTCCATGCTCGGGGATTTCAGGCCTCACCACACTCACGGGGGAGCGGGCTCCCCCGACGAGCTCGGGGCCCTGACACGCAGGGAAGGCGAGGTACTCCGGCTCTTGGCGCAGGGCAGCTCCAACACCGAGATCGCCGACGAGCTGTCATTGTCGGGGGCGACGATCCGATCGCACGTGCATCACCTTCTGGTCAAGCTGGGCTTGCGGAACCGGACGCAGGCCGTCGCCTTCGCGTACGAGAGCGGGTTCCTGCAACGTTGACACGCGGGCTCGTTGCATCGGTTCAAGCGCCGGACACGCGCAACGAGCCTGAGCACGCGTCTGGTGTTCCCACATCTGGGCGTATCGTCCGCCGCGGCGAAGAAGGTCCTCGTGACGTCCCCGCTCGACGAGCTGGCCCTCATGGAGCGCGAGAATGAGGTCGGCATCGACGATCGTGCTGAGACGGTGCGCGATGAAGATGCAGGTCATCCCGAGCCGCCTCAGGTTCTCTTGGAGCAGGGCCTCGGTCAAGACGTCGAGGCCGCTCGTTGCCTCGTCGAAGAGCAGGATCGATGGGCGGGCAGCGAGCGCTCGGGCGATCGCGACCCGTTGCCGCTGGCCGCCCGACAGCCGCTGGCCGCCTTCTCCTACAAGCGAGGAGTAGCCCATCGGCATGCGGACGACGTCGGAGTGCAGGACCGCCATCTCCGCCGCCCATTCGATGTCGGGCATCTCCAAGGGCCGGTGGAATGCGATGTTTTGAGCGATCGTGTCGTTGAACAGGTAGGGATCCTGTGGCACGACGCCGATCCGCCGGCGCAACGCGGCGGGCTCGATCGCGCGCACGTCGATGCCGTCGTAGCGGATGCCGCCTTCTGTGGGCGTGTACAGGCCGAGAAGCAGCCGTGCCAGGGTGGTCTTGCCACACCCGGTCGCTCCCACCACCGCCACCTTCTCACCCGGCAAGATCTCGAGCGAGACGTCCTTCAGGACGCGCGGGCTGTGCGGACCGTACGAGAAGCTCACCCGATCAGCGCTGATGGTCCCGCTCAGCGTGTCGATGGGCGCGGGGCATGATGGCACCGCCTCGACGGGGGCTCGCATCACATCCTCGATCTGCTCGATGATCGCGCCCAAGAGCTGGAAGTGCTGCGCCTGCACCGCCAGAGAACCGACCGGTACGAGGAACGCGATGGCCAGCGCGTTGAAGGCGAGCAGGTCTCCAAGCGTCTGCTCGCCGCTGATGACACTGCCCGCTCCCGCCCAGAGCAGCATGAGCGGCGCTGCCATTCTCAACGTGGCGACGAGAGTGTCCAGCGTCCCGCTGTAGCGCGCGCGTCGAAGCGAGGCGTCCAGCTGCCGCGTGAGCAAGGCCGACCAGCGCTGGAAGGTGGGTTCCTCAACGGCGGCGGCCTTGACCAGTGACACCGCGCGCATCACCTCGACCTCGTATCCCTGGACCTCCGACTTCGCGGCCAGCTCCCGCCGTGTGAGCCGCTGCACCCGCGGGATGAGGAGCGCGAGGACCGCAACCTGCACCACCGCGACAGCCATGACGATGATCAGCATCTCGGGCTGGTAGAACGCCATCGCGACGAGGTAGCTCATGATGAGGAGCGCGTCGAGGATCATCGAGGCGCCACCGCTGGCGAGCACCTCCCGGATCAGCGCGACGTTGCTCAGCCGGGAGACCAGATCTCCCCCGGACCGATTCTCGAAGAAGACGCACGGCAGCCTCAACAGATGGCTCATGAAATCGCTGGAGATCCGCATGGTCAGCGCGACCTGGAGGCGGTCGACGACCCGGGAGCGGAGGAGCATGACGAGCCCTTGCGTACAGACCGCGGCGGCTGCCCCCAGACCGAAGATACGGAGCAAGTCAGGGCGCCCGCCCAAGATGACCCGATCCGTCACGTAACGCGTCAAGAGCGGCGCCGCAAGCCCGACCCCCAGAATGACGAGGGAGCCGAGCAGGATAGGCACGAAGAGCCTCGGGTTCGCGACTACCAGCCCCACATACCGCCGCCACGTGGGGGGGTCCGCCTCGCGCGTCGTGAAAGCGCGGGACGGTTCGAACGTCAACGTGATACCGGAGAAATGGCGATCGAGATCGGCCTCGGAGAGCGTCCTGGACCCCGCTCCAGGGTCAAGGATCCGCACGCCTCCGTCGGGCCGGGGCTCCAGGACCACGAAATGACGTTGGTCCCAATAGGCGATCGCGGGAGGCGCGCCTTTGGCTCGGACGCGTCGACAGCGTCCAGGCCCTCCTCCCCAGCTCCTGCTGGGGGCCCCCAGGGCCGGCCGCCCCCGTATCGCCCGGCCATCCAGCCCGTACGTTCCCGCCACCTGGAGGAGCACGAGGGCGCTCACACCGTCCCGGGTCGTCCCGCAGCGCTCCCGTACCTCGCTGAGCGGCGCCTGGTGCCCGTAGTAGCTGAGAATCATCGTGAGGCACGCGGCCCCACAGTCCACGTCTTCCATCTGGCGCACGAGCGGGACGCGATGGCGCATCGCCCTCACCGCCTCGCGTCTGGGCGGGCGCGCGGCGGTTCCAGCCAGAGCACGGAGGGAACCGCGGTGGGTGACCAGAGCCGCAGCAAGCCGTATCCGATGCCTGCCAGACCGAGCATGAACCCCGGGATCTCCACCTGTGCACCCGGGAGCCCACACCGCCACTGCCCGGTCTCGAGCCGTCTGGACAGCGACGCCGAGTGCCGGGAGATCGTGTCCCGCCAGCGCCCGTCGCCGAAGGCCTTCTCGGCGAGCCCCAAGATGTCGAGGTTGCCGACGTCGCCATGGCACAGGCAGTGGCTTCCTCCGAATCCCTCCCGCAGGGTAGTACCGATCCCAAGGATCGCCTCATCGCGGATCTCTGGCGCGTCGTCCAAGGGCATGGCGAGAAGCCGACCGAGCGCGACGCCGGGTGCCCCGTGGCACCATCCCGCGGGAATGTAGTCCGGGTCACTGGAGATCGCGTCGTCGGACCTTCTCAGATCTCGCCAGTTCTCGCGCTCGGGCACGAAGAGCGTGCGCTCGTAGGCCCACCCCCGGTGCGCCGCCTCGCGGAACCGTTGATCGCCGGTTGCCTCAGCCAGCCGGAGCAGCGCCCAGGCGATGCCCGCGACGCCGTGCGAGAACCCGGCGAGTGCGTCGGACTCGCCGGATATGGCCCAGCCCCATCCGGCTCGTTGAGGTGCGGCGGTCTCCAGCAGGCGCTGGCCGCATTGCCATGCGGCCTCGATCACCGCCTGCTCGCCGGTCTGTTGGTACAAGCCCAGCAGCACGATGGCACAGCCAGCGGCGCCACCGATGATGTCGAGGTGGCGGTCAGAGGGAATGAGTCGCGCGATCTCGGGTAACCCGCCGAGCGCCTCGTCGAGCAAGCGGGTATCGCCCCACAGGTTCGCGAGATGCTGGAGCACGTAGATCTCCGATGCCCGTCCCGAGAAGGCCCCGATGATCGGGTACTCATCCGGCTCGACTCTGCTGAGATGGTGACGGATCGGCTGGAGCGCGGCACGAGCGAGCTCTTCAAAATCGGAGCGCCCCGACGCGGCGGCCAAGTAGCCGAAGAACAGCGCCATACCCCCGACACCGGCGTACAGATCCGTGCCCGTGGCGCTCAGCTCCCATATCTGGTTGCCAAGGCTCCGGAGGTCAACGCCGATCCAGCACGCGTCCGTCCGTCCTCGGATCGCCTTTGCCGCCAGCGTCTCCCCGATCGCGACGGCCGCGCCCAACAGGTCGCGGCGGGACGGCATGAGCGACCGATCGCCGGCTTCGCCGAGGGGGTGCAGCCGCACTCCATACTGGATACGAACCAGGGAGCTGCGGATCAACGTCACCTGCTCATCGCAGTCCCGCTCGCTCATGCCGGCAAGCTGGTCCAAGACCTCGGTCAAGCTCTCGGTCTCGAAGAAGTCCGGGATGCAGGCTCCCCTGCTGTCCCACAGGTGACGGTGTCCCGGCCTCGCCGTGAACACCGGGATGTCGCCGAGCCGCAAGTCCTGTTGCTCGGCGCGCACGACGCGCTTGAGCGCCGGCCGCAGGTCGGTCTCGGCCCACAGCTTGTCCAACAACCGGTCGCGGTCGAGGCCGTCGCGCAGGTAGTCCGGGTGATGGCCCTCTTGGAGGAACAGCGCGTACCGTCTCGTCGGGCGGAGGATGTGGCGGACCTCCACCTCGCCAAACGCGCGGAAGCGCGGAGCCAGCGCTTCGCGATGCCGCCGCATGTGCTCGTAGGTCTGGCGGAACCCGCAGACGACCTCATCGACGAAGTCGACGGCGGTCACCCGCTCGCCGTCCAGGTAGGGGCGGTTCTGGCCGCCGGACACCTCGACGTACTTGCCGGTGATCCGCATCGTGTCGGTGTGGCCATCCTCCACGCCAGGCACGGGGCGAGGCATCAGCTGGCCAGGTTCGCCCCCGAGCCCGCTGAGGTCGACCCCTTTCTTGCCGTCCTGGCCCAAGATGTGCATGGGCAGGAAGCTGACACGAAGGACTGACCGACCGAGGAAGTCGGTCGCCTTGTCGTACGCCCGCTCCGATCCAGGACGGGGAGTGTCGTGGTGGAACAGCGCCTCCAGATCGACCAGGACGGGGTGCTCGCCGCAGGCGATGAGGTTCTCGAAATGAAAGTCGACGGCCTTGAGCATGTAGAGCAGCGCGAGGTAGCTCCCCTGCCGCCAGTAGAAGCGCTCGACCTCCTCACGGCTCGTGCAGGGATCGGCGCGCGCGAACTCGACCCACCCATAGTCACCGCGGTCGATCACCCGCAGTAGGCGGTGCGGAAGCGGTAAACCTGACGTGTTCAGGGAGGCAAGCAGCTGCTGGAATCTCACCTCGACCGCAAGAGGTCGCGGTTTGTAGATGAGCGTGATCCCCGAGCGAAACGTCACCTTGACGACGCTGCGCCCACCCCGGTGCAGGTCGGACAATCCCGTTTGCCCGCTGGTCACGATGCCGATGTCGGAGCCTGGGCAGAACGTCTGGGAGAGCAGCCCACGATCGGAGAGGAACCGGTCGAAGAACTCGGTCGTGACCTCGACCCAGCGATCGACGCTCGTGGCCGCCAGCCGCGCCAAGACGGGGTATTCCTCCAGGACCGCGAGGACGTTGCCGAGGTCTTCCCAATGCGCTTCCGAGAATGATTGGAACCGTGCCTGAGGGGACGATCCCTCGAGTCGATCGAGCATCCTGGCGACGTTGAGCTCGAGCACGAGCGTCCGCGTGCTGTGGGCCAGCAGGCGGCTGAGAAGCGCCCCCAACAGCTCGGTCTCGGCTGCGGCGCCAAGCGGCGGACCGGTGTGGTACCGCTCCTCAAGCTCGGCCAATCGTGTCCGCAGGCGTCCCACGCCAACCTGAAGGAACGGACGAACAAAACCACCAAAAGGCACCGACTGCGGCTGCTGACCGTCTCCGGAGGGCGCCGGCGTGACGACGGACAACGGTGGGAGGATCTCATGCGCATACACGCCTGAGCGGATGTCCTCGAGAACCGAGGTCCAGGGTGCGCCCGCGCCCTCCCCGTCGAGCTCCGACCGAGAGAGAATGCCGAGGAGGTCTTCTTCGTCGAGCCCGTCGAGCGCCAACCGCTCTCGAAACGTGCCCTCGTCAACCCACATCCCGGCCTGCCACGTCGTCAGCGCGTCGCGAGCATCCGATGTCGCATCCAGGCGCGACCCCGCACGTCGCTCATTGAGAAAGCTCGCTCGAGCCCACGAGCTCGTTTCCATCACTCATCACTCCTAAGAAAATGCCGTAATGACCGGTGTTGCGCCAGGTGTGCCCTGAGAATTCACCCAGGGCACACCTTCTCCACGCGCGCTTAGCAGCAAGGAACGACAAACGTGCCGGCGTTGCACTCAGCGGTAATGGTGCAGGCGGCGCCACAGCCGTTGCTCTGCGTCTGCGCCTGGCCACCGACGATCCCGCGAAGCTCGGCCTCGCCAAGCTCACCCAATCCCTCACCCGAAGGGTGAGCCCCGACCAGCGCGAGCTGCTCAGGGGTAAGACCAGCGCGAAATTGCGGGTCCTTCCATGCGCGAACGATCATGCTCTTACTCACTGCTGACCATCTCCTTTCGATAACGTAGTGCAGCAGTTGACGCATTGAACGTACCGAACGCACCTGGGCCTGTCTTCTACCAAGTGATCGATTTTCGCGCTACACGTTACGCCTATTCGAGTCAACCAATCCGTTGAGCTTGCGGGTCGAGACCGCATCAAATAGTGGAGGTCATCCAGTGGATGCGCGACCGCCCAGGATTGGCTTCAGCTTGTCGTAGTCCCAGCACAGTAGGTAGATGTTTCCCAAGAGCATCAATCCTGCGATGACGCGAGTGCCCCCAAAGTTCAGCGACAGGGTGACGACGAAGATTCCGCAGATCAACGGGAAGTACATCAAGGCACCTAGGGTGGCGACTCGCGGCACGAGCAACAGCACCGCCGCGATCACCTGGCAGGCGCCAATGAAGTTGTAGAAGAAGCCGGATTGGTGAAGCGCGTCGAAGAAGTACCCGATCGGCGCGCTGGGATCTATGTTGGTAAAGGGAAAGCCCAGCGCCTTCACCAGCCCAGGGGGGATGAACCCAATGGCCAACAGCACGCGAGTGAACCAGGTGAATCCCTTGAGCAACCGTGCCCTGTGAACCCTCGCATGCAGAACATCGAGGGAGCTGCTGACGTGTGCAGTCATAGTAACTGGAGCCTCCTGAAGGGTAAGGGGCCTGTGGCCGCCGCCAGAAATAGTTAACCAGCACAGCGACCGCAGCAATATGACCTTATGGACGAGTCGACGTGATTGCGCTCCGATAGGGCAGATAAATAGGAAGGTCCCGCCGCAGGTCATGCGGCGGGACCTTCATTCCCCCTTGCAGAGCAGATGGCTCAATAATTGGAGCCGCAAGGGTGCCTTGTCTTCGTTGATGTAGGTTGCGGCTCGTGCTGTTCAGATCGGTTCGCGGTGCACCGCGTGCGTCTCGCGAATCCCCTCGTAGCTCCTCGGATCGCGGGCCTGGCCGCATCTCGGCGGGCTTCGAGCATATGCGTCGAGCCAGTGAGAAGTCTGTTGTCAAGATCGATCAAGGCCTTCGTCTGCGGGTTGACGCGTGCGGCACGTCGTGATGAGATCGCAAGACCAATGATGAATACCCCGCACCAAGCCAACCCGAATAACGCGGGAGCGAACACTCTTATCATTACTCCTCATCCTCAATGTGCCTCAAAAGGCGATCCCGCAGCGTTCTCGATGCAGGTCCTGCACGGCGGATACGTGCATGTCCATGACGATCGCATTGGAGCCCATCGCTGACCTCCCCCGAAGGACCGATTGCGGCGGCCATGTGTCAGCCATTCGGCTGATTCGACCGCGAGGCAGCGCCGTATCCTGTCCCGATGCCACCTACGATTTTCGGTCGCGGGGGTTGGGCGCGGTTGCGTACCGCGGCGGCTGCCTTGGTGCTCGCGTTCCTACTGCTGTTCGATCTCTTCCTGATCGCATCGCAGGAGCCGAGGGCAGCCTGGCCGTTGCTGGTCGCTGGTGTGCTGACCACGGCGCTCAGCCTGTCGCCGGGTTCGCTCGCCGTCCGGGCCGCGCTCGGGGCAGCATGCTCGGGCGTGGTGACCGCCTGGTTGTTCACCCTTGAGGGCTCGCGGACATGGGGGCTCGCCGAGTCCGCCGCCTTGCTGCTCCTGATCGCCGCGGTGAGCCGGCTTACCCCGGCGAGGGTCGCCGTGCCATGCTTGGTCGCCCTCTGCGGAGCGGTGATCGCCCAGCCTTTCCGCCTTGCGGCTCCCGTCGGGCAGCTCTACAGCCTGCTGCTTGCGTTCCCGGCGACCGGCGCGATCGCGCTGGGCGGCGTCTTGCGCCTCGGCGACCAGCGCAAGGATGCCGAGCTGCGGGCCGTGCGCGAGGCCGTACGCCAGAAGGAGCGGCTCGACCTGGCCCGCGAGCTTCACGACTTCGTCGCCCACCACGTCACTGGCATCGTCGTCCAGGCCCAGGCCGCGCAGGTTGTCGCGGCGCAGAACGCTGACGCGGTCACGACTGCGCTCAAGGTCATAGAGCGCGCCGGCGTCGAAGCCCTCGCGTCGATGCGGCAGCTCGTCGCGGTGCTGCGTGGAGAGGCGGCCTCGCTGGATCCAGGAAGCGATGTCGGGCAGCTGCGCGAGTTGATAGAGGGCTTCACCCGCTCAAGCCCTGGACTCGCCGTCGCACTGGACATCGGCGACGGCCTTGAGGCGGCCAGCCTTCCTCCTCCCCTTGTCTCGACCATGTACCGAGTGGTGCAAGAGTCGTTGACGAACGTCCGCCGTCACGCAGCCAGCGCGACCACCGTGAGCATCACGGTCGATCGCGCCAACGACCGCCTGCGGGTGTGCGTCCGCGACGACGGGCAACCGGCCACGTCATCGGCCGACGATGGGACCGGGTTCGGGCTCGCGGGGCTCACCGAACGGGTCGACTCACTGGGTGGAACCCTGCGGGTAGGGCCACGGCTGGAGGGTGGGTGGGAGGTTCTCGCCACGCTCCCCACTCCGAGGAGGGCCATGTGACGATCCGTGTGCTCGTCGCCGATGATCAAGAGATGGTCCGGACGGGCTTCGGGATGATCCTCAACGCCGCGCCAGACATCGAGGTCGTCGCCGAGGTGGGGGACGGCATCGCCGCGGTTGGCGCGGCGAAGCGGCTTCGCCCTGACGTGTGCCTGATGGACATCCGCATGCCGTTGCTCGACGGCCTCGAGGTCACCCGCCGCCTGGCCGGGCCGGAGGTCGTCGACCCACTGAGAGTCGTCGTCGTGACCACGTTCGACCTCGACGAGTACGTCTACGGCGCGCTGAAGGCCGGCGCGTGTGGCTTCCTGCTGAAGGACAGCGGGCCCGCGCTCCTCGTCGAAGCCGTACGCGCCGCCGCCGCCGGTGACGCGCTGATCTCACCCTCGGTCACGGTACGCCTGCTCAAGCACCTCGCCGCCGGAGGCACTGGGGCCCGCAAACCGCGGGAGCCGATCACCGAGCGCGAGCTTGACGTCGTGCGCCTGGCCGCCCGCGGCCGCACCAACGCGGAGATCGCCGAGGATCTGTTCGTCTCCCTGTCCACGGTGAAGACCCACCTCGCGAGGGTGCAAGCCAAGCTCGGCGCCAGGAATCGCGTCGAGATCGCCGCCTGGGCGTGGGAGTCAGGTCTGGTCTAGATCCGGCCTTTCCTGCACTGTGCAGAGTTAGTCCAGCATATTGGACTAACTCTGCACAGTACCGCGAGGTTACCCTAAGCGGTGTGCTCAGAAGTCACAGTTGGTGGAGGTGTCGTCGGCATCGACTGAACAGATATCGTCGCCGGGGCCGCCGTTGAGGGTATCGGTACCTGCACCCCCGCCGATGACGTCGTTGCCTTCGCCACCGTTGATCGTGTCGTTGCCCTCATCGCCGTTGATGGTGTCGTCCCCCGTACCGCCGGAGATGAAGTCGCCGCCGCCTCCGCCACGGATTAGGTCGTTGCCGCCCATGCCGAAGATTGTGTCACTGCTGCTGGTGCCCGTGATTGTGTCGTCGGCGTCAGTGCCATCGCAGTTGGGCGTGATGTCCAATTGTCTCTGGTCGTCCGTCTGCACTGGGCAGGTGATGTCGACGGCGTGGCTTGGGGTTGGGATCAGGGTGAGGAGGATGAGTGCGGTGGGTAGTGCCAGGGCGATTCGTGGCGCGGCCAGGCGGGGCGAGGGAGTGGGCGAGATGGTCATGCGGCGGTCTCTCCTTCCACGGACGTCGTGAGCGGTTTGGGGTGCGGTCGCGTTCGGCCTTGCGTGGTGGACCGGGGCGCCTTGGCAGGAGTACACATGATGTCGTCCTCACCACCACACAGAATTATTTGTCTTACGCGATGCCGCTACGGTCTGCGCCGGCTCGCCATAACCTCATAGCAACGCTCACAAACATCGCACGGTAGACGTACATCCGGAGCCTCCGTTGTGAATCTCAATGCGGCGGTGAGCTCACCCTAGCTGCGCATCTTAAGCAGGAACAGAGGGCGATGATAAATACGTCTTTTGCATGAGCGAGACGGCCGGCGGTCTTGACCCCGGGGGTGCGAACACTGACCGGGTGGCGGCATCATGAGGGCATGGCAGTAGAACTGAATCACATCATTCTTCCCGCAAAGGACAAGCAAGCTTCCGCAGAGTTTCTCGCCCAGATCCTTGGCTTAGACGTTTCGCCCCAGTTCGGCCCGTTCATCCCCGTCCAGGTCGGCGGCGTCACGCTCGATTACATGGACTCCGATGACTTCCGTTGGCACCACTGCGCGTTCCTGGTGACCGAGCCCGAGTTCGACGAGATCTTGAACTGCCCCGGGTTTGTTGGAGGCTAGGTTGTTTGGAATTCCGGCAGTGTAAGTTGCCCGAGACCAGCATAGTAGTTGGCTTCAAACTCCACCGGTGGGATATCCCCGAGCGCGCTATGTAACCGATTCTCCGGGGGTTGGTGCCCGAGTCAGAGGGCTGATCTGCGTGTTTCCGCAGTTCAAGCGCTGATGGTCAGAACATATCGGGTGCGACAGGTGTGGTGCAAGTTGGCGTGTCCTGTC
>Ga0187894_10006492_pt1 | contig 11457 bp, 9 predicted proteins | sample GBC1701081metaG_FD_136650 | JGI IMG/M metagenome (GOLD analysis project Ga0187894, IMG submission 136650) | White microbial mat communities from a lava cave in the Kipuka Kanohina Cave System on the Island of Hawaii, USA - GBC170108-1 metaG ...
ATCCGGGCGTTTGTGATCCGGGCGTTTGTGATCCGGGCGTTTGTGATCCGGGCGTTTGTGATCCGGGCGTTTGTGATCCGGGCGTTTGTGATCTGGGCGTTTGTGATCTGGGCGTTTGTGATCTGGGCCCGGCTTCGGCTTGCTCAGTTCCGGCTCGCGCCTCGGCCTCTTCTTGTAGCTTTGCTTCCGTCTGATGGCGCGGCTTCTCCGCTTCAGGGGCTGGGGATATGGCTTCAGCCTCTTGGACTTTGGCTTCAGCGTTAGCTGTTTTTCTCCTGGCCTTCATATTGCCCGGAGGTACGGCCTTGGCTTCGGCTTCCGCCCTTGCCCGCTCAGTGTCGACTTGCGCCTGATGTCCGGCCAGAGCCTTCAATGCCCCCTCTGCCTTGGCGCGAGCCTCCGCGCTCAGCGTTTCGGCCCGGATTCGGGCTTGCTCCGCCGTGGCTCGCGCTTCGGCTTCATTCCGGACCTTGGCTTCGGCTTCGGCGCGCGCCCTATCAGCGTCGTTTTGCGACTTCAGACTGCTGTCTAATTCCTCTTGGAGTTTCCAGCCTAGCTGCTCAGCGCGGGCTCGCGCTTCGATCTCTTGTCGCAGTCGGGCCTCTGCCCGTTGATATCGCTCTTCAGCCTCACGGATTCTGGCTTTGGCCTCGGCTCTAAACCTCCCGGTTTCCTCATCGGCGCCAGGCAGGGCGTTGGCTTCACCTTCGGCCCCGGACTGTTCGGCTTCGACTCGCGCCTTATGCTCGGCTTCCGCCCTGGCGCGCGCCTCCGTCATCAGCGCTTCGGCCTCGATCCGGGCCTGCTCCGCGACGGCTCGCGCTTTGGCCTCTCCACGCGCTTTGGCCTCGGCCGCGGCTCGCGCCATATCGGCTTTGATTCGCGCACTCAGGCTGTCGTTGAATTCTATTTCGAGCTGCTTGGCCCGATATTCAGCCAGGGCTCTCAATTCCGCCTCTTCCTGCGCTTTGGCTTCGGCTTGGCGGCATTGCTCCTCAACTTCACGGGCTCTCGCTTCAGCTTCAGCCCTTCTCCTCTCGGCCTCAGCCTTGGCTCGAGCTTCGGCGCCCAACGCCTTGGCCTCCATTTCAAACTGCCTGGCTCGGCGCTCAGCAAAAGCCCGCGCTTCGGCTTCTTGTTGTAATTTGGCCTCAGCCTGTTGACGCCGCTCTTCAGCTTCGCGGACCCGGGCGGCGGCTTCCGCGCTTTTTCTTTCGGCCTCTTTACTGGCGAGTGTTGCAATCTCGGGTCCGGATTCGGCTCTGGCTTCCCCCAATCGCGCTTTAAATTTGGCCTCCGCCTTATCAGCCGCGAGCCACGTGTTCGTATCGCGGTTGAGGTCCTCGTCGGTCTCCCCGGCCCACTGCCCGGCAAAGGTTCGCGTCTCCATTTCCGCGGCCTCGGGGGTTCCGGTCCCGGCTTCCACTCTCCCGCGGTCGGCCTCTTCCCTGGCCTGCGTTGCGGCCTTGGCTTCGGCGATGGCCCACTCAGCCTCAATTCGCGCCTTATCGGCTTCGCTTAGCGCCCCATCAAGGCTACTGTTAAATTCCTCTTCAAGCCGGTTGGCTATCTCAGTCAGCATTCCATATTCCCCTACGTATGAAGCCTCATTTACCGAAGTTGGGCTGCCTCCCAAAACAGTCACTCCCCACGTGATTTTTGAAGTGACTGCCACGTTACAAGCTGGTGGACGATTCCATAAATCATCCACTAGCAATTTCCTCTAGCCTCTGTAATAGACGGCTCCGCTATGTTGAGCCTTAACATAGCGTCTCTCTGCCTGAGGCACACTACCAAGGGGCCTATGCCCATAGTAGCCTGAGGCGAATAGAAATATTCTTGAAGTTTTTTCGAGGGCTTCGGATCGCGAACGCTGATCCCAGTGGGGATGGGAATGCAGTGAAGCCTGTTGCGTTTAACTCGCGAATTTCAACCTACCTTCAAACCCCACCGGAAAGCCTCTCCATTACTCGAATTATTTCGCACACCTTGACTAATCGATTATCCCCGATGGCTTTCTGTGATGGGGCACAGGAATGTATGTATAGGAATGGGGCGCGGGAATTATGTATACGGAGTACCAGACAAACATCGGTGTTATCACCCTATTTTCATAGGTGGTAGCGCCTATAGACTTAATTTAAAGCCCCGATTTATGAGTGAGGGCATAGGCAATGAGCATATTTTTGCCTGAGATGCCGAGCTTGGAGCAGATATTCGAACGATGGTGCTCGACGGTACGAACGCTGATAGAGAGTTCCGCGGCAATCTCTTTGTTACTCTTCAATTGGGCGATCAAGCGCAGGATGCGACGTTCGGAAGGCGTAAGTTCGTCCAGGGGGAACGATTGCATGCTGACGCCGCCCGCTCGCCTACGTCTGGCGATTAAAAAGTCCAGGAGCGCGGGACTAAAGAAGCTCTGCCCGGCCTCAACGGCTTTGATGCAATTGATGATTTCATTCGCCGCGCTATCTTTCATAACAAAGCCTTTCACGCCCATATCCAGCGTGGCGTTAATCAAAGCCTCGTCCTTGTACATGGTGAGAAAGACCACCTCAACAGGCAATTGTTTGTCAAGGATGGCGCGCGCGACTGTCAGCCCGTCAGGAGGAGGCATATCAATATCCAAGACCGCGACATGAGGCTGGAACTCCAGGATTCGCGCCAGGGCTGATTGACCATCTCCGGCTTCAGCCACGACTATTAGTGAAGAGTCCTCTTCGATAACGACTCGCAGACCTTTCCGAAAGATCGGATGGTCGTCGGCGATCAGGACGTGTATCTTTTCTTTCATTTTTTCCCGTTTACCTGCGCAATCGTAATAACGATGGCGGCGCCCTGGCCCGGCGCGGAACGGATCGAGTGTTTGCCGCCGAGTATTCGCACGCGCTCTCCCACTCCCGTCAAACCGAGGCCACTCCCCTGCGAATTTGACACGGCTGACGAGTCAAACCCTTTTCCATTATCTCGACAGATGATCTCCGCCCCGGTATCGGTTCGTCTGATAGACAACCAGGCCTTGGCCGCTTCGCTGTGTTTAATAATGTTGCTGATCAACTCCTGAACTATGCGATAAAGATTGACCTCCGATTCTTTCGATAACACCCCATCGACGTTGTCGATCTCTATGCTGAAGTCTATGTCAGAGGAATTTTTCACGCGCCGAGTCATATGCTCGAGCGTGGAGGTCAATCCCAACCGTTCAAGGTGGTAAGGAGTAAGGTTTTGAGCTATCCGCCGGATTTCTTCGATGGCCAGCGAGGTTGTCTCCGAAATTTGAGTCAGATGCTCGCGCGCAAGACTATCCTGGGGCGTTAGGTTCAGCCCGATCAGGGCCTCGTTTTTGATGACCAGGAGATTTTGACCCAGACTATCATGCAGCTCGGTGGCGATGCGTCGCCGCTCCCTCTCCTGAAAGGCAATCAGGCGACGGAAGAAATCCTCTTGCAGAGCCTCTCTCCTATTCAACCGAGAGAACCACGCTCTGGAAATAAAGTATCCAACTCCTATCAGCTTAAAAATGAAAAAGACCTGAAACCACCATCGCTTCCAAACCGGTTCCCGTTCAATCAGCGCCGGCGAAGGCGGCGCGCTGAGAGGATTTATCCCGGGATCAATAACAACCACCCCACCCTGTGTTTGCGCTACATTGCGGACGCTGTTCCGCGGCAGACCGTTATCCATGTTCCACGCGTCATAGTAGTAGTGGGCTAATGCAAGAGGCGGCGAGCAGGAATATGCCAACAGAAATAAATACGCGATCAAGATTCGTGTGGACTGGAAAGAAATGAGATGTGGAGTCATTGTCATCTTGAAGCGTGTTTATTACGGGGCGTGTTGAAGCGTGTTTATTACGGGGCGTGGAGGGATCAAGAGGTTTTTGGGGCCACTACAGGTTGCGTGAGACTAGAAGCAACCAGCGGGGAGCGCAGTATACCAAACTATTAATGCCGGCAAAACCTGTTCCAGCCAAAATCAGTTCGATCCGGGTCTTGTTGCGGCGCCTATAAAAAATTTTCGTATGATTATCTGGACAAATTAGAGGAGAAGCTTATAATGCGGCCTTGGCTCAATTACTGTTTTCAATTCAAAATGCCGAATTTGATTCGGAGAGTACGCCCCAATGTAGCGCAAGGATTGTAACTACCCCGGTTTCGCTTATTCTTGTCGCTTCCCAAATTGTGGACGCGCGGTACCTGCCCAGAGTACTTCCACCTCCACTAACAAAACGTCACTATTATGGCGACAACACCCTTTATTTCCGCGTGCTGTGGTGTTTTCTCTGCGTACCAGCAGTTACAAAGTTTCTACTGATCAGGCGTCCGCTCAAGCGAACCAACAACTTACGTGCGGACTCGGCCTGTGGGCCTTCGGCGCGCGCTAGCCGCCAGACCACTAGGCAACCGTAGCCGCCACCAAAATACCTCTGCGCGATGGTCTGCGGCCTCACACCGTAACAGCCGCTCTGCTCCATTCCATTGTCGGGTAATGAATTATGCGTTTAAGAATCAGACCTAGCGCCTTCAGCGTGCGTGGCATTCTGAAGATGGCCCTCTCGGCGAGCCTCCTCCTTGGAGGCTTGTGCGCGTCCGCGAGCGGACAGACGCCGCCGGCGAATGAGCCGGGGGATATCCATGGCGGGATTGAGATCAGCGCTGATGGAGTAAAAGCCGTAGCGATCCGCATTTCACAGGGCGAAGAGGGGCCTGGCGCTAAACTCGTCTATTCGGAATTTGTCCGGCTGCCTCTGGGACGCGCCAGCAGCGGAGGGTTCAAGCCGCAAGCGGCCTTGGATGCCGCGCAGACTGTTCTAAAGCTTTTAACGCAATTGGGGCAGCAACACCGGATTCCATCCGAGCGCATCTACCTTATTGGCAGTAGCGAGCTTGGGGCCGACCCTCCGGAAGACCTGGCTGGCGCCGTAAGTAAGATGACGGGCAAGACACTCACCTTCCTTGATCCTGAGACTGAGATCCAACTCAGAATAGTCGGGACGGTCCCGCGACGTGAGAGATTCGGCTCCACCTGGACTGACAGGCGCAACTCGTCAATGTTGATTGATATCGGCAGCAACAATACAAAGGCCGGTTACCAATTGCTGAAGCACTCTTTACCCTCTCCGCCCAGATATGATTTCGTCTCGACGAACATTCCCCAGGGAACGGTGAATTATTCCAATGAGATCAGGCGGGCCTTAGGGGAAACCAGTGACTGGCTCACATTCGCTAAAAGCGCGAACGCCTTGAGCGGCGGGCGCTTCCGTGAGGCGTTGCGTAAAGAATGGGAGAGCAAGCCGGGACTCCTCAACCGTAAGCGCGTTTACCTCACGGGCGGCATCGCCTGGGCGCTGGCGACACTACTCTATCCGGAGAAGCGTCAAACATATATCCCGATCAGAGCAGAGGACATTGCGTTGTTTGTCAGTAAAGTAGCCCAAGACCCAAAGTTCAATCCCGACCTTTCCCAGATCAGCGATCGGGAGCTTCGTCAGGAAGTCGGACAAGAACTGATAGCGGTCAGAAGCAGCTTCACCCCCGATCAACTCATGGCCGGGGCGGAGTTGCTCAGAACCATATCCAGCGAGCTCAAATGGCAAGAGAAGCAAATTTTGTTCGCCAGGTTCGGTCACTTAGGTTGTATCTTGAGCTACATCCGCCTACAGATAGAGAAACAGATAGAGAAGTAGATGTGGCTTCCCCGATCAGTTCCACATCGCTTCACCACAATCCCAACACTTTCCACCAGACAAATCCGCGGAGTTACAGCGCTTCGGCGCCGCTGACGACCTCGATGATCTCGCGCGTGATCTTGGCCTGGCGCACGCGGTTCATCAACAGCGTCAGCCTATCAATCACCTCGCCGGCGTTCTTCGAGGCCGACTCCATCGCGGTCATTCGCGATCCAAGTTCCGACGCCACCGATTCCAACAGCGCGTGATAGACCTGGTTCTCGACCAGCTTCGGCAACAACTCGCCGAATATCTCTTCCGCCGGCTGCTCATAAATGTAATCCACCAAAGTCTCAGCCCGGGTTGCGGGAAGCCCGCCTTCGGTCTCTTCAATATGCCCGACGGGCAGCAACTGCTCCACGACCGGCCTCTGCGAGAGAGCCGATTTGAATTCGTTGTAAAGCAGATAGACGCGGTCAACCTCACTCTCTTCCGATTTGAAATCCGCGATCAGTCCCCGCGCGATGACGCCCGCATCGGAAGCGTTGACCTTGCCAGTCCCGGTGACGCCGATGTGTTCGCGGCGAATCTTCACGGGGCGCCGGCGGAAGAAGTCATAACCTTTGCGTCCGACCAACACAAGCTCGATGTCGCTACCCGCGTTATTCTTCAGGAACTCCTGCGCGGCTTTGATGAGGTTGGTGTTGAAACTGCCGCACAAACCTTTGTCGGCGGTCACCAGCGCCAGGATCACGCGTTCACGGCGGTCATCGCCTTCGCGCCCGTGGCCGGTGAGCAGCGGGTCTTTGTAGTCCGGCGCGCGGCGGGCCGCGTCGCCCAGGATCTGCATCATCTTTTGCGTGTAGGGACGCGCGGCGGTCACACGCTCCTGCGCGCGGCGAAGCCTGGCCGCGGCGACCATCTTCATCGCCTTCGTGATCTGCTGCATGTTTTTGACGGCGCGCACCCGCCGTCTGAGGTCTTGTAAGCTGGGCATAGTTGGTAGTAGGGAGTGGGGAGTGGGGAGTGGGGAGTGGGAAATGGGAAATATTTCCTATTCCCTACTCCCTACTCCCTACTCCCCACTCCCCACTGACTTAAGCTCCCGCGCCCCTCGCCTGAGCGCTATAACGCTGTTTGAATTCATCGAGCGCGGATTTGAGCTGCGCCTTAAGGCTGTCGTCAATCGTCTTCTTCTCGCGAATCGCGGCGAGCGTCGAGCCTTGATTTTCGAGGAACTTCAACAGTTCGGCCTCGAAGTTACGGACATCTTCAACCGGGATGTCGTCAACGTAGCCGTTCGACGCGGCCCAGATCACCGCGACCTGTTTCTCGACATCCATCGGCGCGTACTGCGGCTGTTTGAGGACTTCGGTCAAACGCTGACCGCGCGCCAACTGGCGCTGTGTGGCGGCGTCGAGGTCGGAGGCGAACTGGGCGAACGCCGCCATCGCGCGGTACTGCGCGAGTTCCAATCGCAGCGTGCCCGCGATCTGCTTCATCGCCTTGATCTGCGCGTTGCCGCCCACGCGGCTCACCGAATTGCCCACGTTGATCGCGGGACGGATGCCGGCGTTGAACAGGTCCGATTCGAGGAAGATCTGGCCGTCGGTGATCGAAATCACATTGGTCGGGATGTAAGCCGAAATGTCGCCCGCCTGCGTTTCGATCACGGGCAGCGCGGTCAATGAGCCGCCGCCGCGCTCGTCACTGTATTTCGCGGCGCGTTCGAGCAGGCGCGAATGGAGATAGAAGACGTCGCCCGGATAAGCCTCGCGCCCCGGCGGACGGCGCAACAGCAACGAGATTTCGCGGTACGCCGCGGCGTGCTTCGACAGATCGTCGTAGATGAGCAGCACCGCCTTGCCGCGATCCATGAAGTATTCGCCGATGGCGCAACCGCCGTAAGGGGCCAGGTATTGCATCGCCGCAGGCTCCGAAGCCGAAGCCGCGACGATGATCGTGTAACTCATCGCGTCGTATTGTTCGAGCATCGCCTGCACCTGCGCCACGGTCGAAGCCTTCTGGCCGATGGCCACGTAAATGCAGACGACGTCTTTGCCCTTCTGGTTGATGATCGTGTCGAGCGCGACGGCGGTCTTACCGGTCTGCCGGTCGCCGATGATCAACTCGCGTTGGCCGCGCCCGATCGGAATCATCGCGTCAATCGCCTTGATGCCGGTCTGCAAAGGCTCTTTCACCCCCTGGCGGTCAACGATGCCCGGCGCGATGCGCTCAACCGGCATGTAATCTTTGGTAATAATCGGGCCTTTGCCGTCGGCGGGTTGACCGAGCGCGTTGACCACGCGACCGATCATCGCGTCGCCCGCGGGCGCCTCGATGATTCGCTTGGTGCGTTTGACGATGTCGCCTTCCTTGATCGCCTGAAAATCGCCGAGCAACACCGCGCCGACCTTGTCCTCTTCCAGGTTGAGCGCGAGCCCCGACGCGCCCTTCTCGAATTCGAGCAGTTCGCCGGCCATCACTTTTTCGAGGCCGTGGATTTCGGCGATGCCGTCGCCGACTTTGATCACCGTGCCGACTTCGTCCACAGTCACGCCAGTGTCGAAATTTTCGATCTGCCGCCGAATGATTTTGCTTATCTCGTCCGCTCTGATTTCGTTTGCCATATTCTCTCCAGGTGTCAGGTGTGAGGTGTGAGGTGTCAGGTTCCAGCTCCCAGTCTGTGGAACCTCACACCTCACACCTCACACCTAACTAGTTCGCATTCATCAATCTCCGCTTCATTTGCGCCAGTTGATTTTTGATCGAGCCGTCGTAAATCAGGCTGCCGATGCGCGTAACCATCCCACCGATGATCGCGGGGTCGGTTCGGAATTGCAGCCGCACCTCCTTGCCGGTCGTGGCCTTCAACTGGCTCTGCAGCGCCGCCTTCTCCTGATCGCTGACCTCGCGCGCAGTGGTGATCTCAGCCGACACGATGTTCGTGCGCGTGTCGAGTTCGCGAGAGAGAGCCTTCAGCATCTGATCCAGATTGTGCAGGCGCGAATTGTTCAGCAGAACCCGCAGGAAGTTGGCGGTCGTCTGGCGGGGGCTGAACCGGATGAGCAGTTCATTCAGCACGGCGCGTTTGCGTTCAGCCGCGATCACCGGGCTGGAGAACACGTCGCGCAGTTGCGGATGCCCGGCCATCATCCGCTCAAAGCCGCTCAACTCGTATACAACTTCATTCGTTTCACGGCGCTCGACAATGACATCGGCCAGCGCTCGCGCATAACGATTTGCAATTGTGGTTACGCTCATAGGTTAGTGGTTGGTGGTTGGTGGTTGATGGTTGGTGGTTGGTTTAGACGAAAGGCCAACCACCAACCACCAACCACCCCTATTTCACTTTGCTCATCTCCGCGCCTGCGCGCTCGACCAGCCTGGCGTCGTCGGCGGGAGTCATCTCGCGGCGAATCATCTGCTCCGCCAGATCAACGGCTTTCGTGGCGGCGAATTCACGAAGATCGGCCATCGCGACCTGTTTGGCGGCCTCGATTTCCCGCCCGGCCATTTCACGAACCTTTTCAATATCCCTCTTCGCTTCCGTCTCCATTCGCGCGCGTTCGGCGGCCGCTTCCCGGTCGGACTGCGTGTTGATCTCCTGAAGCTCCGCGTCCAGGCGATTCAGTCTCGCGTCAAGCTCCGCCATCTTCGTCGTGGCCTCTCGTTTTTCGCGCGCCGCCTTGTCGAGCGTTTCTCGTACGCTGACCAGGCGCTGACGGAAAAATTCACGCGTCGGTTTGCGCAACAGCAGATATAAAACAGTCAAAAATATGACCAGGTTGAGCAACTTCGGAAAGCCCGTCGGCGAAGTCCAGAAACCACCCGACAGTAGCAATGGGTGGAAGTCGGCGATAAACGCAGGGACAAAAAACGCGAGCGAGCAGTGTTTAGTCATTGGGCTTCAATCCCCTTCCGCGCTGACCGGGCGGCGCAGAATTTGAGAAGAGATAGTAGCGGCCATCGCGCGGGCTTCGTTTTCGAGGTTCTGCGACGCCCGCTCCGCTTGCTTTGCGATCTCCCGCTTGGCGGCGTCAATCTGAGCGGTCGTTTCGGCCTTCACTTCCGCGATCATCCGCTGGCGCGCGAGCGCGGCCTCGCGGCGCTCGGCCTCGAGATGGCGGTACGCCTCGCCGCGAGCCTCGCGCAGTTGAGATTCATAGCGTTTCAGCCGTTCCTCATATTCGGCCAACATCCGCCGCGCAGCGCCAATCTGGCCCGCCCCCAAACGCTCACGCTCATCCAGAACCTGATTGATAGGCTTGAAGAGCGTGCGATTGAGTATGAAGATCAGCAAAAGGATGGAAATGAAAATAAATAGGAACGATCCGTCAATGCTCAGAACGCTTTCCGCAAGAATTAACCCGAAGCTTGGAACTGTCACGGCCGCAGTTAATCCCTCCTCTCTTCCCAAGAGTTTAAAATGCGCCACACAGCCAACTATGGCGATAAAAACCGCTTGTTAGTTAAGTCGAGATAATTAGCACATGATTTCACAAGGTGTCAATGCGTTGAGCATCAGCTTGTTACGGTCAAGGCAGTTTTACTGCTACCGGCGCCGCGCGACTTGCGCGGGCAGTGACTACAAATATCCCGACGACCCGCAAGCCGTAGCGGCTTATACTGAGGTCGAAACGATGAGTGAGTCTCTCACTCCGCAGACGCCCGAAGTGAAAGCAAGACGAAGGCGCTCGGCCAGCAAGGAAGCGAAAATCAAGATGAGGGAAAAGACGGCGAAGAAGAACGCATGGCTTTACTTGCCCCCATCCCAACGAAATCCCCACAATGAACTATGGCGTGTATAAAGCCGCACTGAGTGATCGCGCTCGCCGGAAACGAGCTGTTTGCCGTCGGGCGAGAAAGCGACTGAAAGCACGGGCGACGTGTGCGTGCCAATGCGTGTGACGAGTTTGCGCCCGCCGGCATCCCATAAACAGATCGTCTTGTCGTCGCTCGCCGAGACGACTTCTCGACCATCCGGCGAGAAGGCGACGGATTTGACGCGCGCCGTGTGTCGTCCCAATTCCGCAACCTGGCCGAGCGGCCTGGCGCTCCACAATCGCACGATCCCCTGATCTTCGCCGGTCGCCAGCCATTGACCGTCGGGCGAGAAGCTGACGCTGATGAGATTCGCCGGCGCGATGTCGACAACCCGCCACGTCGCGGTATCCCATAAAAGCAATTTCCCATGCGCATCCGCCAGGGCCATCCATCGCCTATCAACCGAGAAAGAGACGCCATAAATGTTGGCGGCGCTGATCTGCGAGCCGCCAGCATCATAGTGATGGAACCCGACCACTTGGCGACCCGTGGCGCTTTCGTAAACGCCATTCTCCGTCGGGCGCGAACGCAAGCCCCGACAAGCGTGTGGTGTGGCCGATCAACGTAGTCTCTTTGCGCCCGGTCGCGGTGTCCCAGACGATCACCGAACGGTCTTCGCTGGCCGAAGCTATGCGCTTGCCGCCGAGGGAGAACGCTACGGCGCGTACCGAACCGCTGTGCTCGTTGAAGCTGGCCGCTCGCCTGCGCTCGACCATATCCCAGACCAAGACCGCGCCGTCTCCGTGCGTCGAGACCAGCCAGCGGCTGTCGGGAGAAAACGCCAGTCCCCAGACATAAGACGAATATTCCAACGGAGCGATCTTCCGCATCGTGATGGCGTCCCAGGCTTTGATCATCGTTCCGGCCACTAGACAAAAAAATGTGAGACAGAAAAATAGGATCTGTCATTTTTCTGTCTCACATTTTTTTGTCTAGTGGCCGGAACGATGATCAAAGCCGCG
>Ga0187894_10006493_pt1 | contig 11457 bp, 10 predicted proteins | sample GBC1701081metaG_FD_136650 | JGI IMG/M metagenome (GOLD analysis project Ga0187894, IMG submission 136650) | White microbial mat communities from a lava cave in the Kipuka Kanohina Cave System on the Island of Hawaii, USA - GBC170108-1 metaG ...
AGCTGGCGCACGATGGAGGGGCGCGCCAGCAACATGCTGCACGACCCCGTCATCCGCGGCGCGGTGATCAACTCGCGCGATGTCACGGAGCGGAAGACGGCGGAAACGAGACTGCGGCAGCGTCTCGAGTTCGAGCAGCTCATCGCCGACGTCTCCACCAGCCTCGCCAATGCGGATTCGGCCGGGCTCGACGCCGCCATCCACGCCGCGCTCGGGGCGGTCGCGCGCGCGGTCGGGGCGCAGCGCGGCTTCATCGCGATCGTCACGCACGAGCGCGGTAGCAGCTACGTCCGCTACGAGTGGACCGCTGAAGGCCGCGCACCGATCGGCGCCGATCTGCAGAATCTGCAGCCGGAGGTTTATCCCTGGTTTCTGTCGGAGATCGTCTCGCGCGGCTGGGTGGCGCTGGAGAGCACGACGGCGTTGCCTCCGGAAGCGTCCGGCGAGCGCCGTTTGATGGAGTTTCTGAACCTCAAGTCGGGGCGCTCGGTGCGCATGGTCGCCCGCGGCCGCATCCTCGGCTTCATCAACTGCAGCTTCGAGCACGAGCCACCGCGCAGCCTCGAGGAGGATCTCCAGCTCCTGCGCGTGATCGGCGAGATGTGCGCCAACGCCATCGCGCGCCAGCGCGAGGAGAACGCCAAGACCGCGCTGCTCGAGCTGGCGCGGAACCTGGGCGGCACGTTCGACCTGCGCGAGATGCTCGGCCCGGCGCAGAAGACAATCGCCGCTTCGCTCCCGTGCGATCGCGTCGCGGTCTATCACGTCAGCGAAGGCGGTGAGTCCTTCGAGGTGATCGCCGCGTACGGCTTCGAGGAGGTCGGCTTCGCCCGCATCGCCTCGTTCTCGGGCGGCCATCCGCTGCGCGACGTCCTGCGCCACGGGAAGCTCGCCGTGAGCCAGGCACCCGACGATCAGGACTGGTTCACGCCGGAGATTCTCGCCGGTGCCGACGTCGGACCCTGGGCACTCGCGCCGCTGATGGTGCGGGGCGAGTTGCGCGGCATGGTCGGTGTCGGCCGACGCCCCGGCACCCGGCCCTTCAGCACCGCCGAGATCGAGCTGTTCGAAGGCATGGCGCGGCAGATCTCGCTCGCCGTGCGTGCCTCCGAGATGTACCAGAGCAAGGAAGCCGAAGCCGCCGTGGCCTCGGCTCTGGCGCGGCTCGGACGCGAGCTGATCTCGTCGCTCGACCAGCCGGTGCTGCTCGAACGGCTGACGCGGCTGACGGCCGAAGTGTTCGGCTACGACGTCAGCAGCACCTATCTCTGGCGCGACGAAGACCAGGCCTTCATCGGCATGGCCGGGCACGGCTATTCGCGCGAGGAGGCGGAGGCAATCCGCGTGGTGCGGCTGAAGAAGTCGATGGTGGCCGCGCTCTTGGCACGCCTCGAGAACGAGGACGTGGTGCAGCTCGTCGGCGGTGAAGGCCTCGCACTGTTCCCGCGCGAGTTGGTGCGCCGCAGCAAGCTCAAGTCGGCAGTCTACATCGCCCTGCGCCGCGGCAGCGAAGTCGTCGGGGCGTTGATGGCGGGAAGCCGATCCAACGCGCAGCCGTTCGGTGCCGACGAGCTGCGTATCGCGCGCGGCATCGGCCAGCTGGCCTCGCTGGCGCTCGCGAACACACGCGTGGTCGACGAGCTCGAGCGGCTGAGCCGGCTCAAGTCCGACTTCGTCGCCACCATGTCGCACGAGCTGCGCACTCCGTTGAACGTCATCATGGGCTACAATGACCTGCTGCTCGACGGCGCCTTCGGTGAGATGCCCCAGGACCAGAACGAGGTCGTCGATCGCATGAAACGCAGCGCCGGCGAGCTGCTCGAGCTGATCAACGCGACCCTCGACGTGAGCCGCTTGGACAGCGGCCGCCTCCCGGTGGACCGCAGCCGCGTGGCGTTGCCCGACCTGCTCGCCGAGATCGAAGTCGAAACGCGACAGATGCGGCCCAAGAACGGCGTGTGCGTGCAGTGGGAACGCGAGCCGAATTTGCCGCCGCTGTTCAGCGATGCGGTGAAGATCAAGGTCATCGTCAAGAACCTGGTCGGCAACGCGCTCAAATTCACCGACTCGGGCAGCGTCCGCGTCGCCGCGCGGTGCGCGTCCGGCGGCGTCGAGATCTCCGTCGCCGATACCGGCATCGGCATCTCGCGCGAGTCACAGGCCGTCATCTTCGAGGCCTTCCGCCAGGCGGATGGCTCGGCGACACGGCGACACGGCGGGGTGGGACTCGGTCTCTACATCGTCCGCCGTCTCCTCGATCTGCTCGGCGGGACGATCTCGCTCGAGAGCGAGCTGCACCAGGGCTCGACCTTTCGCATCTGGCTGCCGATCGACGACGAAGCGGGACTGCACCCTTCGTCCTGACCTGGGACCTGGGACTAGGGACCTGGGACTACTTCCACTTGATGCTGCAGCCGATGCTCGCCTTCTGCTCCGCGGCGGTGGCCTTGCCGGCGAGGATGGCGGCGGCGGCGGCGCGGAGATCCGCGCCGGTCACCGGTAGGCCGTTGCCGGGACGGCTGCCGTCGAACTGACCGCGGTAGGCGAGACGGCGGGCGCGATCGTAGAGAAAGAAGTCGGGAGTACAGGCGGCGCTGTAAGCGCGCGCGACTTCCTGGGACTCGTCGAACAGATACGGGAAGGTGTAGCCCGCCGCGGCGCTCTCGCGCGCCATCATCTCCGGCCGGTCATCCGGATAGGCGCGGACGTCGTTCGAGTTGATCGCGACGATGGCGAGGCCCTTGGCGGCATAGTCGCGCCCGAACTGCGCCAGTCCGCCGCGGATGTGCTTCACGTACGGACAGTGGTTGCAGATGAACATCACGAGCAGCCCCGGTACTGCGCCGTAGTCCTCCAACGCAAACACCTTCCCGCTCGGGTCCGGAAGACGAAAGCGAGGTGCCGGTGTCCCCAGCGCAACCATCGAGGAGGGAGTCGCGGCCATGGCGCCGCGGACGATAGACCTGCAGGCGATGGGTTGGAAGGCCCCCTCTCGTGTCCTTCCTTGGTCACGAGAGAGGGTTCGGGGGGAGGAGTTCAGGACGAGTCGCGCGCGCCGAAACGCACGGACTCGATGGCGGCATCGACGTTTCTGCTCGACGGTATCGAGCGGCGCGATGCTGGGGTGGGAGAAGACATGGTCACCTGAGGGTGCAAGGACGAGACCAGCGTCGGGCGAACGGCGGGTGAAGATCCGCTGTTCTCCGCCGCTGTCCGCCGTCCGACACATCTCCCATGGCACTCATCCTGCTGACCAACACCGATCAGGCCCTTCGATGCGTTCGTTCAGACCCGCTTTTCGCTTCGGTGGCGCGATCCAAACGCGCGCCACGACTAAAGCTTCTCGTATTTTGGAGGCTTGTCTCTCGGGTCGAGTGAGGCCGTTTCGAGCTGCTCAACCGGAGGTCAGCGGGGCACGACGCTGCCCGGTTCGTGGGCAAGCTCGGTTGACGCCGGCATCAGCCGCACGCGTTCAAACGATCTCGGCCACTGATCGGTAATCATGGGAACGGGCATGGAGACGAAGCAACTTCGCACCTTCCTCACCATCGTCGACACCGAGAGCTTCACCCGCGCCGGCAGGCGCCTCGGTCTCAGCCAATCGGCGATCAGCCAGCAGATCGGCGCACTCGAGCGCCAACTCGGAGTGAAGCTACTGCGCCGCACGGGCACCGGGGCCAAGCCGAGCGCCGCGGGCGAGATCCTGGTTCACTACGCGCGCCAGGTCGTGCGCAAGATCGACGAGGCACAGCGCGTCCTCGCCGACTTCGAATCGAACGGCGCCGGCGTGCTCCGGATCGGCGCCGGCGGCGCCGCCTGTCACTTTCTGCTGCCGAGCATCCTCAAGGAGCTGCGCAGCGACTACCCGAAGGTCGATCTCCAGGTCGTAAGCGGGCCGACGCAGACGACGGTGGAGCGGCTGCTCGACGGCGAGCTCGACCTCGGCGTGCTCACCATGCCGGTAGTGCACAACCGACTGCGCGTTCTTCCTCTCGGCCGCGATGAACTCGTCGCCATCGTCGGCACCGATCACCCGTGGAGCGCGCGCCGCCGCGTGCAGGCGGAGGACTTCGCCGAGCAGCCCTTGCTGATCTACGAGCGGCGGAGTCAGACCTTCCGCCTGATCGAACGGGTACTACTCGAGGCCGGCGTCTTCCCCCAGGTCTCGATGGAGATGGATCACCTCGAGGCGGTGACCGCCATGGTGCGGGACGGCCTCGGCGTCGCCATCGTGCCGCGCTGGACGATCCGCGACGAGATCGCGAATGCCCAGCTGGTTGCCTTGCCGATTGGCAAGGTCGGCCTCACCCGCGCCTGGGGTTTGGGAACGGTCGAGCAGGATCACCAACCGCAGGCGATGAAGACCTTCGTCCGCCTCTGCACCGATCGCCTACCCGCGATTCTCTCAGGCGATTCCGACGCCGAGCCGATCCCCTTGGCCGCCACCGGCTTGCCGAGCCGAGCGGACAAGATTTGACATCACCGGCCCGCTGAGCGCGGCCATACCCGCGCCAACGGGTCGTGGGTCGCGACCCGCTGCATGGCATGGCGCGTGCTCCCTGGCCCGTGGAGGGGCAGTACAGGGTGCACTCGTCTTCACGGGAACGCGGGCAGGACTACTGCCTCTCGATTTGCGGCGACAAGATCTTTGCGATTCCGCTTGCCGATCTGTTCAAGGTGATCCGCCTCAGCGAGTGCGCTCGGCGCGATGACCTGCCGGCACCGCTGATCGGAGCCGCGCCCCTCGGCGAGAAGCGTGTCCCGGTCGCGCGCCTGGAAACTTGGCTCGACGGGCTCGCGGCGAACAGCGGTACCAGCGAGCACGTTCTGTTGATCGACACCGGCGACGGCCCTCTCGGGCTCGCCGTGGATCGGGTTCACGGTATCGCCGCGATTCCCGCCGGCGATACCCAGCCACCGACACCGATCGATCCGGCTGTCATCGGCGCCCTGGCGCGGCACGGCTCGCACGCGGTGTACGTTCTCGCCGCGCGCGCGTTCGCACCCGAGGCGCGGAGCTGGCGCGACCAGGCGAGCACACTTGTCGCGGCGAGCCGCGCGCGCGCGCCTTCCGGCTCCGCGCGACGGAGCGCGTTCTGCTTCTTCCGGCGGCGCGGGCGGGACTTCGCCGTCCCCGTGCTGGCGGCGCGCGAGGTTGTCGGGGGCGAGGCTCTGACGCCGGTGCCGCAGGCACCGGACCACGTCCTCGGCGTCGTCAACCTGCGCGGCAACCTGCTTGCGCTGATCAACCCCGACCAGTTTCTCGGTTTGCCCGTGAGCGCGGCGACGGCGACCTACGAAGCGCTGGTGCTGGAAAGCGACGACGTGCAGGTCGGCTTTCTGGTCGACCGCGTCGGCGATATCGCCACGATCGACCTCGATCAGATCCGGCCGCCGAGCGCCGCGCTCGGCGGAGTCTGCCGCGGCGTCTGGCCGACGCCGGCGGGCGAGGTGCAGGTGCTCGATGTCGACGTTCTCGTCGCGAGCGCGACGAGCGCCACGGCCAAGAGCTTTGCGCGATCGCTGCCGGCCTGGAGCGGTCTCGAGGAGGGCAGCGATGGCGTCGCCAACGTCGCGTCCTGAAAACCTCGCGGCGGAGTCGGCCGCGCGCAACGGCACGACCACACTCAAGCTGCTCGATCGTCGCCCGCCGCCTCCGCGCGAGTCGTCCCTGCGGCGCGAGGAAGGGCGTCCGGCGGCGCCCCGAGCCAATCCGCTCGATGCCCGCCGCGCGCACGAGTCGTCTATGCTGCCGACCTCGGTCGTGCCTCGCATCGCGCTCTTGCACTGGGCGCAACTCGCCCTGACGCTCACCGGCATAGCTTCGCTCGGCCTGCTCGCCGTCGCGGCGGTGCCGGGATGGGTGTCGCCCGCGATCCTCGCCGCCTGCATCCTGGTCAACTTCTATCTCGTCTGGACTTTCACCCGGCCGCTCACCGCAATCGCGGCCACGGCCCGCGCTTTGGCGATGGGCGATTTCAGCGCACGCGCGCCGGCGGGCGACGCCGGTGAGCTCGCCGACCTCGCGCGCGCGCTCAACGGACTGCTCGACGAACGCGCGTCGACGATCGCACAGAACAGCGAGCAACAGCAGCGCCTTCAGAACGACATCCACGATCTCGCCGTGGTGGCGGCAGCCGCCGCGTCAGGCGACCTTTCGCAGCGCGGCTCGGTGCAGGGCGGTTCGCTGCTCAAGCTTGCCGACGAGCTGAACGCAGCGCTCGACACCTTCAGCCAACTCGTTCACGCCGTGCGCGTCGGATCGGCGGCGATGGTCGACGTCATCTCGCAAACCCACGAGTTGGCCCAGCTCCTCCAGCACGACGCGACCAACCAGGGCGGCGCGGTCGACAGCGGCGCGAGCTTCCTCAAGAGCGTTTGCGAGCGCTCCGCGTCGATGAACGAGAACGCGCAGGCGAGCGGCGATGGAATTCGCCGCACCGGTGAGGCCGCCGAGGAAGGCGGCCGGGCCGTGCACCGCCTCACCGAGGCGATGCTGCAGACGCGTCAGGGCGCGCAGGCCTCCACCGCCAAGATCAAGCGGCTGGGCGAGCGCGCCGCCGAAAGCGCCGGCATCGCCGCTGTCATCTCGCGCATCTCGGCGCAGACCAACGTGCTCGCTTTGAACGCTGCCATCGAGGCTTCGCGCGCGGGCGAGCAGGGAATCGGGTTCACGGTCGTCGCCGGCGAGGTGCGCAAGCTGGCAGACGACTGCGAGGAGGCGGCGCAGGAGATCACCCGCCTCATCGCCGCGATCCAGTCGGAGAGCGGCGAAGCCGTCCTCGATCTGGAGAGGCAGGCCGATCAGGTCGAGCAGCAGGCGCATCTCGCGGGCGATGCCGGCGCCACTCTCGAGCGCATCGTCGCCACGGCGCAGAGGAGCTTTCGCTTCGTCGACGAGATCGCCGCGGGCTCGCAGCAGCAGTCGACGGAGGCCGCGGCGCTACGCGAAGCGATGCAGGGCGCCGGCCAGACGGCGCGCGCGATGCAACAAGCCGCCGAACGGGCGCAGACCGCGCTCGAGGCGCTGCATGCCGCCGCGGCGGAGCTCGCTCGCCGCGTCGCCGGGTTCAAGAGCGAGACGGAGGGTGGGAGCGGCGACGGCGGCAGGAAGTGATGGCCGCCGCGATCGATCCCGAACTGCTCGAAGCGTTCCTCGCCGAATCCAGCGACGGACTGGAACAGAGCGAGCGGTGGCTGCTCGATCTCGAGCGACAACCGCACAACGAAGGCGCACTGCGCGGGCTGGTGCAGCTCTTCCACACGCTCAAGGGCGCTGCCGCGGCGGTCGGCCTCAGCGATGTAGCGACGCATCTGCACTACGGCGAATCGCTGCTCCAGGACGTCTTCAGCGACACGGTCGAGATCTAGCCGAGCCGGCTGGTCGACTTCCTGTTCCGCTTCGACGACACGCTGAAGGAGCTGATCGCGCAAGTCGGCGGTGTCGAGGTCGAGCCTGCTACGCGCGCCGGCGGCGAGGGCGACTCCTCTGGACCGGCAGCGGCAACGGCTGGCGACCACGACGCACAGGAGCTCGACCCCGCCATCCTGCGCGTGCCGACTGCGAGAGTCGAAGCGCTGCTCCAGCGCGCCGGCGAGCTGCTGGCGCAACGCTCGCGCCTGGAGAGATCGGCGCGCACGTTCCTCAACGTCGAGCGCAAGCTCTCGGGAGCACGGCGGCGGCTGGGCTCGGCGCTGGAGGTGCTGCGCGAGCGCGGTGAATCGTCTGAGCTGTTTCACGGCGTCGTCGAGGCCACGGCCGAAACGCGCGAGAGCACCCGCGAGCTGAGCCACCTCGTGCGCGAGCTCGGCCTGCAACTGACGCAGATGTCGCAGATGTCGGCGCACCTGCAGCGCCAGATCACGCGCCTGCGCCTAGTGCCGCTGCACACCCTTTTCCACCGCTTGGCGCGCGAGGCGCGCGCGGCGGCCGCGGCGGAAGGCAAGCAGGTCGAAATCGAGCTGCACGGCGGCGACGTACAGACCGATCGGCTCGTCGCCGACGCCCTCTACCCAGCTCTCCTCCAGCTCGTGCGCAACGCGGTCGCGCACGGCATCGAGCTGCCCGAGGAGCGCGAGCTGCGCGGCAAGTCGCGCACGGGCAGAATTCGAATCGCGGCGCGCCCGCGCGCCAGCCGCGTCGTGTTCGACGTCACCGACGACGGTGCCGGCCTCAACGACGAGGCGATTCTCGCCAAGGCGCGGGCGCACGACCTCGTACCGCCCGGCTCGATGCCGCGGCGTGAGCAGCTTCTGTCGCTGATCTTCCGCCCCGGCTTCAGTACCGCCGACTCCGCCGGCGCGACCGGCGCGCGCGGCATCGGTCTCGATCAGGTGGCGCGCGAAGTTGCCGCGCTCAAGGGCACGGTCGGCGCGGATTCGGCGATGGGCAACGGCACGACGTTCCAGATCGCCGTGCCTGCGACCGCTTCGATCGAGGAGGTCGTCTTCGTCGAGGTGGGCCAGCAGCTCTACGCGCTGCCGACGGACTGCATCGAGCAGTCGCAGTTGCTCGACGGCAGCGAGTTGGAGGGCATCCGCCGCGCTCGCACCTACGGCTTGCGGGGTGAGGAGATCCCGGCGCTGCTATTGGCGCCGATGGTGAGCGAGCCGATCGCCGCCGGCGGCGGCGCGGTGATCGTCCTGCGCGCCCGGGAGCGGATGTTGGCGCTGGTGGTGCAGCGCGTGCGCGGACGGGAGGACGTCATCGTGCGTCCGCTCGGGCGCGTACTCGCCGCGCACCCCTTTTTCTCCGGCGCCACCGTCTCGGCTTCCGGGCAGGTGATCTTCGTGATCAACGGGCTGCGCCTCTTCGACGTCCTCGCCCACACCGCGCGCGCCGCCGAAGCGCCCGAGGAGCCGGTGGCGGCCGTCGATCTCCCGTTGCGCGGGGTGCTCCTGGTCGACGACTCGAAGAGCATCCGCAAGCTGGCGTCGCAGTTCCTCAGCGCCGGACACTTCGACACCGAGACCGCGTTCGACGGCGTCGACGCCCTCGACAAGCTCGTCGCCGCGCGCTTCCGGGTGGTGGTCACCGATCTCGAGATGCCGCGCCTGCACGGCTACGAACTGCTCGCCGCGATCAAGCGCGATCCGCGCTGGTCGCACCTGCCGGTGATCGTCTGCACCTCGCGCAGCAGCGACGAGCATCGCCGGCGCGCCTTCGATCTCGGCGCCGACGGCTACATCACGAAGCCGTTCACGCGCGAGCAACTCTGTCGCGAAGTGGAGCGCGTCTCCGCCGACGCGGCTCCGGCGCACGACGGCTAGCTAGACTGCGTCGCGTCCGGCCCAGCGCGCCGCAATCGCGCCGAGCGAGTAGAGCAGCACCAGCGCGTAGAGCACGCCGAGGAAGTCGCGGCTCAGCAGGTGAATGGCCGCGGCGTCGTTGTAGGTCAGTACGCCGACGAGCACGTAGTTGCCGACGCCGCCCCAATGGCCGAAGCGACTGGCGATCAGACTGGGCCGCGCCCGCGTGCGCCGCAGAGAGTCGACGACGTAGTAGGCGAAGGAGACACCGATCGCGGCGGGCACCCACCAAGGGGCCAGGTCGACGGCGACGGCGGTGACCAGCGCGCCTTCGATGAAGAGGATGTCGGCGCCGTTGTCCCAGAAACGTCCGCGGTCGCTGGCCCGGCCGGCACGGCGCGCGAGCGGCCCATCGAAGTAGTCCGAGGCGGCGATGACGGCGAAGAGCAGTCCGGCCGCCCAACCCGCGCCCCGATCACCGCCGACACCCGCGGCAAAGCTCCAGAGGAAGGGCAGCGTCAGTGCCAGCCGCCCGAGAGTGAGCAGATCGCCGGCGTGCCATCGCCGCGGCGCCAACTTCATCCCTCGTGCGCCAACGCCTGGCGCACCCCGACCACATCGGCGCTGACGGCGCGGCTCTCCTCACAGACACGCTCGGCAGAGGCCGCCCAGGTCTCCTGATTCACACGCGAGCGGTCGAAGAGCTGGAGCAGCGCCTCGTAGCGCTGCAACACCTTGTCGAACGCGGCGTAAGACGACTGCTCGCGGCGAGAGGCGAACTGCTGCTCGACCTCGCGCGCGCGCTTGGCGGGATAGACGAACTCGCCGATCGTCTCCGAGGCCGGCGCCGGGCCGCCGGTCAGGCCGCACATCTTCGCCGCCATCGAATCAAGGACCTCGAGATGGATCTCGAGCACGCGCGCGTAGCCGCGCCACAGGCATCCCTGAACCAGGATCAGCGCCACCACCGCCACCCGCGCGCGCATGCGCCGCAACATACTCGGGACGCGCCTCCCGTTCTACTTTGAGGCCGTCGAGCCCAGTCCCCGCATGCGCGCGGCACCTAGCTGCTTTCCCTCTTGCGCAACTCGTATAACGCCGCTATACAACTGGCCGATGGCGATGGCGGAGACTTCCGGGCGCGTCGGGCGCGACCGCGCCGCCCAGGCGACGCAGCGCCGCATCCTGGGAGTGGTCGAGAGGCTCTTGGCCCAGGGCGGTGCCGAGGCGGTATCGATCCGCGAGGTCTGCCTGCGCGCCGGCGTCACCGCGCCGACCGTGTACCACCACTTCGGCGACAAGCAGTCGCTCGTCGACCGCGTCATCGACGAGTGCTTCCTCGAGTTCGACCGCAGCTTCCTGCGGCGCCGCATGCCGGCGGACCCGGTGGAAGCGCTGCGCGCCGGCTTCGACCGCTACGTCGCCTACGGCATCGAGCATCCGAGCCACTATCGCGTCATCTTCCAGCACCGCGCCGCGCGCCCCACCGCGGCCGGCGTCGGCTCCTACGAGAAACTGCGCGCCGCTGTGGCGCGCATCGCCGCTGTCGGCCGCCTGCGCACCACTGTCGACGAGGGCGCTTTCGTCTTCTGGAGCACGGCGCACGGAATCACGTCGCTGCTGATCAACGGCTTCCAACCGCCGGGCGAGAGCGCCGCGCTCGTGCGCGACGCGCTCATCGACCGCCTCACCCTTCCCGCCTCGGGAAAGAAGAAAACTCAAACGTCGGAGGTGACCCATGCCGCTCGAAAGTGAAGTGAACCCCTTCTTGCAGGGCAACTTCGGTCCGTACCGCCACGAGGGCGACCACGCCGGCCTCAAGGTGATCGGCGAGATCCCGCGCGAGATCAACGGCACGTACTACCGCAACGGGCCGAATCCGGCGCTCGAGCCGAAGGGCAAGTACCACTGGTTTGACGGTGACGGCATGATCCACGCCGTGACCCTGAACGACGGCGTCGCCCGCTACTCGAATCGCTGGGTCCACAGCAAGGGCCTCGAGGAGGAGATGACGGCGGGCAAAGCGCTGTATCCCGGACTGCGCGACGTCACCGAGCTCACCGAAGCGCCGAACTTCAAGAACACCGGCAACACCAACATCATCCAACATGCCGGCAAGCTGCTCGCCCTGATGGAGGGAGCCTTGCCGACGCAGATGGAGCAGCGCTCGCTCCAGACGATCGGCGAGTACGACTTCGCCGGCAAGCT
>Ga0187894_10006494_pt1 | contig 11455 bp, 13 predicted proteins | sample GBC1701081metaG_FD_136650 | JGI IMG/M metagenome (GOLD analysis project Ga0187894, IMG submission 136650) | White microbial mat communities from a lava cave in the Kipuka Kanohina Cave System on the Island of Hawaii, USA - GBC170108-1 metaG ...
GAACATGAAGCCGCGCGCGGTGTTGATGAAGTCCGCGCCGGTCGCGAGCGCCCAGGCGGCGCGCGCGGAGGTGACGATCTTCCCGGAAGCCACCACGCGGACGCGCTGCTTCAAGCCGGCTTCGATCAGGGCATCGACCACGCGCGGCAGCGCCTCGTCGATCGACAGGCTCATGTGGTCGGCGAGCGCCTGCGGCGCGGCGCCCGAGCCGCCCTCGCCGCCGTCGATGGCGAGGAAATCGGGCGCGAATTCCAGGCCGCGGCGCAGCACCGCGTCGTTCAGCTCGTTCATGAAGCGCCAGCCGCCGATCGCGGTCTTGACGCCGACCGGCCGGCCGGTGAGCTCGCGCACATAGGCGATCTTGTCGAGCAACTCGTTGATGTTCGAGATGTCGCGGTGGCGGTTGGGGCTGATCGAATCGCGACCCTCGGGAATGCCGCGGATCTGGGCGATCTCGGCGGTCACCTTCCTGGCCGGCAGCACCCCGCCCTTGCCCGGCTTGGCGCCCTGCGAGAGCTTGATCTCGAACGCCTTCACCACCTTGGCCAGTTCGGTGAGGCGGTCCGGGTTCAGGTTGCCTTGCGCGTCGCGCACCCCGTACTTGGCGGTGCCGATCTGCATGATGACGTCGCAGCCCCCCTCGAGGTGGTGCGGCGACAGGCCGCCCTCGCCGGTATCCATCCAGCAGCCGGCGACTGCTGCGCCGCGCGACAGCGACCTGACCGCGGGCGCCGAGATCGCGCCGAAGCTCATGCCGCTGATGTTGACCAGCGACCGAGCCTCGAACGGCATCTTCGCGTAGCCCTCGCCCAGGATCAGCGCCGGCGTCGGCAGGCGCTCTTCCTCCAGTACCGGGAACGGATGGTTGACGAAGATCAGCGCACCGGACTCGTGCAGGTCGTAGGTCGAGCCGAAGCCGATCACGCCGCCCTCGTTCTTCGCCAGCCGGTACACCCAGCCGCGCGTGGCGCGGTTGAACGGCATCTCGTCGCGGTCGCCGGCGAAGAAGTACTGCCGGAAGTACTCGCCCAGCTCCTCGAGCAAATAGCGCAGCCGGCCGATCACCGGGTAGTTGCGCAGCACCCCGTGCTTCTTCTGCGTGATGTCGCGGATGAAGGTGAACACCAGCAGCCCGATCAGCAAGAAGCCGACCAGAGTGCCGATTCCGTACGACAGAATGCCCATCAAATCCATCGGCCTGTCCCCCCGGCCGATATGATAGGCGATAAAGCTGCTCTAGGATTTCAGCTTGCGTACGACGTTGAAGATCTGCAAGGCATGGTGCTTCGCGTTCACGCCGTAGTCGGCGTGGCGGATGACGCCCTTCTTGTCGATCACAAAGGTGGAGCGCACCAGGCACAGGCGGCGCACGCCGTCCAGTTCCTTCTCCTGCAGCACGCCGTAGCGCCGGCAGACCTCGCCCTCGGGGTCCGACAGCAGCCGGATCGACAGGCCGTTCTTGTCGCGGAAGTCCGCGTGCGTCAGGCAATCGTCGCGCGAGACGCCGAGGATCACGCAGTTGCAGCGCCCGAACTCGCCCTCGTGGTCGGAGAACTCCGCCGCCTGCTGGGTGCAGACCGGCGTGTTGTCGCGCGGGTAGAAGTACAGCACGATGTTCTTCTTGCCGAGGAACGACGACAGTTCCACCGTCTCCATGTCGGAGTCCGGCAAGGTGAACTCCGGCGCGCTTTGTCCCGGTTGCAGCATGGCGGTCGTCGAGAAAATTTTATTCCCGCACCGCGCTTTGACAAGCCCCGCGCGTCGGATTTGTCGCGCTGCTGCCACAAGCGGCGCCGATATAATCAATCGATGGAAGAAGCGCCGCTAGGGGGCTTGTCGCCGCAGGTTTTTTTGCGCAGGCACTGGCAGAAGCGCCCGCTTCTCGTGCGTGGCGCCCTGCCCGGTTTCCGCGGCGTAATCGAAAAGCGTGCGCTATTCGCCCTCGCCGGGCGGGGCGACGTCGAGTCCCGGCTGGTGCGCCGTGTCCGTGCACGAGACCGCGTCAGGCGCGGCGGCAACGGCTGGCGCGTCGAGCATGGGCCGCTGTCGGCCGCGGCCTTCGCCCGCTTGCGCGGCAAGCGCGACTGGACGCTGCTGGTGAACGGCGTCAACCACCATCGCGCCGAGGCCGAGCGGCTGCTGCGCCGCTTTGCCTTCATTCCGCAGGCGCGCCTGGACGACGTGATGGTCAGCTATGCGGCACCGGGCGGCGGCGTCGGGCCCCATGCCGACTCCTACGATGTGTTCCTCGTGCAGGGAGCCGGGCGCCGCGTCTGGCGGCTGGCGCGGCCGCGGCGCTTCAGCGAGGTGCCGGATGCGCCGCTGCGGCAGATCGCCGGTTTTCGCGCCGACGAGGAACTGCTGGCGGAACCCGGCGACATCCTCTACCTGCCGCCGGGCTGGGGTCATGACGGCGTCGCACTCGAGGACTGCCATACCTGCTCGGTCGGCTTTCGCGCGCCGCGCGGCGCGGAACTGGCGGCGGCATTCCTCGATTTCCTGCACGAACGCGGCCTGCGCGACGCGGCGTACCGCGACCCCGGACTACGCCCTGCCGCGCATCCGGCGCGCATCTCGGGCGGACTGCTGGCATTCGCGGAACGCGAGCTGGGGCGGATACGCTGGGGACATGGCGAGGTGGCCGAGTTCCTCGGCCGCTACCTGAGCACGCCAAAGCCGAACGTGGTGTTTTCGCGGCCGCGTCGCCGCCGCGCCCGGACGCTGCAGGGCAGGACGGCCCTGCTTGACCCCAAGACCCAGCTCCTTTACCTCGGCGCCCGGTTTTTCATCAACGGCGATTCTTTCTCGCCGCGCCCCGCCCAGCGTTTCATGCTTGCGGCATTGGCCGACCGCCGGATGGCTTCCGGCGCGGCACTTGCCCGAGCCGGTCTCGCCGGTCTAATCTGCGAATGGCAGCAGGCGGGCCTTCTGACCCTCGCGCCGCGGACATGAACGAACAGGACACCGCGAAGACGGAGTACGAGCGTTTCGACGACGAGGCGAGTTTCCAGATCGCCGTCGACCGGCTGCTCGAGCAGCCGGGGCGCGAGCTGCGGGTGTTCGAGCCAGACCTCGCGGCGCTGCGCCTGAACTCACCGCCGCGCGTAGCGCTGCTGGAGCGTTTCCTGCGCGGCAGCCGCACCCGCCGGCTGCAGATCGCGGTGCACGACACCGAGCACCTCACGCGCTATTGCCCCCGCATGATGGAATTACTGAAGCTCTTCAACCATGCGATCCAGATCTACCGCACGGACGAGGGGATCCGAAGCTTGCAGGATGCTTTCATGGTTCTGGACGCGGCCCACTACCTGCGTCGTCCGGTGGCGACGCGGTACCGGGGCGCCATCGGCCTGAACGACGAAACCGAGGCGCTTGCCATGCGATCGCGCTTTCTGGAAATCTGGAGTGCTTCTTTCCCCGGCGTTTCGAGCACCACCGTCGGCCTGTAGCGGCGGCGCTGCTATAATGCGCGCGCAGCGACCTGCTGCAGTACGCCTGCAATCACTCCGAATCGAAAGGGAAAGAGCATGAACAAAGCATTGCTGATCGCGGCAGCTGCCGCCGTCGCGCTTGCCGCCTGCGGCAAGGAAGAACCGAAGAAACCTGCTCCGGCGCCTGCGCCGGCCGCCGCTCCCGCGCCGGCTCCGGCCGCTGCGCCCGCGCCGGCTCCGGCTCCGGCCGCCGCACCGGCCGCCGCTCCGGCGGACGAGAAGAAGGACGCGCCGAAGGCGGAGGAAAAGAAGGACGAGCCGAAGAAGTAAGGCAGCAAGCCGGACATTTCCGGCTTCGGCGACGGCGGCGTCCCGCGAGGGAAGCCGCCGTTTCTGTTTCAGCCGCCGCTAACGCAGCTCGCGCCAGCCGAAGCCGTCTTCCTGCGTGGCGACGCCGACCAAGTCCGGCGCGCAGCCCAGCGCGCGGGCGAGCGCTTCGCGCGCCAGCTCCGGACGGTTGTTGTGCTGCGAGAGGTGGGCCGCGATCACGTGCTTGAGCCGCGAGCGGTCTAGCGCGCCGAGCATCTGCTCGGCCTGGCGGTTGGAGAGATGGCCGAACGGCCCGGTGATGCGCTCCTTCAGCCACTTGGGGTAATCGCCGCCCCAGATCATGTCGGCGTCGTGGTTGCATTCCAGCACCAGCGCATCGCAACCCGACAGCGTGGCCTCGACATGCGCGGTGCTGGTCCCGATATCGGTCAGCACGCCGAGGCGGGCCGTGCCGTCCGACAGCACGAACTGGACCGGCTCGCGCGCGTCGTGCGGCACCGTATAGGGCTGCACCTGCAAGGCGCCGATCGCGAACTCGCTGCGGCCTTCGATGCTCCGGGTCTGCACTTCCCCCGGCAGCTTGCCCGCCTCTGCCAGCGCGGCCTGCGTGCCGTAGGTCAGCCACACCGGCAGCCGGTGCTGGGCCGCGAAGGGATAGGCCTGGCCGGCGTGGTCGTCGTGCTCGTGCGTCACCAGGATCGCCGAGATGTCGGCGGGCGCCAGGCCGATGCGCGCCAGCCGACGCTCCGTCTCCCTGGGCGACAGGCCGCAATCGAGCAGCACGCGGCTCGCCCCGCTTCCCGAACCGGCCTCCGCCACCAGGCAGTTGCCCTTGGATCCGCTTCCGATGGAAGCAAACCGAAAGGTCACCTCAGCTGCTCGTGCAGCAGCGCGACGATGCGGCGGGTGGTCTGGGTGTTCGCCTGCGCGCCGTCCTTGTTGAGGACCTGAACCACGCACTTGCCGGCGAACTGTCGGATGTGGACGCGATACTGCTCGGCCTTGACGGCGTTGTCGCTCGACTTCCAGAACTGCAGCTTCGCCAGCAGGCCGCGCTCGCCGTCCTTGCGCGCCATGTCCGAGGCGTCGGTGTCCGCGTAGCGCACGAAGTACTGGCCCTTGTGGCGGTCGCGGTCCTCGACCGTGAAGCCGACGCGGTCGAGCGCGAGCCCGACGCGGCGCCAGGTCCGGTCGAAAGGCTCGAACACCTCTAGCGTCTCGAAGCCGCCGATGCCGGGCGCGATCGCGGCCCGCGCCGGCGCCGGCGTGCTGGTCGCCACCAGCTGCTTCGCCTTCTCCTCCTGCGTGCCGAGGCGCACCATCAGGCGCCGCAGGAATTCGGCCTCCAGCTCGGCGTCCGGATTGCGCGGCTGCCAACTGCTCTGCTGCCGCTGCGCGTCCTGGAACACCTCGATCATGCCGCGGTGGCTGATGTAGATCTCGCTGCCGCCCTCCTCGTTGCGCTCCAGGCGGGTGCGGAACTTGTCGCGTTCGGCCGTCGAGTAGAGCTGGTCGATCAGCTTGCCGATCATGTTGCGGATCCAGTCCTGCGGGATCTTGGCGCGGTTCTCGGCCCAGTCGGTCTCCATCACGCCCGCCTCGGGCAGGTTGAGGGCGAGCAGGAAGCCGTTCTCCTGCCAGAAATCGCGCACCAGCGGCCAGAGCTTCTCCGGCGGCTCGTTCACCACCAGCCAGCGCTGCGTGCCGGCGCGGTCGATGCGCATGTTCTCGATCGAGGGCAGCACGCCGGTCTGCAGCGCGCCGGTCTTCGCCTGCTTGTCGCGGTCGGCCTGGTAGCCCGACAGAGTCGCCGTGCTCTTGCCCGTGTCGGGCACGATGTAGCGGTTGTCGCGCGCCGGCGTGGTCAGGTCGGGCGGGATCTCGAGCGTCGGCAGCTGGCCGGCCGACTTGTAGTCCACCTTCTTCGCTTCGAGGATCGAGGTGGCGGTGCTGCAGGCGCCCAGCGCGGCGGCCACGGCGGCAAGCAGCGCGAGCCTGCCGGCGCGACTTGCGGCCTTGCTCCTCATGCGCGCTTTTCCACCATGCGCAAGGGCAGCGTCACGCCGGCCTCCGCCATCGCCTCGCGCACCGCTTCGTGGCTGCGTTCCGACAGCGGCACCATCGGCAGCCGCAGGCCGGGCTCGATCAGGCCCATCTGGGCCATCGCCCACTTCGCCGGCGCCGGGCTGGTCTCGATGAACAGCTTCTGGTGCAGGCCGAGCAGGCGCAGGTTGAGCTCGCGGGCCTTCTTGACGTCGCCGACCAGGGCAGCAGAGCACATCTCGGCCATCAGCCGGGGCGCGACGTTCGCGGTGACCGAGATCACGCCGTGGCCGCCGAGCAGGATCAGCGGCAGCGCCGCCGAGTCGTCGCCGGAATAGATCGCGAAGTTGCGCGGCGCGCGCTTGATCAGGTCCGTGCCGCGCTCCATGTTGGCGGTGGCGTCCTTGATGCCGATCACGCCCGGCAGCTGCGCGAGGCGCAGCACGGTGTCGTTGCTGATGTCGGCCACGGTGCGCGAAGGCACGTTGTAGAGCAGCATCGGCAGGTCCACCGTCTCGGCGACCTTGCGGAAATGCTGGTACATGCCTTCCTGCGTTGGCCTGTTGTAGTACGGCACCACCGACAGGCTCGCGGTCGCGCCCGCAAGCCTCGCGGACGCGGCGAGCTCGATGGCTTCCGCGGTCGAATTGCCGCCGGTGCCGGCGATGATCGGCAGGCGCCCGCTGGAGTGCTCCACGGCGATGCGGATCAGCTCCTTGTGCTCGTCGAAGTCCACCGTCGGCGACTCGCCGGTGGTGCCGACGACCACGATGGCTGCGGTGCCCTGCGCGATGTGCCAGTCGATCAGGCCTTTGAAGCGCGCGAGATCGAGCCTTCCGTCCTCCAGCATCGGGGTAACGATCGCGACCAGGCTGCCTGTAATCATGTTCGAATCCTCGTCCAATCCGGTTCGCCGTCGATTTTAGCCCTTCCCCGTCCGTACCGCACAAAGTCTTTGAATCATTGCGGGTTTCGGCTCGCTCACCAGCCCTTCCTCGAAGCCTCGGGGCTCCAGTTCCGGGAACGCATCGAGCAGTTCGCCCGGGCGCAGCAGATACGCCGGGTTGGACGGCCGGCCAAAGCGTTCGTTCCCGAGCATGAAGGTTTCGTAGATGAGTACGCCCCCCGGAACCAGCGCTTCCTGAAGCACCGGGAACAACGGTCGGTGCAGATAGTTGGTCACCACGATGCCCTGGAAGCCTTCGCCCGGCAGCGGCCAGGGGCTGCCGTCTTCCAGGTCCGCCCGGACGAACCGGGCGCCGGGAATGTCGTGCCGGGCGCGGTCGATGGCAACCACTTGCAACCCCCTGGACAGGAAGTACCGCGCATGTCGCCCCGGCCCCGCAGCCACGTCCAGGACCACTCCCCTGCCGATCAGCGGCGCCCAGCGCTCGACCCAGGCCGAGGGGGCTGCGATCTCATGCGTCAATCGAGGGCCGGTCGCGCGTCCCGGAGGAACACGGTCAGGTCGGCGGCCGGGGCGCGGATCTTGAGGTTGAAGATCATTTCCCCCACGAAGCCGCGGTGGTACGAGGTGTGGTTGACGATGTGCAGCAGGATCTCGCCGCGGCTGAGCCGCCCTTCGCCCCCGCCCACGTACTTGAAGTCGATCTGCTCGTCGATCTGCGCCTGCGTGAGCCGGTCGCTCCAGGCGACGTACCAGCCATCGACCTCCTGTTGCGCGGTCCAGAGCTCCGCGAGCGGCGGGTGATCGGCCGTGTTGCGAGCCGCATAGCCGTGCGGCCGGCCTTCCAGGTGCGCCTGGAAGATGCGGTCGATGACATAGTTGTGGTTCAGCATATGGACCATGTTCTTGAACAGGCTCACGCGCGACTTCACCGCCTCGCCCTCCGGCAGCGCAGCTACCGCGTCGAACACGCTCTTGTTGGCCCACTGGTTGTAGCGCGTCAGCATGCGCGCCGTCTTGACGGTCATCATCGGATCAGCCCCGCGCAAAAAGTCATCAACCGGCGCGGATGCCGAAGGAAATGGTCATGATGATGCAGCCGCAGGCGAGGATGACCACCGGCGTGCGCCAGGACAGCTTTTGCATCGGCCTAGTCTAGCTCAGCCGAGAAAGTAGCGCGGTATCCAGGTCGAAAGGCCGGGCACGAAGATCACGACCACCAGGGCGGCACACTCGGCCGCGAAAAAGGGCCACACGTGTCTGTTGGTGTCGTCCAGCGACGTCTTGGCGATGTTGGTGGTGACGAACAGCAGCGGCGCGGTCGGCGGCGAGACCGCGCCGATCTGGTTGCAGATGACCATGACCATCCCCATCTGGATCGGATCGATCCCGTAGCGCTTGCACAGTTCGACCGCCACCGGGGCGAAGACCAGCAGGATCGCGAGCGAATCGACGAAGGTGCCGAGGATGATCATCACGACCGAGAACACGAGCAGCACCACCAGGGGATTCCGCGAAGCGCCAGTGACCCAGCCCACCGCCATGTCGTTGAACTGCAGGTAGGCGAGCAGCCAGCCCATCGCGCCGGAGATCGCGATCACCGCCGACACCATGGTCGTCGTGACCGCCGCCTCGACGAAAATCTCCGTCAGGTCCCGCAGGCGAATCTTCCGGTAGTAGAAGTAGCCGACCACGAAGGCGTACAGGCAGGCCACCACGCCCGCCTCGGTGGCGGTGAAGATGCCGCCGAGGATGCCGCCCACGATGATCAGCGGTCCCAGAAGAGCGGGCCAGACTGCCTGCAATGAAACGAGCACTTTTCGAGAATCAAAGGCGCCATGCACCACTCGCAGCTCGGCATAGTCCGGGTGATAGGTATAGGCCTTCACCACGGCCATGAGAAACGCGCCGACCAGGACGCCGGGCAGGATGCCGCCGAGGAACAGGCCGCCGATCGACACCTGCGCGATCGCGCCGTAGACCACCATCGTCATGCTGGGCGGGATGATGGCGCCGATGGTGCCCGCGGTCGCGATCAGCGCCGCGGCGAAGCCCGGCTTGTAGCCGTTCTTCTTCATCGTCGGCACCAGCACCGAGGCGATCGCCGAGGCGTCCGCGGTGGAGGACCCGGACACGCCGGACAGGATCATCGAGCACACCACCGAGGCGTGCGCAAGTCCGGCGCGCAGATGGCCCACCAGCACGCGCGAGAAATCGACCAGCTGCTGGCTCATGCCGCCCGCCGTCATCAGCGCCCCGGCCAGAATGAAGAACGGCAGCGCGAGCAGCGTGTACGAATCCAGCTGCGCGAAGCTCTTCTGTGCGAACATCGGCAGCACCACGCCGGGCTCCGCCGCGATGCCGATGAAGCCGATCAGGGCGATGCACAGCAGGATCGGGATGCCGATCAGCATCGTCGCCAGCAGCAGCCCGAGCATCACCCAGATCACGGGAACTGCGCCTGTTTTGTATCGGGCGCTTTTTCCATTTTGCTGAAAAATATTCTTCTGCAAACCACAAACAGCAAATACACACCGCCGACGACCATGCTGTAGTAGACCCAGTTCATCGGCAGGTCGAGACCGGGCGAGGACTGCAGCTTTGCCACCTCCGAGACGCGCCAGGCCAGCCAGGCCAGCGCCACCGCGAACCAGGCCCATAGGAGCTCGATGAGCAGATCGAACGCCTTTTCCAGCTGCGCCGGAAACATGTGCTTGATCGATTCCACCGCCTGGTGCGCGCCGCGGCGGTAGGCGATTGGGATGCCGAGGAACACGATCCAGACGTGGCAGTAGATCTGGAACTCCTCGCTCCACGACAAAGACTTGTTGAGGATGAAGCGGTTGAAGACCTGCAGCAGGCCCACCACGCACATCGAGAAGAAGACCGCCGCGACGCCGTATTCGGCGCCGCGGTCGATCCAGCCGAAGAGCCTTTTCAAGCTAGGGCGTCTTCCTGATCTGCTCGAGCAGCTTGACTGCGTCGAACTCCTTCGCCAGCTCGTCCTGCGCCTGCAGGGCCGCCTTCTGCAGCGGCGCGAGGTCGATGTCGTTCACCTTCATGCCGAGCTTGCGCACCTGGGCCAGCGCCTCCCCCTCGCGCTGCGGCGCCATGTCGCGCACGATCTTGCCGGCCTCGATGGCCGCCTTCTGCAGCGCGGCCTGCTCCGCCGGCGTGAGCTTCTTCCACTCCGCGAGCGAGAACACCAGGAAGGTCGGGTCCATCAGGTGCTTGGTGAGGGCGATGCAGCAGGCGACCTCGTTGAACTTGAAGGAGATCACGGTCGCCGCGGTGTGCTCCAGGCCGTCCAGCACGCCGCTTTGCAGCGAGGTGTAGATCTCGCCGAAGTTCATCGGCGTCGCGTTGGCGCCCATCGAGTTGATCGCCGCCACGAACACCTTGGTCGGGATGGTGCGGATCTTCAGGCCCTTCAAGTCCGCCGCCGCCTTGACCTCCTTCTTGGCGGTCACGACGTTGCGATAGCCCCAGCTCGTCGCCCAGGCGAGCGTCTTGAAGCCAGCCTTCTCCATGTCCTGGTCGAGTTCCTTGCCGACCGGACCGTCCAGCACGGCGAGCGCGTGGCTGTAGCTCTTCCAGATGAACGGCAGGCCCAGCACGCCCAGCCGCCTCACGAACGAGGCGTACTCGGCGGGCCCGCCGGTGGTGCCGGCGGCGCCCGACCCCAGGCGCATGGCTTCGATCACCTCGCGCGTCTGGCCGAGCTGGCTGGCGGGAAACACCTTGATCTCCACGCTGTTCTGCGCGGCGTTGGCGCGGTCCTGGAACTCCACCGCGAGCTTGGTGTTGTCCACGTTGGTGTCGTTCGGGCCGGCGGTGTGGATGCGCAGCAGCTTCTTCGTCTGCGCCGCCGACGGCAGCGCCAGCGCCGCGAGTATTGCGAGAACCAACAGTCGTTTCATCGTTTGCTCCCTCCTTTGGGTTTGCGTCCGGAACTCTGTCTGGGGTGGAACGCGGGCTCGAGGTCGCGCACCGTACCTGCGAGCAACTGCCGCATCGCCGACTCGGCCGACTCCGGGTTGCGGCGGCCGATCGCCGCCGCCACCGCGCCGTGCTCGTCCAGCGACCGCTCGTAGGACTCGCGCGCCTCGGTGCTGGCGCGAAACAGCGTCATCAGCACGGTGCGGATCGCGGTGTAGAAGCGGTACAGCATCACGTTCCCCGAAGCCGCGAAGATCCCTTCGTGGAACGCGAGATCGTGCCGGTGGCAGGCCTCGATGTCCTGCGGCAGGGCCTCGACCATGCCGCGGAACGCGCGCTCGATGGCGAGAATCTGCGCCGGGCTGGCGCGCTGCGCGGCCAGGCGCGCCGCGGCCGGCTCCATGATGCTGCGCAGCTCGATCAGGCTGATTAGGAACGCGTAATCCGGCGGCCCCGCGGCGACCCAGCGCAGCACGTCGGCGTCAAGGATGTCCCAGCACTCTTTCGCGCGCACCACGGTGCCGCGCCTGGCGCGCGACTCGACCAGCCCCTTGCGGACCAGCGCCTTCATGCCCTCGCGCACGGACGGACGGCTGATGCCGAGCCTGCGCACCAGTTCTTCCTCGGTCGGCAGGCGCGCGCCGGGCTGGAATTTCCCGCCCACGACCTGCAGTCCGAGACGATCGAGCATCCCGTCCGCCTTGCTCTTGCCCACGCCTCGCCTCTTTTGTCGGACGTATGAACCTAATTGTCCGACGATTAAAAGTCAATGCGCGGCGGCGAACCGATTCATCGCACTGCAGCA
>Ga0187894_10006495_pt1 | contig 11454 bp, 6 predicted proteins | sample GBC1701081metaG_FD_136650 | JGI IMG/M metagenome (GOLD analysis project Ga0187894, IMG submission 136650) | White microbial mat communities from a lava cave in the Kipuka Kanohina Cave System on the Island of Hawaii, USA - GBC170108-1 metaG ...
GAGTCGGCCATCGAGACCGCCGACCGCTTTCTTCCGTCGGGGGTGATCGTGATGACGCAGGGGACGCGCGGCCAGACCTCCGACCGGCGCGAGTGGCGGGCACAGCTCGACGGGACCTATCGCAACCTGCCGATGATCGTGCTGGTGAACGAGTGGACCGCCAGTTCCGCGGAAATTCTGGCCGGAGCGCTGCGCGATCACCGGCGCGCCCTGGTGGTCGGCGTGCGGAGCTACGGCAAGGGGAGCGTGCAGGAGCTGTTCGCGCTGCGCGACGGCGGCGGCGTGAAGCTGACCACGCGCTACTACTACCTGCCCAATGGCGAGTGCATTCAGCGCAAGCCACGGCGGGACGGGCGCGAAGAGACCTGGGGCGTCGAGCCGAACGTTGTGGTCACGATGACGCCGGCGGAGCGCGAGGCGTGGCTGCGGAGCTGGCAGGCTGCGACCTGGGCCGACGACGAAGAGGATTCGCCCGCCACGCGCAGCAGCGCGGCGGCGGAGGAAGCGGAGCGGATCTTCAACGCTTATCTGCTGCTCGATCCGCCGCTCGCGCGGGGGCTGCAACTGCTGCGCGACGAGCTGGCCGGCAACGACAACCAGCCGCGCCGCCATCCCGCCACGCGCGCATCGAAGTAATCGCGCCGCGGTCCGGCGCCGGGGCGAGTTGCATGACCGCCGCTAGGCGTAGCTGTGCAGCCCGACGATGTAGAAGTTCACCGCCCACCAGTTGAACATCATCATCGCGAAGCCGATCACCGCGACGATCGAGGTCCAGAGCCCCTTGTCGCGGGCGAGCAGCCGGACGTGGATGAGGATCGCGTAGATCAGCCAGGTGTTCAGCGCGAAGACCTCCTTGGGATCCCAGCCCCACGGACGTCCCCACGAATAGTCGGCCCAGACCGCTCCCAGCATCGTCCCGACGAAGAGGCCGACGTTGGCCATGCTCACGAGCGTCAGTTGCGAGAGATCCAGCCCGGCCAGCAGCGGCGTATCGACGAATCGCCGGGTCGACCGCGCCGCGCCGGCGGACATCAGCCCCGCCGCGCCGGGCCCGAGCGACAGAGCGCCGCGGGCGCCGAGGGTCGAAAGCCACGCCGCGCCCCATCCCAGCGCGCCCCCCGCCGTCGCGCCGAGCAGAATCGCGGCGCTCACCGCGCCGCCGCCCGCCGTGACCAGCGAAGGCGAATAGAGTCCCAGATAAAGCCCCAGTCCCGCGCCAACCTGCGCGCCGAGCGTCACTGCCGCGGCGGGCGTGCCGTGCCGCACGGCGCGCACCAGCAGGTAGCAGTTCGCCACGCCGAAGGCGAGCGTCACGATCGCGTAGCTGGTGATGATGAGCACCGTGTGAATGCGCAGCAGCACATCGTCGAGGATTCCGGCGATGCTGGTGATCTCGCTGCCGACGACGTTGCCCAGCGCCAGCGAGAGGAATCCCAGGAAGCAGGCGGCCAGCACGTAGAATCCGCGTCCGCCGCGGGCGCGATCCTCCGGGCGCGATCGGCGACGACGCGCCATGTTCGCCATGTCGGCGACCAGTCCGGCCGACGCCAGCGCCGCGAAGTATTTCCACACCGTCGTCTCATAGCGCTGCTGCAGCACCACGGCCACCACTGCGGGAATCAGGTAGACCACCTGCCACGCGCGCAGCAGCCGCCACTCCAGCCCCAGCGCCAGCGCCGCACCGATCCAGGCCGACGCCACCACCGCCTCGAACATGTTGGCGACCGGAATGCGCCCGACGATGAACCAGCGCAGGCCGAGTCCGAGGGCGTGCAGTCCGAAGGCGACGAGGAAGACCGCTAGGGCGATTCCGCGCGCCGGCCGCCAGCCGGTCACGACGGCCCAGATGCTCAGCACCAGCCCGACGATGTAGATGCCCCAGCCCCAGGTGAAGGCCCCCGCGCGGAAGTAGAGCGCCTCCATGCGGCGCTGCGATTCGGAGGGATAGACCCCCGGGCCGGCCAGCGTCGGCAGTTTCGCGGACAATTCGGCCAGTTGCGCGTTGATCGCCGCGGCGTCGCGCCGCCGCCACGCGTCGGCGAGCGTCAGCCAGGAACGCAGCAGCGGGCGGGCCTGTTCGACGCTGACGCCGGGAACCGGCAGCGGAGGCGTCGCGCCTTCGCGCGGCGGCGCGCCGACGTTTCCCGCCAGCTCGTCGATCGTGTGCCATCCCGCGTCCCACGCCGCGCTCGGCTCGGGCAGAAGCTTCAGCGTCGAACGGGCGCGCTCGAAGTAGCTGCGCGACATCTCCACGCGGTCCACGGCGCGCTGCAGCGGCATGAGCGTCTTGAGCTTGTCAAACGTCTCCGCGACGGCGGGATCGCGCAGGAACCGGTAGCTGACCATGCCGGTGCGGCGGATGCGGTTCTGCTCCTGCTCCGGCAGCGACACGGGATAGCTGGTCAGATCGTGCCGGACGCCCATCTCCTTGATGTAGAGAATGTCGCGGTCGATGTGCGCGTCGGCGTTGAAAGAGAGCTCCAGCGCCGCGGCGATCGGATCGAGTCCGTCCAGATCGGTCGAGCCGTGAACCGACTTCACCACGTCGCGGGCCCACGCTTCGACCGTCTGGTAGCGGCTGTTGTGCTGCACGACGAGCAGGCCGAACGCCTTGAGATCGAGCTGCGGAACGATCCGGCCGAGCGACTGCACGGCCTGCGCACCTTCGGAGTCGGCCGCGGCCGAGGCGGCCGCGTGCGTCTCCGGCGATGCGGTCGCCGATGGCGCCGGTTCCTGCGCGCGGGCGGTCGAAGGAGCGAGCCAGCCGACGGCGACCAGGAGAAGAATCGAGACCGCGGAGAGTCCGCCCGGCAGCGGCCCGCCGCCGCGCGCCGCGAGATTCCTCGCCGTGGCGCGATCCTTCCGCCGCTGAATCAGCGTCGGCTTGACGTAGAACGCATAGAGCAGGCCGAGCGCGATCAGGATGCAGCCGGCCACCATCGGCAGGATGCCGCGCCGGTTGCCGACGCCCAGGACCGTCCAGGATTCGTGGTCCGGCGCCGCGCCGGACTGAAACAGGGTCCAGGGGCCGAACTGCGACGTGTGGTTGAGCCAGACGCCGCCGGCAAGCACCGCGCCATCGTCGCCGTCGCGCGTACGGATGCGGCTCCGCCAGTCGCGGACCGAGTTGCGGCCGGGATTGAACTGAACCTCCATCTGTTCGAGCGTGATATCGCCCGGCAGCGGCCGCTGCATCCGCCCGAAGATCAGCTCCACGTCGCCGAAGCCGCGCACCGCCGCCGTGACCGGCTTGCGATCCCCGAAGTAACCGTAAGGCGTGAAGGGAACCCACGCGTGCGCCGCGGCGCCGCCCGAGCGCGGCGTGAGCTTCACCCGCACCAGCGACAGGTCGCGCCCCTGCATCATGTTTTGTCGGCGATTCACATAGGGAACGACGACCGGATGCAGCACGCTGCGCGGTTTCTCGATCAGCTCCGTCAGCGTCACGGCCGAGTCCGGCGCGGGGCTGAAGGTCTCGCCCGTTTTCAGCGCGTGCAGGGTCCGCGCGCCGCCCGGCGCGGTGTGAATCACGACCGGCGCGAGATCGGGGCCGGCCGCCAGCGTGTAGCTGTGCGCCGAGCAGTCCTTGTATACGAGCAGGAGATTGGGGTCATAAGGGCCGTCGCGGTGGCGCACCCCCTTCTCGTCGATGTCCTGGCTGAGCTGCGGGTAGCGCTCGATGACGGTGCGCTGGTAGCGCTTGCCGCCTCCCGTCACCGTGACCTGCGCGACGGGCGACCGCGCCCCTTCGAATCCCGGCGAGATCAGCGGCCAGACCGGCATCAGCCGATCGACCTGCAGCGAATAGCCGCTCCCCTCCACCTCGATCGTCTGCCCCTCGGAGATGTCGTAACGGCGGCGGATCGGCGGATCGCGCAGCGCCACCGACAGAACATGGCTGCCGGACAGCGATTCCGTCCACTCGGCGGGAATCTTCGAATCCTCCAGCCAGCGGAACTCGCAGGTGCTGCCGCCGACCCAGCCATCCAGCGATCCGCCCGGCCGCATCGCTTCGAGCTGCAACGCCTCCTCGCGCTCCTTCCAGCGCAGCCGGAGCCGCGCGACGGGGCGCAGCGCGTCGCCGCCGGTCTCGACCGATTCGCGCAGATCGGCGTAGGGCAGGAATCCGTCGATCTCGACGTCGATCGGCCAGTCGCTGGACGTGGCCCGCTGCGGCGCGGATGCGCCGACCAGCGCGATCGGCATCGACCATGCGTCGAAAAAGGTCGCCGCCGTCCGATCGGTCCGCACGGACTGACCGGCGGTGTCCTTGATCGTCTCGACCGTCGGATCGAACCGTTCCATGTAGCGCGGCAGCCGCGGCAGCGCGAAGGTCGCGCTCGCGCGGCCGGCCGGCCGCACCTCCAGCGCCGCGATCGATCCGTCGAAGAAGCGATCGATCCGCGTGGCCCGCGACAGCGCCAGCACGACGTGGTCATTCAGACTGCGGAACGCGTTCTCCGGCGCGCCCTGCTTCAGCACGAATTCTTCCGTCCGCGGCGGATCACCGAAGGTGGCGCGGACGCCCACCTCCGCCGCGGTGTTCATCCCGTCGTGCCGGACCGACGTCACTTCGACGCGGTAGTGCCCGCCGATCATCGGCATCTCGGTGTCCCAGGCGCGCCTCTCGACCGCGACGATCTGGCCGATCTGCGCGGAATCCTCCTGCCGGGTCAGCCGCGCCTTGGAATAGATCTGAATGCTCGGCGGCGCGAGCAGCACGTCTCCCTCGATCTTGCCGCCGAAATACTGAAACGATCCGCCGATCAGCAGCAGGACGCCGGTGTGCACGGCGATCACGCCGAGATTGATGAGGTTGAACCGGATCCGCCGCGCCGTCGCCACGATCACCGACAGCGCCAGCAGCAGCACCATCGCGCCGAAGACCCGGTGCGCGAACCAGCCCCCTTCCGACAGCTCGAAATACTGCCGCACCGGCGGCACGGCCGACCCGATCGCCGAGTAGAGAATGATGAGGGTGAGCAGCCCGATCGACGTCCGCAGGCTGGAAAGCGCATCGAGAAGCCGGGAGGCAAGGCCCTGCGCGGGGAATGACATTCCGGCGTCCGTCATGGGTAATCGCCCGGATTATAGCGGCTGCGGCCGCGCCGGCTGACGCGCCGCGGTCACGGCTCCAGGGGTTTCAACGCGTAAGCCCCGCGCTCATTGCGTGAAATGGAGTAGGCAAGCTGTTTCGGGTCCTGCGCGAGAAGCATCAGCCAGCCCCCGGCCGCGGCTTCCTCGATCAGGCGGCGCTTGTTCTGCATGTTCTCGTAGGGCAGCAGGTCATAAGCCATGTTGTAGGGCAGGCCGAGATGGGCCGAGGTCGGCATGAGGTCGGCCGGCTGTACGGCGGTGAGGCCGCCTCCCTGAAGAATCACCCCCTGCTGATGGCGCGTGTGGCCGGGGAACTTGCGGACCGCGACGCCGGGAGCGATCTCGGCGTCGCCGTCGACGAGATCGAGCAGGCCGGCCTCGACGAGCGGTTCGAGATTCTCGGCGCGATAAGTCGCGGTCATCACGAAGTGGCCGGACTTGTAATCTTCCCATTCGCCGCGCTGCACGACGTATCGGGCGCGCGGAAAGGTGGGCCGCAGGTTGCCGTCGGCGTCGTGCCGCGTCGAACCCCCGGCATGGTCGAAGTGAAGGTGGGTCAGGATCACCGTGTCGATCGACTCGGGCTCGATGCCGCCGGCGCGGAGCGAATCGAGCAGCCAGTGGTCGCTGATCGACCAGATCGCCCGCTCTTTGTCGTTGAACTTGTCGCCGCAGCCGGTCTCCACCAGGATGCGGCGGCCGGCCGTCTCGATCAGCAGACAGGTCATGGCGAGGTCGATGCGGTTCTGGTCGTCGGCGGAGGCGAGCCGCGACCAGAGCGGCTTGGGGATGATGCCGAACATCGCCCCGCCGTCGAGCTTGAAGCGGCCGCCGTCCAGGATGCGGCACTTCAGGTCGCCGAGCTGTATCGCGACGGATGGAACTGCGTTGTACGGATTCGACACCGCGGCACCCGCCCGTTCCCCCCTCGACCCGGCGTGCGGCCGCGAGCGCGGCCGCACGGGACTCCTCGGCGGAGGGTTATACCGGCGGGTCAGCCGACGCCCAAGTCGCCCTGGCCGCTAATCCTCGTCGCCGTCCTGATCGCGGCCTTCGCGCTGGACGCCTTCTTCGTAGAACCGGCGGCCGTCGGGCGTGAAGATCATCTCGCGTCCGTGGCCGTCCTTGCGGAAGTGGATTTCGTAGACGATGAACGTCTTCTTTTCGAACTTGACCGACGTATCGGCGCCCGCCGCTTTCACCGTTTCGGCGCGAACCACCGCGGGAGCATCCGAGCCGGGGATCGACTCCTCGATCTCCACCACGTCGCCCGACTCCGTGACCAGGCCGTCGATCGAGCCCTTCGGTCCCTTCCAGGTGCCTTCGTAGAACTTGTGACCGTGCTCGATCTCTTCCGCGAATTCTTCGATGGCTGCGCCGCCGGACAGCTTCCGCAATGCGTCGAGCGCGGGCTTCGGCACGCCGGCTTCAGTGACCTTGCGTTCCTGCTCTTCGTTTTCGTGCGCCTTCTTGTCCTGGGCGCAGACCATCAGACTTCCAGTCAGGATGATTCCCAGCGCGATCGCCATCACATGGCTACCCCATCGGAACATCGGATGCCTCCTTCGTTGAAACCACGGGACACGCGGACCGACAACGACGGCAAAGGTGACTATCCGGGCCACCCCGCCGCGGATCGACTCCCTATAATGCCCGCGCCCAATCAAGCACACAAGTAGCCGTCCGAATTCGCAATAGGAGATCGCCACGTGCTATTAGCCGATACGCTCGCCCGCTGGGCCGACGCCCTGAACTACGCCGACCTCACCCCCGAAGCGATTCACGAGGTCAAGCGCCGACTGATCGACTCCACCGCCACGGCCCTCGGCGCGTATACCAGCGCCGCCGCCTCGATCGCCCGCGCCACCGCCGCCGCCGTCCCGGTCAAGGGGGGCTCGACCATCATCGGCACGCGCGACCGCACGACGCCTGACCTGGCCGCCTTCTGCAACGGCGCGCATGTCCGCTACCTCGACTACAACGACACCTATCTCTCGAAAGAGCCGGCCCACCCCTCCGACAACATCCCCGCCACGCTGGCGGTCGCGCAGGCCGCGGGCCGCGGCGGAAAAGATTTCATCCTCGCCACGGTGATCGCCTACGAAATCCAGTGCCGCCTGTGCGATGCGGCCAGCCTGCGGAAGAATGGGTGGGACCATGTCTTTTACGTCGCGCTGGGCTCGGCGCTGGGCGCGGGCAAGCTGTGGAAGCTCTCCGCGGCGCAGATGGTCCACGCGCTGGGGCTGGCGGGCGTCTGCAACATCGCCACGCGCCAGACGCGCACGGGACAGATCAGCATGTGGAAGGCCGGCGCGGCGTCGAACGCGGCCCGCAACGGCGTCTTCGCGGCCAACCTGGCGCGGCAGGGCTTCACCGGCCCGCACGAGATTTTCGAGGGGCCCAAGGGGATTTTCAAAATGCTCACCAGCGGTCCTTTCGCGCCGGCACTGGGGGACCGCGAGCGCGGCTACATGATCAACCAGACCTACATCAAATACTGGCCCGCGGAGTATCACGCTCAGAGCGCCATCGACGCGGCGCTGCAGCTCCGCAAGGAGATTCGCGCCGCGGGCGGGACCGCCGACGACATCCGTGACATCCTGATCGAGAGCTTTGAGGCGGCGGTCAGCATCATCGGCAGCGAGCCGGAGAAATGGCGTCCGACCAGCCGCGAGACGGCGGACCACTCGATGGGCTACATGGTCTGCGCCGCGCTCTACGACGGCGACGTGACCAAGAAGACCTTTGACGAGAAGCGCTTCACCGAGCCGAAGGTGCTCGGACTGCTCGACCGCACCAAGATTCGCGAGGCCGACGACCTGAATCCCGGCTACCCCAAGGGCATCCCCAACCGGCTCATCATCACGATGAAGGATGGGGCGCGATTCGAGAAGCGCGTCGACTTCCCGCGCGGCCATGCCGGCAATCCCATGAGCGACGAGGAGGTCGAAGCCAAGTTCCGCACGCTGGCCGACGGCGTCATCTCCGACAAGACGCAGGCGGCGCTGCTGCGGCAGTTCTGGGCGATCGACCGTGCCCGCGACCTCTCGAACCTCTGGCGGTTTGAAGTCTCGCGCAAGGCGGTGAAGAAGTCGGGCAAGGCGAGCAAGCGCGCCGGCGCGGCGGTGAAGGGCAAGAGGGCGAAGACGAAGGCTAAGTCGAAGGCCAAGTCGAAGGCCCGGCGGTGATGCCGCCGGCCCGCGCGTCACGTCCGCCCCACCGGGATCGCTTCAAACCCATGATTGCTTCAACCCCCCTGGGTCCCCCCCTTCTCAAGGGGGGGCAGCGGGGGTTCACGACCCGCTGACTTGATCGCACGCCACTCACCGCCGAACCTCCCCACCGCCAATCGACGCCACTCACCGCCCTCGCCAACGAAACTCCCTTCGGTCGCCGCCAAAGCTCCCCGCCTTCATTCCGCGGCACTGCATTCAGTTACAATTCCACGGCATGGCGGAGCTGATCCCGGCCCCATTTCGCGACCTCGTCACGCGTCTCCACCGCGAACCCGCCCTCCAGGAGAGCCTCTTCGAGCTGTCCCGGCGGCGCTGGTATCTGCCCGCGCCGGACGCGCCGGACCTCTCGGTCGATTTCCACGGCCATCGCGCGGGCAATCCGAGCGGCCCGGCCGCCGGCCCTCACACCCAGATGGCCCAGAACCTGCTGCTCAGCTACGCGGCGGGCGCGCGGATCCTCGAACTCAAGACGGTGCAGATCAACGACCGGCTGACCATCGGCCGCCCCTGCATCGACGTCACCAACGTCGGCTACAACATCGAGTGGTCGCAGGAATTGCTCGTCGATCACGCGCTGCGCGAGTATGCCGCGGGGGCGATGCTGATCGAGATGTTCCGCCGCAGTCCGGCCCACGCGGCCGGCCGGCTCGACGGCGCGGCGGGCGACCTGATCCACGATCTGAGCGTCGGCTATGACCTGGCGGGCATCCGCGGGGAAAAGGTCGGGCGCTTTCTCGACGGCATGCGCGACGCCGGCGCGATCATCGAGCGGCTGCGCGGCGAGATTCCGCCGGAGTTTCGCGCGGCGCGCGACGCTCCCTACGAAACGCGGCTCTCCGACAGCATCACGCTCTCCACTTTTCACGGCTGCCCGGCGGACGAGATCGAGCGCATCTGTGAATACCTGATCGGCGAGCGCGACTTCAACGTGATCGTGAAGATGAATCCGCCGACGCTGGGACGCGAGCGGCTGGAGCATCTGCTCTTCGATCTGCTCGGCTACACCGAGCTGCGCGTCAACCCCACCGCCTACGACGCGGTGGTGCCCTTCGAGGAGTCGATCGAGCTGTGCGACCGTCTCACCGCCTTCGCGGCGCGGCGCGGCCGGCGGCTCGGCCTGAAATTCAGCAACACGCTGGAAGTGCTCAATCACCGCGACTTCTTCAAGCCCAATGAGAAAGTGATGTATCTCTCCGGCCAGCCGCTGCACGTCATCACGATGACGCTGACCGACGAGTGCCGCCGCCGCATCGGGCCGGACGTGCCGATCTCCTTCAGCGCGGGGATCGATCAGCAGAATTTCCCGCTCGCGGTGGCCTGCGGATTCGTGCCCGTCACCGTCAGCACCGATCTGCTGCGGCCGGGGGGGTATGGCCGTCTGCCGGGATACCTCGACGCGCTGACGCGCGAGATGCGGCGCGTCGGGGCGGAAACGATCGACGAATTCATTCTGCGGCGATTCGCGGCGGACGATCCGCGGACCCCTACCCCCCTGGGTCCCCCCTCAAGTGAGGGGGGAAAAAATAAGGCTGCGGCCGTGCGCGAGGCGGCGGTGCGCAACACCACGTTCGTCGCCGAGATGGCCCGCAACGATCCGCGCTACCGCGCCGATGCCAACCGAAAAGTGCCGAAGCGCATCGACTCGCACCTGGCGATCTTCGACTGCGTCACCTGCGACAAATGCCTGCCGGTCTGTCCGAACGCCGCCAACTTCACCTATCCGACGCCCTGCGTCTCCTTCGACATTCAGGACGTGATCCTCGCCCCCGACGGCTCGCGCCGGCCGGGCAACGCGCGCCGCTTCGCCATCGACCGCACCATGCAGATCGCCTGTTTCGCCGAGTTCTGCAACGAGTGCGGCAACTGCGACACGTTCTGCCCGGAATATGGCGGCCCCTACATCGAGAAGCCCAACTTCTTTTCCACGCTCGAATCCTGGCTCGCCGCCGCGCCGCGCGAGGGATTCGTCGTCGATTGCACGGTCTTCTCCGACGCGGCCGCACCGACGATGGCGACGGACGCCGCGCCGGCAACGGTCAGCGCTTCCCCGCCGGGCGACGGCGGCAGGCGCCGCGTTGCCGCGAGCGGCTGGATTCGCGGTCGCATGAAAGGGGTCGCCTACCTGCTCACGCTGGATGGCGCGGCCGGCTGCAATCTGCTCGACGATGGCGTCGCGGTCACGCGCTTCGACGCACGCGACCATCAACTGCTCGACGCGCGGCCGCACGTCCCGCTCTCGGCGGAACATTGCATCGACGCATGGGCTTATCACACGCTGCGCCATCTCTGGGCGGGCGTCCTCGATCGTGCGCGCATCAACCAGGTGAACGTCCGCTGGCTGGCAGTCTGAGCGACAGCGGGCGCCGGGAATTTCGGCACGGCGGCCCCGTGGTGGTTCCCGGCCGGAGGCGCGTGAGCGGCGCGAGGTGAGTCGATAATCAGGGAAAGGGGCGGATGAATGACCGCAGTTGAACCGCGCGTCTTCGCGATCATTCCCGCCGCCGGCCGCTCGCGCCGCATGGGAACGGCCAAGCAGCTTCTGGAAATCGACGGCCGGCCGATGCTCGCGGGGGTGATCGAGGCGATTTCCGGTTCCGGCGTTGCGGGAATCGTCGTGGTGACGCACCGCGCGATCGCGGAAAAGCTCCCGCCCGCCGTGCTGAGTTCCGCCCACTTCCTGCGGAACGATGACGAACAGACCGAGATGATTGATTCCATTCGCCTTGGAATCGGAGACTGGGAGCGCCGCGCATCGCTCCAGCCGCGCGACGGCCTGCTGGTCTGCCCCGGCGATCATCCGCGCATCGCCGCCGCCGACTTCCGCCGCTGCATCGAGGTTTACCGGCTGGCCGCCGACGAATTTGATCGTCGTCAGCCGCGGCGCGCTCCGCGCATCGTCGCGACGCAGGGCGGACGGCGCGGCCATCCCATCATTTTCGCCGCGGCGCTGCTCGATTTCGTCCGCTCGCCCGCATGCGATGCGGGATTGCGGGAATTACTGAGGGCCGCTCCCGATTGCGTGCGCGAGGTGGCCTGCGATTCTCCGGGCATTCTGCGCGACCTGGATGCGCCGGCTGATCTGGATCGCTGAATCGCCGCGCAAATCGGAGTGCTCCCCGCA
>Ga0187894_10006496_pt1 | contig 11454 bp, 12 predicted proteins | sample GBC1701081metaG_FD_136650 | JGI IMG/M metagenome (GOLD analysis project Ga0187894, IMG submission 136650) | White microbial mat communities from a lava cave in the Kipuka Kanohina Cave System on the Island of Hawaii, USA - GBC170108-1 metaG ...
CATCACCTTCTCCAACGCGGGCGGACTCGCGACCGGCGTCACGGTAACCGCCAGTACACCTCCGGACACAACCTTCGTCTCCGCCTTCCCGGCGCCGACGACCGATCCGGGCGTGGGCGGCACCGGCACCATCGTGTGGGACGTTGCCAACCTCGAGAAGGGCGACTCGGGCAGCGTGGCGTACACGGTTCTCGTCGATGCCGGCACGCCCGACAGCACACTCCTCATCAACTCCGGCTATGTCATCGACTCGCCGGAAGCCGTGATGCCGAGAGTCGGCGGACCGCTCACCACCACGGTCAAGCTGCAGCGCCTCCTCGAGCTGAAGAAGTCAGACCAACCCGACCCGGCTGCTCCGGGTGAGACGGTCAACTATGCTCTCACCGTGTCCAACCGCGACACGACGGCGATGAACAACGTGGTCGTGCGCGAGACCTACGACGGCGATCTGATCTTCCTCTCCGCAAACCCCGAGCCCGACGTCGACAGCAGCAACAACCGCTGGACCTTCCCGTTCCTCCCCGCAGGCGGTAGCCGCACGATTCTCGTGCAGGCGCAGATTCGACCGACCACGGAGACCGGTTCGCTGATCCAGAACACGGCCGATGCCTCCAACGCGGAAGGCGACGCGGCGAAGACGACGGAGGACACGGTGGCCCTGCTGCAGCCGCTGCTCACCGCGGCGATCGACGACATCCCCGATCCAGCGCGGCCAACCGATTCGGTATTGTACACGTTCACCTACGCCAACCCGACCGATCAGGATCTGACCGGCGTGGTCGTCACCGCACTCTACGATCCCGAGCTCGTCTTCCTCTCCGGCAGCCCCGCGCCGGACTCGGGCACGAACAACGTCTGGACGATCGGCACGCTCGCCGCCGGAAGCTCGGGTTCGATCGTGGTGCAACTCTCGCCACTCGTCACCGCCAAGCCCGGCGCCGTGCTCGGTGTACACATGTGGATTGCCGACGATGACGGCGCGCTCGCCTCGGCGACGGAAACGACGACGATCAGCGAGGAACGCCGGCCGTACGTCGTCACCATCACCGGTGTGCCGAAGAACCCGGCGCTCGGAACCAACTCGTCCATCTCTTACTCGATCCGCGTGCGCAACGTCTCGGCCGAGCCGAAGTCGCAGGTCCTGGTGACCGACTTCATTCCGCCCGGACTCGACTTCATCAACTCTTCGCCACCGCCGACGAACCAGTCGACCATCGGCAACTCCGTCGCCTGGCTCTACCCGACGATCGATCCGGGCGAATCGAAGCAGGTCACCTTCCGCGCCGGTCTGTTGCCGACGCTCGTGCCCGGCACGGTGCTGGAGAATCTGATCAACGTCAGTGACGCCGACGGCAACGTCTTCGACTACTCCTTCGTGGGCCAGTTGCGCGGTGTAAAGCAGAACGTTCGCCCGCTGACGATGAGCATGGTCTCGGTACGCCGCTCGTTCCCCGGCAGCCAGGTGCGCTACACGATCAACGTCAGCAACACCGGCGTCGGACCAGCGCAGAACGTCGTCGTCGTCGACACGCTGCCGGCGGGTCTCACGTACGTCGACGCCACGCCGCCGCCATCGGGCGGCTCGCCCACCTCGCTGACGTGGCGGCTCGGCACGATCCCGCGCCCGGGCAAGGTGACGATCCGGCTGACGACGAAGATCAACGACAACGTCGCACCCGGCACCATCCTCACCAACTCGGCCGAGGTCAGCGATGCCGCCGGCAACGGCGCCTTCGCTTCGACGAAAGTCACGGTGAACGAGAAATAGGCGGTAGCCGCCGACTTCTTGACTTAGAGCGGCCGTTCTCCGAGATAACCGCCCCATGGCCGTTCCCATTTCGAAGGATCTCGTCGGCATGTCGTTCGAGCCGATACCGTTCGCCTGGACGTCGAAAGACGTCATGCTCTACGCCCTCGGCGTCGGCGCGAAACCCGACGGCGAGCTCGACTTCGTCTACGAGGGCAAGGGGCCGAAGGTGCTCCCCACCTACGCTGTGATCCCCGGCATGCTCTCGATGGGCGGCCTGGTCGGCAACGTCGAGATCAACCTCGCGATGCTCCTGCACGGAGAGCAGGGCATTGCGCTGCACCGCGAGATCCCGCCCGAGGGCAAAGTGCAGGTGGTGGGCAAGATCAGCTTCGTGTGGGACAAGGGCAAGGCTGCGGTGATCGGCGCCACCGGCGAGGTGAGCGACAAGGACGGGCTTCTCTTCACCACCACCGCGACGCTCTTCATCCGCGGCGCCGGCGGCTTCGGCGGCGAGCGCGGCCCATCGACGGCGGATCTGAACAAGCCGCCCGAGCGCAAGCCCGACGTCACCGTCGAGGACGAGACCCGGCCCGAGCAAGCGGCGCTCTATCGCCTCAACGGCGATCCGAACCCGATCCACATCGACCCCGATTTCGCCAAGATGGCGGGCTTCGAGAAGCCCTTTCTGCACGGCCTTTCGACCTACGGCTTCGTCGGCCGCGCCATCGTGAAGGGCCTCTGCGGTGGCGACGCGGCGCGCTTCAAGTCGTTCGACGCCCGCTTCGCCGATCAGGTCTACATGGGCGACAAGATCATCACCCAGATGTGGAAGACGGCGCCCGGCGAAGCCATCGTCCAGGCGGTGACGCAGAAGGGCAACACCGTCCTCTCGCAGGCGAAAGCGACCTACAAGGAGTAATTCAAAATCGTTCTTTTCTGCCGTCCAGCCGCACGCGGCGGTGCGCGAAGAGCCAGCGGTCACCAACGCGGACGAGACGGTCGCGGTAACGGCCCCAATGATCGGGGCCGTTCTGCGTGATGGCGAAGAAGTAGCAGGCCGCGCGGGCTTCGTCATCGCTGATGACGTCGATCAGGATGCTGTTGACGTGGTGGCGGATGAAGGGCCTCTCTGCGCCCGCTTGTAGCGTCTGCTTCGTCTGCGTGAGGAACGAGAGGATCGCGGCACGGCCGCGATTCGCGCCACGGCCGTCGATCTCGAGCACGCCGTCCTCGGTGAAGAGCTGCACCATCTCGTCGAAGCGGCCCGTGTCGGCGCAGTGACCGTAGCGCGCGATCGTGTCGCGGATCGATTCGCGCGCGATGAGCTCGGCGACCGTCATCTCTTCTCCAGCCCCAAGTCCCAGGTCCCAAGTCCGAAGTCCCAGGTCAAGGCTCGGGCTCGGCTTTTGATGGCGGTTGTGCTCTCTGCGCTACATGGCAGTGCCGCGATTCTCCGTCAGCCAGGTGACGACGTGGAATTGGCCGTTCGAGCGCGACGTCGAGGCGATCGCCGCCGCCGGTGCGCCGGCGATCGCCGTGTCGGTGCGCAAGCTCGACGCCTTCGGCCTGGCGCCGGCGCGGCGCCTGATCGAGGGTGCCGGCCTCGCGGTCTCGTGCCTGACCGCGACGGGGCCTTTCCCCCTCGGCGACGACGCCGGTGAGCGCAGCGCGCTCGAGGTGGCGCGCCGCCACCTCGGCGCCGCAGCGGAACTGGGCGCCGCGTGCCTGATGGTCGTGCCGGGCAATCACAAGGACCTCTCCTGGGAGGAAGCGGAGGCGCGGACACGGCCGCTGCTCGAAGCCTTGCTGCCGGCAGCGGCGGCAGCGAAAGTACGCCTCGCCGTCGAGCCCACCAGCCAGCTGCGCATGGATCTCGCCTTTCTCCACTCCTTCGACGAGGCGCTCGACTTCGTCGACGAGATCGCGTCGCCGTGGCTCGGCGTCGTGCTCGAGCTCAACAATGCCTGGATCGAGCGGCGCCTGTACGGCAACATCGCCGCGCGCGTTGACCGCATCGGCGTGGTGCAGATCAGCGACTTCCGCATTGGCACCGTCACCTCCGGAGCGCGCACGATGATCGGCGACGGCGACATTCCCCTACCCCGCATCTGCGCCGCCCTCGCCGCCGCCGACTACGGCGGCTGGTACGATATCGAGCTGCTCGGGCCCGAGATCGAGCGCGAAGGCTACGCGGCCGTCGTGCCGCGCGCGGTCGGGCGCTTCCGCTCGCTCTGGCGGCACGCGAGACCTTGAGCTGCAAACGAACATTTGTTTATCTCCGCCCATGGAGTTCAACCTCGCCGATCTCTTCGAGAACGCCGTAGATCACTTCGCCGACCGCGAGTATCTCGTCTGCGGCGGCCACCGCCGCACCTACCGCGAGATGGACGAGCGCGCCAATCGCCTGGCGCACCACCTCGCCGCGCACGGAATCGGGGCCGGCGATCACGTCGGCATCTACGCTTACAACTCGGTCGAGTGGGTCGAGACGCTCTGGGCCGTGTTCAAGCTGCGCGCCGTCTGGATCAACATCAACTACCGCTATGTCGAGGATGAGCTGCGTTACCTCTTCGATAACGCCGACCTCAAGGCCCTCGTCTTCCAGCGCGAGTTCGCCCCCCGCGTGCGCGGCGTGCGCGACTCTCTGCCCATGCTGAAGCAACTCGTCGTCATCGAGGACGGCAGCGGCGGCGAGCTCTCCGGGCTGAACGCCGTGGACTACGAGGCGGCAATGGCGAGCGGTTCGCCGCAGCGCGACTTCCCGCCGCGCTCGCCGCACGATCTCTACATTCTCTACACGGGTGGCACCACCGGCATGCCGAAGGGTGTCGTCTGGCGCCATGTCGACGTCTTCATGGCCCTCGGAGGCGGCATCGATCCGCTCACCGGCGAGCGCGCCGCTCATCCGGGTCGCATGGTGGAGAAGGGACAGGCCGGCTTCACGCTCACCATGTTCCCGATCGCGCCATTGATGCACGGCGCGACGCAGTGGGCGGTCATGGGGCAGAGCTTCGTCGGCAATCGCCTCGTGCTGACGCCGAAGTTCGACGCGCACGGCGTCTGGGATCTGGTCGAACGCGAGAAGATCAATTCGATCATGATCACGGGCGATGCCATGGGCCGCCCCATGATCGAGGCACTCAACGCGCAGGAGTCGAGGTGGGACGTCTCCTCTCTCCTCTCGCTCAGCAGCAGTGCGGCGACCTTCTCGCCATCGGTGAAGGATCAATTCTTCGATCGCTTCCCCAGTCTCGTGATGACGGATGCCGTCGGCTCTTCCGAAGGCGGCAACAACGGCATGGTGATGGTGCAGCGCGGCCAGACCGCGATGAAGGGCGGTCCGACGGTCACACGCGTTGGCGCCACTACAGTCATCGATGAGGACGGCCAGCCAGTCGAACCCGGCTCGGGAAAGATCGGCAAGATCGCCCGCTCGGCCGACATTCCGCTCGAGTACTACAAGGATCCGAGGAAGACGGCCGAGACCTTCGTGACCTACAATGGCGTCCGCTACGCGGTGCCCGGCGACTACGCGATGGTCGAGGAGGACGGCCGAATCACGCTGCTCGGCCGCGGCTCGGTGTCGATCAACTCCGGGGGCGAGAAGATCTTCCCCGAGGAAGTCGAAACGGCGGTGAAGTCGCACCCCGACGTCTTCGACTGCACCGTCGTCGGTGTACCCGATCCGCGCTGGGGCCAGCGCGTCTGCGCGCTCGTGCAGGCGCGCCCCGGCGTTGAGCCTTCTCTCGCATCGATCCAGGAACACTGCCGCGCCAAGATCGCCGGCTTCAAAGTGCCGCGCGAAGTCCACCTCGTCGAGCGCGTCGTCCGCTCTCCCAGCGGCAAGCCCGACTATCGCTGGGCGAAGGAGACGGCGGTCGCGAAGTCAGAAGCCAGGAGCCAGAAGCCCACGTAATTTTGGTGCACAAACTCATCTGGTTTTTTTCTACGAAAGTGTTGCCCCTCCGGGCAGTGGTTGCTATGACCTCGCGCGGTCGTGGCACCCCACCAGCCACGGGAACGAGAAATCACGACGTCGGCCATGAGGTTGGCGAGGAGGGAGCGGCATGGGGCTAGCCGTTGTCGCTTCCCGGCTGTCTGTCAGTTGGGTCTTCACCGCTATCGCACTGACCACCGCAACAAGCCTGCTCATCCCGATCGAGGTCGCGGCTGCGACCAAGGCGAACATCGAGAAAGCAGCCAAAGCTCCTGCCAAGCCGGCTCAGTCCTCCGCCAAAAAGGGACCGCCGCGCGGCGGGAGTGCCAAGGCCTCTAAGACCGGCAAGGCGAAGGTTGCGTCGAAAAGGGGTTCTGCGGACGACCAGGCTGTCGCCGTGAAGACGACTACCAAGGCGAAGACCGCCCAGGCAAAATCGGCGTCGTCGACGAAGGCGGCGAAGGCGGGCAATGGCGGCAAGAAGAGGGTCGCGGTAGCGAAGTCGACGCGCGGCAAAGCCAGGAAGGGCCGGCTCGCGGCCCGTCCGGCGCAGCGCTCGCGCGCGGTCGCCAAGGCGTTGCGGCGCATGCCAGACTGGTACATGGCGAACACCGATGACGACGAGGTGCTCGCGATCGCAGCCCGCCACCTCGGCACGCCGTACCGTTTCGGCTCCTCCGGGGGCGGCAGCTTCGACTGCTCCGGCTTCGTCCGCACCGTCTATTCCGAGATCGGCCTGGACCTCCCGCATTCGGCCCAGGCCCAATTCAGCATGGGCTCGCGCGTCGAAGCGGATGAGCTCATTCCCGGTGATCTCGTGTTCTTCCGCACCTATCGCCGCGGCGCCTCGCACGTCGGCATCTATGTCGGCGACGGCCTCTTCATCCACGCCGCCTATCGCGGTGGAGAGGTGCGACTCGATTCACTCGAGCAGAACTACTTCCGCACCCGATACCTCGGCGCACGTCGCCTGCGCGGAATCGACTCGTAGGACGCCCTTCTGCCGCGCGGGTACGACCTCAGCGCGGCACTCTCCCGCCTCGCGGGCGAGTGAGTCTCAGGCGAGCAGATAGGCTGCGAGCGCAGCTGGGACGAGCTGCATCGTCAGGTTGTCCCAGCCGTGCGGCGACACGGCCTCCACCGCCGCGGCCGCGAGCGCGATGATCGCCGCGGCCCCGAGGGCGTGGGAGGCGCGCCCCGCCAGCGCCACCGCCGCGAACGACACCGCGAAGACGGCGAGCGAGCCCTCGACGCTGCGGAAGGAGACGACCCCGCGCGGCGAAGGGACACGATAGCGGTGGCGGCCGAAACGCGTGCCGACCGGCTCGCCGGCAGCGTCGCCGAGACCCGCAACCAGGTAGCCGTAGACCGCGGCTGCGGCGCCGAAGAGCGCATTGCTCAACAGGCCGCCGACGAGAGTGGCCAGATAGGGAGCCAGAATGAAGTGCGTGCGCCGCGGCGCGTCGCCTTCGCGCGCGATCGCCTCGAAGAGCGGATCGCCGTCACCGCGGAGCACGGCGTAGAAGATCACCGCCGATGTCGCGGCCCCGAACACCATCAGCGCCGGCAGACCGAGCCCGCCCTGAACCGACGCTGCGGTGGTGAACACGAGGATGTGGAACAGCTTGCGCGTGTACCCGGTCGCCCAACCGCGATCGCGCTTGCAGCGGCCCGCGACGTACAGGTAGAGCCACGCGAGCGCGATGAATGGCGGCGAGAGGAACGCGCCTTGCGCTAGAGACGGAAGAGGCAGAGCGAAGTCATGAGTCATGAGAAATGAATGAGAAATGACTCATGACTCCTTGAGCCCCGCCTGTTCGAGGCGCTCCTCGAGCAAACCCATACGGTCCTGACCCCAGAACGGTTCGCCGCGGAAGACGAAGATCGGCACACCGAAGATGTGGTCGTCCGCGGCTTCTTCCAGGCAGCGCTCGAGCGACGGGCGTCCCTCGCCGGCGGCAAACTCGAGATAGTCGCTACCCGAGCCGCCGAGTCGATCGACGGTCGCGGCGATCTCTTCGGCGCGATCGATCTCGAGCGCGCGCTCGAAGAAGCGCGCGTATACCTCGTCGGTATAGGCGCGGAAGAGCCCGACGCGCTGGGTGTAGAGAGCGCCGATCAGCGACGGCGTGGAGTCGTACACCTTGAGCGGCCCCATGATCTTGAAGCCGCCACGGCGGTTGGCCCAACGGCGAGCGTCCATGTACGAGTAGCGCGCCTTGTACTCCGAGTAGATGCTGCGCTCTCCCTTGCCCTTGATGCGCAGCAGGAACGGCAACCAGCGCAGCTCGACGCGAAACCGCCGCGGCAACTCGAATGCCGGATCCTTCGCCAGATAGGCGTAGGGACTCTTGTAGTCGAAGTAGAGTTTCAGTTCTTCGCGGCGCGTTTCAGGCATGACTCGTCACTGAAGTCCCGCCAGCCGAATGCCCGAGAACTGCCAGCGCGCCGCGGCCGGGAAGAAGTTGCGATAGGTGGAGCGGATGTGGTTGCGCGACGTGGCACAGGAACCGCCGCGCAGAACGAGCTGGTTGCACATGAACTTGCCATTGTACTCGCCGAGCGCACCCGACGGCGGACGATAGCCCGGATAGGCGACGTAGGGGCTCTCCGTCCACTCCCACACGTCGCCGAAGAGCTGCGCCGCACCCGCGCTAGGCGCCGGATGAAGGCGCCCCGACTCGACGAAATTGCCCTCGACGCTCGCCCCCGACGCCGCCACTTCCCACTCGCTCTCGCGCGCCAGGCGCGCTCCGGCCCAGCGCGCGAACGCGTCGGCCTCGTAGTAGCTCACGTGGCACACCGGCTCGGCCGGCTCGACGCGCCCGCGTCCCCTCAGGGTGAAGACGGTCCACTCGCCGTCGCGGTCGTCCCAATAGAGCGGCGCCCGCCATCCGTGCGCCCGCACCGCGTCCCATCCCTCCGAGAGCCAGAGATCCGACCGCCGATACCCGCCGTCGGCAAGGAACTCGAGATACTCGCCGTTGGTCGTCAGGCGCGAGGCGAGCGCGAACGGCTCGAGGAATACACGATGGCGCGGGAGCTCGTTGTCGAACGCGAAGCCGGCGCCACCGTGGCCGATTTCACGGAGACCGCCGGCGTACTCGCGAAAGCGCATCGCGCCCGTCGTCGCCGACTTTCCCGCAGGCCCGCCGCAGTGAAGATAGACCGGCTCGAGCGGGTTCTGCGCGAAGAGATGCTTCAAGTCGGTGAGCAGCAGCTCCTGATGCTGCTGCTCGTGGTGTAGGCCGAGCTCGACGACGTCGAGCGCCGCCCCCGCAGCCGCGCCGCCACCGAGCCAACCAAGCACGGCATCGTCGACGCGGTGGCGGTATTCGTAGACCTGTTCCACCGTCGGCCGCGTCAGCAGCCCGCGCTGCGGCCGCGGGTGCTGCTCGCCCACGGCGTTGTAGTAGGAGTTGAAGAGCACGGCATAGGACGAAGCGAACTCGCCGAAGGCGACCGCGTTGGGGGCGAGTACGAAGGTAGCGAAGAACCAGGTGGTGTGCGCCAGATGCCACTTCGCCGGGCTCGCATCGGGCATCGATTGGGCGACGTAGTCCTCACGCTCGAGCGGCTCGCAGAGCGATTCAGTCGCACCGCGCACCTCGAGGTAACGGCGCGCGAGCTCGGCGGCGCGGTCGGTGCCACCCGCGGCGAGGTCACCGCGCTTCCCGCTCGCTCGCATCTCACTCTTCCTCCGCCGAGCCGTCGCGCGGCCCGAAGCAGACACCGCGTTTGGAGGTGCAGATGAACTCGAGCAGCCGGCGCACGTCGTCCGTCGTCTCCCGTGCCTCGAGCTCGGCGATAGCGTGACGCATGTTGCGGCGCTTGCCGAAGAGATGGACGAAGGCGCGGCGCAGCGCGCGGATACGCTCGGCCGAGAAGCCGGCACGGCGCAGTCCGATCGCGTTGATGGCGCGCACGACGTGGGTGTCGTCCATGATGCAGAAGGGAGGTACGTCGCGGCTCGCCTTCGACAGGCCGCGCAGGAGAGAGAGGGTGCCGACGCGGACGTGCTGGTGCACGGTGCAGCAGGCGGAGATGAAGACGCGATCTTCCACCTGCACGTGGCCGCCGAGCACGGCGCTGTTCGCCATGATCACGTTGTTGCCGACGCGACAGTTGTGGGCCACGTGCGCGTGCCCCATGAAGTAGTTGTCGTCGCCGATCACGGTGGACGAGCCCGGGGCGGTGCCGCGGTGGATGAGGACGGACTCGCGGAAGACGTTGCGCGCGCCGATCTCCAGATAGGTCTCGGCGCCGCTGTAACCGAGATCCTGCGGCGAGTCGCCCAGCACCGCGCCGTAGTGCAGCACGTTGTCGCAGCCGAGCCGGGTGTGCCCGGTCAGCACGGCGTGCGCCATCACGCGCGTGCCGCGATCGATGCGCACCGGGCCGTCGATGACGACGTAGGGGCCGATCTCGACGTCACCGTGGATCTCGGCGCGCGGGTCGATCTGTGCGGTCGGGTGAATCGGCATCAGCTTCGCGGCCGGAGTCCTGCCGCGTAAAGCTCAGGCTTCCGGTGTATCGTCGCCGGAGGAATCGTCGTTCGCCGTGCGGCCGGGAACGCGATATCGTTCCCCGAGCCAGTTACCCAGATCGATCAGCTTACAGCGCTCGCTGCAGAAGGGCCGGAAAGGGTTGTCCTTCCAGGCGACCTCGGCGCCGCACTGCGGGCATCGCCGGGCCGGTGTCGCCATTGCCCCTCCGGCCGAAGACTCAACGCCGGCCGCCGCCCTGGCGGTTGCCGCCGGAGCGAAAGAAGAAGCTGCCTTCGATCTGCTGGGGGCGAATGGCGCTGTTGTCCCGCAGCGGCACCTGCCCAACTGCGGCGTGCATGCTGTCGCGAGCCCGCTTGATGCGCTGCCGCAGCGCCTCCATGTTGGCAAGGCTCTCCTTGGCGTCGCGCAGGCTGTCGAGGGTCAGTTTGATCTCACCCTTCAATTTCCCCCGCTTCAGGCTGATCACGACGTTCTCACCATCAGGGGCGAGCTTGGCCTGGTGCTCGAGGTTCTTATCCACTCGGCGCACCAGATTCCGCACCAGTTCCATTTCAGCCGTGCCAAAGTCGCTCATTTGATCCCCCCTTCGAACGTGCGCAATCTCAAGTGCATCCGAAGGAGAAATACCAAGCGAGGAACGCCGGCACAACCAGCCCCCGCCCGGGTTTGGCGGCCGAAGGCCGCGGTTGACAGCCCTCGACTGGGCGCGCAGCATGCGCATCTCGCATGATTCGTTGGCTCTTTCTCGCTTTTCTGGTGTGGCTGCTGTGGCGCTTTGCGACCCGTAGCGCCCGGCCTCGCGACATCGGCTCCAGGGGGGCGCAGGGGTGGGATCCGCGCGCCATCCTGGGTGTCGCCAGCGACGCCTCCCGGGAAGAGATCGCCCGTGCTTATCGCGAGCAGATCAAGCTCTACCATCCCGACCGCGTCTCCGGGATGGGCCCGGAGATCCAACGTGTCGCACACGAGAAGACGCTGGCCATCCAGCGGGCCTACGAAGAGCTCTCCGGCGAGAGCTAGCTGGACTGGCCAGGACTCCAGCCGCTGCTTGTGCTATGGAAGCGCGCGGAGGTGGTGTGGATGGCCGAGGAGAAGGGCAACTCGCTCAGCCGATTCCGGTCGTCGCCGCCGACCGACGGCGGCGGACCGTGGTGGCTGCGCTTTCTGCGCGGGCGTTTCTTCCGCGTCGTGGTCCTGCCCCTGATCGGCGCCAGCATCGCGCTCAAGCTGATCATGCTCGCGTGCCTGACCTACGTCGG
>Ga0187894_10006497_pt1 | contig 11453 bp, 5 predicted proteins | sample GBC1701081metaG_FD_136650 | JGI IMG/M metagenome (GOLD analysis project Ga0187894, IMG submission 136650) | White microbial mat communities from a lava cave in the Kipuka Kanohina Cave System on the Island of Hawaii, USA - GBC170108-1 metaG ...
CTCGAGCTGTCGAAGGGCGGCCGTTCGTTGCTGCAAGGACGAGGCCCCGAGCTGGAGTCGCTCGAGACCGAAGGTCAGATGCTCCAGCGCGTGATGCCCGACCTGATGGGCATGAAGAACGTGATGGCGCTGAGCGATGAGGCGCACCACTGCTACCGCGAGAAGCCCGAGGAAGAAGGCGAAGGCGAGCTGAAGGGCGACGACCGCAAGGAGGCGGAGAAGAACCGCGAGGCCGCGCGGCTCTGGATCTCCGGCCTCGAATCCGTCCAGCGCAAGCTCGGCATCCAGCGAATCGTTGATCTCTCCGCGACCCCGTTCTTCTTGCGCGGCTCCGGTTACGCGGAGGGCACCCTCTTCCCGTGGACGATGAGCGACTTCTCGCTGATGGACGCAATCGAGTGCGGAATCGTGAAGCTCCCGCGCGTCCCCGTCGCCGACAACATCCCCGGCGGCGACATGCCGAAGTTCCGGAACCTCTGGGAGCACATCGGCAAGAAGATGCCGAAGAAGGGGCGCGGCAAGGGCGCCGCGCTCGATCCGCTGAGCATCCCCGTCGAGCTCCAGACCGCGCTCGAAGCCCTCTACGGTCACTATGAGAAGACTTTCAAGCTTTGGCAGGAGGAGGGCATCGACGTCCCGCCCTGCTTCATCGTCGTCTGCAATAACACCTCCACCTCCAAGCTCGTCTACGACTACATCTCCGGATTCCAACGCCAGAACGAAGACGGATCGACCACGCTCGAGAACGGTCGCTTAGCGCTCTTCCGCAACTTCGACGAGCACGGCAACGCGCTCGCCAGCCCGCGCACGCTGCTGATCGACAGCGAGCAGCTCGAGTCTGGCGAAGGCCTCGATGACAGCTTCCGAAGCGCCGCGTCGGATGAGATCGAGCGCTTCCGCCGTGAAATCGTCGAGCGCACCGGAAATCGCCAGGAGGCCGAGAACCTCTCGGACGAGGACCTGCTGCGCGAGGTGATGAACACCGTCGGCAAGTCCGGACGGTTGGGAGGCGGGATTCGCTGCGTCGTCTCCGTCGCGATGCTCACTGAGGGCTGGGATGCGAACACCGTGACGCACGTGCTCGGAGTGCGCGCGTTCGGCACGCAGCTCCTCTGCGAGCAGGTGATCGGTCGAGCGCTACGCCGCCAGTCCTACGACCTCAACGACGAGGGCCGTTTCAACGTCGAGTACGCCGATGTGCTCGGCATCCCGTTCGACTTCACCGTGAAGCCCGTTGTGGCGCCCCCGCAGCCGCCGCGCGAGACCATTCAGGTGAAGGCGATCTCGCCCGAGCGCGACGCCTGCGAGATCCGCTTCCCGCGCATCGAGGGCTACCGCGTCGAGCTTCCGGAAGAGCGCCTCTCCGCTGCGTTCAACGAAGACTCGACGCTCGTGCTGACTCCGGACCTCGTGGGTCCGTCGATCACGCGCAACGAAGGCATCGTTGGTGAAGGCATCGATCTCACGCTCGGCCATACGGGCGACCTGCGCCGGTCAACGGTCCTCTTCCACCTGACCAAGCGCTTGCTCGAAACGAAATGGCGCGACGCCGGCGAGGAGCCGAAGCTGCACCTCTTCGGGCAGCTGAAGCGCATCACGCGCGAGTGGCTCGACAACCACCTCGTCTGCAAGGGCCAGACGTTCCCGGCGCAGCTCCTCTACCTCTCGCTCGCCGACATGGCCTGCGAGCGCATCACGGCCGCTATTACACGCCACCACGTCGGCGAACGTCCGATCAAGGCCATCCCCGATCCGTACAACCCGGCCGGCTCGACGCGCCACGTCAACTTCAACACCTCGAAGAAGCTGCGCTGGAAGACCGACGCGAAGCGCTGCCACATCAACTGGGTGATCTGCGACAGCGAATGGGAAGCCGAGTTCTGCCGTGTTGCCGAAGCACACCCGCGGGTGCGCGCCTACGCGAAGAACCACAGCCTCGGCTTCGAGGTGCCGTACCGCTACGGCTCAGAGAAGCGCGCCTACCGGCCCGACTTCACCGTGCGCGTCGACGACGGCCACGGCGACGCGGACCTGCTGAACCTCGTCGTCGAGATCAAGGGCTATCGCGGCGAGGATGCCAAGGAGAAGAAGTCAACGATGGACACCTATTGGGTGCCCGGCGTGAACAACCTCGGCACCTTCGGCCGCTGGGCATTTGCCGAGCTCAGGGACGTGTACGAGATCGAGGCTGACTTCAAAGCCAAGGTGGAGAGCCACTTCGGCGAGATGATCGAGAAGGCCACGAAGGGAACGGCGTAGCGACGATGCCCGCGATGCGGCTCAAGATCTTCGTCAGCAGCGTGCAGAAGGAGTTCGAGCGCGTGCGCTCGGACCTGAAAGCATTCCTGCTCGGCGATGCCGTGCTGCGTCGCTTCGTGTCCGAGGTGTTCCTGTTCGAGGAGCTGCCGGCGCGCGATCGTCGCGCCGACCAGGTCTATCTCGAGGAAGTGAAGCGCTGCGACATCTACCTCGCGATCTTCGGCAACGAATACGGCTCCGAGGATCGCGAGGGGGTCTCGCCCACCGAGCGTGAGTACGACCACGCCACCAAGCACCGCAAGACGCGTCTCGTCTACGTGTGGGGCTCGGACGAGAAGCAGCGCACGCCGAAGATGCGCGCGCTCGTGCGCAAGGCGAGCGGCGGCGTGATCCGTCGCCGGGTCGAGGACGCGAGCGCCTTCACGACTGAGGTCTATGCGAGCCTCGTCGACTACCTCGATCGCAAGGGCGCGCTGCGGATCCCGCCGTTCGACACGAGTGCGTGCGATCGCGCGCGGCTCTCCGATCTATCGCGCAAGCGCATCGACTGGTTTCTCGAGACTGCACGCGCGGCGCGCGGTTTTCCGCTCGAGCCGACTACCTCGACCAAATCGCTGCTGACGCACCTGAAGCTGATGGATCACGGCGGGCCGACCAACGCAGCAGTCTTGCTGTTCGGGAAGGACCCGCAGCGCTTCCACCCCACGGCCGAGATCAAGTGCGTGCACATCCATGGCACCGAATACTTGCGCCCGTTTCCGGCGCTCCAAGTCTACGGCGGCGACGCTTTCGAACAGGTCGACGAGGCGCGCGACTTCGTGCTCGGCAAGATCAATCGCAGCGTGGGCACGCGCGCCGAGAGCAGCATCGCGCCGCGTCTCTATGAGCTGCCGCCCGATGCGATCTCTGAAGCCATCGTGAACGCGGTTGCGCACCGTGACTACCACAGCAACGCATCCGTAGAAGTGCGCCTGTTCGCGGACCGGCTCGAGATCTGGAACCCCGGTGCGCTGCCGGGAACGCTCACGCTCGACGACTTGCGTGGGGATCACTCGTCGGTCCCCAACAATCCATTACTCGCCGAGTCGCTCTATCTGACGGGCTACATCGAGCGAGTCGGGTCCGGCACTCAAAAGATGATCGCGCTTTGCCGGGAGCAAGGCCTTCCGGAGCCCAGCTTCGAGCAACGCTCCGGCTTCTTCGTTCTCACCCTCTGGCGTGATTGGCTCACCCCCCCGGCGCTCGACGCGCTGCGTCTCAGCGATCGCCAGCGGAAGGCGGTCGCATACGTGAAAGCCAACGGGTCGATCACGAACTCCGCCTATCAGTCCACGCTGGGAGCAGCCAAGCGAACTGCTTCGCGGGACCTCGATGAGCTCGTCTCGCGGGGCGTGCTCGAGAAGGTGGGGACCACCGGGAAGGGCGTTCACTACCGCCTGGCCAAAGGCGCCAGAAAGGGGTCAAAGGGGCCACGAAAGGCAAAGGGGCCATAAACGGGCCAAAGGGGCCATTGGCCCGCGAACCCGTCAGGCACTCCACCGACACCCCGTCATCGACGACCCAGCAGAATCGGCTCATAGACGGCTCAAAGGGCTCACACCAGCATGGCCAAGAAACCCAAGGGCACGCGGAAGCAGGTCGAGACCCTCACCCACGACGAGGCCTCGCGGAAGAACATCCCGACGGCCGAGTTCCAGTCGGTGATGGAGAAGGAGGCCCAGAGCTCGCTGCGTGTCGCCTACGCGCGTCGCAACCGCGACCTCGATCCGCAGCTCGTCTGGCGCGGCAAGGACGAGCAGGACTGGTCCGACCTAGTGACCCAGGCGCCGCCGCTCTTCATCCAGGAGAAGGTCCACCCCAAGGTTCTGATCGACGACCTGCTCCGCCAGAGCCAGCGCACCGCCGCCGAGAAGGCGGCCTCTGAGCCCGGCTACGTCGCGGACTTGTTCGCCGACTTCAACGGCCTGCCTAACACCGACGCCAGGACCGAGTTCTACCAGCACGACGCCAACTGGACGAACCGGATGATCCTCGGTGACAGCCTCCAAGTGATGGCGTCGCTCGCGGAGCGCGAGGGCCTACGCGGGCAGGTGCAGTGCATCTACTTCGATCCGCCGTACGGGATCAAGTTCAACTCGAACTTTCAGTGGTCGACGACGAGTCGAGATGTCACGGACGGGAAGAGCGAGCACATCACCCGCGAGCCGGAGCAGGTGAAGGCGTTTCGAGATACGTGGCGTGATGGGATTCATTCGTATCTCACTTACCTGAGGGATCGGCTCACGGGCATGCGTGACCTACTCAGCGCGTCAGGTTCTCTATTCGTCCAAATCGGCGACGAGAATCTGCACCGCGTTCGCTCCTTGCTGGATGAAGTGTTCGGCGAAGCAAACTTCATCTCCCTCATCACGATTCAGAAGGCCGGCTCCACGTTCTCTGAATATCTCGGCGGCGTAGCAGATTTTGTTCTCTGGTATGCAAAGGACCGCGACTCGCTGAAGTACCGGGACCTCTATTCAGAGCGCGTTAGCACGGAGGATGACTTCGGTCGATTTACATTGGCCCAGGTGGATGTCGCAACGCGTGTTCCCATCGGTGAGCTCGGACGTCAGCCATCGCCGGACGAGCTGATCGCACCAGATCCTCTGCAATCAGCTTCCGCGGGTCGGGAGAAAGGAGAAGGTGCCTCGAGCTGGTTTCCGGTCAGGATTGGTGATCAAGAGTTCAGGCCGACGATGCAGAGCCGGTGGAAGACCAATGAGAGCGGGATGAGTCGGCTCCTCAAGGCGAACAGGGTACTTGTCCAGAGGACCTCCATTCGATACGCGCGTCGCTTCAGCGACTTCTCTGTATCGGTTCTTACGAACATCTGGAGCGACCTGGCTGGCGCGACGGACAAGGTCTATGTGGTTCAGACAAGCACTCGAATCCTCGAGCGGTGCCTTCTCCTGTCGACTGACCCAGGAGACCTTGTCCTGGACCCGACGTGCGGATCAGGAACCACGGCCTACGTCGCAGAGCAATGGGGCCGCCGTTGGATCACGATCGATACGTCGCGCGTTGCCCTCGCGCTCGCACGTGCTCGTATCATGGGTGCGCGTTATCCGTACTTCCTGCTTGCAGATAGCCGCGAGGGGCAGCTCAAGGAGGCCGACCTCTCGCGCAGCGCGCCCTCGAACGCTCCGTGCAGCGGGGATGTCCGCCAGGGGTTCGTCAACGAGCGCGTTCCTCACATCACGCTGAAGTCGATCGCCACCGACGCCGAGATCGACGTGATCTTTGAGAAGCACCAGCAGGCGCTTGAGCCGCTGCGGGACCAACTCAACACGGCGCTCTCGCGAGCGTGGGAGGAGTGGGAGATCCCGCGCGACGCAGACGCGAAGTGGCCCGCGACAGCGCGGGAGCTGCACGCGAAGTGGTGGGAGCAGCGCATCGCACGTCAGAAGGAGATCGACGCCTCCATCGCCGCCAAGGCCGAGTACGAGTTCCTCTACGACAAGCCCTACGAGGACAACAAGAAGGTCCGCGTCGCGGGGCCGTTCACGGTGGAGAGCGTCTCGCCGCACCGCGTGCTTGCGGTCGACGAGAACGACGATCTCGTCGATCAAATCGCCGAGTGGCTCGGCTACAGCGAGAAGCAGAGCTTCACGGCGATGGTGCTCGAGAACCTGAAGACCGCCGGCGTGCAGCAGGCGCACAAGGAAGACAAGATCGTCTTCTCCTCGATCGCGCCGTGGCCCGGCGCGCTGATCTGCGCCGAGGGCCGCTACGTCGAGGGCGCTTCCGGCGCAGGCAGCGAGAAGCGCGCCGCCATCTTCGTCGGCCCCGAGTTCGGGACCGTCACACGCCCCGATCTCGTTCTCGCTGCGCGCGAGGCCGGCGACGCGAACTTTGACGTGCTGATAGCGTGCGCCTTCAACTACGAGGCGCACGCCTCCGAGTTCCACAAGCTTGGCCGCATTCCCGTCTTAAAAGCTCGCATGAACGCTGACCTCCACATGGCCGACGATTTGAAGAACACTGGCAAAGGCAACCTCTTCGTCATCTTCGGCGAGCCCGACATCACCATCACGCCGGCCGAAGCCGGCCAGATCCAAGTCAAGGTCAACGGCGTCGACGTCTTCCACCCCCAGACCGGCGAAATCCGCAGCGACGGCGCCGAAGGCATCGCCTGCTGGTTCATCGACACCGACTACAACGAAGAAAGCTTCTTCGTCCGCCACGCCTACTTCCTCGGCGCCAACGACCCCTACAAAGCGCTGAAGACCACGCTCAAGGCCGAGATCAACGAGGAAGCCTGGGCCACGCTCCACAGCGACACTTCGCGTCCGTTCCCGAAGCCGAAGTCGGGTCGGATCGCGGTGAAGGTGATCAATCACCTCGGCGATGAGGTGATGAAGGTATATCGGATCGACTGACCCGGACGCGCGCGAGGCCGCAGTATGCCGACAGTGCAACAGGAGATTCTCGATGCTTTCTTCGAGCGATTGAGAGATTCCGACTCGTTCTCGGAGGAGATCGTCAAGCGGCTGCGGGAGCTCTTTCAGGAGCAAAGGAAACCGAAGGCGGAGGAGCTGGCGCAGGTCATGTCGGATCTGCCCGAGGAGCCCCTGCCATGATTCGGATCGAATCTGTCCACATCGAAGAGGTCCGCGGTATCCGGAAGCAACCGTTGGCGATGAACCGCGCGAATTTCGTGATTTCAGGTCCGAACGGGTCCGGAAAGAGTGGCGTTGTAGATGCAATTCAGTTCGCTCTCACGGGTGAAATCGGAAGGCTACGCGGTTCCGGGACGGGTGACCTGAAGCTTGCCGACCACGGGCCGCACGTCGACAAGCGCGACTACCCAGGCGCTTCTTATGTGAAGGTCGACGCGTTCATTCCGAGCTTGGCCAGATCGGCGTCGATCACCCGTACTATCGCGAGGCCGAAGCAGCCGACGATCGTCCCGAACGAGCCTGCGATCGTCGCCATCTTCGACGAGATGGCTCGCCATCCGGAGATCACACTCTCGCGGCGCGAGGTGATCAAGTTCATCCTGAGCGAGGCCGGGCAGCGATCGAGAGACGTGCAGGTTCTTCTCAAGCTCGACGATATCGACGTCGTTCGTGCGACGCTGAAGACGACCGAGAACAAGCTGAACGCAGCCTATTCCACGGCCAAAGCACAGGCAGACGCAGCACAGGAGAGTCTCAAACGGCACCTCGATCTGCCCGAGTTGAGGACCGACGAGATTCTCGTGGCTGTCAATGCGCGGCGCCGAGTGCTTGGCATGCCAGAGATAGGCGAGCTCACGAGTACTACCGCATTCTCAGCTGGGATCGGCGATACGGCAGCAACAGCCGTGGCTGCGCAAACGAAGGAATCTGCGCTACGCGACGTAAAGGCTCTTCTCGATGCGATTGCTGTCGGCATCGAAGTACCGACTGTCGAAAGTGTCAATACGGCCTTGGAAGGGATCCAGAGGATTACGGAGAATCCGGCCCTACTCGCGTCGATTAAGCGCCGCTCGTTCGTCGAATCAGGACTCGACCTGGTAGATGGGCCAGAATGCCCACTTTGCGATGTCCAGTGGGATGTCGAGGCTCTGAGGTCGCACCTCCGCGAGAAGCTCAGCGAATCTCAGGCGGCCCTTGGCATTCGCGACGGATTGCTTGGGTCAGGGGGAGCGATATCGGCGGAGATCACCCGACTAAGGGCATTAATTCAGGAAGTAAGCAAGATAGGAGAGGCCGAGCAAGAACTCATCACGCTGCTCGAACGCTGGTCGACAGATCTGCGCGATTTTGCATTCAAGCTCCTCAGTGTGGACGGCTTGGTTGAATCGAAGCCTCGTCTCCAGACCGGATGGGCAGCAACCCCTACGGCAGTCGCAAGCGGCCTCGAGATGACGCGCCAGCGGATAAGCGCGCGACCCGACAGGACCGCGGCCGGTGAGGCTCGCGACTTTCTCGTCCTGGCCCAGGAGCGCTTGACCACCTGGCAGCGCGCGGGTCGCGAGGCATCAGAGAAGGCCGCAGCGGCCGCAAGGGGCAAGGTCGCATACAAAGCCTACTGCGATGTCGCTGAGGCAGCCCTGCTCGGTCTCTACTCGGAGGTCGAGAAGGACTTCCGGGACCACTATCGGTTGATCAACCAAGACGACGAGAAGGGCTTCCACGCCAAACTGGAGCCAGCGAACGGTCGCCTTGGTCTCCTAGTCGATTTCTACGGCCGCGGAATGTTCCCACCTGGCGCCTATCACAGCGAGGGCCACCAGGACGGGATGGGAGTCTGCCTCTATCTGGCGTTGATGAAGCGAGTCCTCGGAAACGACTTCTCGCTCGCGATTCTCGATGATGTGGTCATGTCCGTCGATTCTATGCATCGCAGGCAGTTCTGCAGACTTCTCAAGGCGCACTTTCCGGACACACAGTTCATCATCACGACACACGATCAGGTCTGGGCGCGACAGATGCGGACCGAAGGCTTGGTTGCTCCCAACGCATTAGTCGCGTTTCACGGCTGGAGCGTCGAAACGGGCCCGATCTTGGACGAGGTCACAGAGGTTTGGGACCGGATCGCTGAAGATCTGAAACGGAATGACGTGCCAACCGCAGCTGGCCGCCTACGCCGACACTTGGAATACGTTGCCGCTGATCTGGCCGACAATCTGGCTGCCAAAGTCCCGTTCAGGGGAGACGGCAGCTACGACATGGGCGAGCTATTGCAAGCTGTGATTGGAAGGCAGGGCGAGCTGCTCAAGCGGGCTGAGAAGGCGGCGCGGTCTTGGAGAAACGTGGACGACGAGGCGAAGGCCACCTGGTTTCAGAAGAACCGAGCTGATTGCCTGGCCGCATGTCAGGGTGAGCAGTGGATCATCAACAAAGCGATCCACTACAACGAGTGGGCTGATCTTTCGCGCCAGGACTTTCAGCCCGTCGTGACAGCTTTCAGAGGTCTGCTCGGTCTCTTTCGCTGCGGCAAGCCAGCCTGCGACTCTTGGATGGCGCTCACGCCAAGAGTGGATCCTGTCGACCTCCGCTGCATCTGCGGAAGCCTGCGGCTGAACCTCCGAGAAAAGTGATGGGCGCTTCGTGAACTTCCGCATCGCCGACACCTTCACAGCGAGCCTCGCGAGGCTGACCGGCGACGAGCAGAAGGCCGTGAAGACGACGGCGTTCGACCTCCAGATGAATCCCGCGAATCCAGGCATGCAGTTCCACAAGCTCGACCGCGCGAAGGACAAGAGCTTCTGGTCGGTGCGCGTGAGCAGCGACATCCGGCTGATCGTGCACAAAACCGCTGCCAGCCTGCTGCTCTGCTACGTCGACCATCACGATGCGGCGTACGCGTGGGCGGAGCGCCGCCGCGTCGAGAAACACCCGACGACGGGTGCGGCGCAGCTCGTGGAGCTGCGGGAAACGGTGCGCGAGATCGCGGTGCCGCGGTTCGTCGTGGCGCCGGCGCCGGCCAGCACGACCGTCGCGAAGCGCGCGCTGTTCACGGGGCTCTCGGACGAAGATCTGCTCGGCTACGGCGTTCCTTCCGCGTGGCTCGCGGACGTTCGCGCCTCGGACGAGGACTCACTGCTCGGCCTCGCGGATCACCTCCCGAGCGAGGCTGCCGAAGCGCTTCTGGAGCTTGCGACGGGCGGCCGGCCGAAGCGGCCGCTGCACGCGCAGGTGGGCGCGGATCCGTTCGCGCATCCGGATGCGCAGCGCCGCTTCCGCCTGATGACCGATGCCGACGAGCTGCGCCGAGCGCTCGAGTCTCCGTGGGAGAAGTGGACGATCTTCCTGCACCCGGCGCAGCGCGAAGCCGTGGAGCGCCGCGCGAGCGGGCCGACGCGCGTCGCCGGCTCGGCGGGCACGGGCAAGACGATCGTGGCGCTGCACCGTGCGGCGCACCTGGCGCGCGCGAATCCGCAGGCGAAGGTGTTGCTCACGACGTTCAGCGATCCGCTCGCGCGTGCGCTCCACCGGCGCATGGCCCGGCTGATCGGGGACGATGCGGCCGTGCAGGGCCGCGTCACGATCGAGGCGCTCGATCGCGTGGGCATTCGCGCGTACGAGGCGAGCTGTGGCAGCGCGCGCCTCCTCGATTCGGCGACACTTCGTGCGCTGCTGCGCGACGCTTCATTGGCGGCCCCGCCGCATCGCTTCAGCGAGCGTTTCCTCGAAACGGAGTGGCACGATGTCGTAGACGCGTGGCAGCTCGCGAGCTGGGACGCCTACCGCGACGTGGCGCGCCTCGGGCGCAAGACACGCATCGGGGAAGCGCAGCGAGCGCTCTTGTGGTCGATCTTCGAGCGCGTGCGCGTGCAGATCGGCGAGCGCGGCCTCATCACGATCCCGACCGCGTTCGCGAAAACGACTGAGCAACTCGCCGGTGCGACCGCAAAGCCGTTCGACTTCATCGTGATCGACGAGGCGCAGGATGTCGGCGTGCCGCAGCTCCGCTTCCTTGCCGCGCTCGCCGGCGCGCGGCCCGACGGCCTCTTCTTCGCGGGCGACCTCGGTCAGCGCATCTTCCAGACGCCGTTCTCGTGGCGTTCGCTAGGAGTCGACGTGCGCGGGCGCTCGTCCACGCTGCGGATCAACTACCGAATGTCGCATCAGATCCGGAGGCAGGCGGATCGCTTGCTTCCTGCGGAGCTGACCGACGTCGACGGCAACACGGAGGCGCGGCGCGGAAGCCTGTCGGCATTCAACGGGCCGGCGCCGGAGATCAAGACGGTGAAGTCTGCCGAGGCGGAGTCGGCCCTCATTGCGGGCTGGCTCGCTGCGCGCGTTGCGGAAGGGATCTCGCCGCACGAGATCGCGCTGTTTGTGCGATCGGAGGCGCAACTCGAACGGGCTCGCACGGCGGCACGAGCGGCCGGAGCAGAGGATTTCGTGCTGGACGGAGGCTCGGACGGCGCGGAAGGCCGCGTCGCGATCGGCACGATGCATCTCGCGAAGGGGCTCGAGTTCCGCGCGGTCGCCGTTTGCGCGTGCGACGACGAGATCGTGCCGCTTCAACCGCGGATCCAGAGCGTTGCCGACGACGCAGACCTCGAGGACGCGTACGAGACCGAGCGCCATCTCCTCTACGTCGCCTGTACACGCGCCCGCGAGCACCTGCTCGTCACGGGCGTTCAGCCGGCGTCCGAGTTCCTCGACGACCTCATGACCTGAAGGGTCGGCGCTCTATTGGACCTTGGTCTTGAATAC
>Ga0187894_10006498_pt1 | contig 11452 bp, 13 predicted proteins | sample GBC1701081metaG_FD_136650 | JGI IMG/M metagenome (GOLD analysis project Ga0187894, IMG submission 136650) | White microbial mat communities from a lava cave in the Kipuka Kanohina Cave System on the Island of Hawaii, USA - GBC170108-1 metaG ...
ACAAACCCCATAGCACAATTCGTGTACTATGAATTCTCAGTCGTGGCGCCAGGCCAACCCCGCCTGAGCTGCACCTTCTGGCCGGATATGTACCAGGAACCACGATTAGCTGCAGAACCCAGGACCTTCGGCTACTTCGTGAGCGATCTTCTCCAGCGGCACATGCTGATTGGTGGCGAAGTCCAAATCCTGGGAAGAGCGCTCCACGAGACCGTGAGCCTGCAAGGCCTACCCACCGGCCAGCACCAACCCGAAGCGCTCACACAGCGGTAGGCTGATATGCAATACCCGCTGATGAAAAGGGTCGAGTCGCATCGTCAGGCAACTGGTAGGGAAAAACGGTGTTCCCAGGCGATACGCAATGGACGGGCAATCAAGCGCCGCAGCACCGGCCACTCCCGGCGCAAGATGTCCCCGTTCAGGTAGCACACTACATCGTCGTGTTGACCGACATTGAGCACAATCCGATACAGACTCAAACGCAGCTGCCGATCAGCCAAATTGAACTCCCGCAACCCCGACCAAGCCACATGGAGCGGAAGCCCCACCACCCCACTCACCGGCCCTCGAAGATCCTCCAACGAATCCGGCAACCGAGCTTCCACGCCACTCCAGCGTGGCTCCAACACCGGGCTCATCACACTTTCCACATCACCAAGTATGGCCCATCCTGAACCACGAGGCCACCAAATCACGAACAAGGCAAGTCGAGAGCGTTGCGTTAGATTCGTTTATTGCGGATAATGCGACTATAGTTCTCGGGAAGAACGTGCTCATGACTTCGCTGCTAACCGGGTCCATTCAGCCGGGTAAAACAGACATCTCTACCGCAGATGCGGCGTTAGGTCATGTTCAAGCGTATCTAACGCGTCATCCACAGGGTCCGGAAAAAGTCCGGTTCCTCGTTCCGGGAGATGGCGAGGAATTTCTGGCGCCGCGGACCGCGGTTGAGCTGCTCGCTCGGGTCCTTGCTCACATGGCATCAGGGCATGGTGTTTCCGTAGTCCCGACGTACTCCGAGTTGACCACTCAACAGGCGGCGAATTTACTCAACGTCTCCCGCCCCTACCTGATCAGTTTGTTGGAAGCCGGTCAGATCGAGTACCGAAAAGTGGGCAAGCACCGCCGAGTGCAAACAGCCTCACTCCTCGACTACATGCGACATGATGACCAGCGCCGCCGGGAAGCCGCGGATGAGCTTTCCCCGCTTACTCAGCAGATGGGCTTAGCCTGACGTGGCCTCCATCGTGGTCTACGACGGGTCGCCGAGCTTCGCGCGGCTTAGCCAAGGGCAGGCTATCATCCGAAGCGCTTCGATAGACGAAAACAGCCGCTGGCTTGTCCGTACTGCGGATCGGCGCCAGCACATCCATGCCGTTGTGCGCTGAACTCGACAATGCCTGAGGGTTAGGCACATCTGCGCCGCCCAGAGTGATCAGTCGCCGTCGGGGAGGATGAGGTTGAGGATGAAGCTGACGAAGCTGATGAGCAGGGCGCCCAGCACGGCGTCCCAGAAGAATTGATCCACGGTGAACGCTAGTTCGGCCCGTTCCGAGATCCACGCGGTGATCCACAGCATGAGCGCGTTGATCAGAAACGTGATCAACCCCAGCGTAAAAATATAGGCCGGAAACGCGAAGAGCTTGACGATCGGGCGAAGCACGGTGTTCACCACGCCGAAGATGGCCGTCACGACCAACAGGGTAACGACCCTGTCGACAGTCGAGTTTCCACCGACGTTGATGCCGTCGATCACGAGCGTAGTGACCCAGATTGCGGCCGCGTTGACAGCTAGCTTGATCAGAAGCTTTTTCATGCAGGCATGTTCTCACAACCGGCGAGCGAATCACCACAACTCGCCCACAAGGATCCGAGTCAAAAACCCCCGCGGACGGTCGGAGATATGTACTTCTCCGGCGAAGAGCTCATGCGTCTCAGCATTCAAGACGAGGTTCATCGTCACTACCTGGGGTTTGCCAGAGGTTTTTAGCTATCTTCGCGCAGGGGCTTGTCTAGACGCTCATCGTGAGGCACAGTCAAATCATCCAACCGTTGACCCTCGGAGGCGCTGATGTTGCAGCATTCCCTGGAAACGCACCATAACCTCGTCGCGAAAATTCCCGCTGTCACCGGCCGTCACCTGCCCGAATGGTTCAAAGCCCTCGAAGAAGGTCCCGCCTTCCTCCGCTTTGAAGATCGAGTGCACTGGCTCCGTGAGGAGCACGGCCTCTCCCATGGACACGCCACCGCCATCATTCACGAACACGACAAGCTACGCGGCTTACGCCACTACTTCCGCTGATCTCATCGTGTGGCCAGGGTTTGTCACGCATGCGTGACAAACCCTGGCCACACGCGTGGCTGCCCGCTAATCGTTACCCCGCAGAATTGCCAGCAGTCGCAGAATCTCGAGGTAGAGCCAGATCAGGGTGACAGCTAGGCCGAAAGCAGCCAGCCAGGACTCCCGCTCCGGCGCTCCCCGTCGAATGCCCTCCTCGATATGATGGAAATCCAGCGCGAGAAACAACGACGCCAGCACCACGCCAGCCACGCCAAAGAGCAGACCGAGCGGTCCGGCATCGCGGAGCCCAAGCCCGGCGCCGCCATCCACGCCAACCAGCCCGAGGACCAGATTGGTCAGCGCCAACAACACGAACCCGAGGGTGGCGCCGACGAGGATTTTGGTGAACCGGGGAGTGACCCGGATCGCTCCGCTCTTATACGCGACCAGCATGCCGCCGAACGCCGCCAACGTGCCAAGCACCGCCTGCGCGACAATGCCGCGGAACTGGTTGTTGTAGTAGTGGCTGATCCCGCCGAGGAAAACTCCTTCGACCGCGGCATAGGCCAGCACTAGGCCGGGATTAATGGCTCGCTTGAAGGTAATAACGAGGGCCAACGCGAACCCCGCCAACGCGGCTAACCCCGGTATCGCCAGATTCTCCGGCGCGAGGAAAATCCACGTCAGCGTCCCAGTGGTGGCCAGCGTCAGAAAAACCAGGGCGGTCTTGACCACCACATCGTCGAGGGTCATCCGACCGGTCTGCATGGCGGTGGCCGACGGCGCGTCATACATTACTTGCAGATCGCGGTCGCTGGCCACGGTGTCGAACGTGGCGTAGCCGCCACGGGTGAAAGCATCAGATCGGGAAAGAATCGGGTTGCTACTACGCATCTCATTCCTCCGCAAACCCCGCTGAACGCGGGCTGCTTCTAGGATAACGTCTCGGATTGGGAGCCGGCGCCCACATCAGCCAATGGAGGACGTTCATGGGGAGGAGTTCCGGCGGTCGGGTACGCCCGTTACTGGTCGACAATTACGACTCCTACACCTACAACCTGTACCAACTCATCGCGATGGCAACCGGCAAGGAGCCCATCGTCGTCCGTAACGACGAGCTGAGCAGCAATGTCAACGCGGCACGGGAATTCACCCACGTCGTGATCTCGCCTGGCCCGGGTCACCCCGGGAATCCGCGTGACTTTGGCCATTGCCTCCAGCTCATCCGCACTGCCACGGTTCCGATACTCGGGGTCTGTCTCGGACATCAAGGCATCGCGCAGGCATTCGGCGGTGCTATCCGCCAAGCTCAGCCCGCGCACGGCCGAAAAAGTGCCATCTACCACGACGACTCAATCCTCTTTCGTGGGGTACCCCAGGGCTGCCAGGGGGTGCGCTACCACTCACTGGTCGTGGACGCCGTACCCGACGACATCGCCGTCATCGCCTGGACCGATGACCACACCATCATGGGAATATGCCACCGCACCCGACCGCTGTGGGGAGTTCAGTTCCACCCGGAATCCATCGCAACCGAGCACGGGTTGAAACTCCTCGCTAATTTCTTTGGCATAGCACCGGAAGCTCGGTCGAAGACTTTTCTCACCAACAGGAACTCCTCGCAACCACAAACTTCCGCTACTACCGCACGGGCACGTTACCGTCGGCTGGATCGATGGCACGATCCCGAAGAATGCTTTTCGGTCCTGTTCGGTCACGAGCGTTATGCCTTTTGGCTCGACAGCAGCCGCACCAGTGACGGATTAGCTCGGTTCTCATTTATGGGAGTGCCGGACGGACCGCATGGTCATGGAATCGAGTATGACACTGCCCAACGCATTGTCCAGGTACGACGAGACGGCAGTATTGAGACGAAGCGGGAAAGTATTTTTGATTTCCTCAACTCAGAGCTTGCCGCGAGACACGTAGCTAATCCTGGGCTGCCGTTCGATTTTCTCGGCGGCTACGTCGGATATCTCGGCTATGAAGTGAAAGGGGAATGCGGCGGACAGCACACTCACCCCGCGGATACGCCGGATGCCTCGTTCCTTTACATCGAGCGCTTTCTAGCATTCGACCACCAACAGCGGACGGTATTTCTGGTGCAGCTCATGGAGCCAAACTCCGAGGACGAGGATTGGTTTGACCTCATCGAGCAACGGCTAACCGCGGGATGGAAGGAGCCTCAAGACGCGCCCCCTCGCGGGGATGATCCGATGCCACACCCAGCGCTGACTCGAGACGCTTACCACCAGGCATTCCATGCGGTTCAGGAATACCTGAGCCGGGGCGAAAGCTACCAGGTGAACCTCACCTATCCGATCACCTTCCGCTGTGCTGTGGATCATCTCCACCTCTATAGGCGCCTCCGGTCAGGAAACCCCGCCCCCTACGCGGCCTTCCTACGGCTCGGGAAGCTATCTGTCATGAGTTCGTCTCCGGAACGCTTCCTGCGGGTGTGGCCGGACGGACGGGTAGAAACCAAACCCATCAAAGGAACGCTGCCTCGGGAGAAAAACCCGGGCGATGGGGCTGTGCTGAGGAAACAATTTCTCACCGATGACAAAATGTACGCCGAGCATCTCATGATCGTCGACTTGCTCCGCAACGATCTCGGCCAGGTCTGTCAGGTCGGAAGCGTCCAGGCGCCGAGCCTGATGGAAGTAGAGTCCTACCCCACTCTTCACCATCTGGTGTCGACCATCACCGGGCAACTCCGCTCGGATATCGGCGCGGTGGATTGTATTCGCGCCATGTTTCCGGGTGGTTCCATGACCGGAGCGCCCAAAATCCGCACCATGGACATCATCGACACGGTAGAAGGTCGCCCTCGGGGCATCTACTCAGGAATTCTCGGCTATCTCAGCCACAGCGGATCCGCTGACTTCAGCATCGTCATCCGCACTCTGGTCGCCCAGGGAGAAAACGTGTCCATCGGCGTTGGAGGCGGCATCGTCGCCCTTTCCGACCCCGACGCCGAATACCACGAAACCATCCTCAAAGCCCAGGCCCTCATTCGCGCTGTTCGACTAACTAGCCGCCAAAGTAAAATCTAACAGCAAGATTAATCCAGCCAATAATTACTCGCTTTTCATTTTCACAAAGAGCTTCATATTTTCTAAGATCTCCTGGATTATACAGTCTTTGAAATTCATGAATAGCGTTAGCAATAATTATTTCATCTTTTTCAGTAAGGGTATCACGTCGACCAGTAATTGGATCCGGATTGCTTTCAAATCCCCACCCCTCGCTGTTTCCACTGAAAAAATCAAAAACTCCATTCATAGCAATTTCTGCACGTCCTTCGTTGAGCTCTTTCTGACCCTGAGTTAAATCATGAATACCATTCAATTCAGCCATTTTATAAGCAAGTTTCTTAGTTAAATTTTCCCTCTCTTCAGGAGAAGGATGTTTCCTTATAATTTCTCGAGGAACCCAGCGTTTTTGTTTAAGAGGTTTAAAATAACCCGTCACATCAACTTCTAAGTTTTCCCCTCTCCTTCCTGGTGCTATTGCGATAACCCGATCACCTCGCCGGAAAAAAGTGAGGGACTCAGGAGGAGCGTTACGTACAGCGGGGGGGCCATAGCGAGGATCAGTTACTCGGAGATACCCTCCTACGAATCCTCCATCTTTAAATTCTTCTGATCCTTCCCCTAAGAGAGGTAAGTTAACTCCCGCTACAGCATGGCTGATCGACTGGGCTGAAACATCGTTAGGGGCTTCCCTCTCCCCCCCAGCAGGAGCGTCACCGGATCTCCCCGCCATGGTTGAGCCTTTCTCGTGCCGCGGTTGCGGAAAGCAGAAAAGATACGCCGGAACTGAATGTGAGCTCACAGCTGGGATGGCTAGGGAAGCTTGACCTCCCCACGCCTGGTGCTCCGTCATCCGGATATCGAGCCGAGCGTACCGGACAAACGATCAAGGCAACAGGCTTCTGAGAAAAATTTTGCGTCCTGAGCTCCATTAGAAAAAATGAGCTCAACCATGCGCAAGGTTGCTAGAGCCGCTCGTGGTACGGCCCTGGCAGAGGAGCTGCTGCTCCTCTGCCAGGTCCGCGGCTTTTTCTAGTTGTTATTCGGACGAGAAAAGACCTCGCAGCACGCCTAGAAGACCGCCGCCATTGCCGCCAGGGGCAGCCTGGTTTTCTGGAACTGATAATGGGGGCGGGTTAGCCAATGGAGAGTCGTCTTCTGAAATTTTGCGCAGGCTTGGTGGTCTAGCAGCTTCTCGCTGAGCAGGCGGAGGCGCTGGCGGGTGCTTCTCCGCTCTGGCTGACGAGGTTTTCTTAATGACGGCTTTGGCGGGATCCGTCAGTGCGGGCAGTTGGTTGTCAGCGAATTCCCGGATAGTAGCTCTAGAAACCCTCGCCTCCACGGGCGGAAACTTACCGTCGAGCCTTGAAAAGGAAGCATCTTCGGTAGATGACGCGGCTTCTTCCGATGTGACTCCGGACTCGACCTTGAAGTAAGACCCATCTCGCCGAGCGGCGGCTACAATTGTTCCCACCGCTCCCACCGCAACGACAGCGACCGCGGAGGTGGCGGCGATTCGCCGGCGGGCCTTGCTACGGGCAGCAGCATTGAGCTCACTGCGTCTGTGCTGGGCCATTACCGCTCACCAACCCAGACGTCACAACACTCATCAGGTTCACAAGACATACGCAACCCCCCCTTGGAGTTGACTTGAGTTTCTGCCTGGCCGATTGACCAAGCGGCCCCTGGATGATTATGCCGAATCTTCGTCGTTGATCTCAACCCACACGGTGCGGCCGTGTTGATCGCCAGTTACGCCCCAGTGCGCGGCGAGCTCATCCACCAACATCAGGCCCCGGCCGGTTTCGGCGTCCCACGCGATCTCACGGCGTTGCGGCTCGCTGGAACCGCCATCGTCATGCACCTCAACACGGATGGCCCGCTGGTTGGTGTAACAGTTCACGCGAAACGTTCTACCGGGTTGTCCTGACGCGCTGTGCCGGACCGCGTTCGCCGCCAGTTCGTCAGCCACCAGCACCGCCGCGTCGTTGAGTGGATTACCCCTCAAGGCGTCGCGGACGAGTTCACGCGCTTCCGCTACCTCCGCCTGTTTCCCCGGGAAACGACCATGCGCCACCGGAAGCCAACTAGGCGACTGGGTGTGGTCACCGGAACGGCGGGATTGCTGCGGGATTTTCACAGATTCTCCTCTCATGCCAACGCGAGGTCCGCGGACAACTGGGCCGGGCACGGCATTTGGGCGTTGCAGCACTCACAGTGCCCGGTTCCGTCGTTGTGATGCCGGACGATTTCTTGCGCGGCAAGCTTCATATACGCGAGACATTCATCGGTGAGATAATGATCATTAAGATTCTGGCGCGGCATTGCGCGCTTTTCCTGAACATGTGGGTCTAGCAATTTAGTGTCTCCCCCAGTACGGTCAAGACATATGAGTTGAACTATGAGACCATTGACGCAGGAAAATGTGGCCGCGGAAATGGTGACGCCTAGGTGATCACATTTCGTCAACGTCGCGGCCGGGGAGGATGGCATGAATAAGGGGCTTCCAGCCGAGGCGTGCCGGCTGCTAGGAGATCAATTGCGCTTCTGGCGAGATCGGGCCGGCATAAGCCAGAACAACCTCGCCGCCAAGGCGTCGGTGGAGCGTTCTCTGATTTCCCATATTGAGCACGGCGACAAGCCCATCACCCCGCCCAACGCCCGCCGGTTCGACGAGGTTTTGGACACCGGCGGCGCGCTAACCCGGCTCCGCGCCTACCTGGACCAGGAGGAAGCGCTCGCCACCACTACCACGGAACAGGCCGATACTCAGCAGGGCCTGCAGGGCATGGTCGCGGCCTTAGCGGAAGCGCTGCGGGGGATGACAGGGTGCACCTGCGGGCTTCCAGTAAGTGGTTTTCCCCTGGCCAACCGGGATATCTCTATGGTAGACGGGATTACACAGCCGATCGGAGGGGAGTGTCCTGTGCATCGACGCCAATTCGTAGGGACGGTCTCCCTCGCTGGAGTAAGCAGTAATGGACTCTCCCAGCTGGTTAACCCCGGCAAGATCGGCATGACCGAGGTCAACGAAACCCGGGAAACTCTTCACCTGCTATACAACCTGGATCAGCGCATCGGCGGCAGCAATCTGTGCGAGGCTGCCTTAGCTCAGCTACGTCAAATTTCATTGTGGCTCAATCGAGGGTCTTACAAAACGAATACCGGCTCGGCCCTCCAGTCCCTAGCCAGTTATGCGGCGGAAAGCGCAGCATGGTTTTCTATCGACTCGGGCTTACCTTCTGGTAAAACTCGTTATTTGCTCACAGAAGCACTAACTGCCGCTGAACTGGCCAACGACAAATCACAAACCATTGCGGTAATGCAGATCATGAGCCTCCACTCGGCCGAACTGGGTCAGGTTAGAGAAGCTGTGCAACTGGCCCAAAGAGCCCAGCAAGTAGCGAAGGGACTAGACAGCCCACGTGTGGATGCACTGCTGGCTATCCGCGAAGCCCAAGCCTGGGCGCGCTTAGGTGACGCCTCCGCGGTGACTCGAGGCCATACTCAAGCGATGAAACTGCTCGATCTTGGCCCTTCTGACGCTGACCCTCAGTGGCTAGCTTTCCTCGACGAGGGTGATGTGGCTGGCCAAATTGGGTTGTGTTATTTGTTCCTTAGGCAAGCTGAGCATGCCGAAAAGCACTTTACAAAAGCCACAAAGAATTCCCGCAAGTTAGAACATCGACGTAACTTCGTCGAATGGAGTCTGGAATTCGCTAATTCCCTCAGCCAAAGTAGAAAGATAGTTGAGACCTGTTTCGTGACGCGCGAGACTCTTCCTGTTCTCTTAGAGATTTCCTCAGCACGGGTCCATACCAGGTTGATAGGAGTCCTACGCACACTCCAGCCTTACCAGGACGAGCCGGATGTGCGCGATCTTATGGAGCAAACCCGCGAGCTGCTGCCGGCTCCACAAACCTCTTTAGGAGATCTTCCCTCTGGCTAGGGCGCAATTCTCACTTGAGATCGGTGGGGTTTGCCGATGAGACCTCAGTGGCAAACCCCACCGGAAGTTAGAACTCTCTTTCGCCTAACACCAGTTCGAACCAGATGGTGCGGCTGGTGTGATCTCCCGTCACGCCCCACTGGGTGGCGAGGCCATCGACCAACTGAAGACCACGACCGGACTCTTCCTCCAGATCACTATCCTGGAGCCGCGGTGCTATGGCCGAGCCTTGGTCGGTAACCTCCACACGGATCGCGGTGTCATCGACTTGGACGATGATCTGGAAGCTGCCGCCGGATTTGCCGGAGGCGGTGTGCTGACAGGCGTTGACGGCGAGCTCGTTGGCGAGCAAGATCGCCTCATCGAGCACAGGACAACCTGGGGGTAACACCCCGGCCAGCCATTGTCGCACCGCTTTCACTTGACCCGGCTCACCGGGAAACCTGCGCTGTGCCCGCCGGCCTTCGCCGCCGTAGGGCGCGGTGACCATCATCGCCACCCCCACGCTGCCGCTGGCTGGGAACCGAGGAGCTCTTCCGTGCGCATGCGCGGCGGTATGACCTCATCAACGACAAGGTCAGCAAGATTGGCAATCCAATAAGATTTACCCCTGTTGTAGAAAGCCAGAGGTGGTATTGTAATCATTGTCGTCCCTCCCAGGTTCGACATTGTGGCCTCGGCGGCGTGGTGGTCTCACACCACGAATTCCCCGCCGAGGTCGCTCTTTTAGGAATGTAGTAGAGCTAGTCTGTCGTGTCTTCCTCCATGTCTGATATACCGCGAAACGACCGAGGGTTGATTCTGCCGGGTGGTAAGGGGGCTTACCACCCTCTAGACTGAACCTATCAGGGAGCGAATGTCAATCCCTGGCGGAACGACAGCGGGAGCGATGGTGGCAGAAGAACTAGAGCAAGTCGCCTCGATCGCTGATCCCGCCGAAAGAGCACGCCTGGCTAGCACGCGGTTGACCCACCACCAGCGGATCGTGGGCAAATTATCGGCGGTGCGTAAATCAGCGATCGCGGAACTTCGAAACCGCGGCATGTCCTTGAGACAGGTTGCTGACGTGCTCGGTGTGAGCCGAGCTCGCGCGGCGCAGTTGCAGACCTCTGGTCCTGCTTCCAAGCGTGCCGACTCCGAAGCTGATCCGCTACTCACCAGCGAAACTGCTGCTACATCGGAGCTCTGGGATCAATTTGCTCAGGCTAGGCTCAGTGGCCAAGCTCTGCCTCAACTGGTTAACCCCGGCAAGATCGGCATGACCGAGGTCAACGAAACCCGGGAAACTCTTCACTTGCTATACAACCTGGATCAGCGCATCGGCGGTGACACCCTTCGCAATGCCGCGCTCACTCAGTTTCGCCAGATCTCCTGGTGGCTTAATCGAGCTTCCTATAAAGCTGACGTCGGTCGCGCTTTTCAATCGCTGCTCAGCTACGCGGCGCTTAATGCGGCCTGGTTTTCCCTCGATTCGGGCCTTCCAGTCGATGATGCTCGTTATCTGTTCACCGAGGCATTGACTGCCGCGGAACTATCCGATGACAAAATGCAGACTGTGGACGTGCTACAGATGATGAGTTTGCACTCAGGGTGGCTCAAGCGCCCCAGAGAAGCTATTCAACTTGCTCAACGAGCTCAACAGGTAGCAAAGGGGATAGTAAGTCCACGTATAGAGGCACTGTTAGCTGTGCGTGAAGCTCAGGGCTGGGCACTTTTAGGTGATACCTCTGCGGTGATTCAGAGCCATACTCAAGCAATGAGAAAGTTCGAGCTCGGTCCATCTGATGCTGACCCTCAATGGTTAGACTTTTTTGATATAATAGAGATGATGGGTGAAATTGGAGCAAATTATCTTTTACTTGAACAGCCCACCAATGCAGAGAAAAGTTTGCGTAAAATGACGGAAATCTCTCAGGGACGTAGCCGACAACGTAATTTCGTAGGATGGAACTTCGAATTCGCTGATGCACTTGGACGCGGAGGGAAAGTTGACGAAGCCTGCACAGTGACTCGCCAAACCCTTCCCGCTCTTGTCGAGATTTCCTCTACTCGCGTGAACAATATGCTCTTAGGAGTCCTACGCGCACTCCAGCCTTACCAGGACGAGCCGGATGTGCGCGATCTTATGGAGCAAACCCGCGAGCTGCTGCCGGCTCCACAAACCTCTTTAGGAGATCTTCCCTCTGG
>Ga0187894_10006499_pt1 | contig 11447 bp, 9 predicted proteins | sample GBC1701081metaG_FD_136650 | JGI IMG/M metagenome (GOLD analysis project Ga0187894, IMG submission 136650) | White microbial mat communities from a lava cave in the Kipuka Kanohina Cave System on the Island of Hawaii, USA - GBC170108-1 metaG ...
GGCTGGAGCGCAGACAAACAGATGCAGACGTTTGGCCGGACCCACCGATCCGATCAAGCCGTGCCACCCGAATATGTTTTGTTATCAACCGAGCTTGGCGGTGAGAAGTGATTTAGCTCCACGATCGCACGAAGACTCGGCAGCTTAGGAGCACTAACCAAAGGTGATCGGAGCGCAGCCGATAACAACGATCTAGCTAAATACAACTTTGAAACAGAAGAAGGGCGAGCAGCACTTAGCTTGACCCTGCGCCGAATCATGGAAGGTCATAGCGTGGCAGGACTTGCCAATCCGCGACAAGCTTTGCGTGATATTGGCTTGCTTGTTGCCAGTCCAGAGGGCGGCGAGAAAATTCGTCAAGAGGACGAGTTTAATGTGCCGCGATTTCTCAACCGAGTATTGGCTTTGGACGTCGATCACCAAAACGCGCTTTTTGATTACTTCTCGGAACTATTTGATCAAACCGTCCGTCATGCGAAAGCAAACGGAACCTTTGATGCGGGAGTGACCGACATTAAAGCCCTCGCGGTTAGAGTAGCCAAAGCTCCGATGATCATTCACACCGACGAGATCACCGGCGCACAAACCACCCACTACACGCTGGAAGTTGACCTGCCCTCTAATGCGGTTAGCTTTGAAGAAGCGGAGCAGACCCGTAAGCGCAAAAATGGAGCGTTCTTTGTGCATCGCAAAATCGCATTGTCCGGCGTCAATTAGTTTTTCCCCTTCTGAATAATTTAAATCTGCGAATGTGTCGGTGATATTAGCTTTGACCTTGTTCCACACACAGTGACGAGATGCTGCGGTCCTCCTGACCACGCTAAATCAATCTGGCTGATAATCTGGCTCGATGACTGTTCTAAAAGGCCGCGGTTCCATGGGGCAGTGTTGCCCAGCCAGTCCTGGCAAGTTTGCAAGACTTATTGCTTGCGACAGTATCCTCACCCGGGTGCTGAAACAAGGAGCGCTTTACCTGCGTAACGCACTTACAGAGAGAGCCTGTACGATTAGTATCTCAACCAACAGCGCTTAAAATTCAGATTTGAACCGCAATCAAATAAAGAGTTAGAGTGGCCAAAGGAGAGGACGCACCTGGAATATTCAGCCCGGGCGAAAGGTTGACGAGAGGCCGAAGTTGACCCCGGATTTGGTTCCTAGAAGACTGAAGCCAGTAACCGCATCGCAATGATCATTGCTTCAACAATGACATCTGGTGTAGCCTGCTTGCAGATTGTGCCCTTATTTGGGCCACCACCTTCGATGACTGGCTCGCAAGTTGCTAATTTAGTGGCTGACTCAACCTTTGGCGGGTCTTGAGTAAATCCGGGGCCGGGCATGTCGCCCGCGATGGCCGGAGTCGACAGAAGAAGAGTCACCGCACAGATTTGGGCCAGAGACTTTATGTTGTTCATATTATTGTCCTTCCTGGGTGAAGGGAGAATCATTTGAGGATGCTCCATACAATTAGACTGGTCGATGAGAGAGGCGAGATGATAGCACTAAGTTCGCAATAAATCTTGCAAACCGTGACTTAATTTTGCCAGTGGATTGAAGGGTCAAAAATGGATACCATCGAATCTCGATTTGAGGCCGACACCAATCAGGATCGCCTAGTGATTCACAAGTGTTACCTTGCCAAGCAATTGGAAAATCTAGGTGACTATGAAGAAGCGCGTTTAGCTCTGGAAGGGATCTGGAGCGTGATGGGCGAGCGACCGCTCGTCGCTGGCTTGGCGCCTGCGACCAAAGCGGAATTACTGCTCAGAGTTGGAAGTCTCTCTGGATGGATTGGCAGTGCTCAGCAGATCCCACACGCGCAAGAATTTGCAAAGGACCTCATCGCCGAGAGTGCTCGCATCTTTGCGTCACTTGGGCAGCAGGAAAACGCTGTTGAGGCACAAACAGACCTGGCGATCTGTTATTGGCGGGCGGGTGCGTTGGAAGAAGCTTCAGTTTGGTTTCAGGAAGCGCTTTCCCGCGCAACAAGTGTCGAGAATAGGGTGCGCATCCTAATCAACAAAGCCATCATCGAGATCTTTGCAAATCGAGTAGATGAGGCACTGAACCAGTTGAACCAGGCATCTCCTCTGCTCGACCAGGTTAAGGATCATGCAACGCATGGGCGCTATCACATGCAGCGAGCCATTGCCTTCAAACGCCTGGGCGGATCTGACAATCTCGACCGCGCCTTGATCGAGAATGCTGCCGCCAGCTTTCACCTGGAGCAGGCTCGACACAGACGTTACCTGGCCCGAGTAGAGAACAACATTGCTTTCATCTTGATGGAGGTCGCGAGGCATGACGAGGCTATCGAGCACCTCGACAGAGCACGACAAATGTTCACTGCCCTTAAGGACAGTGGCAGCCTCGCTCAGGTCAACGAGACGCGCGCTCGCGTGTTTTTGGCCCAAAAGCGGTACGCGGATGCGCAAGAGGCGGCCGCTGCTGCAGTCATGATTCTGGAACAGGGAGATGAGCAATCGTTAATTGCTGCGGCACTCGCGACTCAAGGAATCGCCCTCGCGCAACTGGGACAGCACCAGGCGTCCGCTGACTGCTTTTCTCGTTCAGTCCGTATCGCAGAAATGGCCGGCGATCAAGTAACTGCAGCGCGAGCCAGACTGACTGCGGTCGAACAACTCAAAGATTTTTTGTCGCCGACAGATCTTCTTGATCTCTATTTGGAGGCGGACGAGAGAATTGGGCATTCGCCTGATGCTGACTCAGTAAAATACCTCCGTTTGGCTGCGCGGGTTGCGATCGGTGTCGCGCAGCGTACAGTTTCCATTGAGGATCTCCTCGCTGTCATATCATTGAAGGATGAAGTAAGAAGATATGAAGGTGAGTTGATCAAGCGCGCAATGGATAAGACCGAAGGGCAAATCACGAACGCCGCGCGTCTACTCGGAATTACACACCAGGGTCTTTGTGAAATGCTGAAGACGCGACATAAAAATCTGCGAACAAAGCCTCCTAGATCGCGTCAACGCTCGCCAGATTCTCTCTAGTTGCATCAAGGCCCTTCGCAGTTCCAGAAAAATCGCGGCGGTTGTGAAATGCCATAACACAGCCGCCGCCAACCAGCCGCCAGGCAGTGAAGACGGGAGTCACCTGCCCTCTCGGCGCGGGATAATACGTTCATACTCTTGGTCAGCCAGCCCTCCGCTTGAGTCGGCGCCGGCCGATACTTGCCAGGCCTGTTAATCCGGTACCAAGTAATGCAAGTGTGGCCGGTTCAGGCACTTGGTTTGGAGGAGTTGTTCCAGGGCAGGTCCCACAGAGCACATTTGTAATGCTGGCGTTGAGCGCCCCACCGGTTAAAAGAGTTGTCAGCGATAATGGATTTACCGTAACACTGAATGAACCGCAGTCGTTCGCTAGTGTCGTGAAACTTATATTCGCGGGAGCGAAAGTGAATTGCGCGAGCGCAATGTTATAGGTGCCTACGAGGCTTATCGAAGGTGGGAGAAAGTTGATGTTTGATCCGGAGAAATTGAGCGTAACTCCGAGAGTCGTCAGGTTCGTCAGGGTGAGCGGGCTCAGAAGGTTTGGTCCAAAAGTTCCCAACAGAACATTGGCGGTTGGACCATTTTGCGTTAATACGGTTTGTCCGACGTTCGTGTTGAAATTTGTTATTGATGGGCCCAAAATTCCGGTAAGATTGGAGACCGGAGTGGTTAAGACAACAATGCCATCTGCTCGAGCTTCGGCCGGTTTAAGCGCCATGACGCTCAGGATCCCCAGCATCAGGACCATTAGCTTCACGGCCCGAGCTTGAAGCAAATATTGCTTTACGTTTGTGCGTGCCTTATCGTCAAGGATTTTGTTTCTCATACTGTCTCCTCACTGATTGATTGTTCATTTGGTATGGTCCTCAGCCACGGGCAAGGTGACTAAGTCCCACGTGCAAATGCCACTACTCTTTGGTCGTTTTCCTGCCAGCCGGGAGCGAGTGGCAGATCGAAACTAACTCCCATTGATACTGGCACTCGAAATAGAGAGTTATCACTTGTCATCTTCCACTGAATGCATCTCTTTGTATGCCGGTTAAGTTCTGATTCTGGCGTAGGACGCTGCGCGAATCAGATGTAAGTGAGTTCTGACATCAGGCGCAGTAGATCACTCAGGCGATCAACTTCTCCCTGACTGCGTAGCGAACAACGTCCGCGTTAGTGCACATACCCATCTTGCGCAAAAGTCGTGCGCGGTAAGTGCTTATTGTCTTGACGCTCAAGAGCAGTTCTTCAGCGATCCTTGAGAGCGATTTGCCCGCGGCGATCCTCAACATGATTTCAAACTCGCGATCGGAAAGTCGTCCATGCGCTGGTGAATCGAGCCCGAGCTTGAGGTTAAAAACCAGGTCCGTGGCGACGGAATCACTTACGTATCTTCCTCCCCCAAGCACTCTTTGAACCGCCGTTGTCAATTCACGAGCATCGCAATCCTTGTTCAAGTAGCCACTGGCGCCATTGGCGATTGCCCGCAGGGCTAATTGATCGTCGGGCCATGTGCTGAGCATGAGGACAGGTAGCCGCGGACGCATACTTCTCAACTCTTTGAGTACTTGCAGTCCACTCTTTCCAAGCATGGAAAAATCCAGCAATACAATGTCCCACTCATCGGACCGCACGAGTTTCATCGCTTCCCTGGCGTTGGACGCCTCGGCTATACAGATCCCTCTCAATTCCTGAGACAGTATTTGCCTCATTCCGGATCTGAAGATGGGATGATCGTCGGCGATTAGTATTTTTGCTGTTCTGTGATACATGGTCTAAAGGTATGGGCCAACGTAGGTTGCAGATGCCTCCTGTCGGTGTGTGTTGTGAAGAGTTGGTTAAAAGCACCAACTCTCAGGTAGCCAATTAAAAAGGACCAATGCCTCACCAGTTCCGGTTTGCAAGTTTTCCTGCAAATACGAGTTAGACCTCAAGCTCACTACTTACATAGACACTGAAATAGCCAAAATGACTGCTAGTGATGAGTCAGGCTGGTTGCTGTAACGGGCAGGCTGACCGAACTCTTTCTCAAATGAATTTTTGGGTAAAAGGCGATAATTCACCTTTATCTTAGTGAAATGGTGGTTTTCTCGAACACCCAAGATCCCGGCCTGGCGTTTGCAAGAAATGTTGCGAAGGCGGTCAGCTATTCCGCCAAGCCCAATTTCAGTTGGACCCTTCCTGAAGAGTTCGCATCGATATCGGAGGAAGAAAGATGATCAGCACTTCCCAATGCAAAACCATCGTGGTGTCCGTGTTCTTGATAATTTGTCTTTTTGGTCAAATCCCAGGCAATCCGGCGAGCGCAGAGTCGGTGCAAATGCAGAAAGTCTCACCTGAACTGCGTCTGCTGGATCCGGACGCCGGGCCAGTCTCGGTCATCGTTCAGCCAGCATCAACGTGGGGCCCTCTGCTCGATTCTCTGCTCTCAAACTCAGGCGGCGTTGTGGTCAGGACAATGCAGAATTTGCCGCTGCGAGTAGTTCGCATTCCAGTGAGTAGTATTCAACTGCTGGCCTCGAGTGATGACATTCGTTACATATCCCTGGACAGAAATGTTGAAGCTATGGGCCATGTGACTTACACGAGCGGTACTGACACGGTTCGGACGGAGACCACGACTTCGATCCTTGGAGTTACCAAAACAACAACGCTCGACGGCACCGGCGTTGGCATTGCGATCGTCGATTCCGGGATCTATTCCGCCCATAAGTCATTTGCAAACAGCTTAGGCTTGAGCCGGGTCATTCTCAGCAAAGACTTCACCGGCGAAAATCGAACTGATGACCCTTACGGTCATGGAACTCACGTTGCGGCCCTGGCTGCCGGCAACAGTCAGATCGCCTCTGGCGCATACACCGGCATTGCCACCAACGCAAATCTGATAAACCTGCGCGTGCTCGATTCGCGGGGCGTGGGTAAGGTATCGAACCTGATTGGCGCTCTGGATTGGGTGTTGTCTAATCACATTCTCTATAACATCCGAGTGGTCAACATCAGCCTGGGCCAATCTGCGATTGACTCATACACGAATGATCCGTTGTGCCAGGCTGTTCGCAAATTGGTTGATGCAGGAATTGTGGTCGTGGCTGCGGCCGGCAATAATGGCAAGACCGCTTCCGGTCAGAAGCTTTACGGCAAAATCCACTCACCCGGTAACGAACCTTCGGCACTAACCGTCGGTGCTTCCAATAGCTACGGAACAAACGAACGCAACGACGACGGAGTCACCAGCTACAGCTCGCGTGGCCCTACCCGCAGTTTCTGGACAGACGATAGTGGCCTGAGACACTACGACAACTTGATCAAGCCCGACCTGGTGGCGCTTGGTAATAAGCTCATCTCGGCGGCGGCATTTAACAACCTCATTGTCAATCAGAATCCGCAACTTGATGCCAACGTGAGCACCAGCAATGCGAGCAGAATGATGTACATGAGCGGGTCGTCCATGTCGACGCCGATCGCCTCTGGCGCAGCCGCCCTCTTGTTACAGGTGAATCCGAAGCTGAAACCGAATCTGGTCAAGACCATTTTGATGTACACATCACAGCCTTTGTCCGGATATAACACCTTCGAGCAAGGCGCAGGCCAGCTCAATATCGCCGGCGCTGTCCGACTTGCAAGGTTGGTTAAGACCGATCTTTTGAGCGCGGTCCTTCCTCCTTCGCTAGGCGCGCCGTTACTTACGGGCCCGGCTCCGACACCTCAAACCACTATTGCAGGCAAGACCTTTACCTGGTCACAGGGAATTATTCTCAACCATACATATGCAACCGGCGCCAATCTGATTACGAAGTATCAGATAGTGTATGGCACCGGTCTTCTGCTCGGTGATGGCGTGACTGAAGGTCCGTATTCTCAGGCAGTCAAATTGAGACTGATGACCGGCGGCATCAATCTTGGCAACTCCATTCTAATCAGCGACGCCTCACCGTTGGGTGGTGGCGCTATCTTTCTCACCAGCGAAGTGTTGCTCGGTAATGGTGTCGTCCTCGGGGATGGAGTGGTCCTGGGAGATGGAGTGGTCTTGGGAGATGGTGTCGTGCTTGGTGATGGCACGCTTTTGGGCGACGGTGTACTTATCGGCGACTCCTACGTGCAAGCGTTCTCGGCAATGGCTTGTGGTGATAGCACTGCCTACATGAGTCGTTAGTTCGAAGAAGTCGCCCTGGTGCAAACCTGATTAGCTGGACAATGCCATGATGCTTGAAGGCCGACAACGCTTTACTAAAACATACCAATTACTGGTTATCTGGTTTGGTGTGGCCGTATGCTTATTCTCTGCGTATCGTCTACCGGGCACACGCATTGATTCGACTTTTCTCTTACTCGTGCTCGGGACGATCGGAATCAGTTCGCGCGTCTCGATCCGCATTCCACGCGTCAATACGAACATTACCGTCTCAGACACGCTCGTATTTCTTTCGCTATTGCTTTACGGCGGCGACGCTTCTGTATTGCTTGCGACTTGCGAAGGTGGTTCCTCCGGTCTCCGCATTAGCCGGACGCCTCGAACCATCATGTTCAATGCAGCCGCTATGGCGTGTTCTACTTTCCTTGTCTCGAGGGTGCTTCAGTTTTATCTTGGACCAAACTCTATCCTGAACCTACAGTCTTCCTATTCCCGTGTGGCCATTGCAACCTGTCTCATCGGCCTCGTTCAATACGCGACGAATTCCGGGCTAATTGCAATTGGCATGGCTTGCAAGCTGGACCAGCCGGTGTGGTCGACCTGGAAGAAATATTACTTGTGGTCATCGATCAGTTATTTCGCAGGAGCAACTGCTGCCAGCCTCATCATTATCTCAATTCGCTCAGTCAGTGTTTATATGGTCCTGGCGATCATCCCAATAGTCGCCATCATCTACCTTACGTATGAGACCTATCGGAGCAGCCTGGAAGCTTCGACAGCTCAGGCAGAGCAGGCAAAACGTCACGTCCAGGAACTACAGGAGAGCGAGGAACGCTTTCGGAGTGCCTTTGATTACGCACCTATTGGCATGGCGTTGGTTACTCCAGCCGGACGCTGGCTGCAAGTCAATCGCTCACTCTGTGAAATAGTCGGTTATCCAGAGGATGAGCTCCTGGCGATGGACTTTCAGAGTATTACTCACTCCGACGACGTCGTGATCGCCGAGACCCATATTGACCAGTTGCTGGCGGGGAAGATCCCAAGCCACCAGATGGAGAAGCGATACATTCATAAGCGAGGCTATGAAGTCTGGGCATTCCTTAGCATCTCACTGGCACGGGATGCGCAGGATAGATCCTTGCGCCTGATTTTTCAGATCCAAGACATAACTGATCGAAAACGTGCCCAGGAACGCCTGGCCCATGATGCTTCTCACGATGCTCTGACCGGTCTACCAAATCGTGCGCATTTCACTCAACGTCTTGACCAGATGATCCAACGCTCCAAGGATCACCCCGGACCTTCATTCGCGGTCCTCTTCCTGGATGCCGATCGATTTAAGGTCATCAATGACAGCTTGGGACACATGTTCGGAGATCAACTCTTGATAGGTATAGCTGAGCGCCTGAAAAAATGCGTTCGTCCCGGTGACATGGTGGCCCGGTTGGGAGGAGATGAGTTTACAGTCCTGCTTGATGACATTGCTGAGGCCAGCGAAGCGACTCTCGTTGCCGAGAGAATTCAGCAGGAGCTGGCGTTGCCCTTTGATCTTTCAGGCCGTGAAGTGTTTACCAGCGTTAGCGTGGGTATCGCAATGGATATTGGTTACAAGCAGCCCCAGGATATTCTGCGCGACGCAGATACCGCTATGTATCAGGCTAAATTACAAGGAAAAGCACGCTGCCAGATATTTGACAGTGATATGCATTCTGCCGCGATGAACGTCTTGCAGGTTGAAACTGACTTGAGACGTAGCGTCGAGCGCGAAGAGTTTTGCGTTCACTACCAACCAATCGTGTTATTGAATCGGGAGTCTATTAGTGGTTTCGAAGCACTTGTCCGCTGGCAGCATCCTGAGCGAGGTCTTGTGTTTCCGGATGAATTCATTGGAGTGGCGGAAGAAACCGAACTGATTATCCCCATCGGCGAACGAGTTCTGTTTGAGGCTTGCCGGCAGATTCGCGAGTGGCAGCTAGAGTCTTCTCGTAACAACGAACTATCAGTAAGCGTCAATCTTTCCTGCAAGCAGTTTCAACAGCCGGGACTGGTCAGGCTGGTCAACAAGGTCCTTCAGCAGACAGGTTTAGAACCTCGTTTTCTGAATCTGGAGATTACCGAAAGTATCGTAATGGACAATATTGATACGGCAGTCAGTACCATGAAAGAACTGCGCGCACTGGGAGTTCAATTGAGCATCGATGACTTCGGCACAGGTTATTCATCGTTAAGCTATCTACATCGTTTTCCGATCAACACATTAAAAATAGATCGTTCCTTTGTCAGCCAGATGCATGACAACAGCGAGAACACTGAGATCGTTCGCACTATTGTGATGTTGGCGCGGAATCTCGGTATGGAAGTGATCGCAGAAGGTCTTGAAACCGAGCAGCAACTCCTTAAGCTGCTGGTGCTGGGCTGTGACTACGGGCAAGGTTGGTTTTACTGCCGACCAGCGGATGCCCAGGAAATTGGGCAACTACTGTCTGACACCAGCCCTTTCCGTTCGGAGTTATCTAATGTCTTATCAGCAAGCCTGGTTGCTGCTTGAATCCGTAAGTTTGTGATATTTGAGGCGCGACAGGAACGCAGCCGGACAGCGGAAGGACTAATTGAACTGGCATGTTGTTATTGGCGTGAGGGTAAGTTCGATGAAGGAAGGGTTGTGGTAAGTGAGGCTTTGCACCGACTCAGTGAAAGCGACACTGAATTACGGGCGAAGGCATTACTGCGTAGCGCAATCATCGAAGAAGAATCGAAGCGGTTTGGTGATGCCTTGAAAATTCATACTGAGGCTGGTCCACTGTTCGAAAGACTTGAGAATCATTGCCTCATCGGGAGCTACCACAACGCATACGCTATTGTCTTACGGAATTTAGGATCGTCAGAACCTCGGCAAGATTACATTGACCTGGCTTTGATTGAATATGCCGCCGCTGCTTATCACTTTGAGGAAGCGGGTCACATACGTTATCAGGCGTGCGTCGAGAACAATCTAGCCTTTCTTTTCTGGAAGCTCGGAAGGTTTGTAGATGCACACAAGCATCTCGATCGAGCGCAGATCCTTTTGCCAGACTCAAGGACAATCTGCACAGTTCCCAAGTTGATGAGACGCGCACGCGAGTGTTGCTGGCGGAGGGTCGAGTTGTAGAGGCTGAAAGAGTCGCACGTCGCGCTGTGCAAATACTCGAATCTGGCGATGCGGCATGGGTAATAGCGGAAGCACTTACGGCGCATGGAACTGCCTTAGCACGTCTGCGATATTCCGCCGAAGCACGCTCGGCTTTTGAGCGAGCAATCAGTGTCGCAGAACAAGCGGGAGACACGCAGCGAGCAGGCTTGGCTGCGCTGGCGCTGGTAGAGGAATTAGGCGGAGACCTAACGAATGATGAACTCTGTAGTGTGATCGATGCGGCAAAAGGTTTTCTTTCCGAAAGTCGCGACATTGCAACTGTTCGGCGCTTGGCGCTAAATGCCGGTAACGGGCTCGCGGTGGTTCGAAAGCATCTGGAGCTTCCGCGAAGTGTCGATTGGACCAAATTCTCGTTCCCTGACGCGGTTCGCCGTTATGAGGCTCATTTCATCACACTAGCGTTAAAATGAAGCGGGCGGAAAAATCACTCGTGCTGCTCGTTTGCTCCGGTTGAAGGGGCATCAGTCACTCACCTCGCTGCTGAAGAAACACAGGGACATTCCAGTTACTAGGCGCAAGCGAAGCATTATTCCCGCTGGTGCCACGGTTCAGCCGCGCACCGAGAGCACGAGGACTGTCAGAATTCTTCACGTCGAGGACAACGATATAGTCGCTGGCATGGCTAAGGAGATGCTGGGGGCTCAAGGGTGGAATCCATTGAACACCTGATGATAGGTTGCATCTCGTGGGAAACGCAGAGTCCACTTGATATTGAGCGATTATTGGTATATCAAGCTAACGCTCACAAACGGCCCTCAACGTTTACCATCGTGACTTGTATGCTCACACAAAGCTCAACAATGTCTCTTAGGTAGGCATATTGGGGTCAAACTCTGGTGGCTATCAGTGTTTTTGCTCGATTAGATCACCGAGCAAGGAAGGAAGGATTATGAGAATTTACGGGAAAGGTTTCACACTCACCATAGTCTTTGTAGCTCTCACTTTTGCGCTCACTTTAGTGGGTTGGAGTGGCAGCGCAAATCAAGGCGTCGGTCCACAAGAAGCGAATAAACAAGAGACGACACCGGAACATGATGTTCCTTTGTTGGACCTCAAACAGGCGGAGAAAACTGGCCCCGAACAGTTGAAAGGACGAAAACGTGGTCAGAGCCTTCGTCAGGACAGGCAA
>Ga0187894_10006500_pt1 | contig 11446 bp, 5 predicted proteins | sample GBC1701081metaG_FD_136650 | JGI IMG/M metagenome (GOLD analysis project Ga0187894, IMG submission 136650) | White microbial mat communities from a lava cave in the Kipuka Kanohina Cave System on the Island of Hawaii, USA - GBC170108-1 metaG ...
TCAATCTCGTCGGATCCGTCTTCCCCGAGCAGCGCATCATTGCCGCTGCCGCCGTCGATCCTATCACTTCCCTTGCCGCCATCGATCGTGTCGTCGCCGTCGCTGCCATCAATCTCGTCGGATCCGTCTTCCCCGAGCAGCGCATCATTGCCGCTGCCGCCGTCGATCCTATCACTTCCCTTGCCGCCATCGATCGTGTCGTCGCCGTCGCCGCCATATATCTCGTCGGATCCGTCTTCCCCGAGCAGCGCATCATTGCCGCTGCCGCCGTCGATCGTATCATTTCCCTTGCCGCCGTCTATCGTGTCGTCGCCATTGAGCCCTGACAGCGTGTCGTTGCCGGCAAGGCCATTGATCGTATCGAAGCCTTTGCCGCCGGTGAATGTATCGGCGCCTTTCGTGCCGCCGAAATCCATGGCGGCGAATCGCGCATAGTAATCATGCGCGATGGCCTCGAAATAGGCCGGATCGAGCTGGACCCCCTGCCACCGGGCAATGATCTCGCCAGTCGCACCGTCCATCACTATGTAGTCGGGAAAAGCAGGAGTGAGCGACCCCCGCGCAAAATCCATGAGGATATCGGCGTCCCCATTCGTCGTTATGACGGATGATGTGAGGTCGAATGTATTGTACCATCTGAGGGCGGTCGCAGTGGTGGCCATTCCGCTGTTGTTGTTCTCGACCAATACTTCGAGGAAACTGAAGTCGGAACCGAGTTCAGCCGCGAGGCCTTCGAGGTTTTCGGAATAGAACATGCAGGGTCCGCACCATTCGGTGCAGACCGACATGACCACCAGGTTGTCGCCATAGCTCAGCAGCGACTGGGCATTTCCGTTCTGGTCGGTGAACACAAGGTCCGGAATGAATTCACCGACTTCATCGAACTGCCCGAGAGTTGTCGTGGCGTTGGGTGAAGAGGCGAAATGCGTGGCGAGGTCGACAGCCGGGCTGCCCGACGCGTTCAATGCGGTTTCGAGTGGTCCATCCAATGTCGTGAACTCGATGTTCCCTGCCATGGAGGCGCTGAAGTCCAGTGACTTGAGGACATTGATTGTGTCCGTCGCTGCCGGGCGATGAAGCGCAAAACCCCCAATCGGCCAGTTGCTGAATTCGGCCGGCGGGACAAATGAAGCAAGGAGGACATCTCGCGCCTGGTATGCCGATGGGTCGGTGTTGTCGACATGGAGCACGCTGACAGACGGAGAAACGCCGGTGAGCGGATCGGAATAGCCGTCAAGACAAATGATGCGGACATCAAGTGCCCGCCCGGCGGCGCTTGCGGCTGCCGCAACTTCATTGGCCTGCGCGATCTCCGCCAAAGCCAGCGAGGTCAGTTCCCCGCCGGGCGTTGTGGCGTGCCTGATCACGAAGACGACGGTTTCATCGGCGCCCTCGAAGAGCGAGTCGGCCGTCGCCGGATTGCCCGCCGCGTCCTTGAGCGGCAGTCCGTCGAGAGCGGTGAAGAGATCCGTCGGCACGACAGCATAGAATTCGGCAGCGCCGATATCGACCGCGGATCCGAACAGGCGGGCCGCTCCCCGACCATCGACAGGCAGGACTTCGATCGTGTTTCCATCATGATCAAGGTCGTGAATATCGGCGGGGAGTGCCGCCACGCTGCCGGCATCGATCAAGACGCTGCCGGCATTCGGCGCCATGGTGGCGACAGCGCCGCCATTGTCCTTCAGTTCGCCGAGGCCGACATCGCCAATATTCGTCAGATTGCCGGTGGAGCCGGCGCCAAGCGTCACGTCCGTGCTGAAGGCGCTGTTGGTCGCCAGATGGATCTCGCCCCGCACGTCATTGCTGGCGACGGGCTGGAAGCCACCTGGGCCATTGTCGAGCAGGCCTGAATAGTTGTTGCCGACGACCGTATTCGTAGCGACGATGGACCCTCCGGACGTCTGGGCTATGCCGCCGCCCTCGTCCGTATTGATGCCGTTCGCGCCGGCAAGATTGCCAGTGATCGTGGCGCTTTGCAGGAGAAGGTTCGTGTTCGAGGCGCTGATGCCGCCACCCTCTTCGCCCGAAGCATTGGAGACAAAGGTCGAGTTGGTTATCGCAACATTGCCGTCGGCAACGAAGATGCCGCCACCCTCACCTGGCGCCAAGTTGAACCTCAACAGCGAATTGGCGATCGTCACATCTGTCTGAAGGGCTGCGATGGCGCCGCCGTTGGTTGCCGCCCTGCTCTCCTCGATGCTCGTATCGAGAATGGTCAGAGTGCCGGCATCGGAAGCCAGAACGGCGCCGCCCGCACCAGAGCTGCTGGCGTTGACGAGCGTCAAGCTGGCGAGCGCCACATCCGTCGAAGAGCCGGTGATGTTGAAGATGCGATGGGCAGCGCCGCCTGAAATCGTCACATCCGCCTTGTTGTCGCCGTTGATGTCGCCATCGATCGTCACATCGCTTGTGAGAGCCAGCTCATCGGTCAGGCTTATGGTCTTGCCGCCGAGCGCCGGTGCGAAGGTGATGGTATCCGCATCCGGATTGGCATTGGCCAGCGCGACGGCCTCTCTCAATGACAGATCGCCGGCCGAAATGGTGCCGTCATCCTCATCGGCGAGAACGGTTACTACGAAATTTGTCATGACAGATCCTTGTGCTCTGCGGCGGGCATGCGGTGAATGCTCCCGGCATTCGCGACAGAGTCTGCGGTCGCGGATGGTGCGGGAATGACGCTCTTCGTTCGCGGACCTTCAGCGAAGTTCAACGCCTGAGATCGAGCCGCCGCGTTCGCTGCGGCCAGCTCCCAGATCGAGCGCATGAAGTAATGCTTTGCCATAAACGACTCCCATCTCGGCGAGGTGTCGTTCTCTTATGCAACACTGTCCGTTAGGACTGCGCTTGGCGGGCGATGCCGGATTGCTTACCCTGCGTCATAGACGCGTTAGGCAGACGTTATCGGAGAGGTTTTCGGGCTTCGGCGACATGGCACCGGGCCCCGAGAGCCTAAGCGCTGCCAAGCCAATGGTCAGCTCTCCGGAAGACCCGCGCGCGCGAGCATGGCGAGAAAGCGACGGTGCTGATCATCGTCCACATAGCGCGGCACCAAGCCAGGCGACACGTTGCGCAGGCTGAGATCCGGTATCTGGGAAAGACAGTAGTGGATGGCGCGTGAGGCCTCATCGCCATTGCTGGTGGCCATGGCCGCCGCCGCCCAGTACAGCGCGCCGGGGATAAAGCCCGGCCTTGTGCGCACCACCTTGCGCGCGACCTCCAAGGCTTCATGGTCGTTTCCGTTGGCGAATTTGGCGACGACGATGCTGTGATGGCGCCAGAATTCGGTCGAGTCGAGAGGACCCAGCCTGATGGCCTCGTTTGCTTCGTGCAGAGCCGCTTCGGTTTCCCCCTTGAGGGCGTAGAGAACGGCGAGGTCGCCGTGGGCATTCGCATAGTTGGGATTGAGGACGATCGTGTGACGCAATTCCGCAATAGCCTCATCGATGCGGCCGGCGGTTGAAAGGGCATAAGCCAGGAAGCAGCGCGCCATCTCGTCGTCCGGCACCGCCTTGGCGGCACCTTCAGCGAGGGACACGGCTCTGTCGATATGCTCCTGCCGCCTGGGCAGCGTGCCGAAGGACATGCCTACGGAGATGGTGACCGACAAAGTCCGCATCGCGCGAGGGTTATCGGGCTCGATCGCCAGGGCCTGTTCCGCCAGGCGCATGGCGGCTTGCACGGATGCCTTGGTCATTTCGTAGTATTTTGTCATCGCCTGATTGATCAGGCGCCGCACCTCGGGGCTGCCGGGCGGGCTCTTGTCGCGCACCTTCCAGCTGGTCAGCTGCAACTCCATGCCGAGAGCGACCATGACCGATTGTGCGATCCGATCCTGAAATTCGAGGCCTTCCTGCACCCGGCCGTCGAAGCGCTGGGCCCAGACATTGTGGCCGTTGCCGGTGTCGATGAGCTGGATATTGACTCTCAGATCGTCGGCGGCCCTCTGCACGCTGCCATTCAACAAATACTTAACGTCATAGGTCGCCGCTATACGGCGGACATCGAGGCTTCCCGTCCCGGTGGTGAGCGCCGGAAGCTCCGCGACGATCTCGCAATCACGCCGTTGCGCCAGGGCGGTCGTGATGTCCTGAACGAGGCCCTTTGCAAAATAGTCCTCACTGCGCTCGGTCGTGAGGTTCACTAAGCCCAGCACACCGATCGACGGTTTCTTCCAGATGCCTGGGTCGGTCACGTCGCTCATCTGCCGCAACGGCGGGGAGGCGATGTCGGGATCCGGGCCAACCAGCAGGGATTGCCACAATTTCCTGGTTTCAGGGCTGACGTCGACGCCGAACTCCTTCTGCAACATGGACCGGCAGGCCTCGAAGGTGCGGATCGCCCGGTCGCGCTGGCCGGCCAGAGCGAGCAATTCCATTTCCAGCCGATAGGATGCCTCGCGCGTCGGCTCCATTGCGACAAGGCGCCGCGCGATTGCAAGTCCCTTTTCCACATCCACCAATCGCGCCAGCTTTTCGAGAGAGCCTATGGCGAGGTTAAGAAATTTCTCGCGCTCGCCGGCAGCCCAATCCTCGAAGGCGCTGCTGCCCGAGAAGAAGCCATCGAGGAACGGTCCGGTGTAAACGGAGATCGCCTCTTCAAGCAGGCCTCCTGAACGCGCCGATTGCGCCGTTTCGAGGACCGCGGCATCGCTGTCGATCGATTCGGCGTTCAGGCCAATCGTGTCCTTATTGCTGTGCAGGATATCTGCGCCGGTGGACGACAGATCCTGGCGAAGCACGCTCAAAGCCTGCCGCAGGCTGTTTCTCGAATGCTCGCTGTCGCTGTCGCTCCACAGGAGATCGGCCAGTTTTTCTCGCGTCGCTGTCATTCCCGGGCAGCGTGAGAGGTACGCGATGATCGCCGAACCCTTCTTCCCGGTCAGCTCAAGCGGTCTCTCCTGGGCATCACGGATCCGGAAGCCCCCGAAAAAATACAACTTTAATTTTGGCTGGCAGCCATCGCGCGGCATCGCGTGCTCAGATTCCCTTTTCCTAACGTAACTTTAATTCAAAAATCACGCTTGGCAAGGAGGTCAACTCCTCCGCCCAAGCGAAACTCTGACGCTGGACCGCCTAAGATCACCCACGATTGCAGGCATTTGGGCACTCAATCGAGTGCATTGAGGGTGAAGATGCGTCTTAGCCGGGGTCGCTTGCGCCAAACAGAGAGAAGTGACACCTGATGGGAACGGATGGCAGGCCGTCGCTCGACTCCGTTGCGTTGCAAGAGCTGGTCGAGGATCAAGGTACCCTTCTGCGCAACATCGGGAAGCTCGCCAAGGTCGGCTTCGTCATCTGGGACGAAGTGGAAGGCAAGCCCATCCACGTCTCGGAGGAAGTCGCCCTGATCCATGGGCTGACGGTCGGCGAGTTCCTCGTTCAATTGAACAGCAATGAGAAGATTGCGGCTCGCCTGCTCGGCGACGACAGGCAACGCTATCTCGATACCAAAGCGAGATGCGGCGCGACGGGTGAGCCCTATACGGTAGATTTCACGGTCCGCGCCAAGGATGGAACGCTGAGGCATTGCCGCGAGGCCGGCGAATATGCAAAGGACGCAGAGGGGCGGGTCATGCGCAATATCGGCGCGCTGATCGACCTCACGGACCAGAAGGAAGCCGAAATCTCGCTCAAGACAACCGAAACGGTGTTGCGCGACCAGGAAAATCGCGTGCGGGACGTTCTCGCGGAGTCCGACCGCTTGATGAAGGCCAAGGACAAGCGTGCCCAGGAACTCGCCGCTCTGGTCAGCCTCAGCGAGGCGATGACAAAATCACTGACCGTGCAATCGCTCACGCGCATCGTCGGCGACAAGGTGCGCGAGATTTTCCGAGCCGAGATTACTGAAATCCTACTCTATGACGACAAGTCGAGAATGATCACCGTCCCATATTCCCACTATCGCGACTACCAGTATGTCGAACCCTATCCCTACGGTGAGGGGCTGACATCGCATATCATCCGAACCGGCCAGCCGTTGCTTCTGGGGTCGGACGCGGAGCAGACCGCGCTCGGCGGCCTTGTCTTTACAGAGGACGACACAACCGAAGCCTATCTGGGGGTGCCGCTGATCGCGAGCGAGAAGATGCTGGGCGTGATCAGCGTGCAATCCTATCAGAAGAATGAATTCAACGATCACCATCTGCGTCTGTTGCAGATATTGAGCACCAATATCGGAGTCGCTGTCGAGAATGCCCGGCTGTTCGACGAAGCTCAGCGGCTGGTGCGGGAAACAAGAGCGCGGAACGCCGAGCTTGCCTATGTCAATGGGCTCCAGGAAGCGCTCGCCTCGGGCCTTGAAGCCCAGGAGATCTACAACGTCATGGGCGAGAAGATCCATGAGGTCTTCGATACACACGTATTGGACATCGGCCTCCTGGACGAAGGGGACCAGCTCCTGCATTTCCCCTATACGATCGAGCGCGGTGTCCGTTTTCCCGACGACCCCATGCCGTTGGTCGGCTATCGAAGGCATGTCATGGAGACAGGCCAGCCTCTGCTCCTTTCCGGCGACATGGAGGCCGCCCGGCAGAAATACGGAAATCCCGCGGTGCGTCAGGGCGAGCCTCCGAAATGCTGCCTCTTCGTGCCCCTAATCTTCGAAGGGAAGTGCCGCGGCGTGATCTCGCTGCAGAATCTCGACCGCGAAAGCGCCTTTGTCGAAACCGACATCACGCTCATGACCACCATCGTCAATGCCGCAAGCGTGGCGCTGGAGAGATCGCGCCTGTTCGACGAAACGCAGCGCCTGCTCAAGATCACCACCGGCGACGTAAGGAAGCTGCGCGAGCAGGAGAAGCGCCTCAGCGCGGTGCTCGCGGAATCCGACCGCCTGATGAAGGCCAAGGATAAGCGCGCCCAGGAACTCGCCATTCTGGTCGGCCTCAGCGAGGCGACGACAAAGTCGCTGAACGAACAATCGCTGACGCGCGTCGCCGGCGACAAGGTACGGGAGATCTTCAACCTCGAAATCACTGAAATTCTCCTTTATGACGACAAGTCAGGGATGATTCATGTCCCTTATTCTTGTCACCGGGATTACCAGGCCATCGAGCCGTTTCCGTTCGGCCAGGGGCTGACATCCAGAATCATCCGCTCACGCCAGCCGTTGCTTCTCGGATCGTGGGCGCAGCAGTGCGAGCTTGGGACCGTGGTCGCGGAGGACGAGCGGACCGAATCCTATCTGGGCGTCCCGCTGATCGCAAGCGAGAGGACGCTTGGTGTGATCAGTGTGCGATCCTATCAGCCGAATGCCTTCAACGAGGACAATCTGCGCCTTCTGCAAATACTGAGCACGAATATCGGCGTCGCTCTCGAGAATGCCAGACTCTTCGATGAAACGCAGCGCCTGCTCAAGATCACCACCGATGACGTGGAGAAGCTGCGCGAGCTCGAGAAATCGCTCATCGCCGCGAAAGAATTCGCCGAAGCGGCGAATGCGACGAAGAGCACCTTCCTCGCGACCGTGAGCCACGAGATCCGCACGCCGATGAACGGCGTCATCGGCATGACGCATCTGCTCTCCGCGACGAAGCTCGACGCCGAGCAGGCGGAATATTGCGATACGATCGCACGGAGTGCCCAAGGCCTTCTCTCGATCATCAACGACATTCTCGATTTTTCCAAGATCGAGGCCGGCAGGCTCGATATCGAGGCCATTCCGTTCCATCTCGACCAATGCGTCGAGGAGTCCCTCGACCTCGTCTCATCGCGCGCGGCTGAAAAGAACCTCGAGCTCATCTACTGGATGGACCCGGAACTGCCGCGTCACGTCGTCTCGGACCCGACACGCCTGCGCCAAGTCCTGCTCAATCTCCTCAACAATGCGGTCAAGTTCACGGAAAAGGGCGAGGTGTTCCTGAAGGTGATGCGCGACAGCGCGAATAGCGATCTTATACGTCTCACCGTCGCCGATACGGGGATCGGCATCCCCAAAGAGCGCCTCGGAACGCTGTTCCGGTCCTTCAGCCAGGTCGACACCTCGACCTCGCGCCGCTATGGGGGAACCGGCCTCGGGCTCGCTATTTGCAAGCGGCTTGTCGAGATGCTGGGCGGTGACATCAGCGTGCGCTCCGAGCCCGGTCGCGGGACCGAATTCGAATTCACCATCAAGGTGGATTGGGCGGATGGAAGCGGCGCCCCCCTCGATACTGAAAGCCTGAAAGGCAAACGCGTTCTCGTCGTCGACGACAACGCCACCAACCGCCGGGTCCTCGAGCTCCATGCAAAATCGTTCGGCATGGTGCCGACCCTCGTGACCGGTGGAGAGGAGGCGCTATCCGCCCTGCGAAACAATCCGCCTCCGGATGTGGTCATCCTCGACATGCAGATGCCGCATCTCACCGGCATCGATGTCGCAAAGCGCATCCACGACCTGCCGCATTGCCGGTCACTTCCGCTCATCCTGTTCAGCTCGCTGCATATGAGCCGCGCCCAGATCATGCAGATGGCGGGAACCAAGCTCTTCGCCGATGTCCTGAACAAGCCGATCAAGCCCTCGGCTCTGCTGCATGCCATCACGGCGGCGATCCTCGCCGTGCCCAAGGTGGCGGTGCCGGCGGCCGCCAAGCCGGCAGTCGATCTCGACGGCAAGCTCGCGGAAGAATGCCCGCTCAGCATCCTCGTGGTCGACGACCATCCGACGAACCGCAAGTTCTGCTCGGCATTGCTCAAGAAGCTCGGCTACGCGCCGCAATTGGCGGCGAGCGGCCGGGAGGCCGTCGACATGACCGCCACCTCGTCCTTCGACACGATCCTCATGGATATCGAGATGCCGGAAATGGACGGCATCGAGGCGATGCGGATCATCCGCGGCCTCCGTTCGGAAGTGGCGCAACCCTATTTCGTCGCCCTCACCGCGAATGCCATTGCCGGCGACCGGGAGACCTATCTCAAGGCGGGCATGGACAACTATGTGAGCAAACCCATCGAGCTCGGCGAGCTCGTCGGCGCCCTGCGCACCAGCTGGCGAGCGAGCGTCGCCAGGCGACAAAAGGGAACAGCACCGTGAGCATCTCACTTCAGGCGCTCGAGCGCATGCGAGAAGTCATCGGCGGCGACAAGGACCTCCTGGCCGAGATTCTGCAGAGCTTCATCGATGAGGCCGAGCCTCTGGCGCAGTCGGTTCTTGCCGCCGCGAGAGAGGGCAGGCTCGACACTCTGGGTCGCGCCGCCCACACGATCAAATCGAGCGCGCGGGATTTCGGGGACAGTGCGCTTGCCGCACTCTGCGCCGACATCGAGCTCAGGAGCAAGCGAGGGACGGTGGCCAATGCCATCGCCTGTTCCGAGCAGATCGCCCAGGGCTGCATCGCGCTCAAAGAGGAACTCGCGGCCTATATCGGCACGGAATTGAACGGGGGGATGCCATGAGCAGAACGGGAAGGATACTCGTCGTCGACGATACGCGGACCATGCGGCTCAAGCTTGCGGGTGCGGCAACCTCCCTCGGCCATCAATGCCATGCGGTGGGAAGCGGCAGCGAGGCGCTCGACCATTTGCGCACCTACCCGGTCGATGCGGTGCTGCTCGACATCGTGATGCCGGAGATGGATGGCTTCGACGTGCTCAAGGCGATGAAATCCGACCCGGCGCTCAAGGACATACCCGTCATCGTGATCTCCTCGCTCGATGACACCGAGAGCGCGGTCACGGCGATCGAGCTCGGCGCCGAAGACTTTCTCCCCAAGAGCTTCGATCCGGTGATCTTCCGGGCCCGAGTCAATACGCTGCTTCAGAAGAAATATGTCCGCGATACCGAGGTCGATTATCTGAACCAGGTCGAGAAACTGGCGCGCGCCGCCCAGATACTGAAGATCGGCAACTACAATCCCTCCAAGCTAGGCCTCGGCGAGATCTCCAAGCGCGATGATGCGCTGGGCGATCTGGCGCGGGTTTTTGCCGATGCCGCACAGAAGGTCTATGAACGCGAGCGGCGCCTCAGACAATCCATCAAGACTCTGCGGGGCGGCTTCGGCCTCATCCTGCTCGGCCTCATCTGGGGCCTGGTCGCGCCGCTCTCGCGCATGGCCTCGGGACTCGAGGCACATCCCTTCGGGATGGCCTTCTGGGTCAGCCTGCTGAGCGGACTTTGCTGCATGGGCTGGTCGGTGGCCAAGGGAAGCGTGCCGAAGCCCCGCGAGATACCCTGGGGCTATTTCCTGGCCTATGCGCTGCTCGGTGCCGTGGTCAGCGAATCGCTCCTGTTCATCGTCGCCGGCAAGGTCGAGGCGAGCATCATTTCCATCATCATCGTGCTGGAGGGCTTCCTCGCCTTCGCTTTCGCCGCCTTCACGCGGATCGAGCAGCCGAGCCTGTCGCGATTTGCAGGCCTCCTTCTCGGCCTCCTTGGCGTCCTGGTCATCCTTTATGACAAGTTCACGGGTGCGGTGCCAGGCGGCCTGCTGTGGACGATGGTGGCCCTGTCGATACCGGCCTGTTATGCGGCGGAAGGCATCATGCTGGCGGCGAAACGGCCGGAACACATTCCGACCGTCACGACGGTCGGCCTCATGCAACTCATCGCTGCTGTCATTCTCCTGCCGATCGCGCTTTCGACCGGCGAGATGATCTATCCGAGCGCCACGCCCGGTGCCTTGGAGCTGACCGTCGTGCTCATCGCCGCGGCCTCGCTTTCGGCCAATGTTCTGTTCGTCTATCTCATCAACAATCTGGGCGCGGTCTTCACCGGCCAGGCCGCCTATTTCACGACCATCGCCGGGATCGGCTGGAGCATGCTGCTGCTGGGCGAGAGCCTCAATGCGTGGATATGGGCTGCGCTTGGGTTGACTGCCGCCGGGCTCTTTTTGGTGGGGCCGAAGAGCGAAACCGAGCTCGAGCCGCCGCCGATGCTCGCCATTAAGGAAGCTCCCCAGACCTGATCCAGCGTCAACGGTACGAATTTTTCGACGGCTCGCCCTATAAGGGCGAGAGCAGCGGCCATTGCTTTTGCCCAATTCCTTGTTGTACATTCGTTCAACAAGGAATTGGGCATGTTCAACCCTCGCTATGCCAGGCTGTTCGATGAGGTGCGGATCGGGCCGAAGACGGCGCCGAACCGCTTCTATCAGACGCCGCATGCGAGCGGCATGGGCTGGCGGGCGCCCAAGGCCTCGGCCGCCTTGCGCGGCATCAAGGCGGAAGGCGGCTGGGGGGTCGTTGCGACCGAATATTGCTCGATCCATCCCTCATCCGACGACTTCCCCTTCGGCTATCTGTCGCTGTGGGACGAGGACGATGTCAGGGCGCTCGCCAAGACCGCCGAGGCCATCCACGCGCATGGCAGCCTCGCGGCGGTCGAGCTCTGGCATGGCGGCTTCCATGCCAATAACCGGCTGACGCGCGAGCCCTTGCTGTCGCCTTCCGGGCAGCGGGCGAAATTCATCCAGCCGATGTCGGCAAGAGCCATGGACAAGGCCGACATCAAGGCGTTTCGCCAATGGCAA